>WNFW01000177.1_pt1 | contig 38282 bp, 39 predicted proteins | sample 5400131 | NCBI WGS metagenome assembly WNFW01 (sample SAMN13153362, study PRJNA577476) | soil metagenome | isolation source: 20 cm soil or saprolite under grassland replicate 1 | place: USA:California | collected 2016-06-15 | reverse complement strand
AGGTACTGGATCTGTCCTTTCTCGATCGTGAACTCCACCCGGAGCTCCGGCGAGTCGGCGATGGCTCGCATGGCGGCCAAGGATTCTTGCCCCTCGCGGTCCAAGGTCGTATCCGTCAGCGCCTCCGCGTTCGCGATCAGGGTCTCGTTGTAGCGGGCCACGATGTCCCGGCCGTCGGCGTGGAACACGGGCTGCCAGGCGATTTTGGCGTCGGCGGACGCGTGCTCGGCCTGCCGATCCCAGGGGAAGGGACGGTAGAGCCGTGGGAGAAGATCGGGATGCCGGCGGCGTAGCTCGTTGTGCACCGTGACGAGGCTGACGATCTGGCTCACTCCGCCTTCGCGCGCCGGGTTGAGACAGAAGAGCCCCACACGCTCGGGAGGGAGGGCGAGCCAGGGCGCGTCCGTGTGGAACTGAAGCTCCAGGTTGGTCACGGAGCGGCGCACCCCGTACGCGAGGGCCTTCCCCGTGTCCCTGACGTCGTAGATCATGGTGCCGTCCCACTTCTGCGCGACTGGCCGACCGAGCAGCGACCCGAGCAGCCAGTACAGGGCGCGGTTCTCGTCCGCCGAGTAGCGCTCCACCGGGATCCGGTCGATCACCGCGAGCCCGACGGAGCGGCGGAGCTTCCGACCGACCGCCGTCATCACCGTCGCGCAGGCCGACAGGGCAAACTGCGCCGGTGAGAGCAGCAGAAGCGGGAGTGGATCCCGACGGAGCCGGTGCAGCGCCTGCTCAAGCTCGTCCACGGCGGCCTTGGGAAAGGGCACCGTCCAGTCGGACGCCGAGATCGTGCCCTGCATCCAGGCGCGCCGGCCACGAATTTCTGGGGCGAGCACGACGGATGTCAACGATTACCTCCGCGTCGCCCGGGCTCCTCGAGCGCGTCCCCGAGGCGCGCCTCGCGACGCACGAGGAATACCACGATGACAATGCCGGACGCGAGCGTGTTCTCGGCCACGGCCCGCGTCAGCCCCGGGCCAGACCGATCTCGGGGGCGACAGAGGTCAACGCGGCGATGACGAACGCGATATGCTCGTCGAGATCCACGCCGAGCTCGGCGGCGCCGCGGTGGACGTCGTCGCGGTTAACGGTGCGAGCGAACGCCTTGTCCTTGAGCTTCTTCCGCACCGAAGACGGCTCGAGCCCCGTGATGACGCGCCCGGGCCGGACGAGCGCGACGGCGTGGACGAAGCCCGACAGCTCGTCGCACGCGTAGAGGGCGCGGTCGAGACGCGAGACGCGGGGCATCCCGGCATAGTCCGCGTGAGCGAGAACCGCGTAAACGATCGGGTGCGGCACGTCGCGCGCCAGGAGGATCTCCCCGCCCTTCACCGGGTGGTGCGGGGCGCGCGGGTGCATTTCGTAGTCGAAGTCGTGAAGCATGCCCGCCGCCCCCCACGTGTCAGGATCCTCGCCGTATCTCGCCGCGTAGGCGCGCATCGCGGCCTCGACAGTGCGGGCGTGCTTGCGGAGACTGTCGCTCTTGGTGAACTCGGTGAGGATCGACCAGGCGCGCTCGCGCGGGATCACGTGCGCTGCTGCTGCTGGCTCCGCCATTTGTCGATCGATTTCTTCGAGAATACCCAGCTTCCCTCGAGCTGGATCGACGGGATGCGGCGCTCCGCGGCCAGCCGCGCGAGGGCCGCCTCGTCCATGGCGAGGTAGGTCGAGGCTTCCTTGAGGCTCAGCACGTCCTTCGGGGTCACGGGCGCTCCTCCTCCATCTTCTTGCGCACAGTCTCGAGCTCGGCCTCCAGCCCGCGGATCCGCTCGATCAGCTGCTCGATTGCCTTGCTGACCGGGTCGGGGAGATCCGTCTGGTTCAGGTCGATCTCCCCGGCGACACGCTGGCCGTCGCGATATGTTACCCGGCCCGGAACGCCCACGACAACGGAGTTCGGCGGCACCTCGCGCACGACCACGGAGCCGGCGCCGATGCGGCTCCCGTCACCAATCTTGAAGCCCCCGATGATCTTGGCGCCGGCGCCAACGACGACGTTGTTGCCGAGGGTCGGGTGGCGCTTCTCGCGCCTGAGACTCGTCCCGCCCAGGGTCACGCCCTGGAGCAGTGTGACGTTCTCGCCCACCTCCGCGGTCTCGCCGATCACGACCCCCATCCCGTGGTCGATGAAGAGACCGGGCGCGATCTTCGCCGCCGGGTGGATCTCGATTCCAGTCATGAACCGCGCCATGTGGGAGACGAGACGCGCCGTCGTGAGCCAGCCGTGACTCCACAGCCGATGCGCCAGCCGATGGTACGCGAGCGCGTGCACGCCCGGGTAGCAGAGCAGCACCTCGATCGCGGAGCGGGCGGCCGGGTCACGCTCCAGCACCGCTCGAATGTCGCGGCGAAGAGCCTTAAACATCGCGGCGCCTACGGCTCAGGTGGTCACGGGCCGCCGCCCGAAGCGCGCCCGCGGCTACCTCGGCCGCGTGCTTGCGGTCGTCGGGCAGCCACTCGAGGATCCGCTCGATCTCCTCCGCTTTGAGCTGGCAGAGGTCGTCCACGGGCCGCCCCTGGCAGAGCTCGCTCGCGGCGCTCGCGGCCGCGATCGTTGGGCCGCATCCGTACGTCTGGAAGCGAACCTCGACCGCCCGGCCGTCGCGCACGCGCAGGAAGAAGCGCGTGAGGTCGCCGCAGCCAGCGTACTCGTCCTCGCCGACGCCGTCGGGGGCGCGCATGAGGCCGGCGTTGCGGGGGTTGAGGAAGTGGTCCACGAGCGTCGGACTGTACCTCATGCGACGCCGGCCGGCATGGCCTGCCGGAGCTTCCTTACGAGCGGCTCGATGCACTCGATCACGTACTCGATGTCCTCCGCCGTCGTCGAGCAGCCTAGCGAGCAGCGAACGGCGCCGATCGCCCAGTCGAGCGGGACGCCCATCGCCACGAGCACGTGCGACAGCTCCACGTTGCCCGACGTGCACGCCGACCCGGCCGACACGCCGATGCCCTTGAGATCGAGCCCGAGTACGATGGATTCCGACTCGACATGTCGGAAGAGGAGGCTCGCGGTCCCGGGCAGCCGCTCGGTCGGGTGGCCGGAGAGCCGCACGTCGGGCACTCGGTCGCGGACGCCGTCGATCAGGCGGTTCCGCAGCACGGTCAGGCGCTCGGCCTCCGCGTGCATGTCACGGCCCCGTATCTCCGCTGCCTTGCCGAGGCCGACGATACCCGGTACGTTCTCCGTGCCCGCCCGGCGCCGCCGCTCGTGCTCGCCGCCGTGCTGGATCGCGACCATGCGAGTGCCCTTGCGGATCCAGAGGCCGGCGACGCCCTTGGGTCCGTAGATCTTGTGGCCCGAGAAGGACAACGCGTCGATCCCGAAGGCGTCGAGGTCGATGGCGATCTTGCCAAAGGTCTGGACAGCGTCGACGTGGAGCGGGACCCCATGCTCGCGCGCGATGCGACCGATCGCCGTGATCGGCTGAAGCGACCCCACCTCGCTGTTGGCGTGCATGATGCTGATGGCGATCGTGTCGGGTCGGATGGCGCGGCGGACGTCGTCCGGATCGACTATCCCATACTCGTCAACGCCGACGTAGGTGACGTCGAATCCCTGCGCCTCGAGCGCCTGGCACGCTCGGAGCACGGCGTGGTGCTCGACGCTCGATGTGATGAGGTGCCCCTTGCCGCGTCCGTACGCCAGCCCCTTCACCCCGAAGTTGTCCGACTCCGTCCCGCCCGAGGTGAACACGACTTCTTGCGGCGAGACGCCCAGGAAGCGCGCCACGCGCTCGCGCGCGCGCTCGACGCCTTCCCGCGCGTCGCGGCCGAACGTGTGGATGCTGGAGGGGTTCCCGAAGACCTCCGAGAAGTACGGGAGCATCTCGGCAAGGACCTCGGGGTGGATCGGGGTCGACGCGTTGTGATCGAGGTACACGCGACGGTTCATTCGGTTGCTCTCCATTTCTCACGATGCTACGCTCGACTCGCGATGGACCTCACGAAGAAAAGACTCGGCGTGCTCCTGTCCACGGGGCTCGAGCATCCCAATCTCGAGACTGCCGTCGCGCTCACGCAGACGGCGCTCGACCGTGGCGCCGACGTGTATCTCTACCTCATCGACGAGGGCGTGCGCGCGCTCGACGATCCACGCATTCGTGCCTTGCCCGAGCGCGGCGCGAAGATGTTCGTGTGCGCGTACGGCTGCCAGAAGCGCGGGATCCCGCTGCGCGACTCCGACCGCCTCACCTACTGTGGTCTGGTCGTGCTCACCGACCTGCTCAACGGCACCGAGCGCTTCATCGCGCTCAACTGACGTGTCGGGCGGAGCCGGCGTGTCGGGCGAGGCCGGGTCCGTGCCCGACACTGCGCCGGTCGTCGTCCTGATCTCGGCCGATCCGCGCCGCTCGCATCGCGCGAACGAGGCCATGCGCATCGGGCTCGGCGTCGTCGCGGGCGAGAACGACGTGACCTTCGTGCTCACGGGCCCGGGCGTGCACCTGCTCGACGCCGACACCGACGAGCTCGTGGACGGTGACGATATCGCCAGATTCCGCGCGAATCTCAGGGCGCTCGGCATCCCCTTCCACGTCGAGGCGGACGCAATCCCGTCGGACACCGACTGGAACGCCGACCGCCACGAGGTCGTTCCGATCACGCGAGAGCGGATCGCGGAGCTCGTGCGACAGGGCCGACGCTTCCTGGCGTTCTGATGCCCACGGTCCTGCACCTGATCAAGAGCGCCGACGCCGCCCTCGCGCGTACGGTCATCGAGCAGCACGTCGATGCCGGCGACCGCGTCACCGTCGCCCTCCTGCCCGGCGGCGCCGCGCCCGCGCTGCCGCCCGGCGTGACGCTGCGTCGCGTCGGCAGCGATCTCTCTTATACCCAGCTCCTTGACCTCATCTTCCAAGCGGACCAAGTCCTGACCTGGTAGGCGCGCCGGCTCGATGGCGATACGGGTGCGGGCGGAGGCCCGGCCGGTCACGCTCATCGGTTTCGGTACTCGTCGAGCCACGCCATCTGAATGGACTCAAGCGCCTTCTCGCTGGACCCCTTCGGATCGTCCGAGAACTCCGGCAGCTCCGTCACCCACTTGTGGAGATCCGTGAACCGCACGGTCAACGGGTCGAGGTCGGGAAAGCGCTCGGCGAGCGCGATCGCGATGTCCTCGGTGTCCCGCCATGTGATCACTCCGGGATCTCCACGATCACGTTCCCGCGCACGACCGCCTGGCAGCCGAGCCGCGAGTGGATCGTCAGCCCCTCGGCCATGTCCAGACGGTCCTCCTCGTCGGCCTGCATTTCAGAGAGGTTCTCCTCGCCCTCTCGGACGACGACGTGGCACGTGGTGCACGCACAGCTGCCACCGCAGTTGTGCTCGAGCGGGATGTCGTGGGCGAGCGCGATGTCGAGGAGCGACCCGGGCTTGCCATGATCGGCGAGCGGGTATTTCGCGTCGTCCACTTCCACCGTGACGTTCATCGGCAGGAAGGTGATCTTGTGGACCGCCATCAGTCCGACTCCATGATTTCCGCCGCACGCTTGCTGCCGAGCGCCGCCTTGAGCGCCGCGTCCATCATCACGTCCGCGAGGTGCTCCGTCGCACGGTTCAGGGCCGCGGTGGTATCGCGGATCCGCCCCCGGTCGTCGCCAGCGCGCGCTCGCCGAAGCTCCTCGAGCGCCTCCCGGATCGCCTCCCGCTCCTCGACTGGCACGAGCTCGCCTCCCTGGCGCAGGGCACGCTCGACGTGGGTGATCACCGTGTCCGCCTCGTTGCGCGTCTCGATCAGGAGCCGCGCCTCGACGTCGGCCTCCGCATACGCGAACGACTCCTCCACCATCCGCTCGACCTCGGTCTCCGAGAGCCCGTACGTCGGCTTCACCTCGATCGCCGTGGCCTTCCCAGTCCGGAGCTCTTTCGCCTGGGCCTGCAGGATGCCGTTGGCGTCGATGAGGAATGTGACCTCGATCTTCGGCATCCCCGCCGGCATCGGGTCGATCCCGGACAGCTCGAAGCGCGCGAGGGAGCGGCAGTCCTTGGCGAGCTCGCGCTCGCCCTGGACCACGTGCAGGTCGACGATGGTCTGCCCGTCCACCGACGTCGTGAACATCTCGCGCGCGCTCGTCGGGATCGTCGTATTGCGTGGGATCAGCACGCTCACGATGCCGCCGAGCGTCTCGATCCCGAGCGACAGCGGCGTCACGTCAAGGAGCAGCATGCTCGTGATCCCACCCGCCAGGATGTGCGCCTGGACCGCGGCGCCGAGCGCGACGACCTCGTCGGGGTTGAGTTGGCTGTGCGGCGTCTTCGCGAACAGCTCCTGGACGCGGCGGCGGAGGAGTGGCACGCGCGTCGAGCCGCCGACCAGGACGACCTCATCGATGTCCGACGGCGCCACGCCCGCGTCGGCGATCGCCATCCGGCACGGTCCGAGCGTGGCGTCGACCAGCTTTTCGATCAGCCCTTCGAGCTCGGCACGCGTGATCGCGCGGCGGTACGTAAACTCCTCGAACGGGATCGTGAGCGTCGTCCGGTCCTCCGCGGACAGGCGAACCTTGGCCGCCTCGGCTGCCAAGCGCAGCTCCTGCATCGCCTCGGTGTCGCGCCCGAGATAGACGCCGTGCTCGGAGAGGATGTCGTCCAGGAGCCAGACGACGATCGCACGGTCGAAGTCATCGCCGCCGAGGTGCGTGTTGCCGTTGGTCGCGAGCACCTCGAACACGCCGTCCTTCACACGCAGGATCGAGATGTCGAAGGTCCCGCCGCCGAGGTCGTACACGGCGATGACACCCTCTTTGAGTCGATGGAGCCCGTAGGCGAGCGACGCCGCGGTCGGCTCGTTGACGATGCGCACGACATCGAGGCCGGCGATCCGTCCGGCGTCCTTCGTCGCCTGGCGCTGGCTGTCGTTGAAATACGCCGGGACCGTGATGACGGCCTTCTCGATCGGCTCCCTGAAGTGAGCCTCGGCGCGCTCCTTGAGCGATCTCAGCACGATCGCCGACACCTCGGGCGGCGTTACCTCGCGGTCCCCGATCTGGATCTTCACGATCCCATCGCACGGAGCAACCTTGAAGGGGAGGTAGCAGAGCTCCTCCTTGACGTCCTCGTACCCTCGCCCCATGAGCCGCTTGACGGAGTAGACGGTCGTGGCCGGCCGCCGCACGAGCAGCCGCTTCGCCGCCTCGCCGACCACCACGCCCTCAGTCGTGAACGACACCACCGACGGCAGGAGCACACGCCCCTCCTGGTCGGGGATCACCCTCGGGAGACCCGTCTTCTCGTCGACGTACGCGACGAGACTGTTGGTGGTCCCGAGATCAATGCCGACGATGCGTGACATAGCCTTCCAGGCTTTCCCCGAGGGCGTCGTTCAGGTCGTCGATCACCGTGCCGAGGTACGCGCGCGTCGCCAACGCTTCCTTCACGGCGGCGAGCACGCGCTGCCGCTCCGCCGGCGCGGCGGCATCCCACCCCTGGGTGAGAGGCCCCACGAGCCGGGCGTTCTCCTGCTCCAACCGGACCATCAGGCGATCGCGCGGGGCGACGAGCGCGGCGCGGCCGGCCTCGTCGAGGCCACCCACCTTCGCCTCCGCGAGCGCCTCCTGGATCTCGAACATCTCCTCCAGCAGCTCGGGCGGCGCCTTGGGCTTGACCGTAGCGCCCTCCTTCGTGTCACGGCCCTCCTCGAGGCGGACGAGGTACTCGACGCGTGCGATCGGATCCCGGAGGGCGCGGTACGCGGTGTTCAACCTCGCCGAGGCCTCGAGCGTCCGCGCCTGCTCCTCCGGCGACGCCGCCTGGTGGAAGTCCGGGTGGTGGAGCCGAGACAACTCGTAGAACTTCCGCTGCAGCTCCACCGTGTCGATGGCGAGCCGCCGCGGCAACCCGAACACCTCGAAGTGGTCCATCCCGCTCACGCCCTCCCGCTCACCCTGTCAAAATAGGAACGGGCCCTCCGCCGGGCCCGTTCTTGGTGGTTCGGCCGACCCGGCTACGCCGAGAACGACGTGCCGCATCCACAGCTCGACTTCGCGCTGGGGTTCAGAAACGTGAACCCCCCCGTCAACCCCTGCTGCACGTAGTCGAGTGTCGTGCCGTTGAGGTACAGGTAGCTCTTCTTGTCCACGACGACCTTGATGCCGTCGAGCTCGAACTCTTTGTCGTGCGGCCCGATCTCGCTGTCGAACTCCAGCGAATACGAGAGCCCCGAACACCCCCCACCCTTGACGCCCATCCTCAAGAAGACGGTGTCGGGCAGGCTCTGGGCCCGCTTGAGCTCCTTCACCTGATTGGCCGCGGCTTCGGTCAGCGTCACCGCCATACGGCTCCCCAGTCCTTTACGTCGAGGACGCGGCGGCCGCGCCCTCCTTGATCCACTTCGTCTTGTAGTCCGCCAGCGCCGCCTTGATCGCGTCCTCGGCGAGCACCGAGCAGTGGATCTTGACGGGCGGGAGCTTCAGCTCGTTCACGATGTCGGTATTCTTGATCTTGCCAGCCTCGTCGACCGTCTTGCCCTTCAGCCACTCGGTGGCCAGGCTCGATGAGGCGATCGCGCTGCCACACCCGAACGTCTTGAACTTCGCGTCCTCGATGACCCCGGTCTGGAGGTTCACCTTGATCTGCAGCTTCATCACGTCGCCGCACTCGGGCGCGCCGACGAGACCCGTGCCGACCCCCGGCGTGTCCTTCATGAAGGACCCGACGTTGCGTGGGTTGTTGTAGTGATCGACGACCTTCTCGCTGTACGCCATCCCCGTCCCCCTTTACTCAGCCTTCCACTGGATGGACTTGATATCAACACCTTCCTTCGCCAACTCGTAGAGCGGCGACATGTCCCGAAGCCGCCTGACGACCTCGATCGTACGCTTGGCGACCCACTCCACCTCTTCCTCGGTGTTGAACCGGTGGAGGCTGAACCGGATCGACGAATGGGCCAGCTCGGCGCTCGCGCCGAGCGCGGCAATCACGTACGACGGTTCGAGGGTGGACGACGTGCACGCCGAGCCGGACGATAGCGCGGTCTCCTTGTTGAGCCCCATCAGGACCGACTCACCCTCCACGTACGCGAACGAGATGTTCAGGTTGTGCGGCAGGCGCCGCTCCGGATCGCCATTCAGGAATGCCTCGTCCACGCTCCCGAGGATCGCGTCTTGGAGTCTGTCGCGGAGTTTGCCGAGCCGTGCGCTCTCCTCCGGCATGACCTCCTCGCAGATCTCCGCCGCCCGCCCGAAGCCCACGACGAGCGGTACCGGCAAGGTCCCCGAGCGCATCCCGCGCTCGTGCCCGCCGCCGTCGATCATGGGCGCAAGCCGCACGCGCGGCGCCTTGCGCCGAACGTAGAGCGCGCCGACGCCCTTGGGCCCGTAGATCAGGTGCGCCGTGCACGAGAACAGGTCGATCCCCATCTTTTCGACGTCGACCGGGATCTTGCCGGTGGCCTGGGTGGCGTCGGTGTGGAAGATGATCCCCTTCTCCTTCGCGAGCTTCCCGATCGCGGCGATGTCCTGGATCGCGCCGATCTCGTTGTTCGCGAACATGACCGAGATGAGGATTGTCTTGTCCGTCAGCGCCTTCTTCACGTCGTCCACGTCCACGAGGCCGTTCGGCTGGACCGGAACGTACGTCACCTCGAACCCGAGACGCTCGAGCCGCTTGCAGGTGTCGAGCCCCGCCCGCTGCTCGATCGCCGTCGTCACGATGTGATTGCCCTTCTCGCGGTACATCTCGGCGACGCCCTTGAGCGCGAGGTTGATCGCCTCGGTGCCACCCGACGTGAACACGACTTCTTTGGGGTCGCGCGCGTTGATGAGGCGCGCGATCTTCGCCCGCGCGGCGTCGACGGCGCCCTCGGCCTCCCATCCGAAGGGATGGTTCCGACTCGCCGGATGGCCGAACTTCTCGACGAAGTAGGGCAGCATCGCGTCGACGACCCGCGGGTCGCACGGCGTCGTCGATTGCGCGTCCATGAAGATCGGAAACTTCAGGGCCATCGGCGCGGTCTCCTTCACGCCCGGATCGACAAAAGTTCCGGAACGTTGTCGTTCGTCAGCTCCGCCAGGCTCATCGTGTCGAGCAGCTGGGTGATCGCCACCTGGAGCTTCTGGACCGGTCGGCGCAGGCTACACCGCGGCTCCTGCGGACACCCTCCGTGGTCCAGACAGCTCACGATGCTGATGGGTCCCTCCAGGGCCCGGATCACCTCGCCCACCGTAATCTTGCCCGGGTGGCGCGAGAGCACGTACCCACCCTTCGGCCCGTTTTGACTCACAATCAGCCGCCGCTTCGCGAGACGTTGCAGGATCTTCGCGAGGAGCTCCGGCGGAATGCCGGACTCCTCGGCAATCCGCTTGGCGCTCACCGCCCCGACATCGTCGTGGACGGCAATATAATGAATCGCCATCAGGCCGTAGTCGGCGCGCTTGGTGAAACGGAGCATCCGCTTAGCCCTTGCTCAATGGCGACCTTTTCGATCGGCGACTAATCTAGTCGTACTCTCACACCGATTGGGCAGCCTGTCAAGCGAATTGGCTGAGATAACGGATATATCCGACTTCGACTGAGAGTGCACCGGCACGGCCAATGGCCCCTGCTGGTCTCGATCCAGGTCGGCGTTGATGGCGGGAAAACCGAGGTTTTCCACGGCTATCGGAACGCTGCGCCCCGGTCGGTCTCCCTCCTGTGGTGGCTCCAAGGGAGGGGTGAAGGCTCTACCCTTCGCCGCTGACGCGTGGCCAGGCGTCGCGCAGTCGCCCCGCCGAGACCTCCGGCGCGGTCTCGTTGACGAAGATCCCGCCGACCCGGTTGGCATGCTCGGGTTGCACGACGACCTCGAGGTGCCAGTGATAGTCGTCGCGAATCGTCGCCCAGTCCCCCTGCAATATTCGCGACCGGAGGTTTGGCGCCGTGTGGAGCACCATTTCGTAGCCTGGATCGCCGAGGCCCGCGGCGAGCGTGCGAAAGTAGTCCGAGAGCAGGCGCGCGAGATCGCGTGCGGTCTCCGCGGTCAGCCCCTCCTCGAACGAGCAGCCATGCTGGCGCGGGAGGATCCAGGTCTCGAGCGGACCGCGCGCCGCGTACGGCACGAGCGCCGCAAAGGCGGACGTCAGGCGCACGACGCGCTCCTGGGCGGCGATCTCCTGACGGAGCATGTCGCAGTAGAGGCAACGACGCTTGTATTGGTAGTACTCGCGCGCCTCTCGGAGCTCTCGGCGCATCTCGTCGAACACGATCGGGATCGCGCTGAGGCGCGAGTACGGGTGGTGCGGCGGCACGCCAGGCTTCCTGTGGCGCCGCGAGACGAGGATGTCACGAATCTGGCTGTCGCGCTTGAGGTCCACGAGCCGATCGCGGTACATCCACAGCACCGCCTCGAGCGCCTCGGGCGCCATCGTCGCGAGCGTGTCGTCGTGACGGGGTGACTCGACGACGAGCTCGGAGGCACCGCGAGGCGTGAGCATGTCGAACATTCCCACGCCCTCGCGCACCAGCTCCCATTCGATCCGGAAATACGCGTCGCCCTCGGGGACGACACGCACGGACCAACCCGGGCCGTTTGGCGGAGAGCCATCCTTGCGGTACGCCGCGATCTCCGGCCCGGCAAGGTCCTCGGCGCCAGGACAGTAGGGGCAGTCGCCCGAAGACGATCCCTTGCCCGCAGGGCGGATCAGCACCCAGTGCCCCCGCGTCGGATCCTTCCTCAGCTCGTCCACCCGATCCCCCGAAACGATATGGCGATTGCCGGCATCTGAAATATGATACCTATGGCCGCGCGGCGGCCGGCACAGTTTAACGCGGAGGCCCGGATGAGTCCTCACGCCGTCACCGTCTACTCGAGCCCCACCTGAGGGCCCTGCAGAGCGGCGAAAGAGTTTCTTTCGTCTCAGGGCGTGCCGTTCGAGGACGTCAACGTGATGGAGAATGCGGACGCGCGGGAGGAGCTCGTACGGCTCACCGGGCGCATGGCCGTTCCTGTGATCGTCGTCGACGGTCAGGTCGTGGTCGGCTTCGACCGGGCGAAGCTCCAGACGCTCCTGGCTACTCCTTGATCTGACCCTTCAGTTTTCGCAGGTGCTGCCGAGCAACGTCCACCCAGTCCTTCTCGGACTGTAGCGGTGACGCGAGCTGGATGTAGCGCTCCCAGTGGGAGACCGCTTCCTTGGGGTCGATCTTCTCGTAGACGAGGGCGAGGTTATACAGGGCGCCCGTGTGCGCGCTGTCCAGCTCGATCACCCGCTTGTACTCCTCCACCGCCTCCTTGTAGAGCCCCTTCTCTTCGTAGACCTCGCCGAGCCCCATGCGCGCCTCGACGAGCTGCGGGTCGAGCTCGATCCCCTTCTTATACGCGTTGACGGACTCGTAGTAGAGCCCCTTCTCGGCATAGTAGATCTTGCCGAGGCTCAGGTAGACCTTGGGGTTGACCGGATTGAACACGAGCGCCTTCTGGTAGGCCGCGATCGCCGGGTCGATCTCGCCCTTGGCGGCGCGGGCGTCCCCGAGGCCGACGTAGGCGTCGGCGTAGAAGGGCCGCAGCTCGATCGCCTTGTTGTACGCCTCGACGGCCTGGTCGAACAGGCGCCGCGGCGCCGCGAGGAAGAGGTCTCCCAGCGCCTTGAACGGCTCGGGATACACCGCGTCGAGCTGGGTCGAGGCACGGAACTGCGCGGCCGCCTTCCAGCGGTTCCCGAGCGTCTGATGCACCGCCCCGAGGGTGTAGTGGGCGACGACGAAGTTGGGGTCGGCCTCGATCGCGCGCGCCAGCAGGTCCACTGCGGTCTCGTTGGCCTCCTGCGTCCCGCGCTGGAGCGCCATCGCGCCACGTGTGAAAAGCTCGAAGGCGCGTGGCGACCGCGTGGGCAGCGCCGCGCGCTCGATCTGCGCGGTCTCGGACGCCGTGAGCGGCACCTTGAGTGCCCTCGCGAACGCAACCGGGAGCCCCACGATCTTCGCGAGCAGCTCGCCCTCAGGTGCCGTGATCGGCTCGAGGAGCACGACCTCACCACCCGCCCCCTTGATCTCCAGAAGCCGTGCCTGGATCACGAGCTCCGGGGGTCGCCGCGTGAGCGTGCCGAACAGCACGGCCTCGGCGCGCACCGCGCGGGCCGCCTGGCCTAGCGCCGTATCGCCCCACGCGTCTGGCTGGCCGTAGGCACGCAAGCGCGACCGCTCGATCTGGACGAACGCGGGATGCTGCGCGAGCCCGAGCGACAGGATCTGAGCGACCCCCTCGCCGATCCACTGCTCCTCGCGATCGAGGGCGGTTGCGTCGAAGGGCGCGATGAGCAGCACGCGCGGCTTGACGCTCGTCGCCGCATCCACCGGCTGCAAGAGCGCGATCGAACTCCCGAGCACCAGGACGCAGAGCCTCCATCGCCGTCCGAGTCCACACATCACTGCACCTCCTTCCGGTTCCCTCCCCGACGGAGGAGACCGGCTAGCCGCCCGAGCGCGCCAGGGCCGAGCCGGCGGAGCGCGATGTCCGGGATCAGCAGGAACGCGACGAGCCCGACGAGCCACGGCCAGATCTCGACCGCGATGCGCGATCGCCGGCGCGCCTTGAGGAAGGTGTCGCGCGCGGACTCGAGCACCGATCCGCCGGTGAGCTCGGCCAGCTCCCGGAGGAGCGCCTCGTCCACCCCAAGATCGCGCAACTCCTGAGCGTACGGCACCACCAGCCCTGCGAGCTGCGAGCCGATGACCCGGTCGCCCCGCCGCTGCGCCATGCCGACCAGGTACACGCCCTCCTGGGCGATCGGGAAGCGCCCCCGGTAGCGGCCCGGCCCGACCTGTTCCAGATCGATCACCGTGCGCTCTCGGTTAGGGGCGACGACCCCCACCTGGGAGTCCAGGAAGTTGATGAACTCGCCCTTCGCGTCGACCGCGTCGACGACGAGCTCGCCGACGTCGTCGTGGCGCTCGACGAGCGCCACGGTGTCGTTGCGCGAGCCGCTCCGCAGCGTCCATCGGACGAGCTGCGCCCAGAACTTGTTGAAATCGCGCCAGCGGAGCCAGAGCACCGCCCACTTCGCCTTGGCGTCGGAGGTGAACGCGGCGGAGCGGCCGAGCCCGTAACGCCACGTCGCGAGCACCGGGTCCTCCTGGTGGCTCATCAGGACGAGCTCGGCCGTGGACTTGAGCGTGGTCGCGACGTAGCCGCCGAGCGGCGGGACGTTCTTCCAGTCGATATCCTGCATCGCTTCGTGGCTTGGCGACGTGAGCTGGGGCTTGAACGGTTGCTCGATGAGCGAGGCCTTCGACGCGAGCTGCGTCTCGAGCGTGAAGATGCGCGGGATCGTCTGCGAATCCTCGGTGTAGTAGAAGCGTCCCTTCCCCCACTTGGCGATGTCCACCATGAGCTGGACGTCGGCGTCCTTGCCGATCGCCACCGTCGACACGGTGATCTTGTCCTTCGCCATCCGCCGCAGGAGGCCCTGGAAGTCGCCGCGTGTCATCTGGCCGTCGGAGAGGAAGATGACGTGCTTGAGGAGGGCGGGCCGGTCAAAGAGCACCGCGTACGATTCCTTGAGCGCGGGGTAGCCGTCCGTGCCGCCACCCGCCTTGATCGTCGCGATCGCGTGGTGGATCGCCTGCCTGTCCTTCGCCGACCTCACCTGGGCGTCCCAGATGAATTCGGTGTCCCAGCTCATGACGCCGACTTCGTTGCGCTCGTCGAGCAGATCCACGACGAGGTGCGCGGCCTCCTTCGCCAGGTCGAGCTTGGTGACCTTTTCGTCGGTCGCCATCGCCATCGAACCAGAGCGGTCGATCGACAGCACGACGGCCAGGCTCGGGATCTCGACCTTCTGCTTGACCTCCATCGTGACCGGGAGCGCCTCCTCGATCGGCGTGCGGTAGTAGCCGCCGAGCCCGAAGCTCTCCTCGCCACCGACCATCAGGAGCCCGCCGCCCCCGTCACGGACATAGTCGCGGATGTGTCCCATCTGCGTCCGTGTGAGCTTGAGCGATGAGACGTTGGAGAGGATGATGCCGTCGTACTTCTGCAGGCCCGCCAAATCAGTCGAGATCTGCTGCGGCTCGACGACGGTGACCTCGATGTTCTGCGACCGGAGTGCGCCGGCAAGCGATTGCGCGTGGCTCCGATCGCGGTCCGCGAGGAGCACCTGCGGCCGGCCGCGAACGACCACGGTGCCGACGGCGCGGTTGTTCTCCTCGATCGTGTCACCCTCGACCTCGATCGAGGCCTGGTAGACGTGGATGCCGCTCGCGTCGAGCGCCTGGCGGTAGCTGAACACGTTCTTGCCCGCGGCGAGGCGGACCACCTGCGAACCGAGGAACTCGCCGTTGCGGAACAGGGAGAGGCGGCCAGGCGTGTCCTTGTGGCTCCACGCCACGACCTTCGCCTGGAACGGCTCGCCGTACTTCACCTCCTGCGGCAGGACGAGCGCCTCCGCCACCACCTCCTGCGTGAAGGTCAGGGGTGCAGGGACGTAGTAGATGTCGCTGCCGGCGTTCTTCGCAGACTGGGCTCCGGCGAGTGCGTTCCCCGAGTTCTGTCGTCCGTCCGTCAGCATCACGATCCGGTTCGCCTGCCCGGGCGGCAGAATCGCGAGGGCGAGCTGGATCGCTTCGGCGATGTTGGTCCCGTGCCCGTCCACTTGCGCCTTCGGGCGCTCCACCGTCGGGCGGCTCGCAAGCTCCTGGTCGACGACGGCAGCGGCGCCGAACACGATCACGCTGTGCCGGTCGCCGGGCTTCATCGCCTTGACGGCCTCGGCGACGAACCGATTCGCCCGCTCGCGTGCGGCGAGGCTCACGCTGTCCGACAAGTCGAGGAGGAAGGCGACGTTCATCCGGTCCACCCAGCGCGGCAACGCCGGGCGTGCGAGCGTCAGGAGGAGGATGACGACGAGCGCGCCCCGGAGCAGGAGCGCCCAGCGGTCCCCCGAGCTCGAAGGCGCCCGAAGCCGCCCCGCGCTCTGGCGCCACCAGTAGAGCATTCCCTCGGCGGCGAGCAGCAGCGCGGCGATGAGCACGAAGAGCGGCCAGAGCTCGCGCTGGATCGGCACGGGCGCCGGCGCCCGGGCATCGGGCCCGGAGGACGCCGGCAGGGGCCGCGGTTGGAGATTCGATTCCTCGGCGTCCATCAGATTCACCGCGACCCGCGTCTCGCCCCGCGCGCTGGTCAGCGTGTAGACGCCGACCTCGTCCGTCTCCGTGAAGCTCACCACGCCGCGGGTCACGAGCGCCTTGACGATGCGACCGCGCGGGGTCGTCACGGTCACGCTCGTCACGCCGTGCGCCACCGGCAGCAGAATCGGCTGGCCCGCCGCGAGCTGCAGGCTCGACTGGTCGAGCCCGGCCGGGTGCAGCCAGCGCAGGCTGTTAGAGAGGATCAGCGGGAACGCGACGCGCAGCGGGAAGTCCGTCTTGAAGAGGTCGAAGCCGATGAAGACCGCCTTCCGCTCGGGCTCCTCGAGCGCGTAGATGAGCGGGCCGCCCACGGCCTCCACGAGCGGCCGCCCCGCGGCGAGCGGGCGGATCCGCAGCGCGTCCTCGATCGCGACCTTCGCAAACTCCACGTGGCGCATGATCGGGTGCCCGCGGTCCCAGTCCATGATGGTCGGCCGCTCGATCCGGCCGAGGACCTCGAGCGGCACGTCGGGCGGCACCACGTTGACGAACACGAAACGCCCCGAGCCCACACGCGGCGGCGTGGAGGAGTCCAGGACGACGATGTCGGCGTCGGCCATCCCGCCCTGGTACTGGTCCGGGGTGCGTACCTCGAGCGAGACCTGAGGGTCGGTCCTGAGGACCTTTTCGAGAAAGAGGTTACCCGCGCTCACGAGCAGGACGTTCATCTTGCGCGGCGGCGGCAGCACGGCATACGCGACGTCGTCGACCGTGAGGTCGTCATCGATCCGAAGGCGCGCCGTGACGACGCCGCCCCCGCCGTGGCCAAACGGGAGCACGATGGAGCGCCGCACACTCGGCTCGAGCGTCACGTCCTTCTCGGCGATCGTCCGGCCGTCGAGTTCGAGGGCGAACGCGAAGGTCTGCGGCTCGGGCGAGTAGTTCACGAGCGAGACGAAGGCCTGGTAGTCGGCGGAGCCGAAGGAGCTCCGTCGGATCGCCAGGTTCGTGATGCCAACGTTCTGGCTCCGCCGTCCGACGCCGACCCAGCGAATGCGCGGGTCAGCGGCCGCGAGGCTCTGGGGCAGCGCGAACGCGCCGTCGGTGAAGACGTGGATCTCGGCGCGCGGGTCGGTGCCCACCAGCGCGCGCGCCGTGCGGACGGCCTCGGGGAGCCGGTTGGGGAGGTCCCGGGCCTGCGCCTGGGCGATCGCGCCCAGGGCGCGCTGGCGGTCGCGCCCGAGCGCGGCGGTAACCTTGGGCTGGACGCCCGTCTCGATCACCATGACCTCGGCGCCCTCGCCCAGCCGCCCGACGAGCCGCGTGGCCTCCGCCCTCGCAACGTCGAAGCGCGAGGGACCGACATCGCGCGCCTTCATGGACGCCGAGGTGTCGAGCACCAGCACGACCTTGCGGGCGCCGTCGCCCGTCACCGTGACGGCCGGCCGCGCGAGCGCGACGGACAGCGCGAGGAGGGCCAGGATCTGGAGGATCAGGAGCGGATCGCGCTGGAGCCGCTGGAAGAACGCGGACGCCTCGCGGTCGCGGAGCGACGGATCCCACAGGAGCAGGCTCGGCACCCGTCGCTCGCGCCGACGGACCTTGAGGAAGTAGAGCAGGACGAGCGGCAGGACCAGCGCCGTGAGGGCAAACGCAAGCGGCGAGAGGAAGCTCATACGAGCAGACGGCCTCGAATCTGGGAGAGCACGAACTCCTCCACCGGGGCGTCGACCGTCACGCGGTGGTACCCGATCTCCTGCGTGCGGCTGAACGTCTCGACGCGGTCGAGGAACCGCCGGAGGCGCTCACGATAGGCACGGATCGCCTCGCCGTCGACGGAGAGCTCGCGCGTCTCGCCGGTCTCGACGTCCACCAGCCGCAGGTCGCCCTGGAGCTCGGGGTCCATCTCCTCGGGAGCCAGCACGTGGATCAGGTGGACGTCGAACCGCCGCTCGAGCAAGGCCCGCAGTCCCTTCTCGAACCCGTCGGGATCCATGAGGTCAGAGATCACGACCGCGAGCCCCGGCTCGCGCGCCCGCATCGCGTAGTTGCCGAGCCCGTCGTTGAGGCTCGTGCCACCGGCCGGCCCGACGCGGCTCAAGAAGTCGAACAGGTTCACCACCTGGTTGCGCCCGCGCGTGGGCGGCCACCCCTCGGCGACGCGTTCGCGCAGGACACCGACGCCGACGCGCTCCATGTTCACGAGCCCGATGAACCCGAGCGCGGCTGCAAGACGCGCCCCGTACTCGAGCTTCGTGGGCGCGCCGAAATCCATGGACGCCGAGGCGTCCAAAAGGAGGTGGAGGCAGAGGTCTTCCTCGTCCACGAAGAGCTTGACGTGAAGCCGGTCGAGGCGCCCGTAGATGTTCCAGTCGACGTACCGGAGGTCGTCACCGACCCCGTAGGCACGGTAGTCGCAGAACTCGACGCTGTGCCCACGGCGTGGGCTCCGCCGCTCACCCCTCACGCGCCCACGGAACGTGCGACGCGAGAGTAGCGCTAGGCGCTCGAGCTGCGCCAGGAACTCAGAGGAGAAGAGCGCGGGGCGCGTGGCGGGCATCGCGCGCTATCGCTCGTCGAGCGCCTGGAAGTAATTCCTGATCTGGTCGTGATAGTCGCGCGGCACCTGCTCGCGCGTGATCGCGTCCTCCATCATCTTGCGGTACTGCCCGACGACCCCGAGGTACATGAGGCGCGACGGCATCGGGCCGGCGCGGCCGGTGAGGTTCGTGTCGTACCCCTCCTTCTTGCCGCGGCGTGACTCGCCCTCGACCCCGACGTCATACGGGCTGGCGGAGAGCCGCGCCGTTGGATCACCCTTCGGCGTGACGCTCCTTCCCTTGCCCGGCAAGAGCCCCTCGCCCTCGCCGAAGTCCTGGTCCTCGGGTCCGGCGCCCTCGCCGCCCCGGGCGCGGTCGCGCCCGCGCGCGCCGCGCGCGGTCTCGCGGCCGCCGCGCAGGTTCTTCCCGGAGCGCCCCGCCTCCTCCATCGCGCGCATCTTGTCGAGTGCCCGCTGCATCGCCTCGATGGCGCGGTCCGTCTGTCCGCCCTCGAGCGCCTCCATGCCCTCGGCCGCGTCCCCGCTCCAGTTGCCGCCCTTGCGCCCGAGGCGCTCCATTTCGTCGAGCAGCTCGCGCAGCTTCTGGGGCGAGATGTCCGGGGAGAGACCGCTCATCAGCGACTTGGACTTGCGGAACACCATCTTGTACTGCGTGTTGGTGAAGTCCGACTGGAGGTCCGGCAACCGATCCACTTGCTCGAGGAGCCGAAGCCGCTCGTCGCCCTTCTTCAGGAAGCTGTTGAAGTCGGGCCGTTGGCTCGACAGCGTGGTGTCCTTGAAAATCGCCGAGAGGTCACCGGCGCTCGACCCGGTGCCTTTGCCGGCCCGCTGGGCAAAGTCGCGCTCTTCGGACGACGAGCGCTTGAGGGGATCCACCGACCGCGGCCGCGACCGCTCGTCCGTCATCTCGCTGGCGGTCCGCTCCTCCTGCTGCTCCTGCTCGGTGGAAGGCGTGAAGTCGGGGATCGTTCCCGTCGGCAGGCGGATCGCCGGGGCCAGCGCGAGGACCAGGCCCGCGAGGAGCGTAAGGGGCAGCCAGTGCCCTTCCCGCGGGACCACGCGTGCCACGATCTGGCGCGACTCGACAGCGTCCACGCGCGCCACGGTGTCGGCGAGGAGTGCGTCCACGAGCGGCGTACGCTCGGGGTGGTCGGCCCACTCGAGCACGGTGGCGACGCGGTCGGCGAGGTCGAAGGCACGATCGGCGAGACGTGCCGCGTCCTGTGGGCCCACGCGCTTGGTGAGTCCGTACGCGGCGCCGGCGAGCGCGCCCAGGACCACGAGCGCGGGAGCCACCACGAACGCCGTGAGACCGACGGCGGCCTTGAAGGCGAGCACGGCCGCGGCGAGAAGGGCCCCCCAGAAGGCGCCGCGCAGGCCCCAGTACTCGGCGCGGCGCAGCTTGACCTGCCGCGCGACCCGCCGGACAAGGACTTCGATCGCCTGCGGATGGGCCATGGGGTCCTCCCGCGCTCAGCGGAGAAAGACTTCTTTGCCGGTGGCCGTGATAGCCTCTGCCGCCTCCACGATCTGGCCGATCAGGGTGTCGCTATCCACCCCTTCGGCTTCGCCCTCGAAGTTCAGGATGACCCGGTGCCGCAGCGCGGGCGTGGCGAGAGCCTTGATGTCCTCCACGCTCACGTTGTAGCGGCCCTCCGCGAGGGCCCGCACCTTGCCGCCGAGCACGAGCGCTTGGGCGCCGCGTGGGCTGGCGCCGTACCGTACGAATCGGCGCGTGACCTCCGGGGCGCCGGCCCAGGACGGATGCGTCGCCATCACGATGGTGGACGCGAAGTCGCGGACGTGCGAGACGATCGGCACCTCGCGGATCAGCTCGCGGAGCGAGAGCACCGTGGGCCCACTCATCACGCGGCTCACCGTCACGTGCGACGACCGCGTGGTGCGGTCGATGATCGCGTTCAGCTCGTCGATCGCGGGGTACTGGACGCGGAGCTTGAACATGAACCGGTCGAGCTGCGCTTCGGGGAGCGGATACGTGCCCTCCATCTCGATCGGGTTCTGCGTCGCGAGCACGAAGAAGGGCGGCGGCAGCGGCCGTGAGACCCCGCCGACGGTGACCGCGCTCTCCTGCATCCCCTCCAGCAGCGCCGACTGGGTCTTCGGTGTGGCACGGTTGATCTCGTCGGCGAGGAGGATGTGGGCGAAGATCGGCCCCTGCTGGAACTGGAAGTGCTTCCGGCCGTCCTGGTCCTCGATGATGATGTTCGTGCCGATGACGTCGGCGGGCATCAGGTCGGGCGTGAACTGGATCCGCGAGAACGACAGCTCGAGGCCCTCGGCGAGCGTCTTGATCAGGAGCGTCTTGCCGAGACCTGGCACCCCCTCCAGCAGGACGTGACCACCGGCGAACATGCCGGTCAGGACGTGGGTGATGATCTCGCGGTGGCCGACGATGACCTTCTCGACCTCCGCTCGCAGCGCCTCGAACGCGGTGACGAACGCCTCTACCCGAGCGTCCTGACTCATCGAGGCCTCCTCTCCCGGACGATCACGCCGACACCACCATTATGATTATGACGCGGAAGCGCCGAGCGAAGTTTCCGGTAAAAACCGCAAAGTTACTCCGGGCTTTCCCCCGGGAGAAGACCTACCCCACTGACCCCATCGTAACCCGATGGGACCTCAAAGCGTACGCCATTTGCTCCGGGTGCGCGCCGCGCAAATGACGGCGCTTACCTGGCCGCGCCGCCGCGGCCGGCGCGACGAAGGAGCCGTGCCAGCCAGGGCGGCGAGGGCGGACACACTGCCCACTCAAATGGCAGGTGCCGCTCGCGTGAGCTCACGCCGAGACCGCGACCAGCTGTCGATAGAGGTCGAGATAGCCCTCGACCTCCCTCGCCGGGGGGTATCGGCGCTCGACGAACTCGCGTCCTGCAGCACCCAGGCGGGCGCGGAGGGCCGGATCGGACGCGAGCAGCTCCGCGCGGCGCTCGAACTCGGCCTCATCGCCGAAGCAGAAGCCGGTGACGCCGTCCTCGATCAGCGATCGGTTGCCCTCGATATTGGACGCCAGCACCGCGCGACCGAACGCCAGCGCCTCGAGCACGGAGTTGGCCATCCCTCCCTCCGAGATCGAGCAGTTCAGCACGACGTCGCTGACGGCGAGCAGCGCGCCCACCTGGGCGTGGGGCACGGCGCCGATCCAGCGGGCCCACGGCCGGCCCTGGAGAGCGCGGAGGAGCGCGTCGCGCTCGTCGGCGTCGAGCACGGGTCCGACATAGAGGAGGCGCACACTCGGACGGCGGGCGACGACCCGTTCGAGCGGCGGGAGTGGAAAGCGCGGGCGCTTCACCATCCGGATGCCGGCGGGGAACACAAACAGGACGCGCTCCGGCGGGAGATCCCAGCGAGCGCCGAGGTCGAAGGCCTCCGTCGCGCCGAGCGGGGCCGACTGCGGCACGGCGACGAGCCGCCCGCGGAGGTCGGGGAGCGCCCCGGCGATCCGCTCGACGATCGAGGCGTGGAAGGCGGTCAGCCGTGAGGCGCCCTCGAGCACGCGGCGCACGACGGAGGCACGCTCTGGGTCGAAGAGGTCATGATTCGCGTCGGTGCCTGTGAGCGTCACGACCAGGGGGATCTCGGCCCGGCGCGCCACGCGTAGGGCGAGAGGCCCGACGCGGTAGGCGTGGAAGGCGTGGATCACCGCCGGGCGGAATGCGTCCACCTCGGCCTCGACGGCCGCTTCGGGGCGGAGCGAGAGGTCCCAGACCTCGAGCTCGACGCCCCGCGCGCGAAGGCCTTGCGCCACCCGGGCAACGGTCACGGCGTTGCCGCGCACCGAAGGGAACGCGAACGGGGTGAGAAGCGCCACGCGCAGCGACATCGGCCCGAGCATACGGACATCGGCGCGTCTCGTCCAGCCTCCGCGCGACAAAACCGCCCGGTCTGGAATCCCTGGTCCCGGCTGGACTCTCTGCATATAATGTAGGAGGACACTGATGTCTGACTGTAGAGCGGCAGGGCCCTCGTCGCTCGAGTGCCGGCAGATCGCCGAGCTGCTGGGCGATTATCTCGAGGGCACGCTCCCGCGCCAGACGCGCGAGCTCCTCGAGTGGCACATCGAAGGCTGCGCCCCGTGCGTCGCGTTCGTCAACACCTACCGCGGCACGATCAACGCCGCTCGGAAGCTCCGCGACGTCGAGATACCCGCCGAGTTGAAAAACCGGCTGCTCGCCGTTCTTCGAAGCCAGCGCGCGTCACACGAGCCTCGCGCGTAGCGACGCCCTGAGCACGTCCGCCAGCGTCCGGGCCCGGCGATCGCGAGGACCCGAGCCGTGACGCGGGTCCGCCCCACACCGCCCGGCCCGACCGATCACATGGCGAGCTCGCGCGAGGTCAGCCTGTAGCGGAAGGACTCGGGGTCGAGGCTGTCGCGCCGGACCCCGCCCGCCTCGGCGTGCGGATACATCAGGAAGGCGATCGGATCACCCGAGGAGTTCGGTAGTATGACGTCGTGCGCGAAGTTGTACGCGAGATAATTCATCTCCCAGGCGCCGAACAGCTTCGCTCGCGCGCGCTTCACGATCGGGTCGCCCAGCGCGAGCCCGCCCCGTTCTTCGAGCACGACCTTCCGCACGTCCGCGGGATCGACCGGGACCCAGCCGTGGGTCGCCAGGTAGAACTCGGCGCGGCAGTGCTGGGCACGGCTGACGTCACCACTTCTCCCGAGACTCTTGAACTCCGCCGAGTCGCCGACCCGCACGCCGTAGACGTCGCGCGCCGGGATGCCGATGGCCCGCACCAGCCCGACGAACAGCGCGTTGAGGTCGGCGCACTTGCCACCCAGGTTCCGGGTCTCGAGCATCCAGCTGATGTCGCCGATGCCGCAGCCGCGCACCTTGGGATCGCGGAAGGTATTGTCGACGATCCACTCGTAGACTGCACGCACCCGCTCGAGGTCGCTTGCGGCGCCCCTGGTGATCTCGAGCGCGGTCTGCCGGACGAGCCCATCGGTCCGGATCAGCCGGGTAGACATGACGTATTTGGCGAGCGTTCGTTTGTCCTCCGGGACCACGTTGCCCGGGTCGCGGAGGTCGACGGCGCGGTCGCGTGTCGCGAAGCGTGACCTCACCTCGACGACCGGGCTCGACTCCCCAGCCGGCCATTCGGCGTAGAAGATGGCGGCGCCATACACCGGATCCCGGTAGATGCGCGTGGTCTCCGCGTTCCCCGTCCACGCCTGCCCCAGGGTCCGGTGGTAGTCCGTGTCCGGCATGAGCGGAAGCGGCAGCCACGCCCGCGCGACGCCGGTCGGACTCACAATCTCGGCCAGGGCCGTCACCTCGAACGCGCGCCAGGGTGCCGTGTCCGGCCCCGGCGCTCCGAGCGCTTGCATGGGTCGCACAAGAGCCGTGGCGATTCCGGACGCCGCTGCGGTCCTGAGAAATGCACGTCGGTCCATCGCGTCCCCCTCGAACAACTGACGGCCGGCTCACGTCCGATCCACTGCGTGAGGCGCACCGCTGCCTAGGTGCCTCTTGTGACGAGCACAGAGCGTATCGGGATTCGCGCCGAACGCAAATCGGCTGGGCCGATAGCGCGCGGGCGAAGTATCGGGGCGAAGAATCCGGGGGGGGGAGGGAGCGAGGAACCTACGCGGTGACGCGAATGAGGGGCTCGGAAATGACTTCCCCGATCTCCCAGCACTTCTCGCCGCGGCGGCGGAATAGATCGATCACGCCCCGCGCCCGATCGGGTCCAACCGAGAAGAGTAGGCCGCCCGACGTCTCCGATTCCGTGAGGAGAGAGACGAGGTATCCGGGGATCGAAGGATCGATGCGGAGGCCGGCGCCGAAGACTGCGTCCACGTGGCGCCGGTTGCGCTTCATCGCGCCGCTCCAGTGCCCGGCCTCGGCGAGGTCACGCGCGCCCTGGAGCAGGGGCAGGCGCGACGCGCCGATCACAAGGCCGGCGCCCGACGCTTTCACCATCTCGCCGGCGTGACCGAGAAGCCCGAAGCCCGTGATGTCGGTCGCGCCCCTGGCGCCGGTCTCGCATGCGACCTCGGCCGCGGCTCGGTTCAACCTGAGCATGCTCGCCACGGCGCCCTGGAGCACCTCGGCGCTGGCGGCGTGGCTCGTGGCGGCAGTCGTGATCACGCCGGTCCCGAGGGGCTTCGACAAGAAGAGCCGGTCGCCGCGTCGGAGACCGCCCTTGATCAGGATCCGGTCGGGGTGGACGCGCCCGGTGACGCAGAGGCCGTACTTGGGCTCGTTGTCGACCACGGTATGGCCGCCCGCGATGACGCCGCCCGCTTCCACGACCTTGTCGCTTCCGCCCCGGAACACCTCCGCGATGATCGCCTTCGACATCTCCCGCGGAAAGCCGGCGACGGCGAGCGCGAACAGCACCTCGCCGCCCATCGCGAAGACGTCGGACATGGAGTTCACGGCCGAGATCGCGCCCCAGGTCCAGGGGTCGTCCACGACGGGCGGAAAGAAATCGACGGTCTCGACGATCGCGACCTCGCGCGTGATCCGCCAGACGGCCGCGTCGTCGGCCGCCCCCAGGCCGATGAGCAGGTCGGGCTGCGAGCGGCCCACTGGCTTGAGCGCCTCGAGCACCTCCTGGAGATCTCCAGGAGCCATCTTGGACGCTCAGCCCGCGCAGCTGGAGTACGAGGTGAGCCGGACTTCGGTGTGGGTGTGCTCCACCATCACAGTCTTACGACGGCTCCGCGGGTGACTCGGATTCGAGGAACTCGACGAAGGCCTGGGCAAGCGGCGAGCGGCTCCGGTCGCGGTGGGTGACGAGGTAAAAGGCGCGGGCGACACGCAGGTCCTTCACCCGGAGACAGAAGAGGAGCCCCGCCCGGCACTCGTCCTCCACGGCCCGCTTCGACACGAGCGAGATTCCGACGCCCGCGCGCACCGCCTGCTTGATCGCTTGCGTCGAGCCCATCTCGCCCGCGACGCGAAACGCCGACAGATCGGTGTTCACCTGGTCCAGCGCCCGCTCGAGCGCCTCGCGCGAGCCCGAGCCGCGTTCGCGCACGATCAGCGGCTCTTGCTTCACGTCGGCAAGGGTCACGCTCTGGCGCCCCGCCCACGCATGCCCGGCCGGGACGATGACGATGAGCTCGTCGGCCATCAGCTCGCGCGCCAGGAGAGTCTTCGGGCTGGGCGGAGCGCCGACGACGCCCACCTCGGCGCGCGCCTCCTCGACCCACGCCGTGACCTGACGGCTCGAGCCGATGAGGAGGCAGATCGAGATGTCCGGATACTTGCCCTTGAACCGTCCGATCAGCGCCGGGAGCACGTACTCGCCTGGGATCGTGGAGCCGCCGACGACGAGCTCGCCGGACGTCCGCCCCTGGAACCGATCGAGCGCCTGGCGCGCCTCGCGCTGGAGGGCGAGCATGCGGCGCGCGTAGTCGAGGAGGATCCGGCCGGCGTGCGTCGGCGTGGCGCCGCGGCCGAGCCGGTCGAGGAGCTGGACGCCAATCTCGTCTTCGAGGGTGCGAACGTGCTCTGAAACAGTCGGCTGCGTCAGGGACAGCGCGTCGGCCGCACGTGAAAAACTCCCCAATTCTGCCACCTTCGCGAACACCTCGAGGCGGCGGAGATCCATGGGGAGCCGGGACGGTGGGAGGTTCGCGTCAGTGGCAGGCGCAGCCGCCGCCGCAGCAGCCGCCGCCCGTCGACATCGTCGACGGGGTGAAGCTGCCGGTGGTCTTCAGACCGAACACCGACAGCTTGCGCATCACCTTCGCGCTCGCGCACGCCGGGCAGGCGACGGCGGTCGTCGGACCGGCGACGTACCTCTCGAACTCTTCCTCGCAGTGCGTGCAGCGGTACTCGTAGATCGGCATCGGCTACTCGCCGCCGCGCTGGACGTAGCTCTTGACGAACTCCTCGGCGTTCTCTTCGAGGATGTCGTCGATCTCGTCGAGAAGCTTGTCGATGTCTTCCTTGATCTTCTTACCCTTCTTGGCGAGCTCCGGGCTTCCGGCGGCGCCGTCGCCCCCGTCTGCGGGCTTGGTGGGCCTGGTCTCTTTCTTCTTCTGCTGCTCAGCCATGGCGCCCTCCCTTGACGCATTCTACCATCCTTTCCCCGCTTTCCCGGTCAACGGCGGAAGTGTTTGCTGAGGGTGAGGGTCTGGTGCTGATAGGAGGAGGCCAGGCCGACCCCGTAGACATGCTCCGGGCGGGACCGTAGCCGCTCGAACCCGACCTTGAACGAGGTCTGGCCGTCGTAGACCAGGAACGGCACCTCTCGGGCCCTAACCTCCATCACCACCTTCGTGCCCAGGACGCTTCCGTCGCCGAACCCGAAACCGGGGTCGAAGAAGCCAGCGTAGTGGGTGCGGATCTCCCCGGCCCCCGCGTCGTAGACGACCATCTCCGCTGCGAATTCCGGTGGCACACGGATGCGCTCTTTGGAAACGAGGATGTAGAAGCGGTTCGCCTCCAGGATGAACGCGTCTCGATTGGGCCGCTTGATCGGTTCCCAGAACTCAGCCGGGTCATAAAAGTCCACCCGGCTCAAGTCGACAACCGGAGGATTCGGGTGGGCCCGGTACCCGATGATGCCGTCTGTCCTGCCGCCGGAAAGGTCGATCCCCATGCACAGACCGTCGTTGAGGACGACGCGCTCTCTCGGTATCGGCGCGTCGTCATCACCGTACAGGAGCGGCGAGGCACGATACATCGCCTCGAGCGCGGAGTCGGAAACGGTGGCCTGGCCTGAGAAGAGGCGCAGTTGGTTCAGCGAGGCGCCGGCCTGCACGCGAATCGGAAACGACTGCGGCGACACTTCCAGATAGAGCTGTCCCTTGTAGCCTTCTCGAATCTCATCGAACCGCGCACTCTTGTCGGTGATCACGCGGGTGAAGACGTCGAGCCGCCCCGTCGTGGATTTTGGATTGCACTTTCCCCGAATGCTTCGGGGGAGACTCAGGGATTCCAGCAGAGGCACGAGGTAGACAGACTGACGTTGGAGCGTGGCGCCGTGCACCAATGAGAGTTCGTCGATCACGAGGTTGACGTCCATGAAATCCTCTTGACGAAGCCGGGTCGTGACCGCCTCGCGAAACGGCAAGAAGCTCGCCCGAAGCTGATACGCGATGGGTCCCAGGCGTAAATCCAAGCTCGCCGGCTGGAACTGCGACTCGATGATCGGCGTCGGCGCCGTGATCCAGCTCTCGCGGATGGCGGCCTTGAGGTCCCGGTCGGAGAAGACGCCGCGCGCGCTTCGCGCGCTCGTCTTCACGGGATTACGCACCATGCGACCACTTAGCACTCCCCGCACACGCGCGTCAAGACGCGCGCCGGCCGGTGGCCCAGAAGCATCCCGCCCCGAAGACGCAGAAGACGACCGAGGCGACGAACGCGATCCGGTACGAGCCGGTCACGTCGTGCACGAAACCCGCGAACCATGGGCCGAGCGCGGCGCCGAGCCCGTTGCCGAGGTTGAGGACCCCATAGATCGAGCCGAAGCGGCGGCCACCGAAGAGGTCGGACGCCATCGCGGTGATGATCGGCCCGCGGGCACCGAAGCCGAGGCCGAAGAGGATCGCGTAGACCCCGAGCCACGTCGTGCGCGCCGACGTCTCGAGCGCCAGCAGCGCGAGCGCACCGCACGCGGTGCAGGCGAACGAGACGGTGGCCGAGAGCGGACCGCCGAACCGGTCCGCCGCGAGGCCGAAGCCCGGGCGGCCGAGGCTCGACATCAGCCCCATCAGCCCGAAGACCGTCGCGGCGACGAGCGGGTCGATCCCGAGGTCGATCGCGAACGCCACCTGGTGGGCCGAGACGGGGAAGACCGCGAGTGGCGTGAAGAAGTATGCGAGGAAGAGTGCCCAGAACGCGCGCGTCCGGAGCGCGTGTCGCAGGGTGGGATGGGGAGCGGGGGCAGGGGACCCTCCTCTGCTCGGAACGACACTCGCTCGGAGGGTCCCCTGCCCCCGCTCCACGCCCGACCCCGGCGCCGCTCGTTCCTCGCGCCGCGAGCCGGGCTCGCGAGCGCCCCACCAGACGAGCGGCAGCAGGAGACACAAGGCGCCGGCGCCGAGCGTCGCGCTCGCGGTGCGCCACCCGACCGCGGTGACGAGAGCCTGGGTGAGAGGGCCAATGACGAAGACGCCGACGCCCATGCCCGAGAACGCGACGCCCACCGCGCGACCGCGTCGTTCCACGAACCACTGCGAGAGCAACACGCCCATCGGCACCCAGCCGAGCCCGACGAGCCCGATCGCCCCGAGCACGCCCGTATAGAGGTAGAGGTGCCACGGCGCGTGCACGGTCGCGTTCAGGAGCGGCGCGCTCCCCAAAAGGACGACGCCCCCCAGCACGACCCGCCGTGGGCCGACGCGGTCCACAAGCATCCCCGTGACCGGTGCCAGCAACCCCTGAACGACCGTCGAGAGTGAGAGAGCGCCCGCGGTGAGACCGCGCGACCAGCCGAACTCCTCTACGAGGGGGACGAGGAAGACCGAGAAAGAGAAGAACAGGCCGTAGGCCACCGCGAGCGTGAGCCAGACGACGCCGACGACGAGCGCGCGGGGAGCCGGGCGGCGGATTCAGACCACCCGGCTGACCGCGCCCGATGCGTCGACGCCGAACACGCGCGCGGCCCCGGCAATCCCCGCGCGGCGCAGCGCCGCTTCCATCGATCCCGCGACCGGGGCTTCGTCACCGGCGACCACGGCAAGCAGCGACGGCCCGGCGCCGCTCAGGACGCAGCCGAGCGCCCCAGCGGCGCGTGCGGCGCGCACGACGTCGGGCATCCACGGGAACAGCTTCAGCCGGTAGGGCTGATGGAGACGATCCTCGAGGGCCGCGCCGAGCGCAGAGAGCCGCCCGGCCCAGAGGCTCGCGAGGAGCAGCGCGACGCGCTGGACGTTGAAGACCGCGTCGTGATGCGGCACAGAGGCCGGAAGGACGGCGCGCGCCTCCGTGGTGGCGCTCGTGACCTCGGGGATGAGCGCGACCCAGCGGAGGCTCGCGGGGACGGGAAGCGACACCGCCGTGACGGTCGAGCCGCTCACGCATGAGACGGTCAGGCCGCCGAGGATCGCCGCCGCGACGTTGTCGGGATGCCCTTCGGCGCGCGCGGCGAGATCCAAGAGTACGTCGGTCGTCAGGGGCGAGCCGAGCAGCGCGTTGCCCGCCACCAGGCCGCCGACCCACGCCGCGGCGCTCGAGCCGAGCCCGCGCGCGGCCGGCACGCGGTTCGTGCACTCGAGCGCGCACCCCCTGAACGGTCGACCCGCCGCCTCGTATGCGAGCTTCACGCCGCGCGCGACGACGTTGTCGGCGGTCCGCGGAAGTCGTGCGGCGCCCTCGCCCTCGATCGCGACGCGCACGCCCTCGGCCTCGGAGAGGACGATCTCGTTGTGGAGTGTCAGCGCCAGGCCGAGCGCGTCGAACCCCGGCCCGAGGTTGGCAGACGTCGCGGGAACGCGCACATGGACGCGCACGCGGCTAGAGCCGCTTGAGGAGCCAGTCGGGGGTCAGCGAGATGGCCCAGGCGTTGAGGAAGACGTAGTAGTTGGTGAGGACGAGCACGCCCACGACGACGAGGATCACGCCCGCGGCCCGCTCCACCACGGGGATGAACGAGCGGTAGCGCCCGAGAACCTTTAAGAAGGGCCCGAGCGCCGCGGCCGCGAGGAGGAACGGGACGCCGAGCCCGGCCGAGTACGCGGTGAGCAGGCCGACGCCGCGCCCGACGTCGCCTGCGGTCGACGCGAGCGAGAGGATCGCGCCGAGGATCGGTCCGACGCAGGGTGTCCAGCCGATCGCGAACGTGATCCCGACTGCGAGCGAGCCGAGGTACCCCGCCGGCTTCTCCCGGAGCTGCCACTGCCGCGTGCGCCCGAGGATTCCGATCCGCAGCACCCCGACGATGTAGAGTCCGAAGACGACGATGAGGACGCCGCCGATCCGGCGGATCCAGTCGCGGTAGTCGAGCAGGAACTGGCCGAGGGCGCTGAAGGAGGCGCCCAGCGCGACGAAGACGACCGAGAACCCCACGACGAACGCGAGGGCGTGACCGAGAATCCGCCACCGGGCCGTCGGCGAGAGGTCGGCGGTGAGGTCGGCGACGGACATGCCGGTGATGAACGACACGTACGACGGAAAGAGCGGCAGCACGCACGGCGACAAGAACGAGAACAGCCCAGCGCTGAACGAGACGGCGACACCCAGGGACTCGCCCATCGCTACCGCACCAGCCCTTCGATCAGCGAGTGGGACGCGTCGGCGTCCCATGCGCGCGGCCCGAGCGCGATCGCGGTGAGGTAGCCGTGCCGGTCCACGATGAAACTCGACGGCAACGCGCGCACGCCGTAGGTGTTGGCGAGGTCCATCTTCGGGTCGAGCGCGACTGGGAACGTGAGCTTGTGCTCGTCGAGGTAGGGCTTGACCTGCTTCGTGTCGGCGTCGACCGACACCGCGACGAGCACGAACCCCTGGTCCCTCTGCTGGCGCCAGAGGCGCTCCATCGCCGGCATCTCCTCGCGGCAGGGCGGGCACCAGGTCGCCCAGAAGTTGATCAGCACGACCTTCCCTCGTTCCTTCGAGAGCCGGAGCTTGTCTCCAGCCACGAGCGGCAGGGTGAAGTCCTTCGCCAGCTTCTGGCGCGGCGGCCGGATGAGGTCGAGCTCCTTCACGGCGTCCGCGACGCTGAAGATGCGTCCCTTCCGGGGCTTGAGCGCCACGGGCTTGGTCGCGGGGACGCCCTCGGTTGGCCCCGCCACGACCGGACCCGACCTCGCGGCCTCGGGGGCCGGCCGCATCGTTGCGACGAGCATCACCCCCGCGACGGTGGCGACGGCGGCGATTCCGGCGGTCAGCGCGAGTGTCCGTGGCATCCCGGCTCCAGAACGATGGGCGTCATCACGGTCCAGAACACGCAAAGTATACCCCCACATTCCCTGAACCCTCCGTAAACCCTTGCTATAGTAAGCCGCTCGATGGCTCTTACCATTGTGGCCGACGACCTCACCGGCGCTTGCGACGCGGGAACGCTGTTTGCCCGAAGGGCTCCGGTTCCGGTCACCGTCTGGCCCGACCCGCCCGTCCCCGCGGAGGTCGCCGTCGTGGACACCGAGTCGCGCCACCTCGCTCGCGACGAAGCGACGGAGCGCGTCAGCGGCGCCGTGGCGCGGCGGCCCGGGGCGACCTCGTGGTTCAAGAAAATCGACTCGACGCTCCGTGGCCACGTCGGCGCCGAGATCGTCGCGCTCCTTGAGGCCACCAGCACGTCGAGCGCCGTCACCTGCCCCGCGTTCCCTTCCCAAGGCCGCGTGGTCGTCGATCGCGTGCTGCGCGTCGAGGGAACCGCGGTGGCCCACGTCGTGGACTGGATCCGCTCGGAGACCGACCGACCGCTGGCGTGGATCCCGCTGGCCGAGGTGCGCGCGGGCGTCGCCGTGCTCGCGGCACGCCTGGCGCGGCTCACGGGGACGATCGCCGTCGCCGACGCCGAGACGGACGGCGATCTCGACACGATCGTCGGCGCCGCGCTGGCACTCGACCGCGCGCCGCTTCTCGCCGGCTCCGCCGGCCTGGCCCGGCCGCTGGCCGAGCGTCTTGGCCTGCACGCGGAGCGCGCGTTGCTGCCCGGCGGGCGCTGGCTGGTGGTCGCGGGGAGCCTCCACCCCGCGACGCGGCGCCAGCTCACCGAAGCACGGCGCGCCGGCTTCCGCGTCCTCGCGACGGCCGACGCCGAGGACGCGGACGAGAGCGATGCCGCCGTGACGCTCGCCCGGGAGGCAGCGCATGTGCTCGCGACGGAGTCGTTCGATCTGATCGCCCTGGCAGGAGGCGACACCGCCGTCGCGTTCTATCGGACGCTCGGCGCCGTGCGCATCGATCTCGTCGGCGCCCCGCGCCCGGGCCTGGCCTTCGGACACGTGCGAGCGCCGGGCCATCCGGCGCTGCCCGTGCTGACCAAGGCCGGCGGCTTCGGACCGCCGGACCTGTTCGTCTCGCTCTGGAAGGAGGCGACGACGTGACGAACCCGATTCTCGGCGTGACGATGGGCGACCCCGCAGGAGTGGGGCCGGAGATCATCGTGCGCGCCGGCGCCGAGCCCGAGGTCCAGCGCACGAGTCGGCCGGTCGTGATCGGCTCCGCATCGACGCTCGAGGAAGCGCTGGCGCTCGTCGGCTCGCCGCTCCGACTCCACAGTGTCACGCGCGTCGCGGAGTGCCGATGGCAGCCGGGGACCCTCGAGGTCCTCGACCTCGCCAACGTGGACATGGCGACGCTGCCGCGCGCGCGGGTGAGCGCCGCCGCCGGGCGCGCGGCGTACGAGTACATCGAGACGGCCGTGGACCTCGCGAAGGCCGGCGCGATCGACGGGATCGTCACCGCGCCGATCAACAAGGAGGCGCTTGCAGCGGCCGGGATGACCCACTCGGGCCACACCGAGATTCTCGCGAGCCTCTCCGGCACGCGCGACTTCGCGATGCTCCTGATGGGCCACGAGCTGCGCGTGATCCACGTGACGACGCACGTCGCGCTCCGGCGCGTGCCCGACCTGGTCACGCGCGATCGCGTTCTCCGGACCATCCAGCTCGCCCAGGGCACGCTCGAGAGCCTCGGGATCCGCCGGGGCCGCATCGCCGTCGCCGGGCTCAACCCCCACGCGGGGGAGGACGGGCTCTTCGGCGACGAGGAAAAGACCGCGATCGTGCCGGCGATCGAGGCGGCGCGCGGAGCAGGCCTGAACGTCACGGGCCCCCTGCCCGCCGACACGCTCTTCTCCCGCGCCCGCGGCGGCGAATTTGATATCGTCGTCGCTATGTATCACGACCAGGGGCATATCCCGGTCAAGACGCTCGGCTTCAACTACGACGAGGCGACAAAGCGCTGGGTGGGCCTCTCCGGCGTCAACGTCACCGTCGGGCTCCCGTTCCTGCGCGTCTCCGTCGACCACGGCACGGCATTCGACCGGGCGTGGAAGGGCGTCGCGAACCACGAGAGCATGGTCGAGGCGCTGCAAGTCGCCGTCCGCATGCTGAGCGCGCAATGAAGCCACCCGCACCGGGCTCAGGCCACCCACGGTGGTCACCGATCTCGCGGGCCCCGTTCCAAATGAAGCCACCCGCACCGGGCTCAGGCCACCCACGGTGGTCACCGATCTCGCGGGCCCCGTTCCCAATGAAGCCACTCTCACACTGGCACGACACGTGAGGACGTGCGGAGGAGTTCCATGGAAGAGCGCGAACTCAGGGCGCTGATCGGTCAGGTGAAGGCCGGAACGCTGAGCCGCCGGCGTTTCGTCCAGACGATGGTCGGCCTGGGCCTGACGGCGCCCATGGCCGCTCAGATGCTCGCGTCAGCGGGCGTCGCGCAGGCGCAGACAAAGTGGACGTTCAACCCCTCCAAGCGAGGCGGCGGTGCCCTCGTGAAGACGCTCTGGTGGCAGGCGCCGACGCTCCTGAACCCGCACTTCGCCACCGGCACCAAGGACCAGGACGCCTCGCGCGTCTTCTACGAGCCGCTCGGGTCGTATGATCCCGACGGCAACATCGTCCCGATGCTCGCCGCCGACGTGCCGAGCGTCCAGAACGGTCAGGTCGCGCGAGACGGGACGTCGGTGACCTGGCACCTAAAGAAGAATGTCGTATGGCACGACGGCAAACCGTTCACGGCCGACGACGTGGTCTTCAACTGGGAATACGTGATGGACTCGGCGACGGCCGCGGTGAGCGTCGGCAACTACCGGGACATTGCCCGCATCGACAAGCTCGACAGCCACACCGTGAAAATCGTGTTCAAGTCGTCGACGCCATTCTGGTCTTCGCCCTTCTGTGGGCCATACGGGATGATCATCCCGAAGCATCTGTTCCAGGCGTACAAGGGCGACAAGTCGCGCGAGGCGCCAAACAATCTGAAGCCGATCGGCACCGGGCCGTTCCGCTTCGTGGACTTCAAGCCCGGCGATCTGGTTCGGGCCGAGCTCAATCCGAACTACCACATCCCGAACAGACCGTTCTTCGACGCGCTCGAGATGAAGGGCGGCGGCGACGCGATCTCGGCGGCGCGTGCGGTCATCCAGACCGGGGAGTTCGACTACGCGTGGAACATGCAGGTCGAGGACGAGATCCTCAAGCGCATGGAGCAGGGCGGTCGGGGCCGGGCCGACATCGTGGCCGGCGGCAACATCGAGCACATCCAGCTCAACAACACCGACCCGTGGACGGAGGTGGACGGCGAGCGATCGTCGATCAAGACCCGGCACCCCTTTCTGACCGACCTCGCTGTGCGCCAGGCGCTGAACGTCCTCGTCGACCGCGGCTCGGTCCAGGAGCAGATCTACGGGCGCACCGGCATCGCGACCGCCAACTTCGTGAACGCCCCGTCGCGCTTCGTGTCGAAGAACACCACGTGGGCCTTCGACATCGATCGCGCCAACCAGATCCTCGACGGCGCCGGCTGGAAGCGCGGCGCCGACGGCATCAGAGCGAAGGACGGCAAGAAGCTGAAAGTCGTCTATCAGACGTCCATCAACGCCCTCCGCCAGAAGACCCAGCAGATCGTCAAGCAAGCGTGCGCCAGGACGGGGATCGACGTCGAGCTGAAAACGGTCACGGCAAACGTGTACTTCTCGTCGGACCCGGCGAACGCCGACACCTACTCGCACTTCTCTACCGACATCCAGATGTACACGACGACCATGATCGAGCCGGACCCTCAGCGCTTCCTGGACCAGTTCACCTCGTGGGAGATCGCCTCAAAGGAGAACAAGTGGCAGGGCCGCAACATCACGCGCTGGCGCCACGATGAGCTCGACCGGATCTGGAAGGCCGCCGGGGCCGAGATGGATCCCGTGAAGCGCGCGGCGTTGCTCGTCAAGATGAACGACCTCGTGATCCAGAACATCGTGGTCGTCCCCGTGGTCTTCCGTCCCCGTGTGGCCGCGATCTCCAATCGGATGCGCGACGTGGTTCAGAGCGGGTGGGACTCCGACTTCTGGGCCCTCGCCTACTGGTCGAAGCACGCGTGAGCCGGACGGGCACGGGCCCGAGGGCGCTCTGACCTGAAAACGACACAGGTCCGACGAGCCCCTAGCCCCTGCCCGCCCTGACGCCAGCTTCATGTCCAAGTACCTCCTCCGCAGGGCGCTGATCTCGATCCCGGTTCTGATCGGGATCAGCGCCGTCCTGTTTACGATCCTGGCGTTGGCACCGGGCGATCCCTTCGAGGAGCTGGCGACGAACCCCAACGTCCCGGCCGAGGTGCGCACGAACCTCCGGGCGAAGTTCGGCCTCGACGACCCGCTCCCCGTGCGCTACGCGCGGTGGGTCATCGCCATGCTCCGTGGCGACTGGGGGTTCTCGTTCTTGAGCCGCGTCGACGTGGACACGCTCATCCTGCAGCGCCTCCCCGTGACGCTCGTCGTCCTCGGCTCGGCATTGCTCCTCGCGATCATGATCGCGATCCCGATCGGCACCTACTCGGCGCTCCGGCCCTACTCGATCTTCGACCAGGTCGCGACGACGTTTGCGTTCATCGGGTTCTCCCTGCCGACGTTCTTCACGGGGCTGCTCTTTATCCTCTTGTTCAGCATCTACCTCGACTGGCTCCCCTTCATCTACCGCGCCGACATCGGGGCCTCCGGGTGGCGGTGGTACTGGGAGCACCTCCGGCAGTCGATCATGCCCGTCGCGGTCCTGGGCCTGTTCCAGGCCGCCGCGATGACGCGCTTCATGCGGGCCGCCGTGCTTGACGTCATCCGGCTCGACTACGTCAACACGGCGCGCGCGAAAGGGCTCTCCGAGCGGGCGACGCTCGTCAAGCACGTCGTGCGGAACGCGCTGATCCCCGTGGTCACGCTCGTCGCCCTCCAGATCCCGAGCATCTTCGGCGGCGCGATCGTCACCGAGCAGATCTTCCGCGTGCCCGGGATCGGCTCGCTCCTGATCAGCTCGATCCTCGCCAACGACACGCCCGTCGTCATGGCGGTCACGTTCGTCTACTCCGCCCTCGTCGTGGCGTCGAACCTCGCCGCCGATCTCCTCTACGGCTGGCTCGACCCGCGGATCTCATATCGATGAGCCCTGACGTGATGGCGCGAGCGGAACGCAGCCGGGTCGCGCCTGAATCGGGCTACCCACAGCGGGCGCCGGCCTCGCGGACCCCGGTCCAGTGACGCCACGCGCGCCTCTCTCAGGCCACCTACGGTCCGACCCGGCCCCGCGGACCCCGGTCCAGTGACGCCACGCGCGCCTCTCTCAGGCCACCTACGGTCCGACCCGGCCTCGCGGACCCAGGTCCAGTGATGGCCGACGGCGCGGCCTCAAGGACCGTCGCCGGGAAGCTCGTGACCGTCGCGGCCGAGCCGGCGCCTTCGCTCTGGCGTGAGACCGGCCGCCGCTTCCTGCGCCATCGGCTCGCGACGGTCGGCGCCGCGGTCCTCTTCGCTATGGTCCTCGCGGTCGTCGCCGGCCCGCTCGTGTGGCGCGTGCCGGTTAACGAGATCGATTTCAAGGCCAAGCTCAGGACCCCGTCGTGGTCGCACCCGCTCGGCACCGACGACCTCGGCCAGGACCTCCTCGCGCGGATGCTCTATGGCGGCCGCGTCTCGCTCGCGGTCGGCATCGCCGCCATGCTGATCGCGATCTCCATCGGGACGGCGCTGGGCGCCACGTCCGGCTATGTCGGCGGTACGGTGGACCACGCGCTGATGCGGGTCACCGACATGTGCTTGTCGCTCCCCGCGCTGCCCCTCCTGCTGCTCATCGTCTACCTTTTCCGCGACGCGCTCAGGAGGGTGCTCGGCCCGGAGGCCGGAGTCTTCATCCTGATTGTCGTGGTCATCGGAGGCCTGCGCTGGATGCCGGTCGCGCGGCTGGTCCGCGCCCAATTCCTGTCGCTGCGGGAGAAGGAGTTCGTCGAGGCCGCGCGAGGCCTCGGCGCGCCGCCGCTGCGCCAGGTGGTCCGTCACATCCTGCCGAACTCGATGGGCCCCGTCATCGTGGCCGGGACCATCGACGTCGCGGCGGCGATCATCGCGGAGTCCACCCTCTCGTTCCTGGGCCTCGGCTTCCCGCCCGACATCCCGACCTGGGGACGGCTCCTCTTCGACGCCAAAGACAACCTGGACTTTGCCCCCCACTGGGCGATCTTCCCTGGGACGGCGATCTTCCTCACCGTCCTCTCCATCAACTACATCGGCGACGGGTTGCGCGACGCGCTCGACCCCAGAAAGGTCCTCGCGAAGTGACCGACACCGAGCTCTGCTTCACGCCGGCCACGGAACTCGTCTCGCTCATCCGCCGCCGCAAGGTCTCGCCGCTCGAGGTGACGAAGGCCGTGCTGGCACGGATCGAGCGCGTGAACCCGCCCCTCAACGCCTACTGCACGGTCGCGGCGGAGCAGGCGCTCGACGGGGCAAAGCGCGCCACCGGCGCGCTCACGCGCGGTGCCAGGCTCGGCCCGCTCCACGGAGTGCCCGTCTCGATCAAGGACTTGACCCTCACGAAGGGGATCCGCACCACGGAGGGATCGAAGATCTTCGAGCACCGCGTCCCCGATCGGGACGCCCTGGTCGTCGAGCGGCTCAAGGCGGCGGGCGCGATCGTCCTCGGCAAGACCAACACGCCCGAGTTCGGCGCCGGCGCGAACACGTTCAACGCGGTCTTCGGTCCGACGCGCAATCCCTGGAACCCGGCTCTCACGTGCGGCGGGTCGAGCGGGGGCGCCGCGGA
>WNFW01000631.1_pt1 | contig 38293 bp, 28 predicted proteins | sample 5400131 | NCBI WGS metagenome assembly WNFW01 (sample SAMN13153362, study PRJNA577476) | soil metagenome | isolation source: 20 cm soil or saprolite under grassland replicate 1 | place: USA:California | collected 2016-06-15 | reverse complement strand
TGCTTTCATCTCTTGCATCATGTTCATACTGAAACCATCATTGCCAAGACCAACATTTACCCCGACCCGAACCATCTCCTCGACAGGCATTCGTCCTACAGCATTGTTCATATTTGAGCGTGGATTATGAACACTATTGCTCCGAGTTTTAGCCAGTCGACTTATTTCACCACTTTGCACATGCACACAATGTGCCGCTATGCTGTGAGGACCTAGAATTCGATTTGCCTCTAAACGATCCACCACACGTATACCATAGTGTGTAGTGCTATCTTGCTCGTCTGATATGTCTTCGGCAACATGGATATGAAAGCCGACACCCAGATCAGCACCACCAGATGCACAGCGTTCGAGTGTAGTTGTGCTCAATGTAAAGGATGCATGTAGACCATAACTTGCTGCAATCATACCAGCTTCCGCCTGACTCTTGCGTTCAGCCCGTAATGAACGGATGAAACGTTCATTCTCTCTAATCCCATTTGCGGCTATAGTAAGTCCGTCACGATCCGAGACCTCGTATGCGAGACAGGCGCGAATACCAGCTTGTACTACAGCATCGGCAATAACATCCAGACTACCCTCTACTGCATTTGGGCTCGCGTGGTGATCAACGACGCATGTTGTACCACTACGAATGGCATCTGCCATAAATATCTCAGCACTGGCCCGAGTATCCTCCAGAGTTAAGAGTTTGTCGATCCGCCACCACAACCGCTCAAGGATTTCGGGAAAGTTGCGAGGTGGGTCTCCTGGGATAGCCATACCACGCGCGAACGCACTATAAAAATGCGTGTGGGTACATAGAAAGCCAGGCATAATCAAGCCATCATGCGCATCTGTATACTCAGCATCAGGATATTGCTCGCGCAGTGTAGCATCTTTGTCGATAGCCGCTATGCGACCTTCATGTACAAGGACTGCTCCCTTTTCGATAAGTTCGTTTTGTGTGCCAAGTGTGACAACGGTCCCGTTACCAATGAGGATATCTGCCATTGATTTATGCTCCTCTCCTTGGGTTACAATGTATCACGATCTTTTCACTACCTCCTCTACCATCTTCATCCCTTCAGCCCCCTTTTCAATGGACACAACACTACCAGCACTATCAACAACAGCATCGATACTCTTCAGACCACTTCCGGTTACTAGCAGAACCGTTGATTCAGCTCGATTAATTCTGTCTTCTCTTAACAAGCGTACTAAACCGGCATAACTGGCTGCACCTGATGGTTCAGCAAACACACCCGTAAGCCTGGCAAGCTCTTTCTCTGCCATAAGTATCTCTTCATCTGATACAGTAATACCGAATCCACCACTTTCGTTTATAACTTTTACTGCCATTGCTCCGTTGCGCGGTAAACTAACAGAAATACCGTCTGCTATTGTCTTTGCAGGGAAAGGACGCACAATGCCATCACCCTCCAGAGCACGCACAATCGCTGGTGATCCCTCGGACTGTACTGCGATCATACGTGGAATACGATCGATCATCCCGAGCCGGTAAAAATCTTCAAAACCTCGATAGACACCGCTAATAATGCAACCATCACCTGTTGGTACGAGTATATTGTGAGGAACCTGCCATTGCAGTTGTTCCGCTATCTCTAAGCCGACCGTTTTCTTCCCTTCAACAAGATAAGGATTGTAGCCAGTATTACGGTTATACCATCCAAAGGTATTGCATGCCTCAATACACAAATCAAAGGCATCATCATAACTTCCCTCTACAGCAAAAACAGTCGCTCCGCACATGAGCAGTTGAACAATCTTAGCACGCGGCGCATTGTAAGGGACAAAAATATAACACGTTAGACCTATCGCAGCTGCCTGGACTGCAAGGGAAGAAGCGGCATTTCCAGTGGATGCACAGGCCAACGTCCTACCATCAGCTCGCATCACCGCAATGATACTCGCCCGATCTTTGAGTGAAGCACTGGGATTTCGTGAATCATCTTTAAGCCACAGGTTTCTCATTCCTAAATGTGATCTTAGACGCTTTACTGGATAGAGGGGAGTTCCGCCAATTGCTAGTGCAGGAATATCCATATTACTATATGAAATTGGAAGGAGTGCTCGATAGCGCAAGAATGTCGAATCGTAATCATTCATCAGCGCATCGCGGCTGATGCGTTGTGCTATCTTAGCATAATCGTAGTGGACCTTCAGAACTCCTAAAGAGCCACATGCAGGGCATGTATACTCGATTTTATTGGGATCATATCTAGCGTCACAGAGCACACATTGCAGGTGAATTATATGGTCAGCATACATTCTTTGACCTCTAGCGAATCACCTCAAGTTTTACACGCGCCAATTTGCTCTTGTCTTCATCGCTGATTGGATGCTCACGGTCTGGTACCTCCAGTTCAGTGAAGACACCACAGAGTTCGGTTGAGAAATAGCGAAGGCCGTTGTCAGAGAGCACGGTTACGATCATACCAATGTCTGGATAGCGACGAGCAACTTTTATGGCTGCCGCAACGTTACAACCAGACGAGATACCGCAAAAGATTCCCTCTTCACGCGACAAGCGACGAGCCATTTGAATTGATTCATCTGAAGAGGTCGTAACTACTCCATCCAGATTTTCAACGTTCAACACTTCAGGGATAAAGCCATCTCCAATACCCTCAATTTTATGTGGTCCCCAAGTGCCACCAGAAAGGATATCGCATTCGGCAGGTTCAACGGCAAATATTTTAATTTTAGGATTCTGCTCTTTTAGAAACTTGCCTGCACCTGTCACTGTGCCACCTGTTCCCTGTGATAATACTAACGCCCCAATTTTACCCTCGGATTGCTGCCAAATCTCGGGACCAGTCGTAAGATAATGCGCCTGAATATTATCAACATTGACAAACTGACCGACTTCCCAATATTTACCTGGAGCAGTAGCCTTAAGTTCTTTGACCTTCTCGATCACCAAATCTACATCGCTCTCAGCGCCGGGAGTCAGCACTAATTCTGCTCCATAGGCGCGAATAGTTTTTTTACGTTCCTCGCTCATACCATCCGGCATAACAATAACAACTGGATACCCTTTCGCAGCCCCTACACAAGAAGTAGCTATACCAGTGTTACCTGTTGTACCCTCAATAATGGTCATACCAGGACGCAAGTCGCCTCTGCGTTCAGCTTCTGATACTAGAAATGGTAAAATACGGTCTTTAATACTGCCGCTAGGGCTGAAATACTCGACTTTGGCCACAATAGCAGGTTTGACGTCACCTACAACGCGTCTTAGACGCACCATCGGCGTAATGCCTGTCGTCTCAAGGATATTTTCTGCAATACGCGCACGACGATTCCAGTCAACCATCAGTTCATTCCTCCAATACACAAATTGGGACAGTCACACAAAATTTGTCCCTTCAAGTTCAGTAAAGTGTGACTCGAAAAGCGATACTTGCTCAGTGAGACACTCAAATCTCCAAAGTTGATCCTACATTCTCACTAAAGTCTGGTCGATACTAGCTAATGTTGGCCGACCAGAAAGAGCCATCGCCAATTCAAGTTCCTTGCGCAATATTTCTAGCACATGATAGGCTCCTTCAGCACCGTTAGCAGCCAACCCCCACAGAACTGGACGACCAACCATCACTGCTTGTGCCCCAAGTGCCAGCGCTTTCAGTATGTCAGTGCCCCGACGTATGCCTCCATCAAAGTAAACTTCGCATCGTCCGGCAACTGCTTTGACAATTTCAGGTAATGCTTCAATACTTGCCAGAGCGGTATCAAGCTGCCGACCACCATGGTTTGAAACAATAATGCCATCCATACCATGTTCTATCGCTAACAGCGCATCTTCTTCCGTCAATATGCCTTTAAGTAGAATAGGTAACGAGGTAATCGAGCGTAACCAGGTCAGCGATTCCCACGTGAGCGTCACCCACTCTTGTCCACTCTTTTCAACACCTACAAAATTTGCTTCAAAGAATGGCGACGGTGGGATTACTACATTATTACGCCTGTCCTTCTCCCGATTTCCCAGAACTGGTAGATCTACAGTGAGAACAATAGCCCGATATCCTGCAGATTCCGCACGGTGTACAAGTTCCTCTGCAAACTCCAAGCTAGGGTATACGTATAGTTGAAACCACAATGGACCACTTGCCGCCTGCGCGATTTCTTCGAGTGATCGAGTTGCAGTAGTGCTCACTATCATCAACGTATTAGCTCTACCTGCTGCTTGTGCAGTCGCGCATTCGCCCTCTGGATGCGCAAGACAATGCATTGCCATTGGCGCCACTATTAGAGGCATGCTCACAGGGGTACCAAGCACGCTGGTACGGGTGTCAAGTACTTTGGCACTGACATCCACAAGCACACGTGGACGAAGTCGAATACGCTCTAAAGAAGCACGATTAGAGCGCAACGTCACCTCGTCGTCGCTACCACCATGAATGAAATCCCAATGTGCAGGATCCATTTTACTTCGTGCAATCGCCTCATATTCAAATATGTTAATTGGTTCCAACTAAAGCTCCAATCATTTTTTCGCCTCATTGGCATGAATAGCACGTAAAACCCTCTCAGGTGTCAACGGAATCTGGGGAATTCGGATACCCAGTGCATCTGCGACTGCATTTGCTACAGCAGGAGCCATACCATCAATGGGAATTTCAGCAATTGCTTTGGCCCCAAAGGGACCGAAAGGATCGCTCGTCTCAACAATATATGTCTCCATTTTTGGCATATCCGGAGCACTGTAGATACGGTAATCGCTAAGATTAGTAGTGAGCAATGCTCCTCTTTCATCGTAAACCATCTCTTCACAAACACCATAGCCAAGCGCCTGAGTAGCTCCTCCCTCAATTTGACCCTCAGCAGTAATCGGATTGATCACACGCCCAGCATCTACGGCTGATATCGCATTGAGCACGCGCACTACACCCGTCTCAATATCTACTTCAACCTCTACTCCTTGAGCCGCAAAAGGCGGTGGTGATTCGTAGCTCATCCATGATGCTGTAGACATAATTTGCTGCTGGTTCTCGACATGCAAAGAGTGCAATGCTACCTGCGAAACCGTCACTGTTTGCCCACTTGGAGACATGATGATGCGATCTTTAATAGTAAGCTTCTCTGGATTAATATTCAGCATATGACTTGCTACTTCGAGTATCTGTGAGCGCACTTGCTCTGCTGCCTTCTTCGTTGCTCCACCGCTGATATATGTCGTTGAAGATGCATAGGCACCTGTATCAAAGGGTGTGAAATCAGTGTCAGAAGAGTGCATAATGATATCTTCAACACGCACACCCAGGACCTCTGCGGCAATTTGCGCAATCACAGTATCTGAACCTGTACCGATATCCGTAGCGCCAACAAGCACATTGAACGAACCATCATCGTTAAGCTTGATACTGGCTCCGCCCATGTCTAGACCAGGGATAGCTGTTCCATGCATAGCAAGAGCTACTCCAACACCTCGTTTAAAGCGTCCAGTTACACCTTTTCCACGTTTCTCTTTCCAGCCTAACCTCTCCTCAACAATGTGTAAACATTCCGGTAAACCACAACTTTCAATAATTTGCGTATAACCCTCTTTACCTTCGCCCAAAGCTTTTGCTAATGGGTTTTCGTCGCCGACTTTAATCCAGTTCTTACGCCGGAATTCTAAGGCATCCATGCCTATGCGTTTGGCTACTTCGTCCATATGGCTTTCCAAAGCGAAAAAGCCCTGAGGGACACCATAGCCACGAAAAGCGCCAGGAGGTGGCAGATTTGTATAAACAACTTCTGCTTCAAAACGAATATTTTGACACGGATAAATTGGGAGTGGCTTGGAACCGGTATTACTTTGAACAGTTAGAGAATGCGTACCGTAAGCTCCTGTGTTTGCAAGCACAGTCATCGAATTGGCTATGATAGTACCATCACGCTTCACACCTGTTTTCATACGTAGAATTTGCGGATGACGGGAACGACTGCTGCGGAACTCTTCAGCACGAGTAAACTCCATTTTCACTGGCCTATCAGTAGCAATAGTCAGCAGCGAGCAAATATCTTCTAAGAGAACCTCTTGTTTTACACCGAAACCGCCGCCAATACGCGGCTTGACGACATGAATACGACGAGGAGGTAATCCTATCACAGGTGCAATAATTCTTCGCACATGATAAGGCACCTGTGTGCTAGTTCTTACAACAAGTCGATCATCTTCATCCCAATAAGTAATCACTATGTGATTTTCTATGGGAGTTTGCTGTACCTGTGGGACAATATACTCTCCCTCGACGATCAGATCTGACTCAGTAAATCCGCGCTCCACATCACCTATTTCTGCATGCAAATGTGCTGCAATATTTCGTGATGCATCATGCATGTTGTAAGACTCTTGCTCAGGATGCAATCGAGGGGCATCCGGTTCCATTGCCTTGCGTGGATCAAATAGTGCTGGTAAAATCTCGTATTCAACGTCAATGAGTTTTAAAGCTTGCTCGGCAATTTCCGCTGTCTCGGCAGCAACCGCTGCTACACGATCGCCAACAAAACGTACTCGATAATCGAGGCAGTATTGGTCATGAGGACCTGGTTCTGGCCAGGATTGTCCAGCAGTTGTATAGGGGATTCTTGGAACATCTTTATACGTCAATACAGCATGCACTCCAGGCAATGCTCTTGCTCGTGATGCATCTATATCGCGAATGATCGCATGAGCATGGGGACTGGTAAGTAGGCGTCCATGCAATAAGCCACGCAATTCAATATCATCAACAAAAGCTGGCTTTCCTGTAACTAGTTTCACAGCATCCACCTTGCGTTCGGCTTTGCCAACAACACTCAGACCTGTGGAAACACGGGTGTCCAGGAGCGTTGCTGTTCCTCCACCTGACAAACCATCGTCTTGCGAGGATTGGTCTTTTTCACCACCAACTCCAGCGGAACCGCTATCATCTCCTTGTTTGCTCGCCTTTTCTACATACTCAAGTGGGGAGCGTCCAGGGGCCCATGGTTGGAAGTTCTCACCTGAATCAGGCAGACTAATGGGTAACATTTTTTCGCCACGCAAAATTGCAGCAGCGCGTTGTACAGCCTGAACAGGTTTGACATATCCCGTACAGCGGCATAAATTGCCTGAAAGTGCATCACGAATCTCATCTTCTGTTGGATTAGGATTGCGCTTAAGTAATGCATGTGCAGAGAGTACCATCCCAGGGGTGCAGAACCCACACTGAATGGCGCCGGTATCAATAAAGGCTTCTTGTAAGGGATGCAATTTCCGCGCAGAGCCCAGGCTTTCAACAGTGGTTAATGTACACCCTCCCACTTGAGCAGCAAGTGTAACACAGCTAGGTCGTGGCATACCATCAACTAGTACTGTACAAGCTCCACATTCACCCGTCTCGCAACCATGCTTGACACTATAATAACCCTCTTGTCGCAACACATTCATTAATAAATCATTCGATGCAACATCCAGGCTCTTTATCATCCCGTTGATTCTCAATTCCAATTCCATATCTATTGCCTCCCCTTAGTTGAGACCGTATTACGCCAACTTGAGATGGTAGCAGCTTCTTCAAGCACTCGAAATGCCAGGTTTATGCCACTCACCCTCCGATATGCACCACTTGCACGAAAATCGTCCGGTGGTGAAAAGTTTGCCATTCCCACTTGAATCGCTGCAATAATTTGTTGGGTATCAAGGGCAGTATTTAAGCCTCCTGAAGTAGCAATTGCTCGTCCTTCAAGTTGTTTCTCAACAGCTTCAATTCGAACAGGCTCCATATTGACACCCCCTAAAGCCAGCCGAACTTGTTTGTAGACACCTGCGTTCACCTCTACAAGTGCGGCTGCATTTATGAGAGCTACATCTGTAGGAGTCCGTGCAGCCCGCATGAAAGAAGCAGCACAATCATAGGCATATCGGGGAACTATTACTTCGATAATGAGTTCGTTTGGTTTGAGCTCCATGGCAATAGAACTACTAGGGACATATCGCTCCTGTTTGCCTCTAAATGTAACGTTTGATAGAGCGAGACCGGGAAGGTTGGCAGTACCTCCACTCAGATTGACTTGTGACTTTGATCCTGACCGCAACACGACCTCGGCGTCCAATACAGCTAACGCGGTTAACAGGTCAGCCTGCGAAGCAACTCCTGCTGCTAGCGTGCCGCCAAGAGTGGCACTATTGCGAATCAAGCGCGAAAACGACGAGGTAATTGCCGTGCGCGCCAATATCCCAGAAGTAAGGTCTTTGAGTAATTGAGTATCACCCATTGTTTGAAGTGTAGTCATCGCGCCAATATGAATACCTTTTGCATCTTCGGTAATATACGCGAGTTCAAGATCGCGCAAATCAACCACAGCTTGGATGTCGTCATCTTCTAGACCAAGCAGATAAGTTCCTCCTGCCAAAGGCACAGTTTTAGTGTCTGTACGCGCCAACAACAGAAGTGCATCGTCAATATCTTCCACCCAGTGGTATTCCAAAAGATTCAATAACATTGTCTTCATCCTTGTAGAGGTATCAACTTGAACGTTTCTACATCAACGAGTCCCTGGTCAGTTAATTTAAGAGACGGAATAACCGACAGTGAAAGAAAGCTAAGTATCATGCAGGGATGCTGCAATCTGCAACCAAGCTCAGCGGCAGCAGCATCTAGCGAATGTAATTGCTGCACCAATTCATGTGCAGATAACGGGGAAACAAGACCGCCATAAGGCAACGGCACTTTGGCAAGCACTTCTCCATCCACTACAAAGGCAAAACCACCACCCATTTCTTCTAAAACCCCTGCCGCCCGCAAAATATCACTATTGCGCACTCCCACTATCACCAAATTGTGTGCATCATGGGCAACACTCGAAGCCAAAGCGCCTTTGCGAAAACCAAATCCCTTAACAATGCCTAGACCTATCTTACCACTGGCATGGTGTCGTTCGATCACAGCTAGCTTGAGTAAATCACGCTCAGGATCTGCTACAATTTCTCCGTCTCTAATAGATGCCTCTTCCTGTAGGTGCTTTGTAGTAATTTGCCCTGGTTCGATCCCAATCACTTCAATCAACCCCGGCTTGCCAGATATGCGTAAATCATTTTCGTCTATGTTCCCGATATGGACAGTATCAGTCACTCCTGTAAATGTAACAGCAGTCGCATTAACGAGCAGGCTGCCATCTTGCGCAACCAGTTTGCCTTCCTTATATACCGACTCTACCTTAAATGTGTTAAGATCATCCAATACTACAAGATCAGCAACAAAATTGGGAGCAACTGCACCTCGATCATACAAGCGAAAATATTGTGCAGTGTTATAACTTGCAAGGCGAATTGCCTCAATCGGGTCAAGCCCCATCTCGATTGCTCGGCGTACCATCGAGTCGATATGTCCTCGCGTTGTTAAATCCTGTGGATCACGATCATCTGTGACAAAGAAGACACGCGGTGGGTGCAACTCTTTTACTAGTGGCAGTAATGTGTCGAGATTGCGTGCTGCTGATCCCTCACGGATCATGAGCCACATACCCTGACGAATACGCTGACGAGCCTCTTCAAGTGTTGAGCATTCATGATCAGACATAATGCCGGCTGTGGCATATGCGCACAAATCACGTCCATGAAGTCCAGGAGCATGACCATCTACGACAAGATCATGCTCCTGCGCGGCAACAATTTTCGCAAGTAGTTGCTCATCTCCTTGCAATATGCCCGGCATATTCATCATTTCGGCAAGACCGAGCACCTGCTTATCTTCTAATAATGGTAAGAGATCGTCAGCCATCAGCACACGATACGGACTTTCAAAAGAGGAAGCAGGAACACATGATGAGATCATCACATAAGCGGAGAGAGGTAGTCCACGGCTGGATTCAAGAATATAGCGTATGCCGGCTACACCCATGACATTTGCGAATTCATGTGGGTCGAGTATGACGCAGCTCACTCCACGCGGGGTAACAATTTTGGCAAACTCTGAAAGCACAAGCATGGTGCTTTCAATATGCATATGCCCATCAATGAGCCCAGGAGCCAGCCAACGTCCTTGCAGATCCCGTTCCTTAAGCCCTCGATAGCCATCTCCTGGGGTACTTACCCCAACCACAAGTCCATCAGCGATAGCCACATCTGCCGGATAACATTCGCCGCTACACACGTTCACAAGCTGAGCATTAAGAAATACAAGATCTGCAGGTATCGCTCCACGCGCAATCTGAATGCGTCGTTGAAGTTCGTCCATAAAATTTACATCCTCCGGTCTAAAATAGTACAGTGACACCTGATGATTTTATTGGACATCCTACCAGAATCACGTCTTATCGTCGAGAGTTTGTGAGGCGTTTTTTTAAGAATGACGTTGTTCTTAAGTATACTTCTTCAAAAAAGGAAATTGGAACGCTTTTCCATTCAGTAGAATTGGCTTTCACCTTTTCCTTATTCAGACCAATAGCGTATACTATATAAGTCGCTTGCAAGATTCGAAGTGTATTGGGAAATGCTATTTTCTTCATATCGACATTGAAGGTAGATAAATCTAATGCTTAAAGTTTTGTCGTAAAACAATAGGAAAACAACATGATAGCACCTCAACATACAATGTCACCGACCGAACGTGTACAAGCAGCACTCATAGGAGAACATGTAGATCGGGTCCCATTCTGCTTCTGGCATCACTTCAAGCCTGAAGGATCGGGAATACGTATGGCCGAACTCACAATGGAATTTTTCCGTAAGAAATTCGATTTGGACATTGTAAAAATCATGCCAGACTTACCTTATCCTACACCTGAACAACCGATAACACTCGCCAATCAATGGAGCGGCTTACCGAGACTGGAATTAGATACACCAATGTTTCAACAGCAACTTATTTGTATTCGTACACTGCGAGATCAACTGGGAAAGGACTTTCCCATGATTCTCACCATATTTAGTCCACTCACGCAAACTTTCCGCTTCGTCGGCAAAACGCAAGCCATTGCACATGCCCGTGAGAACCCTTTGACCTTCGAGCAAGGACTGACAACCCTAACCACCAATCTACGTTTGCTTGCTAATGCGGCGATTGAGGCTGGTGCGAGTGGTATCTTTTTCTCCAGCATGGGTGCAACAAATATCGACTTCACACCCTTGGAATATGCCCGTTTCGGTCGCCCATACGATCTTCAGGTACTCGAAGCTACGAAAGCTGGCTGGCTTAACATTATCCATGTACATGCCGATCCTGATCAAGAGGACGATGAAATCTACTTTGAAAACTTCATTGACTATCCAGTACAGATAATGAGTTGGAGTGATAGGCTGACAGGACCAAGCTTGAGCGAAGCACTTACTATGACCGGTAAATGCCTAATGGGTGGTTTAGCCGAACGTGGTCCATTAACACATGGTGGAGAAACAGAAATAGAAAACGAAATTATGGCAGCAGTGACTCAAACGAAAGGTAGAAGGTTGATTCTGGCTAATGGTTGCTCAGTGCCTGATGATACACCCGAAGAGTGGTTGCACGTTGCACGCAAACTGGTTGATCAGCTCCAGTAACGTTTTGATGATTAAAGTTCAACTTTTCCATACACCTCTCGTACATGTAATAAAGTATAAGCAATGAATATTTCTTATCAGGGAAAAAGGAAAGGCATATGGAAGAGCCAACTGCCACTAATAACAACCCGATTAGCACTCAAAGAACAACAACTGAACTTCCCTTAGAGGACACAACTGATAATTCAAATATTGATCATAGCACCGGCAGTGATAAGGAGCACCCAGTCAGGCCAAATAACAGTTTACAGCTTATCATTATTGAAGGTTTCCAGGTTGGTCGTGGAGTGGCTCGTATTGACCCAGCAGATATGGCACGTTTAGGATGTCAGCCTGGCGATATTGTTATGATCACAGGCGCCCGCACTACTGCTGCCAAAGTTGTGCCTACAGCTCTCATTGATCGAGGTCAGCAGATCATCCAGATGGATAGTCAGGTAAGACAAAATAGTGCTTCGGGTCTTGGTGAGCGTGTTACCGTTCATAAAGCAAAAGTGAAGGACGCAGAAAAGATTACATTACTTCCTCTTTCTGGAGGAGCGCCAATACAGGAGAGCGACCTGCAATATATCTCGCGGTATTTAGTAGGACTTCCTGTTGTGATTGGTGATCTTCTGCGTGTAGGCACACCGGGAACAGCGCCACGTGAATTTCTGATCATCGGAACCACTCCCATCACTCCCAGCTATACTGTACATAAGCGTAATGCTGATACACTCGAAGAACTCATTCCTCCTACACTCCCTCAATCCATAACTGATACCGAGGCGGTACTTGTGCAGCAGGGGACTGTTGTACGTGCGCAGGCACGTGGAGCAACTAAACCTGGAGGGCTGGGACGAGTAAGTTATGAAGATATCGGCGGACTTGGCAAAGAACTCCAACGTATCCGTGAAATGATCGAACTGCCATTGAAATACCCTGCGGTCTTTGATCGCCTGGGCGTTGAACCTCCAAAGGGTGTACTTCTCTATGGACCTCCTGGTACAGGAAAAACGCTTATCGCCCGCGTCGTGGCATCTGAAACCAATGCAGCCTTTTTTGTTATCAACGGGCCTGAAATCTTGAATAAACTTTATGGCGAAAGTGAATCACGCTTGCGCTCAGTGTTTCAGGAAGCACAACGAAAAGCCCCCAGCATCATTTTTATTGACGAGTTAGATGCCCTTGCTCCCAAACGCTCAGAAACCAACGGTGAGTTAGAACGGCGCATTGTTGGGCAATTACTAGCATTAATGGACGGCATAACCTCGCGAGGGCAAGTCTTGCTGATAGGAGCCACGAACCAACCTAACTCACTTGACCCTGCGCTGCGCCGTCCTGGTCGCTTTGATCGCGAAATTTCGTTACATGTACCCGATTTACGTGGTCGAATGGAGATTTTAGGAATTCATTGTCGAGATGCTGCCCTTGCCGCCGATATTGACTTTGCCCGTCTTGCACAACTTACACCTGGTTTTGTAGGTGCTGATTTAGAGGCACTTTGTCGTGAAGCTGCCATGATTGCTCTTCGCCGTGTTCTCCCTCACATCGATTACGAACGTGGTTATATCCCATACGAAACACTAGTAAACCTGAATATAACTATGTCTGATTTTCAGGCAGCATTACGTGAAATCGAACCGTCAACGACCCGAGAAGTCTATGTTGAGGTCAGCGAAACTTCCTGGGATGATATCGGTGGTTTGACGAAGGCCAAAACTACCCTTACGGAGGGCGTAGAATGGCCTATACGCTTTCCTGAGCTTTATGAAAGTGCAAAAATTGAGACTCCCCGCGGTGTCCTTCTTTCAGGACCTCCAGGAACAGGTAAAACTCTCCTTGCTCGTGCTCTCGCGAATGAATGTGAAGCAAGTTTCATTGCAATTAAAGGACCCGAGTTACTTTCAAAATGGATTGGGGAATCAGAAAAAGGCATACGAGAGGTCTTTCGTCGAGCAAAACAGGCAGCTCCATGCATTGTGTTTTTCGATGAAATCGATGCTATTGCTGCTAGACGGGGCATCGAGATTGATGGACACGCAGTTGATCGCGTTATAGCGCAATTGTTAACAGAGATGGACGGTATTGAAGGGCGTACAGGAGTAATTGTGGTGGCTGCCACCAATCGCTCCGATTTAATCGACACTGCGCTTTTGCGCCCTGGCCGTTTTGATCTTGTGGTTGAGCTAGATTATCCTGATCAAACCGAACGTAGTACAATTTTTGAGATACATACTAACGATAGACCTGTTGATCCCGAAATTTCGATAGAAGAATTGGCTCGTCTCACCGAAGGACGCAATGGTGCAGATATTGAAGCAATCTGCCGTCGTGCCTCCCTTCTTGCCATGCGAGAATGGATTGCTCCAAGATTGAATTTGCAGCGTGTAGAAGTCACCGAGGCAACCGAAGATGATTTTTCATCTTCAAATAATACTTCCTCTGCTGACTTGATGACTTCTCCTGAAGCTCGACTACTACAAATAGAGGGTACATTGACTAGCACATTACACAGACAATTCCAGATTCGGATGAGCCACTTTCTCCACGCCATCGATGAGCAAAATGTTCGTTATGCTGCGCAAACAGCCGTAGAGCAGGCTCAATCGCGCAAAAAAGCCGGACGACAGCGTTTAATTGAAATGGCAGCCGATTTAAATACGAATGAAAAACCTCGTCTTCGAGGTTTTCGCCTATGGCTGGCACGCATCTTTGGTTTAGTCCCATAGTAAATATGATCAAAGCTCAAATAGATTCTACAAAATTAGTGAAACATATGCTTACATTCACGTCTCGCTATGTATTCACATAGAAGCTCAAAAGTATATATGTGGAAACATATTACTTACAAACAAACACATCTATAAAAGTAAACATCCGTCAAACTCAAAGCGATACTGATTAGCTACCCACTTACAAATTACAATTAACATATGGTATAATAAGGAAAAGTGAATTTATCAAAGCAGTGAAGGGAGTGGTAATGATGCAGATGCCCAATATGTCTGACAACTCCTCTTCAGCATACAATGAAAAAGTTGTAGAATCCTACTTAAAGGCCATACAACTAATTGATAATCGCGTGACACCCTTTTTAGGGAAAGCTACCACTCGTGCCTTAGTACAAGGTGCTTCTAAACGGGTATCGAAAGAATACCCTTTCCTACATTTCCTAGAAAAGATGCCTTACACTGAAGTAGTTCCAGCAGTCATTACAGAACAATGGAGTTCTATTTCACCCCAGGAACTTTCTGAGGGTTTACAGGCATTACTGCGAGAATGCTTTGTAGGTTTGAAAGAGTTAACTGGGGAATTGATAGGCCCGCCGCTCCTCGACGAGGTAACTCGACAACTGGAGCAGATGCCCTAGTGAAACGAAATGGAGAGCAACGTGCAACCTCAGTCACATGCAACGGAAAGCGCGTACTCCTCCTTCATAACACAAAATGGGGATGGGGATCATATCACAGCTCTCCGTAAACAAATGGAACAACTCAATACTATCGGTAAGCGTTTTGTGGCAGCAAATGACCGTTTTCAAGTACATCGTGCATTACTTGCTACCCTCCAGGAACTGTACAGTTTTTCCGCCTGCTCTATCTTATTAAAAGGCGATCCGATCGAACTTTCCATCATCCCTAGATATCCCCTCACAAGCGCTTTTTTACAGGCCATGATCCAAAGTATAGCTAGAGCTGCTAGCGTCGTTGATTTTCCAGGTGTGTCTGCTCAAGAACTCGCGGTGGTTGCTGATTTGGATGCTCCCGACGATTTAGCCTCTCCCTTGCATGAAATTCCTTCATTAGCAACTAATATCGGCGATTTTCTAAATATACCTTTGACGGTTGAAAGCCATATTATTGGCATATTGAGCCTCTTTGATGAACATGAGGGGACATTTGATACTAACCTACTTCAACTTACTACCATGATTGCAGATTATGCCGCCGTTGCTTTAGAAAATGTTCGCCTACGTGAACGCCAGAGAGCGCTGTGGGAAGAAGCTGAACATGAACGTAACCGTCTTGAACTCATTATTAGTAGTATGGCTGAGGGATTGCTCATCACCAATGCATATGGTGTAATAACATCCCTGAATAGTTCAGCTCAACATTTATTTTCACTGGCTGAAGTTGATTTACAACAAAATCCACATACTTCACTCCGCCAGTTGGCAGTTACTACAAGGGTCAATTGGCTCCTTGACTTGGCAGAAATTGTTGACCAGGCCCTGGCGGGAAATGTCGTCATGCACAAAGAACTAACGGCTGGTACAAAAAGCGAAACAGTCCCCCTAACGCTCAGTATAAGCGCTGCACCTCTCTACGATGCGAATCAAAATATAACAAGGCCAATTGGTGTTGTGACAGTTCTCAATGATATTACCTCTATCAAACAAATAGAGAAGCTGAAAGATGAATTTGTATCTATTGTATCTCATGAACTTCGTACTCCACTCACAGCAATAAAAGGTTATACGCAACATCTCATACGTCGAATTGAGCGCCGTCTACGTGAGGTATGGCAAAAACAACAAAGTACCAGCCAAATTGTAGAACTTCCGGAGAGTTACGATCTTCGTAGTTTAAACATCGTACAAAGTGAAACCGAACATCTGGAACGACTTGTAAGTGATCTACTCGATCTGTCACGTGTCCAATGGGGAGAATTAGATCTTCAATACTCGAGCTTTTACCTTGCTGATGTGTTGAACGAGCGTGTACGTTTAGCGCGGGTAAGTGCTGAACAGCATGCAATTTATCTCGATATCCAGACGCAGGATAGCAGAATCGTTGCAGATCAACTACGTGTGGGACAAGTCTTTGGTAATGTTCTGGATAATGCAATCAAGTTCTCTCCTCCTGGCAAACAAGTGACGGTAAAACTGCAGGAAAAAGATGACGAATACTTGATCAGGGTTATCGATCAGGGTATTGGCGTAAACCCAGAATCTTTTGACCACATTTTTGAGCGGTTCTATCGCATCCGTAATATTGCGAATCGTCAATATACAGGAATTGGTTTGGGGCTATTTGTTGCAAAGGCAATCGTTGAAGCTCATGGAGGGAGTATCGGTTTCTCCAGCAATGAGGATGGTGGTAGCACATTCTACTTTACTTTACCTCGCATGCCACACACCAGCAAGCTACAAATGTGAAACCTTATTACTAAAGGACTGAAGTAAATCGGTCGGGTTAGAGCCAAAATGTTCACGTAAATAAGATAGGCCAAATTGGGTGAAATGAATTGAAGCCCAACTTGCGCTCAGCAATTGAATGTTGCGTAAGATTCGAGCTTCACCCCACAGAGGATAACGCAAATCACGAAGAGCGTCTAAAAAATCTAAAGTACTTGTAATCAAAACCCCAATAGTAATCACAAGTATTTCAATGAGCGGATTTTTCGGCAAGGAAAGCGGACTTGGTAGAGCAGTAAACAGTCCAAGATAAAGAACTAAAGCTGATACGACTGCTGGAAAGAGCGCATTGAATAAAATAATCAATGGCGACGGTTCAGACAAATACAACGTTGACACCCCCAGTGGCCCGACAGCCCAACCAACCAGTGGATCATTTCTGTACACTCTTACAAGTATTCTCGCACAGCCAACCAGGATAATCCAAATTAACACATAAGCAACCAGCCTTGGAATACTCGTAACATATAAACTGCCTATTGCGCCTGGCATGCTACTCTCCTTGAACTCATGTGCAGCCGAGAAAATAGACGAGCAATACTTTCTTTACCATATATTATAAGCTATTTTACGCATTCGGCAATAGTTACTGACTCCAACCCGCTGCACCGACTAATGGAACAAAAATACATCCACCTAAAGAGCGCTTTTCCGGACCCCAGGGGGCCCGATGAATCACGAACAATTCCTGGCGTTCTTGCCCCCCTACAGGTATCACAATTTTTCCCCAAAGTCTAAGCTGTCTAAATAAGTGTTCAGATACTTCAGGAGCTGCTGCAGTGACCAAAATACAATCATATGGTGCTAGATCTGGCCATCCTAATGAACCATCACCCACCAACACTGTAACATTTGAACATCTCAGCTTTTCCAAACGTTTTAAAGCCAGGCAAGCAAGTTGTTGAATACGTTCGATGCTATAAACATAACCAGCCAGCCGTGCTAGAATTGCAGTTTGGTAGCCAGAACCAGTACCAATCTCAAGTACTCGCTCATGACCATCTAATTGCAGGGCCTGTGTCATGGTAGCTACTATCAATGGCTGTGAAATTGTCTGTCCCATTCCAATGCTAAGAGCCCGATTTTCATACGCCATTTTATGTTGAGTTTCATGAAGAAACATTTCACGAGGAGTGTCTGCTACTGCAGCCAACACACGTTTATCAGTGATCCCATTCTTGCGAAGAGATTCTATAAGGTGCTGCCGCTGCCTCTCAATGTCGTGAGCCATACTTGCCTCTCCTAACAAACCAGGATGAGAGGAAAAATTCGCACTATGTATTTGTTAGACAATCAATAATGTTACAGACATCTTTCTTTCAAGTGTAGAGTGTGAAAGACGTATAGTCAAGCAAGATAATTGACGCGTGTCAATGCATTCCATGTGACGCAATGACTGATTGCATTCGAATGGGGATAGTCTGGTGAAGGTATGTGCTGCCCCGTCACTTTTACATAAAGTCTCTTGACGGTTTTGATGGGCGCTACTGGTTTCGAACCAGTGGCCTCTTCGGTGTGAACGAAGCGCTCTCCCACTGAGCTAAGCGCCCTTGTTGACAGAAGAAACTATAGCATTAGAAAGAGTGGATGTCAAGCAAGTTCTTTGCTACAAAATCTCCAGGAGATGCAATCTCCTGTTGAAATCACATCTCCATATTACTATTGCTCTTCCACTGTCTTCCGCATAGTCGGAAACAGTATAACATCACGTATTGATTCCTGGTCTGCCAGCAACATAACTAACCGATCAACACCTAGACCAAGCCCGCCGGTTGGGGGCATACCCACTTCCAAAGCTTCCAGAAAATCTTCATCTAGCACCTGGGCTTCTTCATCACCCTGAGCACGTTGACGCATCTGATCCTCAAAGCGTGCCCGTTGGTCGAGTGGGTCATTCAATTCAGTAAAGGCATTACCAAGTTCCAGACCACCTACGAATGGCTGAAAACGCTCAACTAACCCCGATACTTCAGTATGTTGTTTTGCTAATGGTGAGACATCTAGCGGATAGTCAGTTAGAAAGAACGCCTGTCGCAAAGCCACACTACCCTTGCGGAACATAATTCCCTTGAGATCATCGATCAAGCGACCACGTCCCAACTTTGGATCGGCCTCATAACCATGTTCATGCATCGCAGTAGCAAGACTTTCTTTATCAGGATATTGATCGACATTTATACCCGTGAACTCTTCAATTGCATCAAGAAGACGTATACGCTTCCATGGGGGAGTCAGATCAATCTCAGTTCCTTGATAAGTAATTCGATCAGAGCCTTTCACCTCTTTAGCTATAAAGCAAATCATCTCCTCGACTAACGTCATCATGTCGTTATAGTCAGCATAAGCTTGATAACATTCCATCATCGTAAATTCTGGGTTATGGCTGCGATCAATACCTTCATTACGAAAATTACGTCCAATTTCGTAAACTCGCTCAAACCCTCCCACTATCAACCTCTTAAGATACAGTTCTACAGCAATACGCAGATATAAATCCCTGTCTAATGTATTATGATGTGTGATGAAAGGGCGAGCAGTAGCTCCACCATACAAAGGCTGTAAAATCGGTGTTTCAACTTCGAGAAAACCATGCTCATCTAGGTAACGACGCATAGCAGAAATCGTGCGACTACGGATCACAAAAATCCGCCTTGCTTCCTCACTATTTGCAATCAAATCAAGATAACGCTTGCGCTGGCGTACTTCTACATCCTCAAGTCCGTGGTACTTTTCAGGTAAAGGGCGTAAACCTTTTGAAAGGATGCGATATTCTCTCACATGCAGCGTACGCTCTCCCGTACGAGTGATAAAGAGAAAGCCGCTTACTTGCAAAAAATCGCCAATATCCAACAACTTGAGAGTTTTATACGCATCTTCTCCTATCTCATTGATGCGGAAGTAGATTTGCATACGTCCTGTGCCATCTTCTATCTGAGCAAAAGCAGCCTTACCCATATCACGCATCAGACGAATACGTCCTGTTAAGGCTACATCTCTTTCATCCCTCTGCAACTCATCAAAATGTTTCAGAATATGTGCAATTGTATCTGTTCTCTGTACACGATTAGGGTAAGGATTGATCCCTTTCTTCCGCAATGCCTGTAGCTTCTGTCGACGTGCTTCTTGTTCAGATATCAGGGTAACTCTCACTTGATTATCCCTTTGTTGTTCTTCCGGCATAGTTTTTCCCTTTCTCCTTAAGATATGTGCAAACCATTTTAACACTGTTTGGTCTTCCTTGCATCGTTATCATCATTTTAGCTCGATATCTATCAGGATGGGCATAAAAGAGATTATTCAGAGGCTTAATAACGTTCACAAAGCTTTCTTACCTTCATTTCTCAAATACAAAAAATCGACCTGTGGCCTAATGAAAGGACCACAGGTCGATTGCTTGCTGTTATCGCCTGGAAGGGTTACTCGATGCTAAGGATGGTATATTCTTTCACACCGCCAGGCGTAGAGACAATCACAAGTTCATTCACCTTGTGGCCCAGCAGCGCTTTACCCACCGGTGATTCATTAGAAATTAGCCCGGCACTTGGTTTTGCTTCAAAAGCACCTACAATCGTGTACTTATACCCCCTTGCATCAGGAGTTTGCAACTGCACAATAGAGCCGAGTGAGACAACATCGCTAGGTAATTTAGTGATTGGTTTGGCCGCTGCTAATAACTGCTCAAGCTCCAAAATGCGTCCTTCGAGACGTGCCTGCTCATTCTTCGCATCTTCATAAGCTGCATTATCAACAACGTCACCTGACTCTTTCGCATCGTGTAGATATTGAGCAACCTCAGATCTTCGTGTGGTACGTAAAAACTCAAGTTGAGCAATTGCGCGTTGTCGGCCATCATCTGTTAGGAATACATCCTGTGTTTCCATCTCTGCTTCCCTTCTTAAAAAGTCTGGTAGAGTTCCAATTCTTACCAGATCTAGTTCACCTATCTGTTATGATAGGTTCCTACCTGGCAGGATATTCTACATCCCCCCAGGTAATTCTAACTAGTTCCCCTGAATGGCGGCGAAGTAACAGCTCTCCGCTCTCATCCACATCTTCAGCAATTCCGCTGATTACTGAATTTCCCTGTTGCACTACGATAGTGCGACCAAGTGTTGTTAATTGACTTCTCCATCTTTCTCGTATCAGACGAGTGAATGGTTCCTTATTGACAATCTCCACAGCAGATAGACCAGCATTTTCCTGTTGCAGCGCAGAATAGCTTTCCTCGATATATTGCAACAGACGAGCGATAAACACCTCTCGGCTTACTTGATGACCACATGCTGACTCAAGAGTCGTAGCTATTGTAGTAAGTGGAACCTGTATTGAAGAATGTTTTGCAAGTTCCTCGACACTACCATTTACATTAACGCCAATCCCAGCAACTGCGAACATATGACCACTTGATTCATGGCTCGTTTCAATTAAGATACCTGCAACCTTGTGATCCTCTATAAGCACATCATTTGGCCATTTTATTGCTGCTACAACCTGACAAATATCGGCGATCGTGTCAACCACAGCAAGTGAAGTCATCATCACAAGTATATGAGGTGGGAAAAGTGGTCGGAACAATATGGACATCAACACATTGCAACCAGGCACATCTACCCAACGGCGACCCCGTCTACCCTTACCAGCAGTCTGATTATCAGTAAGTATCACCAGCCCTTCTTCTGGCCGTTCATAAGCCAGTTGCATAGCTAAAGAATTTGTTGATTCTACGGTTGAAAGGTACAGTAAATGGTCTCCAACCCCAAAATACTGTGTCTGTAAATTACGCTGCAGCGTTTCAAGATTAAGTGGAGAAACGCCTTGTAATTCTAATCCCACACCTACTACCTCACTTAAAAATCAAAAAAGCAGCTAATTTAGATGAAGAAAATCAATCTGAGCCAACCATTAGACGAAGTAGTTATAGCTTATTATAGATGTTCTGATAACAGAAGTATACTGGATGATATAGGTTGCTCATTGAAAGATTGTGTGGATAAAAACCCCAGAGTAACAGCTTATCTGATTATGCCATTACTCTGGGGGACGCTGCACAGGTAGGAATTATAAATTCACCTACCAGCGAGCTTGGGCCGACTTAACGTCGGACACCTCTCATCTGGAAGGTGTTGGAAATTACCTCGCTGCCTGTGCAGCGATTACGTTGGTCCATTACACACCACCTCCTTTCATTGCGCTTATTGTACATTGCAATTTGAACGCTGTCAAGATATTTTCATCAATTTCTCTTTCAATAAGCGCATAAAATATATGCTAAAATGTTTTCTCAAGGGTTCTTATGGGCATTCAAAATTTTCAAAAACTTATCTACTCTGATACATATTTGACGAGGGGTTGCCTCTGAGCTACACTATATTTAGATACTTAAAGGAGTTTATGTTATGACTATCGAACGCACTACGCATCCATACATCATACGTGATGCAAATATCTATAATGGTGAGCCTATTATTGAAGGAACTCGCACGGGTGTTCGACATATCATCTTAATGTTTCAATCAGGTAAAGATCCTGAAGAAATAGCTAACATTCATCGCCTCACCTTTGCACAGGTTTATGACGCCCTCAGCTTTTATTACGATAACGAAGCCGAGATAGAACACTCTATCCACAATGAGCCATAAAAAAGCAGACACATATTTTTCCGGAATATGTATTTATTACCCTACATTTTTCTTCGAACTTTCGCTATACTATGTATAGTAGGTAACAAAAGTGAAGAATTATCGTACACATGTTTGATTGCTTCTACAAACTCCTTTTACTTACTTTACCCAAATTCGCCCAATGATCAAAGGAGGATAACACATATGCAGCAGTATATCGACTTGCTCATCGATGCCCTCCTGGACGAGGGCTTTACTGTGGAAGAGGCCAGCAAGCTCATCCAACTACGCGAACAACATGAGGAACGAAATGCCAGACAAGAGACGAATTACCATCGTTTCGTGCGCTGGCTTATCGAACATGGGCGTCTAAGTGATTGGTAGAGTAGTGTAAGTTGACAACTTGCGGCACGATTAGTCTTTGTTGTACAATTTGGACGGCGTGGCTAGAGCTACGCCGTCCCACATTTCTGCTACGTATCTGATTACTAAGGAGGCCTCTATGAAAGCGGTAGTCATGGCCGGAGGGGAAGGATCGAGGCTGAGGCCATTAACGATTCGACGTCCCAAACCGATGGTCCCTATTGCAGGCAAGCCTGTCATGGAACATATCCTCAATCTGCTCAAGCGCCACGGCATTACAGAGGTGATTGTCACAGTCCAATATTTGGCTAGCAATATAGAAGATTATTTTGGCAATGGTTCGCAGTTCGGAATGCGTATCACGTACTCGCGCGAAGACGTTCCCCTTGGTACCGCAGGTAGTGTCAAAAATGCCGAAGATCAACTAACTGAACCTTTCCTGGTAATCAGTGGTGACGCATTGACAGATTATAACTTAACTGACATCATCCGATACCACACCGAGAAGAAGGCATTGGCAACATTGACGCTCGCACATGTTCCTAATCCACTGGAATATGGGGTTATTATCACGAACGAAGAAGGGCACATCACTCAGTTCTTAGAGAAACCAAGTTGGGGCGAGGTCTTTAGTGATACCATTAACACAGGCATCTACGTCTTGGACCCTCAAATTTTCTCGTACTTTGAGAAGAATGTGCAGTACGACTTCAGCCAGGAACTTTTCCCATACATACTGAAAAAAGGTGATCCAATTTATGGGTACATAGCAGATGGTTATTGGTGCGATGTTGGAAACCTTAGTGAGTATATGCGTGCAAATGCTGAAGCGCTGGAAAGTGTTGTCGAACTTGAGATTCCAGCAAAGAACATCGGTGAAAACATCTGGTGCGAAGAGGGCGTGCAGATTGATGAGGATGCCCAGTTATATGGTCCCATTTATCTGGCACATGATTGCCAGGTCAAAGCCGGTAGCATTATTCACGGACCAAGCACCATCGGCCACTATACCATTATCGATGAACGAGCACAAGTTGACCGCAGCATAGTTTGGAATAACTCCTTCATTGGTGAGCGAGCAGAATTACGCGGAGCAATCGTCGGCTCTTCAACCAGCATCAAAAGTAAGGCTGTGATGTTTGAAGGTTCTGTTATTGGTGACAATTCCATTATTCAAGAAGCTGCAATCATTCAACCCAACGTAAAAATTTGGCCAGATAAGGAAATTGAAGCCGGGGCTGTAATCAATAGTAGCATTATTTGGGGTTCGCAAGGCAAACGTAGTCTGTTCAGTCGTTTTGGAGTTACTGGACTTGTAAATGTTGATCTCACTCCGGAATTTGCAGCTAAATTAGGCGCTGCCTATGGAGCTATACTTCCCAAAGGCTCTATTGTCTGTATCAACCGCGACTCTTCGCACCGCACTTCACGTATGATTAAACGTGCTGTGATAGCAGGTCTCCCTTCGGCTGGCATCAATGTACATGATATCAATCAGGTACCAATACCAGTAGCACGTTATTTCATTCGCAATACTGATGCTGTGGGAGGCGTACATGTACGCCTTTCTCCACATGATCAGCGTGTCGTTGATATCAGATTTTTTGATCAACATGGCCTGGACATCAATAAAACCACCGAGCGCAAGGTCGAGAATCTCTATTTCCGCGAGGATTTCCGTCGAGTTTACCTGGACGACCTTGGTTCAATTGAGGTTCTGGAGAATTCCCATGTTACTAATTTATACCTCGAAGGGCTTTTGAAGGTCGTTGATAAACAACTTGTGCAACAACGTAGATTCCGCCTCGTAATTGATTATGCAAATGGTAGTGCTACGCAACTTCTTCCCAATATTTTCAACCGTTTGGGTTGTGAAGTGATAGTACTGAATGCCAATATGGAGGAATCACGTTTTTCACGAACTCCAGAGGAGTTGGAAAAAGATATACAACGCCTGGCTACAATTACAGCATCACTTGACAATGATATGGGAATTCGCATTGATCCAGGTGGAGAACGCATCTGGATTGTAGATGATCGTGGTCGTATTCTGGATGGCATGAAGATGCTGGCAGTAATGACCAGTTTGCTCCTGCGAAAACATCCGAATGGGACAATTGCGGCACCTGTTTCGGCTCCAAGCGCGTTGCAACATATTGCGCAACGTTATGATGGCAATATTATTCAGACAAAAGTGCTGGCACATGCTTTGATGTCGGCAGCCAACCGTGAAGGCGTGGTGATGGTTGGAGATGGAACAGGCGGTTTCGTTTTCCCAATTCTCCATCCTGCATTTGATGGTCTACTTGCAATAGTAAAATTGCTCGAATTGCTTGCAACCTTCGATATGCGACTTTCAAATGTTGTGGACGACCTACCGGCTTACTATATGAGCCGCACGATGGTAAATTGCCCCTGGGAAAGCAAAGGTAAGGTCATGCGTATTCTCAGCGAACAATATCGCGAACGCCGCTCTAAGCCTATCGACGGCATTAAAATTGACCTCGGCAAAGAGTGGGTGCTGATTCTACCTGACGCTGATCGACCACTTTTTCATGTAGTAGCAGAATCAGTTTCGGCTGAGCAAGCTCAGGCTCTCGCGGAAAAGTATGCTCGTGTCGTAAGTGGTTTGCAACAGTGATAGCATGCCAAAAATCAAACTTGTTATTAGCGACCTTCATCTCGCCGACAGCCATTCAATATTCGAGGGCTTCGGTGATTTACAACAGTCCGCATTAGAAGGTTTATTGTCTGCAGCATCTACTAATGGCTTTATTGATAAGGCCGATGATGTTGAACTGATCATAAACGGCGACTGCTTCGAATTTCTGTTTATGGAACCTCATGAGAAGCAAGGCATTACGTATCCTGCCACTGCTCTATCTAAACTGGAGAGAGTGATCGATGGACATCGCCTTTTCTTTGATGCACTCCAAAGCTTCATCTCCCAAAAAGGACGGCATATAACCTTTATCAACGGCAACCATGATGTTGAACTTGCTTTCAAGGATGTACAAGAACGCATTTCTGAAGTCATATGCAATGAACCAGAACTGAAAGAACGAGTAAACTTTTGTCACTCATACTTTTATCGACCATCACCTGATGTCCATATTGAACACGGTAACCAGCATGATTTCTGGAATCGTATAACAGACCTATGGGGCGAGAAGGGGGAGCCTCTCACATTCGATCCCGGCACTATCACACTGCCCCTCGGCACTCAATATATTCAACGTGCTGCTTATCCCATCAACGTCCAGTACCCCTATTTTGACCATTTCGAGCCTGCGATGAACCTTACGGCGCAGATCGGGTTACTCTGTTTGCTGAACCCTGAGATCGTTGTAAAAACTGTTAAACAAACCATGAAAATGCTTTCCTACCCTCGTAAACCTTTTGCAGGATTAGCCCTTGAAAAAGAGGACAATCCTGTCTTATTATTTGAACTTGCAATGCGTGAATTTGCAGCTTTTCAAGAAGATCTTGTTGCCCAACACCCTGATTTTGTCGAACCTCTGGGTGAAACTTCGAGCATTGATGCGATGCTCGAAGTTGTTGCTATTCGTGAAGCTTTATCTCTACCCTTAGTTGATGCTATTAAGGCCATCTTTGTACCCATTGGCTACCGTATGGCGGAAAGTACAGCTCTAGGAATACAGAATAGTCTGCATAATGATCATTCAGTTCGTTACGCCATCGTCGGACATACACATATGCATCGAATCAATTCAATCAATAACGGTTCGCAGGTCTATCTGAATACAGGAACCTGGACAACACGTTATGCGCTTCCTAAGGCAGATGAGATAACACTCGATCTAATAGCATGGTTATCTAAACCAGATTGGAATGCAATACCTTTGCGTGATATGACTCAACTCTTCTTCGCCCTCATTCGTACGGATGAGGGATCACCATCCAGGGTCAATTTATGTGTTTGGCAAGGTGGTGAGAAAGGGACTTACCACGTTGTGGCTTAAAAGGAGACAATAAAATATGCAGAATACAAGCAAAAGTAGTCCTACTCACTACAGTTCAGCTGAAATGGGCACAGCAGAAAAAGCATTCCGAAAAGCCTACCCAGATTTTAAAAGCACTTCTATTCTGGACGAACTGAGGTCTACCGAGTACACTCGTCTGGATGAAATGAAACATATCTACCTCGATTATACAGGAGGTGGACTGTACGCTGATTGCCAGATACGCGATCACTTGGAGTTGCTTCGCAATAACATCTTTGGCAATCCTCACTCGCTTAATCCAACCTCAAGAGCAATGACAGAATTGTGCGATCAAGCGCGTGCCTCTGTACTCAAATTCTTCAATGCTTCTTCAGATGAGTATGCAGTTATTTTCACATCAAATGCCAGTAATGCACTAAAGTTGGTTGGAGAGGCTTATCCTTTCAGGCAAGATGGACAATTTTTGCTGCTCTTCGACAATCACAATTCTGTCAATGGCGTTCGTGAGTTCGCTCGTACTAAGGGAGCCACCATCACTTACCTACCCGTCATCCCTCCAGAACTACGTGTAGAAGACTCCCATCTACTTTCATTCCTTGAGTCTCGCAGTGATACTAGGCATAATCTGTTTGCTTATCCGGCCCAATCAAATTTTACTGGAGTTCAGCATCCACTTGAATGGATCGAAGAGGCCCATGCCAGAGGTTGGGATGTATTAGTTGACTGTGCAGCTTTCGTCCCCACGAATCGTCTGGATCTGAGCAGATGGCAACCCGATTTTGTGCCTATCTCGTTTTATAAGATGTTCGGTTATCCAACAGGTGTAGGGTGCCTGTTGGCACGCAAATCCGCTCTTGCTAAATTACAACGTCCCTGGTTTGCTGGTGGCACTATCTGGGGTATTTCGGTACAAGGTGATGGATATGTGATGCTCGAAGATGGAGAAGCATTTGAAGATGGTACTATCAACTACCTCAACCTTCCTGCGATAGAAATCGGTCTCAAATATCTCGACAAGATTGGCATCGACATAATACATAAACATGTCATGTGCCTGACAAGCTGGTTATTAGATAACCTGCTAGACATGCACCATAGCAATGGAACATCTCTGGTTCAAGTCTACGGACCACATGACTGTCACATGCGTGGAGGAACCATTGCACTTAACTTCCTTAAACCGGATGGCTCTATCGTCGATGAACGCATCGTCGAACAGAGAGCAAGCAAAAAACTTCTTTCCTTGCGAACAGGCTGTTTTTGTAATCCTGGTGCTGGTGAAGTTGCATTTCATCTCTCAAAAGAAAAACTTCAAGGCATCTTCAAAGATGAAGGCAAAGATCTATTACCAAAGCTCTATAAAGGTCAGGAAGGTATTACATGGGATCAGTTCCTCGCCAACCTGGGTATGCAAAGTGGTGGCGCTGTGCGTGTTTCTCTTGGCCTCGTAACAAATTTCGCTGATGTATACTGCTTTATGCAGTTTGCAGAAACCTTCCTGAACACTATCCCAACCGAAAACAATCTACAACCCAGAGTGCACTGCTAAGATATATAGACAGAGGCACAACATCGTGCTAGACTGCTCATAGCATTTATTGGGTCGAAAGTTCGAACTTACACTCCTAAAAATCTTTTGTAATCAAGAAAACGATCGGGTTAAGATATGTCAGAACAACAAACGAAACGCAAGACACTCGTACTTATTGATGGACATGCAATTATACACCGCGCCTTTCATGCAGTACCGGAAGACCTGGCCACAAGCAAGGGAGAAGTAGTCAATGCTACATTTGGCTTCACCTCTATCCTCATCAAAGCGCTTACAGATATCAAACCCGATTATATTGCTGTCACTTTTGATCGGCCTACACCGACTTTTCGCCATGAAAATTACGCTGAGTATAAGATACATCGACCAACACTACCCGATATCATGCGACCCCAATTTAACCGTGTCCGCGAGGTAGTCGAGGCTTTCGATATTCCCATCTACGAAAAAGATGGTTTCGAGGCTGATGATGTATTAGGAACACTCTCCGCTCAAGCTACCCAACAGGGTGTTGATACCATTATCTTCACAGGAGACATGGATACACTCCAACTCGTCAATGAGCATGTACATGCCCTTGTGGCAAAACGAGGTATCAGTGAAGCAACAGAATACGATGAGGAAGCTGTCTTCAACCGTTATGGTCTGCCTCCCAGCAAACTACCAGACTTCAAAGGTCTGGTAGGAGATAAATCTGACAATATTCCTGGAGTTCCAGGTATTGGCGAGAAAACAGCAAGCAAGTTACTCATTGAGTATGGTGATCTTGAAGGCGTTCTTGCCCACATTGATGATCTAACCTCAAAAGAGCAACGCTTGCTGCGCGAAATGGGTGATCAAGCTCGCCAGAGCAAGTACCTTGGAACCATTGTATTAGACGTACCGGTCAAACTTGATCTGGAAGCCTGTCGTTCTGACCAATTTAACCGAGATAAAGTAATAGCCCTCTTTCGTGAACTGGAATTTCGTACACTTGTAGATAAGATTCCAGGAGGAACAAATGTCACTGCTTCAACATCTAATGTAGAGAAGAGGAAGCCTGAGCCGATTGAACAGCAAGATGAAGACTTGTTGCTTGCTCCACCTCTGGGTGTAGTTTCTATTATGCGACCTCCAGCACCTCCTGCCATGGCTGACCTGAAAAAGTCTCAAGATTCGGCAGATCACGTAAATGGTAGCGAACAATATGTGCAGTATAGAAGTGCTCAAGATTCAACTGATCCAGTTGAAGAACTCATGCAACCCAGTCTTTTCGGTACTTTAGAGCCTGCCCCAGAAGTTGTTCGTAAATTACGCTTGCCTACGATACCTCAGTCCGAACCACTTTTTCTTGATGAGAAGGAAGGCTTCAAAACCAATACCTTTATAGTCGACACAGAGGAGGCATTACGAGTACTTGTGAAAAGCCTGCGTGACAAAGGGAGTTTCTCACTCGACACCGAGTCAACCTCTGAAGATCCCTGGCATGCGCAACTGGTTGGTATTTCTCTGTCAATGGAACCAGGTGAGGCATATTATATACCTGTTGGACATATCCAGAGCAACGATGGTCATGAAGTTGGTAGACAATTGCCGTTTGCTTTTGTGCTAGAGAAATTGCGTCCCGTGCTTGAGGACGCTTCAATTCACAAGTACATGCATAATGCAAAGTATGACATGTTACTTTTGTTGCTCTCAAGTCCCAGCATTACGGTTCGTGGGCTGACATTTGATACAATGTTGGGCGCCTACTTGATGGACCCAGGCAGGCGCGGTCTTGGTCTGAAAGACCAGGTATTCCAGCGACTTGGACACGTGATGACTCCAATTTCTCAACTCATAGGCACTGGTAGTAAGGCGATCAGTATGGCACAGGTACCCATTCGTACAGTTGCGGATTATGCCGGAGCAGATGCAGACATGACATTACGCCTTGTTGAGCCAATCATGGAGGAACTGCGCCGTCATAGTTTGTTAGAGCTACTTAATAATATCGAATTACCACTGCTACCCGTTTTGATGCAGATGGAAATTTTCGGGGTAGCATTAGATGGCGATTTTCTGCGTAATCTAAATGAGCAACTTGCCGAGCAGATTAATGTACTTGAAAAAGAGATTTATGACTCTGTTGGGCATCGTTTTAATATCAATTCTACTAAGCAATTGGGAGATATCCTTTTTGGTGAATTAAAACTGCCGTCTGGCAAGAAGACAAAGACAGGCTTTTCAGTCAGTGCTGATGTGATCGAGAGTCTGCGAGGTCAGCATCCCATAGTCGATCACTTACTGGAGTACCGCCAACTTACTAAGCTGAAATCTACCTATGTTGACGGTTTGCTTGCACAAATGGACCAGATTACAGGACGCGTGCACACCTCATTTAGTCAAACAACAGCATCTAGTGGTCGACTCTCATCAAGTAATCCCAATCTCCAGAATATTCCTGTTCGTACAGAGGTGGGACGGCAAATCAGGCGTGCCTTCATTGCTGATCCAAGTTATGTGTTACTCACTGCCGACTATTCACAGTTCGAGTTGCGTATTTTGGCACATATCACACATGAACCACGTTTAGTTGAAGCATTTAGCAAGGGTGAAGATATTCATACAATTACTGCAGCTTCTCTCTTCGAAGTACCAGTATCTCAAGTCACAAAGGATCAACGGCGATTGGCTAAAACAGTGGTCTACGCTGTACTCTATGGGCAATCAGCCTTTGGACTCGCTCAAATCACAGGCATGACTAATCTGCAAGCATCAGAATTCATTAAACGCTATCATGAAACATTCCCACATATCAAAGAATATGTTGACAGAACTCTCAACCAAGCACGCAAACAAGGATACGTAAACACCCTGTTTGGTAGAAAACGCTTTTTCCCAGATATGCATGGACTGTCTCACAATGAAAGACAGGCACTTGAACGAGAAGCAATCAATATGCCTATCCAGGGGGGCAATGCAGACTTGATTAAGATTGCGATGATCCGCATACAACACGCCATCGAGGAAATGCACCTGAAAACGCGTATGATTCTCCAGGTACACGATGAACTCGTCTTCGAAGTCCCTGTCGAAGAACTCGAACGCATAAAAAACCTGGTCAAAAGCCTGATGGAGGGTGTGGCTACGCTTGATGTACCTATTAAGGTTGAAATGAAGGTGGGCAAGAACTGGTACGAAGCGGAGACAATGGACTAACAGACAATTACTTGAAGGAGTATTTCATGCAACTATCTGACTTAATAAATAGCCTGCCGCCCTACCACTTTGCAGATGCGAAAAAGAAAATAGCCGACCGTAAAGCGGCAGGTGTAGATGTAATTAACCTTTCAATGGGCGATCCTGACTTACCCGCACCGCAGCCCGTCATTGATCGTCTTTCTGCTGCTTTAAAAGATTCAGAAAACCACCGCTATCCCGAATATTTTGGCATGCGTGCTCTACACTTAGCATTCGCAACCTGGTTCAAACAGCGCTTTGACGTTCGCCTCACTCCTGAACGCGATACACTACCACTCCTCGGTTCAAAAGAAGGCCTTGCCTATGTAGGCACAGCTATCCTCAATGCAGGGGATATATCTTTGATCCCCGATCCATGTTACCCAGTCTATACGACGGCAAGCACCAATGTTGGGGCAGAGGCATACAAGCTGCCTCTTCTAAAAGAGAACAACTATCAACCGCTCCTGGAGCATATTCCTGCGAACGTTTTGGCAAAATCCCGCTTGCTCTGGCTCAATTATCCCAATAATCCTACAGCCGCATGCACTGACCTGGCTTTTTTTGAGCATGCAGTCGAATTTGCTCGCAGACATAACCTCGCTATCATTCATGATATGGCATATGCCGAAGTCTACTTTGCCGAGTACCGACCTATTAGCATATTGCAAGTTCCTGGAGCAAGCGAAGTCGCTGTTGAACTGCACTCATTAAGCAAGACATACAATATGGCTGGTTTTCGTGTAGGTATGCTGGTAGGAAATCCTGATATCGTGAACGCGGTTGGACGCCTGAAGAGCAACATCGATAGTGGCATGTTCCGTCCCATCCAATATGCAGCTATAGAAGCATTGCAATTACCCGCTTCCTGGCTACAAGAACGAAACGCTATTTATCGCCGCCGCAGAGATTTGCTAGTAAATGGCTGTAATGCGCTTGGCATGCGTACCTCAAATCCTAAAGCAGGGCTTTATGTCTGGGCTGAGATACCTGATGGCTTTACATCTCGTGATTTCACTAGCTGGCTCTTCGACAAGACAGGTGTCTATATCACACCCGGTACTAACTTTGGTAATGCTGGTGAAGGCTACGTTCGCATATCATTAACAGCTCCCGAGGAACGTATCGAGACAGCTCTACAGCGGATGAAAACAGCTTTGGAGGCTTAGCCTTTTGCGCTCCTTTCTTCGGAGCGCAAAAGACAGCTTGCTTTTTATTCGCCATTACTATAGGGCGGCTGTAATTGTGGAGGCAACGGATATGAAACTCCTGGCTCAGGCAAAAGCCCTTGCTCAGAATTTCCTGATGTATCTAAATGAGGCATACCAGCAAGAATTGAGGGTGATTCATACTGGCCATTATCGATAGGCTGATTAAAGAGCGACTCGAAAAGCGGGCCTTCTAACGTCTCCTCTTTTATTAAGCGCTCGCTAATCATAATCAAACGTGTTTTGCTTTGCAGTAAAACGTGATATGCCTTATCAAAAGCCTCCTGAATGATACGGTGAATTTCTTCATCTATTTCACGTGCGGTCTGTTCACTATAGTTACGCTGTTCACCGAAATCGCGACCCAGAAACACCAGCTCGTCCTTATGTCCCAGAGCCATCGGACCAATGCGGCCACTCATTCCGTACTCTGTTACCATAGAACGTGCTATTTTTGTGACGCGCTCAATATCGTTCGAAGCACCTGTTGTCACTTCGCCAAAGATAATCAACTCGGCGACATGCCCACCAAGCGCATAGGCCAGCATATCTTCAAATTGCGGCTTACTCCACAGGTAACGATCCTCAGTCGGCAACAACATCGTAAAGCCACCCGCTTGACCTCGAGCTACAATCGAAACCTTGTGAACCGGATCTGTATTGGGAAGCATACGAGCTACAAGAGCGTGACCTACCTCGTGATATCCCGTGATAGCCTTTTCGCGCTCGCTTATAATACGACTCTTGCGCGCAGGACCAGCAACAACACGATCAATTGCCTCTTCAAGTTCGCTCATACCGATTTTGCGTTTGTTACGCCTGGCCGCCAGAATAGCCGCCTCGTTTAATAAATTTGCGAGGTCGGCGCCAGAAAATCCAGGTGTTTGCTTCGCCAATGTTTCTAATGTGACACTGGTCTCAAGAGGTTTTCCCTTTGCATGCACCTGCAGAATTGAATTACGCCCGCGAATATCAGGTCGATCTAGCACTACCTGTCTATCGAAGCGACCTGGACGGAGTAAAGCCGGATCGAGCACATCAGGACGGTTTGTTGCTGCAATTACGATCACGTTTGTATTTGTGTCAAAGCCATCCATCTCTACAAGAATCTGATTGAGCGTTTGCTCCCGTTCATCATGCGAACCGCCTAACCCGGCTCCACGCTGTCGACCAACCGCATCAATTTCATCTACAAAGACAATACAAGGGTTATTGCGTTTAGCCTGATCGAAGAGATCGCGCACTCGACTCGCACCAACACCAACAAACATCTCCACAAACTCGGAACCGCTAATGCTGAAAAAGGGCACACCAGCTTCCCCAGCCACGGCGCGTGAAATCAATGTCTTCCCGGTTCCAGGAGGGCCCACGAGCAATAAACCTTTGGGTATACGAGCTCCAAGAGCAACAAACCTATCAGGATACTTCAAAAACTCCACGATTTCCTGTAGTTCCTGTTTTGCTTCCTCTACTCCTGCAACATCTGAAAATGTTACCGTAGATTTATTACCCATAAACATACGTGCCCGACTTTTACCAAACGACATAGCCTGGTTATTGCTACCTTGTGCCTGCCGCATCATAAATAAAAGTAGGCCGCCGAACAAAATAAACGGAATCAGTCCTCCTAGAATACCCAACCATCCACTTAAGGCACTGGGAGGTTCATACTGAAGAACTAACAACTGGCTATTGGTATAATCAATACCGTTATCTTTTAGTACTGCCGTTATATCAAATGTATCATTGATATTGGCTACTTCTTTCGTAGAGTTCTGTCCTCGTGTAAGCGTAAGAGTACTGGCAGAGACTGACAGAGTATCCTTCTGGCCTTTAGCCATATCCGTCTTGACATGATTCAAGATGGTCGAAACATTGACCGAATTTGTATCTGAAGACGGTCGAAAAATCACAAAAAAGATCAACACGAGCGCCAGAGCCAATATGAGCCAGATCAAACTGGTTCTCAACCATTTCCCACCAGTAGACATGGGAGTTCCTCTCTTATATGATACAAGCGGTTTAAGCTTATTTGCCTTCCGCTGCTTGATTCATTTTTGGCCTTATTATAACACATCATCCTATCTACCTCTTAGATTAGCTTTACTCTAAACCAATGGTCGAGCCAACACAAGCCCCCAAACCTCTTTAGCGCCTGCCTCAAACAGTGGTGTTGCGCAAGCCTCTAATGTAGCGCCGGTCGTTGAAACATCATCTATGATGAGAATTCTATGCCCTTTGAGCATACTCCTTGCTGATTCGGAAGAGCATGCAAATGCTCCCGCAACGTTTTGATAACGCTCCCTGGGATGCAAATCTACCTGCGCAACCGTCGCCCTCAGCCGTACCAGAATGTTATCATGCATCGGAACCCCTGTATTCGCAGAACAGGCTTCAGCCAACAATGAGGCGTGATTAAAGCCACGCTGCTTCTGTCGCTCACTATGCAGAGGCACTGGAATCAGCATGTCTGCCTGCATATCATAATATCTATAAGCCTGTGCCAGCAACAGACCTAAGGGAATTGCAAGCCGCATGTTACCATCATATTTCAACCCGTGAATACATCCCCGCAAGGGTTCTTGATAAAGACTTACAGCACGCTGCCCACTCAGTTTCGGACGACGATACTGGCAATTTTTGCAAACACCGTAAGTAGACAAAGGGACACCACAAAAATCACAAATTGGAGAAGGTAGAGGTTGGATTTGCGCTATACAGGCTGGACAAAGCACGTGTCCGATTTTTTGGCAACCTGCGCAATGCACTGGAAAGAGCATATCCAGGTATCGTTGTAATAGAGTCCTAGAGGAGCTTTGGATTATGCTTCTTTTCATAGACGACTTTCATCCACTTGTTTCATCGCATATACATAGTGTAAATTCGGAGAGTATGAGATCTGTACCAACGTTTTCGTACGCAGTGTACGATACATCTCCTCGTTAATAGAAAAGGTCACAACTTCTTGAGAGAAGGAGGTATTTATTGGCTCAAGTGTGACTCTGTAGGTGGTGCGGGAAATAGGGGAAGTTATTCCTGGCCGGGGAGTGTGAGCCTGCTTTGAAGAGCGCAGGTCAACAATTCTGGCCTTGATTATGTTTCTATCCTTCGCTTGCAGATCACGCCATCCCCAAGAAGCCAGGAAAGCAGGATAGGGAAATATGACCAGGCCCAATAATAATAAGGCTATGGATCCGAAAGGATTACCGGCAGAACTCGTTCCTGGCAGCAAATACCGTTGCCCTCCGCTTTCCAATGCGTAAGGGAAGTTCAGGCGTTGAGAGTAATCCACGATGACGGTATCTCCGATGTGCAGAGATTGAGCAGCGGCATGACTCACTGCCGGAGCAATAGTTGTCGTAGCGTTTTCTTTTTTTACTTGAATCATGACATGTGGCAGGCTGTCTAAAAAACTGGTGGTGTACCCAGTGACTACACCGTGGAATTGTATAGGAGCCGAGTGACTATCCTGTATGCCAGCAATCAACGTTACAAGTCCGATGATGACAAACAAGAGTCCAAAGACGCTGAACAACACTCCGATAGTCAGCGCAAAGCCTGGTTTCATACCTGGTCTCCAATGCCATTTGGAAATCACTGCGCCACGTTCCTGATCATGTTCCTTTAGTGGAACTGCTTTTTTAACCTTATTCAATGGATACCTGTTCTCTTTTATCATATCCACCTGCGTTATTAATCCCCCTGAGCATAGTCGAAAGAGCTACAAAATGCAATGGTCATCAATAAGTTGATTTATTTGTGCATTTATTAACGATATTCTATTATTTACGAAATAGCGCGCACATATCGCGCATTTTGCGCGGGAGTTTTTTGATGAGCTTTTGGATTTATTTAGAGGACTTTACCTTCAAGAGAAATCGGATTAGCTTTGCCCCTCTGCATACAGAATATTCAAAGGTGCATTTGATGTTGTTTACTGTGATATACTTAAGATAATACCAGGATACTTGTAGCAAGCATCCAGGGCTAATTACCTCAGGAGAACTATGATGGAGAACATGACGTCAAGCCAGAATGTAGCATTAGAAAAACCTGCCCCAGAACATAGAGAAGCGTATGGCACTGCAAAAACCGAGAACTTACGCGACAATGGCTTATGGCGTATCATACTTCCAGCATTTGTGGTAGTCTGCTGTCTGATTTTGCTCTCATTTCCGCTGATTATCTTAACACCACTATTTTTTAATTCGCTGAATTCGAATGCGGCTGCCAATCTTGCGAATACCCCGCTCACCTGGGTATGGATTACGATGGTGATTATTGAGGCTGTTATCATCGCTGTTGTGATCAGAGGTTTGATAAAAATTTTTATGACGAATTCAGGCAGTTATTCAAGCAAGTAACTTGAATGTTTCACCGTGCTCTGAGATCCTTCGCTTCGCTCAGGATGAGATGGGGGGACTCAGGATGACATGGGGAACGCTCGCTCTTTGCCAGCACTCGGCAGGATTTTTGTCATGCTGAGTGCAACGAAGCATCTCGGCCTTGTGAACCAGATCCTTCGCTGACGCTCAGGATGACAGGTGAGAACACTCTCTCATTACCAGCATGTTGCGGTCAGGAGAAAAACCTGGCATTTAAGAGGTTTTGGTTTTAACTCCTTCCATGGCAAGTAACCAGGCTTTGGTTGGCAATCCTCCACCGTAACCTGTTAAGGTGCCATTAGTGCCGATTACACGGTGGCAAGGCACTATAATAGCTACTGGATTTGCGCCGTTTGCCGCTCCCACAGCCCGAACAGCCGCAGGTCGACCAATTGAACGCGCAATCTCAGCATAGGTACGCGTTTCACCGTAAGGAATACGATATAATTCTTCCCAAACTTCTATCTGAAATGGAGTTCCGTGTAAATCCAAAGGGCATGAGAATTGAACATGTTCGCCTGCTAAATAGCGCCTTAGCTCGCCCATTGCCTGTTGCAAATGAGCAATCTTTTCTCCTTCGATCACTTGATCAAACTGCATTTTACGCCTGAGCCATTCAAAGCCCTCGTCTATTGGAGTACCCGGAGTGCCTGTCCAACACACTCCACGTTCTGTCGCCATTACTATAATCAAACCTTGCGGGCAAGCAACGCTACTCCAATACAGCTCTGTTGTTTTGGGTGCTGCAACAACCATTGTCAACTCCTTACGAATTATCCATTTTCACTTTTTCATCTGTATTACGAATCTTCCTAAGACACTTATCCATGATAATGGTTCGTGATGTATGTTCACCTGTCGGATACTCATCAAAATGGTTTCTTCAATACGGAAAGGTTAATGGATACGCTTCTCCTGTCCTGCCCATTCCTTGTTCCGCAATACGAACTTTTGTATCTTCCCGGTGGAGGTTTTGGGTAGGTCACCGAATTCAATGGCTGCCGGGCATTTATAGCGTGCCAGGCGCCCGCGACAGAATTCGATGATCTCTGCTACAGTGACGCTCTGGCCCGGCTTGAGTGTCACGAAGGCTTTGGGGCGCTCCCCCCATTGCTCGTCAGGAATAGCGATCACTGCACACTCCAAGACGGCAGGATGCTTTGAGACTGCCTGCTCTACCTCAATCGTTGATATGTTCTCGCCGCCAGAGATGATGATATCTTTCTTGCGGTCGCGCAATTCGATATAACCATCTGGGTGCCAGACAGCGATATCGCCGGAGTGGAACCAGCCTCCTTTGAAAGCTGCTGCAGTCGCATCTGGATTATCAA
>WNFW01000176.1_pt1 | contig 38483 bp, 40 predicted proteins | sample 5400131 | NCBI WGS metagenome assembly WNFW01 (sample SAMN13153362, study PRJNA577476) | soil metagenome | isolation source: 20 cm soil or saprolite under grassland replicate 1 | place: USA:California | collected 2016-06-15 | reverse complement strand
TGGCGGCTTTGGCGGCGGCGGCGGCGGCTTCGGCGGTGGCCATATGGGTGGCAGCTTCGGCGGCGTCCATGGCGGCTTCGGCGGCGTCGATGGGGGAGGGTTCGGCCACGCTCGCGGTTTCGCGGGCTCTCAGGAGAGAGGCCACCAAGGCGAACGGGGCGACCGAGGCGAACGGTTTCACCACGCTCGTCATTTCCGGCACGACTTCGACGACTTCGGCGGGTACGGCTATGGTTACACCTGCGACTACTACTCGCCCTACTACCCATACGACTGCGCGTCGCCGTATTACCAATGGTGAGCTTGGCTGCAAACTGACGATGTCAGCAAAGATGCGAAACGGGCTCCGCAGCAATGCGGCGGAGCCCGTGCCGGCAAGCTTGATCGCGGCGCTAACCCAGATCGCCGCTGAGTGCCCTTGCCGCCTTGAGATCGGCCGTGTCGAATCCCTCGGTGAAGCGATCGTAGACCGGCATTAGGAGTGCGCGCGCGTCTGCAGTGCGACCTTGTTCATGCCATAGGCGGGCAAGGCTGGTAGCGGCGCGCAGTTCCCACGACAAGGCGCCTTGCCGCCGCGCCCAGTCGAGCGAGCGCACGAAGTGCTCCTCGGCCGCCGCCGCGGCATCCGGCGCAGCTTGCTGTCGCAGCAGCTCGCCTTTGACGCGCAGCTCCTCCGCGATGCTCCAGCGCTCTTCATTGTGCTCGGATCGTGCCAGCGCCTCGTCGATCGCGGCGAGCCCCGGTGCGACCCGCCCGGCGGCCGCGAAGCCTTGTGCCAGCGCGCGTAGAAACGCGGTGTGATACTGGACGAATCGCGCTTCGCGCAGCTCGTCGATCGCGACGCGGAGCAGCTGCAATCCGTCGTCGACATCGCCCCGCTGGCGCAGAAGGTCGCCTTCGAAGCATCGCCCATGGGCATGCCAGACGTCGAGCGCATGGCGTTCGGCATGGTCGAGCAGCATCGCAATGAAGCGTTCCGCTGCCGACAGTTCGCCCGCCAAGAGCGCAATCGGGCAGGCTGCCAGGGCAAGCGCATTGCACAATGAAAGCGTGTGGTTGATCGACAGAGCGTGCTCGATATTGCTCTCGACGTCGCGCATGGCCTGGTCCGCGAACCCCTGCAGCCAGAGGGCCCGCGCCAGCGTGATGCGCGCCGTCACGCGCTGATCGAATCGGAAACGCACGGCATCGGATCGTCGGGTGGGCGTGACGTAGCCCTTGAGCACGCGCTCGATGTGCTGCCGTGCGCCGGCTTGGTCACCCAGAAAATGCAGCGAGGCGCCGATCATGCGATCGCCGATGAGGGCGTCGGCGGGGTCGGGCGCGCGCGCCGCTAGACTTCGGAATTGTCTTGCGAGTGCCAGTGTCTCCCGGAACTCGCCGTTGTTGACGCGACCGGCCCATAGCCCCCAGAGCGCCCGCAACTGATAGTCGGTGTCGTCGAGTCGCTCGGCAAGTACGAGCGCGGTCCTCCAGGCTTCAGTCTCGCGCTCCGGACCGGTCGTATACATCAACGACCAGCCGAGTGCGGCGTAGAGCTGCATCTCGCAGCGCTCGCCGCGGCTCGATCCCGGCTCCAGAGCGGCGAGCGCCCGCTCGACCCGCCCCCGACACTCGTTGATCAGCGACAGCTGGAACCACAGCGGCGTGGCGGCGACGGTCAGGGCTACGCCGATCGCCGCGTCGCCGCCCGGCGAAAAAGCCCAGTCCAACGCCACCCGCAGATTGTCGATCTCGGGTGCATACGTGGCCAGCCATTCGCTCGTGTTTCGCGTCTCCCATTCGGTTTCGGCGCACTCAAACAGATGCCGGTAGTACTCGGCGTGGCGGCGTGCGACTGCTTCAAGCTCACCGCTTTCGACGAGTTTCTCGAGCGCGTAAGCGCGAGTTGTCTCGAGCAGCCGGTAGCCGGCGGTGGTGTCATCGCCTTTCGCCGAGACCAATGACTTCGTGACCAGGTTCGCAACGCCGGCGACGACATCCGATGCCGCGATCTCGGCGCCGGCCGCGACCGCGCTCGCCGCCTCCAGCTTGAAGCCGCCCGAAAAGATCGCCAGACGACGCAGGACCACGCGCTCCGGCTCGGCAAGCAGCTCGTAGCTCCAGTCGAGCGTCGCCCGCAGCGTCTGGTGCCGCGGCAGCGCGGTCCGCCTCCCCCCGGTGAGCAGGTGGAAACGATCATTGAGACGGGTGGCGAGCTCCTCGATCCCAAGCGCAGCGGCGCGCGACGCGGCGAGCTCGATCGCGAGCGGGATCCCGTCGAGCCGCCGGCAGATTGCCGCCGTTGCCGCCGCAACGCGTCGGTCCGGCGAAAAGTGCGGTTGTGCCGCGCGCACGCGCGCGACAAAAAGCTGAACGGCACCGTAATGCAACGGATCATCCGCATCTTGAATGCCCTCCGCCGGCACATCGAGCGGCGGCACCCGGTAGATGTGTTCGCCCTCCGCCTGCAACGGCTCCCGGCTCGTCGCGATCACGCGAACGGCCGGGGTGAAGCGCAGCAACGCCTCGCTCATACGCGCCGCCGGGCCGAGCACGTGTTCGCAATCGTCGAGCAGAAGCATGAGCCGCCTGGCACCGAGCGCATTGGCGATGCGTTCGGGTGACACTGCGTCGGCGGCGAGCTCCAGATGGAGCGCAGTGGCAATCCTGACCGGAACAAGATCGGGATCGGACAGGCCTGCGAGTTCCACGACCCACACCCCATCGACGAACTTTGGCAGCAGGCGCCGGGCGACCTCGAGGCCCAGACGCGTCTTGCCGATGCCTCCGGCACCCGTCAGGGTGACGAGGCGGCGGGAGGCGGTGAGGCCGAGGATCTCCTCGAACGCGACGGCGCGGCCGATCAATTCGGAAACCGGCTCCGGCAGGTTGGTCGATGGACGGGCCGAAGCGGGCTCAAGGACGACGGCCGTGCCTGCAACCGCCTGCGCCTGAGAATTTGCCGAGACCGTGCGTATCACGCCGGTGAACTGGTAGCCTCGTCCGGCGATCGTGCGGATCAAGCCGCGATCCGCCGCGAAGGCGTTGCGCAGTGTCGAGATCTGGACGTGCAGGTTGTTCTCTTCGACGACCTGGTTCGGCCAGACACGCTCGATCAGCGCGTCTTTGCTCACCACAGCCCCCGACGCCTCGATCAGCGCCATCAGCACATCGAAGGCGCGCCCGCCGAGATGGATCGGTCGACTATCGGCAAGGAGCTCGCGGCGGTGCGGCAAAACCCTGAAACGGCCGAACTCCATTGCCGCCGGCGTTTCGGATAGGGGATCCATGAGCGCGATTGTAGCGCGAATTTTCAGGTATTTTCAGGGTTTTTAAGAAGGCTGCTCCAATGGCATGCCGCCTCGCGGAGGCGATCGTAGATCGGTGCCCCGACGCGGTGCGTCAAGGTCTTGCTCGCGTCACGTATGCAGTTTTCGAGGCAGAGCGGTCATTGAGTAAGTACAGTCGAAGCCGGCCTCCTCGCCGTGGAGCACAGTGGAAACCGGGGGCTGCCGCCGCAACCGATCGCCCCCATAGGGCCAGCGCGTCACCTGAAATCGCCGCCAGTTCCTTGCCGGCGGAAAAAATGTCGTGCCGTTCGGAGATTATGACGCCTCACCCGGCTTCGTCACTCGAGAAAAAAAGGGCCGGCGGCAGGCGCCGCCGGCCCAAGTGTCTACGTCCAAGCGAAAACCCGCGGGGAGGAACCAGGCTTCGCGACGACCCACGCAGCGATCAGGACCAGGAGGCCGGACCCGAGGGATCGAGCGAACGTGGGCCTGACGTAGACATCGCTCGTATGCTCGGTTCGTCTTAAGGCTTCGACATCGGCCGAATGTAAGCGGCCTTGGCGCAAGCTGCTGCGGCGAAATTGCTACGATTGATGCGTTCTTGCACCGATCCGGAGGCTGCGCTGCACTTGGTCCAACCTTGATCGCGGAGTAGCTGATTACACCCGTCGCGCCGAACGGGAGGCTCACGGCTTCCGCCACACCGGCGTCTTCCTAGGTCAATCCGGCTTCATCGGCTGCAACGCGGCCGAGCGCCGACCAATCGAGTCCCGCATAGCCACGTGCAATTCCGGCCATCAGCCGATCGCGTGCAATGCGGACCGACGGCATGGGGACGCCCGCGGCTTCCGCCTCCGCGAGCGCCAAGCGCACGTCCTTGAGCGCCAGCGGAAGGACGAAGCCCGGCTCGTAGTGCTGCGCGACGATCTTGCCGCCGTAGATCTTGTGCACCCGGCTGCCGTACATGGTTTCGGTCAGGATCTGGAGAAACTGCTCGGGGTGCTCCCCGCGCTTGCGCATCAGGGCAACCACTTCGCCGAGCATTTCCAGTGTGGCCGCCGTCAACGCATTGCCGGCGAGCTTGATCAGATTCGCGGTCGCGGGTTCGGGGCCGACCACGAAGGTGCGCTGGCCCAAAATGTCGAAGATCGGCTGGCAGCGCTCGATATAATAACCGCTGCCGGCCGCGACGATGTAGAGCTGACGGGCTGCGGCGGCATCGGGATTGCCGAACACCGGCGCGGCAACGTAGCCCTGGTCGAGCTTGGCGTGCCCCGAGTCGATCGCCGACGAAGCGGCCGTGCTAATGGTGCTCATCGAGAGATGGATGGCGCCCGGCATCAGCCCGGAAGCAAGCCCATTTCCGGGCCGCGGCTCCAGGCCGAACATGACGTCCCGGACAGCCTTGTCGTCCGGCAGCATGCTGACCACGATTTCGCAATCGAACAGGTCCGCGACTTCGGCCGTCGTGTCGAGCCCGAGCGCAGCAAGCTCCTTGATGCGTTCGGGACGCCGGACATAGGCCCTCACATCGCAGCCGGCCTGCACGAGATTCGTGGCCATGGCGGCGCCCATGCGTCCAAGCCCGATGAAGCCGATGCGCTCCTCCACGGGTCTGCGCTTCTGGACGCCCGCCGCAGCGCGAGAATCGATGTGGTCGTGCATGGAAGCCTCAAAGCATCGTGACACCTGATTGCGGTGCTCGATAGGAACTTAGTTGTTTCCGCGGCCGCGGCTGTGCCTCGATTGCCGCGTTTGGCCCGCTCTTGCCGAAAATCGAGCGTGGACGCTCGATCTTGCGGGCCTCGCCGAGCCAAACGGGCGAATGCGCGAAAATCCGTCGCTTTACGTAGATTTCAGATGATTTCGGAACGTTTCAGGCCGTCGCCAAGGACCTTTCAGGCGCCGAGCGCGATATTTCGTGCACGGACGGAAGATTCGAGCGCCAGAGGTGCAACGCCATGTCGATGAACCCGCTGCCCACGAACGAAGTCCCGCTGCCAAACCAAGGTATAAGGCTCTCAAACCAATACGCTATTCGGATCAACCTCCGTACGATGGGCGGTTTGCCTCGATCGAACTATGCTCTCCTGAGTTGGTGAGAGCCGGAATGGGGCCGGGGAAGTGCGAGCTAACCGACGCGAACGTCAAAGGTGGAATCCATGTTGGCCAACTCCCTGCGTACGAATCTGGCATCGAATGGTCCTTTCGACCGGAATACCTCAACGCCGGGCCAAGCCGCCATGTTGCTGTCGCTGGACGGACACTCCCGTGCCCGCGAAAGGCACGACATGCGCACCGATCCCCGGGCTCATCGGCTGCCCAATCGGCCCAGGGTCGACGCTGCCGGTCATGCCGTGGAGATTTATCCAGCCGACATCGTGAAACGTCGCACCATGGCCTCGAACGGAATGGCAGGGGAGATCGTCCAGGCCACGAAGCGTGGCAAAATCGAATCTCGCTTCCGCGCGCCTGTCCACCTGCTCGCCGTATACGACAGGGGCGTGCGCCGGGACGGGGAGACGTTCGTCGAGGGGCTGCCCCGCTCGGCCTTGCGAGATCTGAGACGAAAGCTAACCTTTGTGCCGGCAGGTCACGAATATTATGACTGCCAGGACCCGCACATTCTCACGCGCGTGGCTTACTTCTATTTCGATCCAACCGAGCTGGCAATCGATCCGGAGCTGGGTTTCGCGGAGATGGCTCCGCGGCTGTTTTTCGAGAATGCGGCGTTATGGAGTACGGCGCTCAAGCTGATGTCCCTGGTCGAACATTCGCTTTCGGCGAACCGGCTGTATTTCGAAGCTCTCGGCGCCGTCCTGGCGCACGAGCTGGTGCGGCTCAACACCGGAGCGCCCAGCAGCGTACCGCCGGTGCGCGGCGGTCTTGCCGCCTGGCAGCAACGGATCGCGGTCGCGTATATCGAGGAGCACCTTGGCGACCAGATCCCGCTCGCCCAGCTCGCGCAGCTGGTTCGGCTCAGCCCGCACTATTTCTGCAGGGCCTTCAAGCAGTCCTTTGGCATGCCGCCGCACCGCTATCACACCAGCAGACGCATCGAGCGCGCGAAGATTCTGTTGGCCGATCCTGCGCTCTCGGTGACGGAGATCGGACTGACCGCGGGCTTCAGCGAGACCGGTTCGTTCAGCGCGGCATTTCGCAAAGCGACCGGACTTACCCCGACCGGATTTCGCAGCCTCCTTTGAGCTCGGCAAGACTCCGCACTACCTGGTGAGAGGGAATGGGTGAAGGGGAATTCGCTGAGATGGAGACGCCCATGTTGACCGCGAACGAACTTGCCGACGACGAATTGCTCGGAATGTTGGATCGTCGCTTTTGGCTGGCGCGCGCCGGTTCGGTCGCGCTGGGCTTACCCTGCACGCTGCGCAAGGCTCTATGTCGGGCGTATGCGGCTTCAGGCGAAAGCAGCCGCGCCGCGTCGATCGTCAAGCTGGCGAATGACGAGATCCGCATTGGCTCCGGCCAGATCGGCAGGCTCCGACAACGGATGGGCCTCGCAGGCGCCGGATCCAGCTAGCGAGACTCTCATCGTCAGCTTCGTCCCGCCGTGTCCCGAGAGCTGCGAGCTTACAATGCGCACGTTCAGAAAATCATCGATGCCCAATGCTTCACCGGCGAGGGTTGCTCGCGACCGCATCGCGGCCGCGGCGCGCAGGACCGCTCAGGCACTGGCGGTTTTCGTCGCGATGGGCGTCTTGTTTGGGAACGAAGCCGCGACGGCACGGCCTTCGCCTATCAACAGGATCGTAACTCAAACAGGGCCCGCGCATTCGTCCCGGCATGACCGGCGACCCGCTTCGCCCGCCCAGGCAATCGAACGAATTTCTTCCGAACCGTTCGGGCTGCCGACGGTCGAAGCGCTGGAGGGTCCGCTTGTAACGAGGTGGCGCGGCGTCGAAAGAGAAATCCGTCGGGATGAGCTGCTTCTTGCGCGTTGCGCCACGGATCGGTCATGCGGTTCGGCCCCGGCTCTACGGTTGATGGACATCGTCGATGCGGCGCGTCGACGCGAGGGTCGCTCGCGGGTCGGGGAGATCAACCGGGCGGTCAATCTGGCAATTCGTCCGATGAGCGACGTTGCGCAATACGGAGTGCCCGACCTGTGGACCGCGCCGATTCAGACGTTAACGGCCGGTGCCGGCGACTGTGAAGACTATGCCATCGCCAAATACGTCGCACTCGAGGAGGCCGGAGTCGCCGAGGAGGATCTTCGCCTAGTCGTCGTGCGGGATACGCGACGGCGGGAAGATCATGCCGTGGTCGCGGTGCGCTTGGACGGCCGCTGGCTGGTACTGGATAATCGCTGGCTCGCCCTCGTCGAAGACGTCGAGCTCGAGACCTACCTTCCAATGTTCGGGATGAATCGCGAGGGCGTGAGACGCTTCGTCGCCGCCCAACAGCGCGTCTTTTCTCGAGGCGCGACAGAGCCGGCTCCGGCACCTCTGCGCTCGCAAAAGCAGCCGCTCGAGCACGCTTCGTGACTATCGGACTGAGAGGCGTTGGAAATGGCAACCCCACCCGACAACATAATCAATTCGATGCACGAAACGTTTCTCCTCGTGATCATCGCGTTCATCGCCTTCGCGCTTATCGCCGCCGCCAACGGAGCGTACACGAGCGACGCTTGTCGCCCACGCGACCAAGCGAGCGACATCCGGTCGGGCCACGAGACCATGATGGCTACGCCGCAACAGCACGCCAATGGCGCGGGAGAGAGAATGTAGTCCGATGAAGCTCGGCGCGCTTCACTCAGGACAAATCATTGATGATCCCTGTCGCGCATCGTCGGAGCGAATTGGACAACAAGGAGGCACCTATGAAGATCGAGTTTCTGTCCTTCCTCGAGTGGTCGCTGCAATTATCGATCTTGCTCAACGTTTTCATGGCCGGGTTGTGCGGGTTACTGGTCTATCAGGACCGGAAAGCAAGATAGTGATATTGCCGCGTTCGGATCATGCTTGCGATATTCGCCTGTAACAGACGCATGATGGCCGCGCTCGGTGGTCGAGCGCCTTGCCTTCACGGCCCCGACCGGCGATCGGCGCAATTGCGCAACAATTTGAGCAAGTGACGACGATCGCCGAGTGAGCGCGATGAGTATCATGTTGTTCGCAGATGTCGCGGAAACCAGTGCCTTATCGGGTAGCGCTTCAATGTCGTACAAGATTCTGCTGTTGTTCGCGCTCTTTGCGCCCATTATGCTCGTTGCGGCGGGCCGTTGGACCCATGTTGCAGACCGAAACAAGCTTCAGGCAAGAGCCCGGGCCTCGTGGCAGCTGCCGGGCACGAGGTCCAATCGACCACCTTGCGACGCCGAGCAACCTGGAAATCCGAATTTCAAGCCTACGCCAGTAACGCCGTTTGTTGAGGCGTGAACTTTCGAGTGCAGCAAGCATTGCAGCCGACAGGAACGGCAAGCTCTGCACCAACAGTGCTCCGGCGAAGAAATAATTGGCGCTGATCTGGTCGTAATTGGTGATCCACACGGCGGTCGCGCCAGCCACGAGCAGCCCGCCCATCGTGAGCTCCCGGAACGCCGCAAATCCCACGCTGCGGTCGCCCCTACCGCCTTTGGCAGTGCGGTGGAATCGCTTCTGATCACGCCCTATCGCTGCGTGAGCGATCGCGCTGGCCACGGTCCATTGCACCGACGTGGCCGCGAACAGGGCGCCAGCTGCGGCTCGGAGCGGACTATCGACTCGCAGCCGATACGCGATCGAAAAATGCAGCAGCGAGAGCATGAAGGCAACGATCGTCGGCAGCATCAGGATCGTGTCAGGGATGGCGAGGCCAAAGAAGATGACGAGCGGGACCCACACGAGATTGAGCATGGCGGCGGCAACGGCGATGGTTTCGCCGCCCAGCCAGCGCAACCAGCCGATCACGAACTCGCGCTTCTGGTCGTGGTCGAGCCGGCTTGCGCCGGGCAGGAAGCGGCGCCAATGCTTCTTCAGGATCTGCGCTCCGCCACAGGCCCAGCGATAGCGTTGTTTCTTGAACGCCTCGTAGCTCTCCGGCAGTAGTCCCCATCCATAGCGCCGGTTGGTATAATGGGCACGCCAGCCGAGTTCCAGGATGGTGAGGCCGAGGTCAGTGTCCTCACAGATCGTGTCGCTCGACCAACGGCCCGCGGCCTCGAGCGCGGCCCGTCGAATCAAGCACATGGTGCCGTGCATAATGATGGCATTGGTCTCGTTGCGCTGGACCATGCCGACGTCGAAGAAGCCGGCATATTCGCTATTCATGGCGGCGTGCACGATGCTGCGATCACCGTCTCGGTGATCCTGCGGTGCCTGCACAAGCGCCACGCTCGAATCCTGGAAAGCAGGGATGAGATCCTCGAGCCAGTCGGGATGCACTACATAATCGGCATCGAGCACGCCGATGATCTCAGCATCGGCAGCCGTGTTCGCCAAAGCAAGGTTCAAGGCACCGGCTTTGAAGCCTTCGAGCTTCTCCACGTAGATAAATTTGAAGCGCTCGCCGAGAGCTCGGCAATACTCCTCGATCGGACGCCACAACGAGGGCTCTGGCGTGTTGTTGATGACCACCACGCACTCGTAATTCGAATAACGCAGGCGTGCGACCGCATCGAGTGTGAGCTTGAGCATATCCGCAGGTTCGCGGCGGGCCGCAATATGGATCGAGACCTTCGGTGCGAAGCCCTCGCGCGCTGCCACCGAGGCAGGCAGCATCCGGCGCGGCTCCGGTCCCAACGCGACCGCGGCAAGCTCTTCCAATCGCGCCAGCGCCATCGCGATCAGGAGCGCCAGCAGGGCGAGCCCCGGCCCGAACGCGACCGCCTCGCCGGGTGTGAAATAATGGCTATGCCAGTACGCCAGCACGGTCGCGCACCAGGCGCCGGCCGCATGTGCCGAGATCGCGAGCACCGCGGCTTGTCCGAACGTGGCGCCGGACAGCGCGAAAACCGGCAACGACAACAGGATTCCACCGAGAACTGCGACTGCTGCTGTCCTCCAACGATCGGCGTTGCCGACGGCTCCAACCCAGGCGAATTTGGGCTGCAGCGAGGCGCTGAATATGCCCCAATACGGCCCCACGCTGCCCTCGAACACCTTCCCGGGCTGGTCGATTGCTTCGACGATGTTGTAATCGATGCCGGCCGCGTCCGCGCGCGTGACGAAGTCGCGCAGCACTTTGGCCTGCTCGCCGCGCCCCGGCATGGCGTTCTTTATGTTGTGCCCGCCGCTAGGCCAGCCGAATTCGCCGATAACGATAGGCTTGCCCGGAAAGGCTGCGTGCAGCTTGTTATAGATGAGCAGCGCCTGATCGACCGCGATCTTGTCGGAGAATCCTTCCCAGTACGGGATGATGTGGGCAAAGATGCAGTCAACCGCGTTTGCAAGCTCGGGGTGCTCGAGCCAGACGGGCCATTGTTCGGCGGTGGTGACCGGGACCGGGCTCTCGCGTTTGACGCGCTCGAGCAGTCGAATCATGTAGTCGGCCGTATGCTCGCGGCGGAAGATCGTTTCGTTGCCGACGATGAGCCGCGTGACATTGGGGTTCTGTCGGGCAACTTGAATGGACGAGCGGATTTCGCGTTCGTTGCGCGCCTCGTCGTTGCCGATCCAGGCGCCCATGCCGACATTGAGCCCGAACTCATTGGCAATCGCGGGGACGAGCTCGAGGCCGCCGGTCGAGGCATAAGTGCGCACGGCCTTTGTCTGACGCGCGACAACCTCGAGGTCGGAGCGGATCTGCGCGGCAGTCACCCGCCGGCCATTATCCGAAGCTTCCAATCGCGTATAGGAAAGACTCGGTAGCGGACCCTGAACATTAGGGGCAGCCAACTCGCCGGAATTCAGCGCCCACAGGAATGCATGCACGGACGCGACCAGCGCCACTGCGACTGCAACGCGACGAATGGAGTGACCCGGATTTTTGCGAGCAATGCGAGGCATGGAGTCATCCGTTCAAACTCATTGCCGGGTCTTGCTTTCATGGGGCGCACGGCGAGCGCTTTCGTAACGGCGGACGGTAGTGTCGTACCGGTAAGGGGCCACGTAGTTCCCGGCACCCGCTGATCTATGCGGTCCTGCGGCCACGCGCTTGGTCGGGCTTGCTGTGTTCTTGGCTATGTTGCAACAATCCGCACCCGCGCCTGTTTCGGCTATCGGGCGCGCCTGCCAAGCCGTGCTCACCATTCTATCGGCAAAGTCGGGCCATTTCGCGACAATCACGGGCAAGCGGCCAGGTGCTTTTCCGCCTATTGGGGGGCTGAGTTTCATCGGCGCGCCTCAAAGGGGAGACATTCCATGAATCCCACACGGTCGCACGACACGATCCGAAATCGCGCCGCGCCCATTCGGCGGCTGGCGCTGGTGATGGGCGCTGCCGCCCTATTGGTTTTCGGCGGCGCCTCTTTTGCGGCGCCGGCGGATAGCAATCCCGCGCGGGCATCTCCCGCCCCCAGCATGGACCCGCGATTGGAGGCGCCGATCGGCCATCGCCAGCCGAACGCGGAGGATGTGCCCGCAAGCGTGCTGCACGACGAAGGTACAACGAACCAGAACCAACGCGATCTCGACAAGAAGCTCAACGTCTGTCGCGGCTGCTAAAGGGGCGCCCGGCAAATCGGCTAAGCGCTGCGCGGTAATTGGGGATACCGAGCCTGATATTCATCGTTCTCGAGCGGCTCGATGCTCCGGCGGTCTTGCGATGCGAATTCGATGAAATAGCACCATGGCGACCGATTGCGCCGGCCGTTCTCTTCGGGGATTTGCCGGTGCGACGCCGGGAGGCGCATGCCGCGCGGATGCTTCGGCGGCCTGATACCAGTCGATGAGCCCGGCAAGGCCGACCATCAGCGCGATTCCTAGGCTGCTGATCACGATCTGCGCCCCGATGTCGTGGGCGATTTCGACGATGGCGAAGTGCCCGGCAAAGGCCAGGAAGGTGCCGAGGCAAAAGGTCTCCAGCGAATGCCGTCCGCACAGAATGGCGGGGCGCAGAGCCGGCGATGTCAGCACCGGCCAGTGGCGCGGGAACACTCGGAGCACCAAAAGGGCGAGCGCCAGAAAATGCAGCAGGCGCAGAGCGTGGAGATTCGTCTTGTCGATCGGATGCGCAACTACCAGCCGGATGAGCCAGTCGGGCTCGATTCGCACCATCCAATGCCAATGCCAGCTCCCGGCGAGCAGGAACCCGAACAGAAGATAGCTCACCGCAAGCACCGCGGTGATGCGCGAGCGCATGAGAGCTTGCAGGCATTCGGCGCCGCCGGCTGCGCACCACGCGCCGAACACGAACAGCAGCTGCCACGCGAACGGATTGAAAAACCACTCGCCCGCCGGATACGCCGGCAAGTTCCACTGAAACATCCAGGTCAGCGCGTACAGCACGGCTGACGCCGCGAGCGGCAGCGCCAGATTCCGGCGCAGCAGCCACAGCACCGCTGGAAAGGCCAGCAGGAACAGGATGTAGATCGGCAGCACGTCGAGATTGACCGGCTTGAACTTGAGCAGCAGCGCCTGGACGATCGTCGCATCGGGATGCTGCAGGAAAGCAAGAACGTGCGTCTCTTCGGCGAACAGCGGCTCATGGAACCGCGACGCCGCGTTGGTGATCTCGGCGATGTAGAAGACGAACAGGAACAGGTGGGCGACGTAAATCTGCCAGCAGCGCCGCAGGATCCGCGCCGCCGCGATGACGAACCCGTGCTGCTGGATCGCGCGGCCGTAGACCAGCGAGGCCGTATACCCGGAAATGAAGATGAAGATTTCGCTGGCGTCGCTCAAGCCGTAATTGCGGATCGTGATCCAGCTGACGACGTTCGAGGGAATGTGATCGAGAAAGACCAGCCAGAGCGCCAGTCCGCGGAAGAAATCCAGACGCAGGTCGCGCCCGGGAATGGCGGATCGCCGTGCAACGGACAGCATGGGTACGCTCTTGCCGGTAGCGGGCGATCCGGACCTTGCAGGTGTGCGGGGAAAGCGGTGGCGCCGGTTTCCCCGGGGTCCATGGCGGTCGATAGGCGCCCTATGCGAAGCTGCGGCGATACTGGCTGAGGCTCGTTCCGACCGGCTTGCGGGCCGCGGGCATTACAAGAGCGCCGGAAGGGCGTCGATGGTCGGTCTTTGCGGCGGCGCCATGAACTCCGGGCCGATCGGGTCGGTGACGAGCTCCCGCAAGATGCGGTCGATCTCGGACTTCGACGCGGCGTCGAGCGACCATCCCATGATCTCGTCCACCGGCTCGATTTGAGCCGGGTGCCGTGCGCCCCACAGCGCCACGCTGGCGCCCTGATCGAGGATCCAGCGCACGGCGAGATGGATGACGCGCTTGCGGTAGCGCTGCTGGGCCAGCTGGTCGAGACGCCGGACCGCGGCGAGATATTGCGAATAGCGCGGCTGCCGGAATTTCGGATCGGCCAGGCGCAGGTCGTCGCCATCGAAACGCGAATCCGGCTGCATCTTGCCCGACAGCAGCCCGCGGCACAGCGCGCCGTAGGTCAGCGTCGCGAGCGACGTCTCGCGGCAATAGGGCAGGAGTTCGGCCTCGACGCCGCGCTCCAGCATGTTGTACGGCGGCTGCACGACGTGAAGCGGGGCGACGCGGCGGAATCGTTCGATTTGATCGATCGAGAAATTGCTCACCCCGATGGCGCGGATCGTGCCCTGCTCGAGCAGCGTCCGCATGGCTTCCGCCGTCTGCTCCACGGGCACCAGCGGATCGGGCCAGTGGACCTGATAGATATCGATGTAATCCGTGCGCAGCCGCTGCAGCGAGGCGTCGATCTCCCGCAGGATGCGGTCGCGGCCGGCGTTGCGGAAGACCTTGCCGTCTTTCCACTCGAGGCCGACCTTGGTGGCGATCTTCACCTGCCGACGCAGCCCGCCTTGGCCGAGGGCGCGGCCGACGATCTCTTCGGAGCGGCCGAAGCCGTAAGCCGGAGCGGTATCGACCAGATTGATGCCCCGCTCGATGGCGGCGTGGATCGTCGCGATCGACTCCCGTTCATCCGTCCCGCCCCACATCCAGCCGCCCATCGCCCAGGTCCCGAGTCCGATGCGTGATACTTCGAGCGTCGTCCCGGCAATCTTTGCGAATTCCATAGGGCTGTCGGACTTTACGGTCTGTCTCATCATCGGCTCCAATCATTATCGGTTCGAGTTGCATCGGTCGGCCGTCAGCCGCCCGGCATAGCTCCAAAGACCCGGCTGAACGCCGCGTCCGATCCGCCCCATTCTGCCGAGACTTAGGTCTCCTTCTCGCAACTCGTTTGTTCGGAATTGCCGTGTTTTGTGCTTGGCTGCTGCGATCTGGTTGGCACGGACGACATCGGCACGGTGGGTCGCAAACGGATGAAGGTTCGAGCTGCATTGAACCGTGACCGCCCTTCTGGAGGCTCTTCTTCGACGGAGGACGCAATAACGCAAGATCACGTCAAGGAGCGCAGTAATCGCCAAGCCGGCATTGTGCGGTTCGTATAGGTCCACAACCGAACCTCATGAAAGGAGATCAACATGCGGACCTTCACTTTCATTGCGCTTGCTTGCCTGACGGTCGCCTTTGCCGGAGGCACTCGTGCCGATGCTGCCGATCGGGAGGCGTGGTGTGCGTACTACGAAGACAACGCCGGCACGAATTGCGGTTTCGCGACATTCGAGCAATGTCAAGCCGACATCAGCGGGGTCGGCGGATACTGCGCGCCAAATCCGGACGCAGGTCAGTAATCCGCACGACCGGGCCGGACACGATCCCTAATAATAGCACCCGTAGTAGTCGTAGTAATAAGGATCGCAGTCATACGAATAGGGATAACCACCATAAAATCCATAATCTCCGAAGCCGCGTCCGAACCCGCGTCCAAATCCTCGGTGGCCAAATCCTCGGTGGTCAAATCCCCGGCCGCCGCCAAGGTGACTGAATCCTCGGCCGCCGAATCCCCCGCCGCGGAACCCACTTCCGCCGAAGCCACCACCGTGGAAACCACCGCCGATGCCGCCTCCGTGAAAGCCACCTCCGCCAAAGCCCCCGCCGTGACCGCCTCCAAACCCGCCGCCGTGTCCGCCTCCACCTCCGCCGCCGCCACCGCGGGCCAACAACTCTTGGCTAGGCAGCATCAGTGTGCCCGCAAATAGTGCAACGGCGGCAATCGCCAATTTCTTCCTCATGAGATGCTCTCCTGTTGCAACGGCGAGTCGCGATCGACCCGAACCTGATGCACAGGAGACGGGATGAGATGCGAGCTTATTTCCCAGTGGCGCGCACGAGTTCGTGAAGGTGAGAATTTGTTTGGATGTGATCTGTGTCACATCTCCGCGTTCGCGTAATCCTCTATCTGGATTCGTCGCGACCGTCGGCGTCAACCGCCTTCGGACAGTCCTCAGGGAGAGAATCATGTCGGATGCCCGGTACTATATTGTGGGAGACCACGACGTGTGGATGATCAAGTTCGAAGACGGCGACTACGGTCCCTACGCGGGCCGCGACGAGGCGGTCGTCTTCGCAATCGATGCCGCGCAAAGGCTTAGCACGCGGGGCGAGTGCGCCCATGTGTGCGTGGTGGATGATGACGGCCGCTTTCGATCGAAATGGACCTACGATCGGGATCATCATCTGCGCAGGAGCGCGTCATAGGCTTTAGCGCCGCCCCGGCGCGGCGACCTCAATGGATGCCAAGCCGTCGGGAGATGAGATTCCCCCGGGCGAGCTCCGTAGGCATCCCCGCGTTCACCAGTTTGTCATCAGCTTGTTACCGGTCGCGCCGAGGAGCAGCTTCTCGGGAATAGAATTCAAACAATTCGGTCTCCTCAACGAAGGAGATCGACGATGCGTACCACCGCCAATATTATGCTTGCTGCTGCGCTTGTGCTCGGCTCCGTTTCCACGGCGTCAGCCGCGAATTATACCGGGCACCACGCGCACGCCTATGCACCGGGAACGGTGTCGTCGAACTGGTCCGGGGGACGCCAGGTCGCTGCCCCGCCATGGAGCTTCGCGTGCATGACCGATCACGGTCCGAGCCCGTGCGGTGAACCCATATGGGTCTACAGGAATTAGCATCCGTAAGCGCACAACGCCTGGTCAACATCGGCTATCGTGCGATCCGGTTCGTCGACCAGCAAGGTCCGCTTCCGTCTGCGCACCCGGTCATGTCCTTGCCCCCGTCGTGGCCGGGTTCGCGCGCGGCCGGTCCACTCGGCGGGACCGGCCGCTCTCGTCGGGTGTACAGGTCAGCGAAATCGCGGCGCTGACCAGACGATCCTCGCCTATTTTCCCGTCCTCTGGACGAGACAATTCGGTTGAAATTTCTGCTCTTTCCGCGCGACTGCCCAATTCGCGGCGAGCTTCACTTAACTGATGGGCAGGACAAACGGCTGACCGTCGAGAGCGAGGGGCGGCTTCGGCCCCGCAAATTGCACGATGGCAATCTCGACTGCAAACACCGTGAGGAAAAAAGCGATGGCAAATACGCGATCAGCCATGAGGCGCCTTTCGAAACCATGAACGCGCGAAGCCTCGCGAACGTCTGCCATGGCCAGCTGGTTCATGATGGATCCCTCCTGTGTGGCGACCGTATCGCGGCTGCCGGATATCGAAACTGCGTCTCAACCAGCAAAGTCGCGGTAATGACAATTTTTTGATCATTGTACTTTCTCGCGCGACGTGAGCCGACAGAGACGAGCCTGCAGTCAACCAATGCAGGACAGACCAACTGGAACGGCGAGTTATTCCGGTCCGCCGATGGAATACGCACCTAGTAATTTTCCATATGTGAGCTGCTTCACATTCGGGAACTCTCATGTGAACGGCGGAACCTGATTCCGCATACCCGATGATACGCCTGATCCTCAGGCGGGGAATAAGACTCACCTTCGATCGATCTTCCGGTCTCGGTCCGCCGTACAGGAGAACGGCCATGAGAAACTTTACCAATCATGCAGGCATGGAAGTCGCTGATGATATTCGCGTGCATCAACGACCAGACCCGGTTGCAGCACCGGCCGGGACCGGCATGCCGTCGTCTCCTGTGCTGCTCGGGCCGTCGCAGCGCCGCGGGGCTACAAAATTTGCATTGAGACGCAAGTTGCTCATTGCCATGGTATCGATCTTGAGTTCGATGAGCGTCGCCTTGGCTTCGCCATCGTCGAATCTCCATAGACGTCACAGCGGTCATGCCGGCGAAGTCGGGACCGTGGGGAGGGCGCAGTCTTTCGAGCCGCCGCGAATGATCGAGGTCAGGCCGGGATGGTGGATCTCCACCTATGACTGCGTCACCGACGAAGGGCAGGGCCGCTGGCGTCCTTGCAGTGCCGGCGGCGCCTAGTGAGGCGCCACCGTCATGGGTTGCGGCGGCCGACGGCTCTCCCGTCGAGCGGACACTGGGCAAGACGGCGACCCGAATCACCACTGGATCAGAACTGCGTGATGAGATCTCGGTGGCGCCGTTATCAGGAATAGGTTGACACGCCATCTTGTCTCCTCGATATCGACGCGTTCCAAGGAGAGCGACGACATCCAACAAACTCGTTGGATCTGCGTACCCGGCTGTGGTCCCATCCCCCTCGTCCCCGAAGCCGGGTTCGCACGCGGCTGGCTCAGCCGAGGAGCCGAACTTCGTGTTTGGAATAAAGCCAGGGCTGTTGCGGTCTTCGCACTGGAAACGGTTTCAGACAGGCAGGACAATCCCATGTCAGTCAAATTCAAGAGTACGCTCATCGCAGCGATGATATTCGGGTCGAGCTCCGTGGTTGTGGCCCGCGAGACAGCCACCAGTCACGTGTCAGGTAGAGCGTGCAGTGCGATCCAAACCGCCTGCCTGCCTTGGCAAGCACCGATCGGTCACCGCCAGCCTGAGATCACGGACATTAGCAAGGTTCAGCCAGTACCGTCCGATCTGGAGCTGCAGGCGTTGGATAGAGCCATCGATCAGAAGCTGACGATCTGCCGCGGCTGCTAGAGCATCGCCTGCTGAAGCCGGAGTCGATGCGACTTGGAGGAATGCGGCTGGACGGCCCACGGGGGAGGCGATGGATTCGCATCCGAGGAAAACTCGCTCCAGGCCGGTCTCACGGAGGTCCAGGCCAGCGATCGCCGAGGTGAAGCACATCAATCTGGCTCTCCAGGGCGGCGGCGCCCATGGCGCGTTCACATGGGGCGTGCTCGACCGGCTGCTCGAGGAGCCGCGCATCGAGGTGGAGGGAGTGAGCGCGACGAGCTCCGGCGCGATGAACGCGGCGGCGATGGCGCACGGGCTCACCATTGGGGGGCGCGCGGGCGCTCGCGAGGCGCTCGAGAATTTCTGGCAGCGCGTTGCGCGGCTCGCCGCCTCGTTCAGTCCGCTGCAGTCGTCCCCGACCCAGCGCCAGGTTCACAACCATGGGCTCGATAACGCCGCGGCGCATCTCTTTTTCGAGACCGTGTCGCGGTTCCTGTCGCCCTACCAACTCAATCCATTCGACTACAATCCGCTACGCCAACTCATCGGAGAAGTTGTCGACTTCGAGCGGTTGAGGCAGGGTTCGGCAATCAAGTTGTTCCTGTCGGCGACGAACGTGCGGACCGGAAAGGTCAAGGTCTTCACGGACAAGGAGATCACCGCGGATTGCGTGCTTGCATCGGCCTGCTTGCCGTTCCTCTATCAGGCCGTCGAGGTCGACGGCGAGCATTACTGGGACGGCGGCTACATGGGCAATCCGGCGCTGTTCCCGCTGATCTATTCCTGCGAATCGCCCGATATTCTCGTCGTGCACATCAATCCGATGGAACGGGCGGAAGTGCCGACAACGGCGCGCGAAATCATGAATCGCGTTGATGAAATCAGCTTCAACTCCTCGCTGATGCGAGAAATGCGGGCCGTCGCATTCGTGACGAAGCTGATCGACGATGGCAAGCTCGGCCAGGGCGATGCTAAGCGCATGCTCATCCATTCGGTTTGCGCCGACGACGTCATGCGCGGTCTCGGCGTAGCCAGTAAGCTCAACGCCGATGGCGAGTTCCTGAGGCATCTGCACGCGCTGGGGCGAGAGCGAGCACAAGCATGGATCGATCGCCATTTCGACGACCTGGGTGCGCGTTCCACGGTCGACATCCGGGCTGCCTATCTTTGAGAGGCGAGAGCCGCAGGGAAAGGCGCGGCACGCGGCGATCGTGCGTTTCGTCGCAAGCGCGCCCGGGAATGTCGGCCTCAACTCATCAAGGGAGCCCGATGCGGTGCAGGAGATCCTGAAACCGAGCGTCGGATCGGAGCGGATCGAAGGCCGGCCGCAGCAGGATGGAGGGATTGAATCGCGCTTGATAGGCCCTGTTCAGCCAGATCATCGCTTGGTCGTTGTCGCCGAGGCCCACAAAGATCAGGGCAATATTCGCGTCCGCAGCGGAGCCTTGGCTCGGCCGGGCCTCCAGGTCCTTGGCTATTTCCAGCGCCTGGTCCCGCCGTCCTGAAGCGGCGTAAGCATAAGCGAGATTGGAGTCGAATGCCGCACTGTCTCCGGAAAGCTCGATTGCTCTCTGAAGCTCGGCGATTGCTTCCTCGTACATGTGCTTTTGCTGGAACGCCTGGCCAAGTTGATAATGTGCGAGTGCAAAGTTCGGGTCCATTTCCAGCGTTTTCCCACTTTGCTGCACCGATTCGTCATAGAGGTGAGCAATGCACAATGCATCCGCCAAGTCCGCACTGATGATGAGGGAAAGAGGATCCAGGCTCTCCGCTTTTCTCAATTCGAAGATACCCTCGCTACTGCGTCCCATCACGATCAAATGCCAGGCATACCAGTGATGAGCCGTCGCATAGCCGGGATTGAGCGCAATTGCCCGCTGGTATTCCTTGTCGGCGGCCGCCCAGTCCCAGTCATAGAGGTCGAGGGCAAATGCCAGCGAGGTGTGGGCCTCGCCAAGGCTGTCGTCCAAAGCCAGCGCCTTGGTCGCGGCCGCCTTGGCTTTGGGGGAAGCATCCCGGGGAGATAGGATCGCATATTCCCAATCCCCGGAAAGAGCGTAGGAGTCGGCCAAGCCGCTATATGCCTCGGCGTAGTTCGGGTCCTTCTCGACCGCGAGGCTGAAATAGTCGACGGCCTTCTTCAGACCGTCTCCGGTGCGCTTGTTCCAGAAGTACCGTCCCTTGAGGTATGCCTCATAAGCTTCCGGGTTCACGGCTTTCGACTTCTCCAGCGCAGCCTTTTCCTGTCGATTCAAAGTGGCCCGAATCTGCTCGGCGATGGCGCGCGCTACGGTGTTTTGCAGCGTCAGCATATCCCGGAGGTCTCCTTCATAGCTCTGCGCCCACATATGTCTGTCGGCGGGCAACTCGATCAATTGCGCCGTGATCCGAACTCGGTCGCCGGAACGCAGCACGCTGCCTTCCACCACGGCTTCAACGTTGAGCTCGCGGGCAATCTCGGCCAGGGGCTTGCGGACGTTTTTGTAGGTCATCACCGAGGCACGGGAGATCACGCGCAATGCGCTGATCTGCCCAAGATGGGTGATCAATTCGTCGGTCATGCCCTCGGCGAAGTAATCCTGCGAAGCGTCGCCGGAAAGGTTCTCCAACGGCAGCACCGCCAACGAGCGGATCTTGGACGACGGGTAGTTCCACGGATAGAGAATCCAAAACAAGCCGGCCGCAAGCACTAGCGCCAGACCGAATCCAAAAAGCCTCCAAGCAAGAGAATGCGGCAGGTGCTTCCATGCGGCCCCTGGGTGGCCGGCGCCGGAACGACCGGCATCGCCGGCAATGTCGGGAGCGGCCTCGGGCTGTCGGCTCGGGGTATCGATCGCCTGGACGTCGGCGAGGAACCGATAACCGCGGCGCGCGACGGTCTCGACGAAGCGCGCGTTCTCGGCCGAATCGCCGAGCGCTTCGCGAATCTTATTGATTGCTTTGTTGAGGCCGTGGTCAAAATCCACGATCGTGCGGGGCCAGAGTCTGCTGCGCAATTCCTCCCGGGTCACCAATTCTCCCGGTTTCTCGAGCAGCATTGCCAGCACCTGGAACGGCTGCTCCTGCAGCCTGAGGCGCAGGCCACGTTTCGTCAGCCGGCCGGCTCGAAGATCGACTTCGAAGACCCCAAACCGCAAACACCTGGGTGGGTCGTTGGCTTGCATGGCAAACTCGTAGCTTACTACTGCCCCAACCCTCCTGCCAGCAAGCGGAGGATGTGTGTCCGGAAGTTATTGTCTTTATTCGGTTTTCGAGGGCACCCAGTTTCCAGCGAAAAACCACTGCCCGTCCATTGCAGCAATGGCGTCATGGCGATGAGGCTGCAACCGGACAACAAGCAGGCTCACGGGGTGGCGCTGTCTAAAGCAGCCGAGCGCGCCGGGATCGAGCACGTGGAATAAGCCGCGCCAAAACCGACGCAACTACTAGTTCGACACACCGAGTGCGGTTCAATGAATCCATCGCATCGCCGACTGGAGCCGACTGACGCGCCGTCCGATCCCATGGTGCCGGCGGCAAGTGCTGGTGGCGGGCCGCGTTCCAGCGAGGGGAAGGCATCCGGCGATCGGCCGGCACAGGTTATGAGCGCGATCCGGCGCCCGAATGGCCATCGAGAGCAAATCACCGGTTCCGAACGCGACGCGCGTTTCGCGAGCGTGGTGCTGCCGCATCTCGCCGATGCCTATGCGCTGGCGCGCTGGCTCACCGGCAATAGTGCCGATGCCGAGGACGTGGTGCAGGACGCCTGCCTGCACGCGTTCCGCGGAATTGGCAATTTTTCCAATGGCAACGCTCGTGCCTGGGTGCTGACCATCGTGCGCCGCACTGCCTATACCTGGCTCGGCAAGAACCGGCCCGCGGCTCTCGTCCTGGTCGAGGACGTCGAAGGTGTCGGCCGCGCCCAATCCGGCGAGCCGGATGTGGAAACGCCCGAGACGGCGCTCATCGCCAAAGCCGACGCAGGGCTACTCGAGGCGGCCATCGCGGCGCTGCCGGCGCCGTTCCGCGAGACGCTGGTACTGCGCGACCTCCAGGGCCTCGCTTACCGCGAGATCGCCGGGGTGACGGAGGTGCCGGTCGGAACCGTGATGTCGCGGCTCGCCCGCGCCCGTCAGCGGCTGATCGCGATCATTGCAAAGGAGGCGGCGTGATGAATTCGACGCCGCTCCTGGCCTGGCATTCGGCGGGGTCCGCAGCGAGGCGGTTGCATGCCCGAGCTTGCCTCCGCCCCAACTCTTCGCGGTGAAGCAAGCAGGGGATGAGCTTCCGGAAGGCATTGATTTCATTGGTCGAGCGAGGGGACCCGGTTTCCAGCGAAAAAGGATTGTCCGTCCATTGCCGCGGCCCGCGTCGTTGCGGCGAGCTGTGACCCGACAACGGGCAGCTTCGAGGGGGAACGACCATGAAGGGACAGAGCGCTCGCGTCATCACGCCCCCTCGCTGCTGGCCGGGTTTATGTCGCGCCCCGGCACCGCTGTCGATGAAGAGAATTGGTGCTCACGCGGCGGTGATTCTTGCACTCGCTGGCGCTGCACACGCGGCGGATGTGTCGCCCGGCGATATCATGGTGACGAAGGCTCCGTCCCCCGCCGCGGCGACCGCGCCTGCCGCGTGTGGCAGCCTTTGGGACTTTATCGTCACGAGTTGCCCGTTGAGTTGGTACGGCATCACGGTCTACGGCGTGGTGGACGCTGGCGTGACGTGGCAGAGCCACGGGACGCCATTCAATCGGACCTACGTCGCCGGAGAAGAATATCTCATCTCGAAGAACAGCAATCGCGCGCTGTGGGGCCTCGCGCCCAACGCGTTGAGTCAGTCGAACATTGGAATCAAAGGAAACAAAGAGTTCGCTCCCGGGTGGTCCTTTGTTTTCGATCTGCAGGCCGGCTTTGATCCCTATTCCTTGCGACTCGCCGATGGACCGGGATCGGTGGCTCAGAACGCCGGCGTGCCGCTCATCAGCCAAAACTCGAATGCCGATTCGAGCCGGGCGGGCCAGTTTTATAATTCCGTGGGTTATGTGGGCGTCAGTTCGCCGACCTACGGCACCCTGACCGTTTTCCGGCAGAACTCCCTCACGTTGGACGGGATCGCTGCCTACGATCCGATGGGCGGCTCGTACGCGTTCTCGGTGATCGGCTACCAGGGAATCGCCTGCGGGGCCGGCGACACCGAAGACTGCAGATTCAGCACGTCTGTGAAATATCGTGTCAACATTGGCCAGCTCCGGGCGGCGGCGCTCTGGCAATTCGGCGGTTACAGCCAGAACAACGGCTCGAACGGCGCCTATCAGTTCCAGGTCGGCGGGGACATTCCCAACCTGGCCAACGGTATGCTTTCGTTCGACGCAATCTACAGCCACGTCACGGACGCCGTGGCGATCGCGCTTGCCGGGAACCCGGTGGGCCCCCCCGGAAACCCGCTGCCGCCATGGCTGCCCCAGGTTCTCACTGCGACGATCTCCGATGATACCAGCGTGATGCTGCTGGCCAGATACACCAACGGGCCAATTAAATTGTATGCCGGCTACGAATGGATTCAGTTCGCGCCTCCGAGCGATCCCCAGACGTCCTTACGGACATAGCTGGAGATCCTCTCTGTCTTGGCTGTGCCGCCATCAACAACACGAACATCAACAACACGGCCTTCTCCATTCACCGCAGGATCTTGCAGATATTCTGGACGGGGGCGAAATACGCCGTCACCGACAACTTAGATTTGACCGGCGCCTATTATCATTACAATCAAGACAGCTTTGGCGCCGTCGGCTGCTCGACCGCCGCCAAATCGACGTGCAGCGGGACGCTCGACGCAGTTTCTTTCGTGGTCGATTGGAGATTTGCGGCGAAGTTCGATGTTTACGCTGGGTTCATGTACTCGCGAGTCGACAATGGGCTGGCGAACGGCTTCCTCAATCACAGCACGATCGATCCGACGGTCGGGGGTCGCTTCCGATTCTAAGAAACCCTCGGGCTCACGTTCCCGATCACGCTACTCGGTCGCGCCGACGAGGTGATCGAATGAAGGGGCTCGATTGGCCTACCGCCTCTGGTGTTCGGAGCGGCTCGAGGATGCCGAGCTTCTCGCGGGCACGCGCGGGCGCCGACAGCTTGCCGCGCCGACGTGATGCGATGAGGAACCACGACCGGCCTTTGGCTATCCCGCTAAGGACCGACGAGTTGGCGCCGGCGGCCGGCAGTCCTGAGCAATAGAGCGGACCGGCCCGTCGTTTATTCCTGGGGGCGGGAGGCGCGCAGACGATCTTGAATACTTGGGCGGACCGGCCGCGGACTGCTTTCATCCAACTGCCGTAGCCGGCTTTGCGGCGAGCTCGGCGAGGCTGCCGATCGTTGCGGCTTGATGCGCCAGTTTGGTCCATGTTCGGGCCATCTGAACGAATATCGCTTTGTCGCGCGGATTGACTGCGGTTTGCGCCCATCGAAGGCACTCCCAGGCATTTTGCCGATAATCGTCGCGTGTACTCAAAGGACATCTCCCATATCCAATGACATTCTAACCGTCATTCCACTCGGTTAATTCCCAGTTGTTGCGTCGGTTATTTGCCGGAACGTCGCATCGGCAGTCGGGCGCAGCCTGCCGTATCGAGATGCGGTGCATTCGAGTGGTCACCGCCCTCGCTGTACTTCGCCGAACGGCTCCGAAGGAGCCCTGGCGCCCTTCGCCGGCCGTGCCGCGAGCTCGTCATAACAGGCGAGTCGGCCAGGGTCGCCCTTAACGGACAAACACTGCGAAAGTCCGACCGGAATGTGCGTTTCGGCGGCAGCGGCAGTTGCGAATGTCCACACCGCTGGCGCGACCGCGGCGAGGCACATGAGGACAGTGAGTGCCAAGGTAACGACCATGAGCGCGACCACATTCTCCACGAATGCAGATCGGTGCGAAACCCGCCTGCCGACGACCTGCGCCTTGATAAAGTGAGCTTGTGACGTGGCTCGGAGAAGCGTCCTCGCGACCTGAGGCCTGTTTCAACTCCAGGCTCGAAATAGCTCGAAATAAGCCAGAACTGCCGCGACCGCGAAAATCGCGCCGGTGGTCCCGAATCCCAGGACATAGAGCAGCTCGTGGCCGGGAGCGCCCTGCCGCGCATCATTCCCGGAAATCACCACCGGTTTCCCACGAGCGGGACCGGAGTCGCGCGACGCATCTGTTCCGGAAGAAACCGACGTGGACATGTGCCGCTCCATGAAGCCACGAGGCCTTCCGACACCGAGACCGGGTCCACCCGTGACTTATTTCCGAAATCAGCGGCTCGTGATCGCTTGGGTCCGGCGCCGCTGGCACGCCAGAGAGCTCGCGGGATTTGGACTGTTACCTTCGCGCTTCGATCGTTACGTGCCGTTCGTCCACATAGCCTGGAAGGAGAGCGGCGACCTGCCTTCGCAGCCGAGAATCCTCGAGATCTCCGGCCGGCCAAACGCGAACGAAGACCTCGCTGCCGGATTCGAATAGCTCGAAATCGAGAATCGCGCCCGAGCGCACCATGATCGTCAGCGCGCCGACTGCCGCCCCGAGATTCTTCATGGATCGATCTGCTTCAGCCTGTCTCTTTCGCGCATGGGCGCCGTCCCGAAAGCCTCAGTCATGGCTTTACAGTGCCGTCAGGGAGATCGAACAAAGCCCCGAGAGACGCGCCGCGGAACGCCCTCCAATGGCCGTACCGGTATCAGCCTGGTGCGCGGACTCGGCTGAATGACAGCGATAAACCGCAATTTATTCCCGTGCCGATGAGCGACGTCTGTGGCTCGCGACCTCTCTGAAGCCAGTGGCGCCGAGCGATCACGAGCCGCTGATTTCGGAAATAAGTGCGGGTGGACGCGGTCTCCAGTGTGGGAGCCTCATGGCTTCATGGAGCGCCAGATGTCCGTGCCCGTTTCCGCCGGAATAAATGCCTCGCGCGACGCGGGTCCCGCTCCTGAGAAATCGGTGGTCATTTCCGCAGATGATGCGCGGCAGGGCCCTCCCGGGCACGAGCTGCTCTATGTGCTGGGATTCGGGACGACCGGCGCGATTTTCACACTCGCGGCAGTTCTGACCTATTTCGAGCTGTTTCGAGCATAGAGCTGAACCCGTTGAGCGGTGGGTACCGCGTCACCATTGGTCTGCAATTCGGAACCGCCCAATGGGCTTCATGACCTACAAGATCGGCGACGCGATCGCCCGTTATCTGCAAAAGCCGATTTCGGGATACGAGCCGTTCACCCGAAGCGATCCCGACGCCCTGCGCGCATCGCTTCGATTCGGAGACGTTCTGCTGGTCGAGGGAAACAATCGGATCTCCGGAGTCATCAAATATCTGACCCAGTCGACCTGGTCGCATGCCGCCCTTTATGTCGGCTCCATGGCCGGAAGAGCCGATGAAGACGGCGAGCCGCATGTACTCGTCGAAGTCGACATGTCCGTAGGAGTCGTTTCGGCGCCGCTTTCGAAATATCTCGACTTCCACACGCGGGTATGCCGTCCGGTGGGTCTGTCCGATGAAGATTGCGCCAGGGTTTGCGCGTACGCAGTCGAGCGAATCGGCTGCGGCTATGATCTGAAGAACATCATCGATCTCGCGCGCTACCTGGTGCCATTGCCGGTGCCTCAGCGCTGGCGGCGGCGTATGATTGCGCTCGGCTCTGGAGATCCCACCCGGCTGGTCTGCTCGACGCTGATCGCTCAGGCCTTCGAGACGGTCCGCTACCCGATCTTGCCCAGAGTGACGTTGATGGAAAGCCCGGCGGCGCGCCGGGAAATTCTGCACATCCGTCATTCTTCGCTCTACGCGCCACGCGATTTCGACATTTCTCCGTTCTTTCAGGTGGTCAAGCCGACCATCGAGACTGGCTTCAACTACAAGCGACTGCACTGGAGCGACTTGCCGTCACTGGACCGGGATCCGCGCGAGAGACCGCCTAGGCGCATTCGCAGAGAACCGAGAAGAGCAGGTTCCCTGCTGTCGATCGAGGAATAGAGTCCGGTTTCGACCGATCGCTTCCCTATCAGGCATTTCTCGGAGAAGACGGCGATGTTCACCGTCCGGTCGGACCGGCCATGATCGTCTGCTCCTGCAACGTCATCACCGAGCACGACGTGCGCAGCGTAATCGAGATGGAATCGCCGCACGGCGCCGCTGAAGTCTATATTTGCCTGGGCTGCAGTGCCCGGTGCGGCCGCTGCGCGCGAACCATCAAACGGATCATGGCCGAAGCGATCAAAGGCTGCTCCGTGGACTGCACCTGCGGCGGCTGCCGCTAGCGCACCTATGCCTGTCACAGCCCTGTCAGGGGGATCGGAACACTAGCCCCGCGACGAAGCCGCCCATACCCTCTCCCGCTGCGGGGAGAGCGGAAGCGCGCCGCGAGTCGCGCATGCAATAAACTCTCTCCTTGCAGGAGAGGATTTTCGGGCAGGGGGGTTGGGCTCACTGATCCGACGGGGTGCTTCGGAACAGCTCGGTGAAATGCGCAAGTTCGGAAGCGGCGACGTCGGAGACGACCCAATAGGTCACGCCGTCTCCGGTCCATTCGATGACGTTATAGCCTTCGATCGCGCGCGAGACCGGCGCGGCATCCGGCTTGCGGGGCGCGGAGATCGCGGTCAGGCTGATCAGGTGCTTGCGGTGATGATAGATCAGCGTCGGCACCGGATTGCGCTCGACCACGTCGATGCGGCCGCCGATCAGCGGAAAGTCGTTCTTGGCGAGATCGACGACGCGCGGCGATTCCGGGATGCGCCCGTTGAACCACGGCTTGACCGTGTGCCGGTCCGAGGAGGCGACGTCGGCCGGCTGCGGCGCCATCAGGGCGCGGATGTGGTCGGAAACGATCGCGTCGGCGGTCGGGTCACCGGGCGGGGCGAGCACATAGAAGCTCGAGCTGCTGCCGACGACCACGGCCAGGGCGACGGAGGCGGCGAGGGCCAGCCAGGTTGGGCGCGATGGCATTCGGCGCAATCCGACGGCGCGCTCGATGCGCTCGCGCAATGCCGCCGGCGGCGGCGTTAACGGAAAATTGCTCCGCAGCGCACGCCCCAGCGCCTCGATGCGGTCGCGCTCGGCGGCGAGCGCCGCATCGTTGGCGATGCGCCGCTCGATTGCGCGCGCGTTGGCCGGATCAAGCTCGCCGTCCACATAGGCGTGCACCAGCCATTTCGGCTCGTCGTCAGGCGGCAGCATCATTTTCATCCTTTGCGATCGTCGTCATCAGCCGTCGCCGCGCCCGCGCCAGTCGCGACATCACCGTTCCGATGGGTACGCCGGTCACCTTGGCTATCTGGCGGTAGTCGAGGCCGTGCAGGTCGCGCAGCACCAACGTCTCCCGGAACGGCGGGGGCAGTTTCTGGATCGCGGCCTGGAGGCGTGCGGCATCGGCCTTGGCGATCATCTCGGTTTCCGCTTCTGCATCCCCGGACGTTATCTCCGCGCCCTCGACCCCCTCTACGTCGTCGTTGACGACCAGCGTCGCGGGGCGGTTCTTGCCGAGCCAGCTATATGCGGTGTGGCGCACAATCGTCAGGACCCAGGCGCGGGCATTTCCCTCCCGGAAGCCCGCAATTTCCACGAAAGGCACGCAAGCACGCGTTCTGCACCACGTCCCCGGCACCGGTTCCGTTGCCGGTGAGCCAGCGTGCCAGCGCATAAGCCTCGGCGAGATGCGGCAGCACGACGCGGGCAAACCGCGTCTGGTCGTCCGGGCCGTTCACCCGCTCTCCCCTCAATGGATGGGCACGCTGCCCAGCCAATTCCATTTGCATGGGCAATTCACTCGGCTAGGCCGCCGGCGCCGAATGGCATTCGACAAAATGAACGACGGACAGGGTCAAGACTCGGTCGTGGGCCGGTCTATTCCCGGCCGGGACGACGTGATCGCCTCTTGCCGCCCCCGCTTTCGCCCGGGAATAAAGCGCGCTCGCGTCCGGTCTCTCCTGCGTCAATCCGACCACATAGCGCGGGAGAAAAGGCAATGAGTGAATCCAAGAAAACCGACGACGACCGCGGCGTGAACCGCCGCAAGGTGTTGGAGTGCATGACCTGGGCTGGAACCGGGGTACTGTGGACAATATCAGGCGGCGTGCCGCGTTCGCTCGGCATCATCGACCAGGCGCTGGCGGCCGAGCCGAGCAAGCTGACCTTCCTGCAGATCAGCGACAGCCATGTCGGCTTCGACAAGCCGGCCAACCCCAATGCGATCGGCACGCTGCAGGAGGCCATCGGCAAGATCAAATCGCTTCCGGCAAGGCCTTCGTTCATGATTCACACCGGCGACATCACGCATCTGTCGAAACCGGCCGAGTTCGACAATGCCGATCGCGCCATCTCCGAAGCCGGGCTCGACGTGCATTACGTGCCGGGCGAGCACGATCTCATCGACGAGGAGGTAAAATTCTATCGCGAGCGCTACGGCAAGAACGCCAAGGGCTCCGGCTGGTACAGCTTCGATGCCGACGGCGTGCATTTCATCGGGCTCGTCAACGTCATGAATCTCGAGGCGGGTAAGCTCGGCAAGCTCGGGGAGGAGCAGCTCAAGTGGCTCCAGGACGATGTTGCCGGCCGCACCGCAAGCACTCCGGTCGTGGTCTTCGCCCACATTCCGCTGTGGACCGTGTACGAGCAATGGGGCTGGGGCACCGACGATGGCGCCCGCGCCATCTCGTTGTTGAAGAAGTTCGGCTCGGTGACCGTCCTCAATGGTCACATCCACCAGGTGATGCAGAAGGTCGAAGGCAACGTCGCCTTCCACACCGCGCTATCGACCGCGTTTCCGCAGCCGGCGCCCGGGACCGCGCCCTCGCCCGGCCCGCTGAAAGTCCCGGACGACAAACTGCGGTCGCTGCTCGGGATCACCGACGTGAACTTCGTGCGCGGTCAGCAGCGGCTCGCCATCATCGACAAGCCCTTGCAGGGCTGAAGCCTCGAACGGGTGCTTTCATGCAAAGCCTGCGTCCCGAACGGCGTTCCCGCCCCCTCGGCGCCGTTCTCCTGGTCGCCGCATTCGTTGCGGCGACCCTTTTCCTTCCCGGCGGCGCGCGCGCCGAGGACGCGGCGGTGCAGATCGACGATTTCGCCTTTTCTCCGCCGAGCCTGACGGTCAAGGCCGGAACGACGGTGACCTGGCGCAACAAGGACGACATCCCGCACACGGTCGCCTCCTCGACGCGGATGTTCAAGTCGAAAGCCCTCGACACCGACGACAGCTACTCCTTCACCTTCAATGAGCCCGGGAGCTACGGGTATTTCTGCTCGCTGCACCCGCACATGACGGGAAAGATCGTGGTCGAGCCGGCGAATCACGTCGCGCAGTGAACGCGACGCGATCGAGGCCCGGGCGCATTCCACGGACGCGGTTTAGGTCTTGTCTCCATTTTGGCCCAAGGGGGCCATTCCACAGACAGGGAGGAAGGACGTCATGGCGCACAACCACGACAATCACGAATACGGCGTCAGCCGTCGGCACGCCATCGAACGCATGATCTGGGTCGGCACCGGCGTTCTATGGACGGTTTCGGGCGGCGTACCGAAGTCGTTGAGCCTGCTCGGGCGGGCCGAAGCGGCGATGGCCAGCGCCCAGACGAAGCCGACGATTCCGATCATCGTCAAAGATACGACGTCGCTCTACTGGCAGGTGGTGCTGGCCGGCGCGCGCAAGGCCGGTCAGGATCTCGGCGTCAACGTTACCGAGCTCGGTGCCCAATCCGAATCCGACGTCGACGGCCAGATCAGGATTCTCGAGAACGCCGTCGCGTCGAACCCGGCGGCGGTCGTCATCGCGCCCGCGCAGTTTGCCCCGCTTGGCAAGCCGATCGATGAAGCTGCCAAGAAAGTCAAGATCATCGGCATCGATTCCGCCGCCGATTCCAGAGCCTTGACCTCGTTCTTGACGACCGACAACGAGCAGGCGGGTCGCATCGCTGCCGATATTCTCGCCGAGGCGATCAAGAGGACATACGCCGATGCCGAAGGCGACGTGGCGCTCATCACCTCGTTACCCGGGATCGCATCGCTCGATCAGCGCGCCAAGGGCTTCAAGGCGCAAATCGCCGCGAAATATGGCGCCTTGGATATCGTCGCCGAGAAGGTCGGCGACGGCAAGGCGGCGACCGGCTCCAAGATCATGATGGACCTCATCGCCGAGCATCCGGAACTGCGCGGCGTGTTCGCCTCGAACCTGGTCATGGCGCAAGGCGCGGCCCTGGCGGTGGCCGAGAACGGGACGAACAAGACCGGGGACAAGATCAATCTCGTCGGCTTCGGCTCGGACGACGACCTCGTCAAATTTCTGAAGAACGGCACGATCGCCGCGCTCGTCGTGCAGAACCCGTTCCGCATGGGCTATGACGGCGTCAAGATCGCGCTCGCCGCCTCGCGGGGCGAACAAGTTCCGGCCAACGTCGATACCGGCGCCAATCCCATCACGAAAGCCAACATGAACTCCGCGCGTTCGCAGGAACTGCTCAACCCGAGGATCAAGTGAGTGATCTGGCACGATGCACTGCGGCCCAGGAGAGAGATCGAGTGGTGCCCGTCGAAAGCCGATTGACTGCGCACGACAATTGCTTGGCCGTTTGCCAAGCGGCTCACCGCATCACACAATTTTATGCGCGCGCTGTTGAGCTGTCGGGTCGCAGTCGGGCTATCGCGGCCACGATAGGGGAACGTGCAGCCGAAGATCGGTCGCGGCGCCGGATCGCATTTCCAGCACCCTACGCACAAAGCTGAATCGCCCGCCCGATTCAGCATTGCTGCGGTACGCCCAAAGCATCGAATTTCGACTCAACGTCGCCGGCCCCGATAGCTCCGGATCCCAATTAGACTCGCTATTTTGGCCGTAATGGCGCAAGCTTTGGTGTGCGCGACATGCCGCGCGGGACGCCACGATCACCTTCGGCAACCCCCTGAGCTACCCCGCGGTCCGGCTGAATTATCAAAGGCACCACAGAGGAGAGCACCCCGATGAAACGTGCATCAGCCTTGCTATTCTTCACTTCCACCATCGTAAGCTCCGCCTCGCTCGCATATGCGCAGCACGCCACTGTGGATGACCAGGAACTCATGACGAAGCTGAGGCAGGCCGCGCCAGTACACGTTCTGGAACAGGCAACGGTGATGAACACGGGCCATGACGGTAAGATGAAGGTGATTCAAGAGGGAAATAATGGATGGACGTGCATGGACCCGGGAGGAGCGCCAATGTGCGCCGACAAGGCGGCCATGGCGTGGGTAGAAGCCTGGCAGAGCAAAGGACCGACACCACAGAGACTCGGTTTCATTTACATGCTGAGCGGGGACAACGGGGCAAGCAATACCGATCCCTATGCCACCAAAGAGACCCCGGACAATAACTGGATCAAGACGGGCTCACACGTGATGATTGTGGGTGCCGAGGCCAAGAGCATGATGCAGGGGTACCCGAGAGACGCCAAAGCCGATCCCAACAAGCCATACGTCATGTGGCCGGGAACTCCGTATGAACATCTGATGTTGCCAACCAAATAGCCCCTTCGAAGAGGGAAATGATGGAGTGGCGCGATCAAGTGGCGGTCGTGACGGGCTCCGCCCGTGGCATCGGCCGAGCAACGGCCCGGCAATTGGCGCAGCGCGGCGCCGCCGTATGCGTGAACTATGCTGCGCGTGCGGACGCCGCCGAGGCCCTGATCGCCGAGATTGCGGCCACGGGCGGGCGGGCGATCGCGGTGGCGGCGGACGTCGCGGAGGCCGCCGCGGTCGAGACGATGGTCGCCCGGACCGAAGCCGAGCTGGGTCCGGTGACGATTCTTGTCAACAATGCTGGCGTGTTTTGGCAAGGCACGCTGGATACCTACGACCGCAAGCAGGTCTCGCGCATGCGCCAGGTAAATGTTGATGGCGTGATCCATGCCACGCGCGCGGTGATGGGGGGCATGCGGGCGAGGCGCTACGGCCGCATCGTCAACGTGAGCTCGGTCGCGGCGATCGGCACCGCGCTGCCTGGCAATGCGTTCTACGCAGCAACTAAGGCCGAGGTGGTGATTCTGACGCGGCGCTTTGCCATGGAGCTGGGTCCGCACGGCGTCACCGTGAACGCCGTGGCCCCAGGCTTCGTGCGCACCGACATGACGAAAGGCGGCCGCGGTGCAACGGATTGGCAGGGGACGCAGGAGCGTCTCGCCGCACGAGCGATGATGGGCCGCATCGGTGAACCGGAAGACATCGCCAATGCGGTGGTGTTCCTGGTCTCGCCGGAGTCGGGCTGGATCACGGCACAGATGCTGACGGTGGACGGCGGGCGGATGGACTACATCGGACACGGTTAGAATCGAGTGTTGGGTTCCGACGTCACGCTCGACCTGTTTTTTGCCGGCTGCAACAGGAGCTCTGCGCCATGCCGATGACTCGAATCCTCGCCGCGATATTTGTCTTGTCGTTCGTGCTCTGCACCGGCCCTTCGGCGTTACGAGCTGCCGACTGCGAGGACACGATTGCCCGGCATATGGTCGGCCAGGCTCTGCTGGCCGCGCACTTCGTCGCCCTCGCCGAAAAGGCGGGCATGACGCCCGGCGAGATCAATGCGATTCTGAAAAGCGTTGCTGAAAAATCTGCCATGCAGGAATTCTGGATCACCGATTCCGCGGGCCACGCTTACTTGACCAACACCGGGATCGACTTCACGTTCAGCCCGGATTCGGCAAAGGCGCCCCAGGCGTCGGCATTCTGGCCGCTGATCAACGGCAGTAAGGACATTGTGATCCAGGGCGCGCGCAAGCGCGAAATCGATGACCAAATTTTCAAATACGTGGGCGTCGGTGGCGTCGACAAAGCCCGGATCGTCCAGGTGGGTGTCGGCGCAGGAAACCTGTGCAAATAGCGGCGCACTCGGATCGGGTTCACGGCCGCCCGTTAAATCAATGGGTTCGCGAGTAGACGTGCTAGCGCAACTATCCGGGAGGCAAGCCATGCGAGGCCAATCGCTGCTCAAACGCTACGCTTATGCGACGGCAACGTTCATTGCGCTGACGGGTTTGGGCACAACGACGAAATCACAAGATCTGCCATCCTACATGGCGCCGATTTCGGGTCGCACGGTCTCCAGTCCCGCCGACACCGCGGTCAAAAACGTGTTGGCGCTGAACACCGGCATGTTCGAGCTCTACGACGACGCTGCAAAAATCTTCCAGGGGAACATTCTTGCCAAGCATCCCGTCATTCTCGGCCTGTTCTCGGGGGCGGGCGGTAGGTTTATTCTTTATCGGCCCGGCGTGGCGGCACTCGAGGCGCCGTCGGTGCCCATCGTCTATCAATTGCTCAAATCCGTCGACCACAGCACCATGGCGCTCAGCCAGGTAGTGGGGCCGTATCTCGATAATCCCGCCGACCAGTCGTGGCGCGGCCCGATGCTCGCGTACCGCGCCCGGATGCAGTCCGCCCTCGCTGGCCTGGACGGGATATCGATGCCACCGGAGTGGCGGGACAACGATCGCATTATTCTGCAGAACAACATTGCATTCATGGACGATTGTTTGGCCAATGGTGCCATCTCCTTCGCCGCGTTGGAGGCGTTCGCCAAGAAACAGGCGCCGTACCTGAAGGAAGACATCGCCTGGGCGGCGCAGACTCAGGTCGCCCATTGGATGAAGGTGCTGGCGGATTGGAAGAAGATGCTCAGCGGTGATTGGGATAAGACCTACGCGGCCAGCAATTCGATCTATGCCACGCGACAAAACAACGTATTGTTCAGCGTGTTGGGGCAGTTTTTCGGGCCGGAGGCCGTCAACGACCGGCTGATCCTGATCGAGACCATCTCCTTCACCATGACGCCCAACGACATGATGGAGGCTCTGACCCGGATCATCGCCGACCGCTCGGATGGAGCGCTATTCTTTGGCAATTACTACCTGATGGACTATGAATTAATGGGAGGCGATGCGCGCGCCGCAATCGTCGCTGAAAGCACCAAACTCGGAACCAAGCCGTTCCTACCGCCACTGGTGCCGTTCGGGTCAAAGCAGTGGCCGATGCGGATCACGCCGGGTCCGGGACCCAGTTCCATTGCCGAGCTTCCGTGAGGCGACCGCCCGCGTCGGTCGAGCACCCTTCATGCACTCAGATGGCCAAAACCACGCCTCCGCGTTGGCGTGGCGGAGCCGCTCGATGGGGAGGACGCCATGATCACGCGACACCGCTTGCTCAAGACCGGCGTCGGCACGGCGCTCGTCGGACGCGGCCTGCCGTGGCTCGGCGCTGCGGCGTTGGCCCAAGGCAGGCGGAAGCTTTCGCCGCTGTTGCCCGTGGGCACGCGCTCGGAGGCGATTTTCGACGCGCTGCGGGGCAAGAAGCCGCTAATCAGCGCGCACCCGGGTTCGATCGCGTGGAAGCCAGCTGCGGCGCCTGCCACGGCCTCGATTTCGTGCCGATGAACTCCCCGTTTCTGAACGCGTCCGCCTGGCAGGTCGAGGTCGACAAGATGATCCATGCCTTCGGGGCGCCGATCGACGATGCGGACGCCAAGATTATCACTGAGTATCTGATCAAGAATTACGGTGGTTGAGGCGCCGACCGTCTCAAGATTGCCACGAGCAGCCTTGCGGGCTACTGTCTTGCTCGAAACTTGGGATCATCTGGAGAATCTTGGCTGAGGTTTGTGTGGGGAGTTGCCGCCATCGTGAGCATGACCGAACGAGAGTACGGGCCGAAGAACAATGGGAAACCTTTCGGCTTTGCCATTAACATGGTGTTGGCGCTTGTTTGCCTGCTGATTTCGGCAGGCCCGGCAGTCAGTGAAAATACCGGCGACTGGATAACCGGGTTGCCGCGAGAACCCATTCATGTGGCAGCGTGGCCGGGAGGAAGGAAGATCGCGGTCTGTTTCATTTTCTACGTTGAAATATGGGGTTTTGGGCACGGCCCGAATTTTCGATCGGATATGGTTGCGCGGGACCCCGATGTCGTCGACGAGGCGTTTCGTCAATATGCCGTAGATTGGGGCATTCCTCGGGTTGGAAGGCTGTTCGATGAGCAAGGGATGCCCTTGAGCATTGCCTTGAATGCGCTTTTTCCAGAGACGCGCCCCGATCTCTGGAAGCAATTTCGTTCGCTGGTCCCAAAAGCCCCTATCATCGCGCACGGCATCAACAACTCGACCGACCTGCTCCCGCTTGGGCGCGGCCTCGACGAACAGAGAGCGTACATTCACCGCACTCTCGACCTGATCGAGAAGTATACGGGCGTGAGGTCACGGGGCTGGACGAGTCCTAGCGTATACCCCAATGGCGATACATTCAGGGCCACCGCCGCCGAAGGCATCGCCTATTCGCTCGACGGCATGGACTCCGATATCCTCTCTCGCCTCACCACCCAGTCGGGACCGCTGGTCTTGATTCCCTATCCGGCAGTCACAGTGGATATGGGGCAATACTTGCAGCGCTTGAAACAACCAGCTGATATGGAGCGGCTGTGGATCGATTATGTAACCGAACTGGCCAGGGAGGCCGAGGCGCATCCCGACCGTGAGGCCACTGTCGTTGCGATCGGCATCCATCCCTTCGTGGTGGGGACGCCCGATGGCGCTGCGGCATTGCGCCGTGTCCTCGAGAATTTCAAGAATCAGAAGCTTGTCTGGGTGACGGACGTCGAAGCGGTACTGGGGGTTGCGGGCGAGCAGCGGTAGCGGCGATGGCGGAATCTTGTCGGAGAGCCCACCCATGACTTGCCATGATCATCGCGCTTCGAGTACCGCAATCTCCCTTCCCAGCCGCCGCGTCGTCGTTGCTGCGATGGGTTCCGCCCTCGTGTTGTCCGCGGCCCCTTTGATCGCCGCGACCGACGTGGCGACCGAAGACGAACGCTTCATGCGCTTGGCGATCGAAGAGGCTCGGCAAGCCGATTTTCCGTTTGGGGCAGTCATCGTGCGTGACGGGCTGGTGCTCGCGCGCGGGCGTAATCTCGGGCGGACGAACGGCGACCCGACCGCGCATGGCGAAATGGTCGCGATCCGCCGCTTCCTGGCAGATCACGGCAGCGCTGCGCTGCAGGGTAGCACGCTCTACACTTCCGGCGAGCCGTGCGCCATGTGTATGGGAGCGATCTTGTGGTGCCGCATCGGTCGGCTCGTCTTCGCCGCGTCCCTGCAGCAGCTAGCCACCAAGATCGATCAGATCATGATTTCGAGTGTCGATCTCGCCGCGAAGACCCCTTTCGTCCCGATTGCTATCACGGGTGGCGTCTTGGCGGACGACGCTATGCAGCTTTTTGCCAAATAAGTATCGGCCACGCGATGTCACAGTCCCGACACCAAAGTACGGTCGCCAGATCGAACGTCCAATCAGAATTTGATTGTCGAGCGGTCCCGGCGTAGGATAGTCCGTGATTACAGAACTCGCGGCACTGGAACGTGTGTCGCATTGAGCGCCCGGTTCGCGGGGCGCCGTCCGCATAAAGGGGGGTAGACGGCACTTCTACCTGTGCTTCGCGTGAACACCGTGCGGCAACAAGATTCCTTGCCGGTCATCCGATCTTCAATTCTGGGAGACTTTCGTGAAACATACCTCGACCTTGATCGTCAGCGCTTGCGCGCTGCTCGGCTCACTTGCCGTCACAGGACCCGGCTCGCAGGCGCAAGGCGCCGAGGTGCCGATCTACCTCAAGTCGATCGTCGGCACGCAAGCCGCGAGTCCGGCCGAGGTCGGCACGAAGAATATCCTGCAGCTCAACACCTCGATGTTCGAGCTGTATGACAACGCTTCCAAGATCTTCCAGACCATTTTCCTGGCGCAACATCCGGTCATCCTCGGGTTGTTCTCGGGAGCCGGCGGGCGATTCATTCTGTACCGGCCCGGCAAGGCGCCGATCGAGGCACCGTCCGTACCGATCGTCTATCAATTGATGAAGTCCGTCGGCCACAGCACCATGGCGCTGGCCGAGGTCGTGCTTCCTTATCTCGACAGCCCCAATGACCATAGCTGGCGCGGCGCGCTGGCGGCGTACCGGAGCCGAATGCAGTCCGCGCTCGACGGCCTCGACGCGACCCCGATGCGGGACGACTGGCGGCCAACCAACCGTGCCATCCTGCAGAACAATATTGCGTTCATGGATGAGTGCCTGGCGAAGAACGCGATCTCCTTGGAGGCCCTGCAAGCCTTTGCCAAGAAGCAGGCACCGCTTTTGAAAGAGAATATCGCCTGGGCGGCGGAGACCCAGGTGGGCCATTGGATGAACGTGATCGCCGAATGGAAGCTGATGCTCGGCGCCGACTGGGACAAGACCTTCGCGGCCAGCAACACCATCTACGTCGCGCGGCAGAACAACGTTCTGT
>WNFW01000197.1_pt1 | contig 38525 bp, 34 predicted proteins | sample 5400131 | NCBI WGS metagenome assembly WNFW01 (sample SAMN13153362, study PRJNA577476) | soil metagenome | isolation source: 20 cm soil or saprolite under grassland replicate 1 | place: USA:California | collected 2016-06-15 | reverse complement strand
CGATGTTGGGGCCTGTAGCTCAGGTGGCTAGAGCGCGCCCCTGATAAGGGCGAGGTCGGTGGTTCAAGTCCACCCAGGCCCACCATTCAAACCAGTAAATACGCGGCTATTGTCACTTTTCCCCTTCTGCCAAAAGTCCGAGTAGGTTACAGCTGCCGGTTCGGGTCCGGGCCGCGACCTACTGTGAGCTATCCAAAGCCGCGATGTACTGTTTCAGGGACCCGGCCGCACGATCCCGGCCGAAGTGCAAGGCGTCGCCGCGAAACGCGAGGAACCACAGCGTTTCGCGTTCGCTTTCGTCACTAGTCACTTACCACTCTAGCTGTTAATCACTCACCACTACAGGCCTTAGGCCATCGGCCTCGGGCCAGTCCCCTATTCCCTTCTCCCCCGCACCAATCGGTAGCGAGCCTTTACAATGTTATACTTAGCTATACGGGTTGAAACGAGGAGCTGAGTTATGGCGTCTACCAGCGATGTGATCGTCCGGGATCCCGAGATTCTAGGGGGAACTCCTGTGTTTCGCGGAACGCGCGTGCCTCTCCAGGCGCTGTTCGACTCGCTCGAAGGCGGAGAGACGCTGGAAGAATTTTTGCAGGGATTTCCTACTGTGACCCGCGAGATGGCGATCGCCGCTCTGGAACAAGCTCAACAACTTCTGTCCGCCAAATCCTAAATGCGGATTCTGCTCGACGAATGCGTAAATCAGAGACTGCGAAATTATCTTCCTGGGCACGATTGCGAGTCGGCCGAGTACGCCGGTTTTGCTGGCCTCAAGAATGGCGAGCTTCTGAACGCCGCCGAGTCTGCCCATTTCGATGTTTTGCTGACGGTGGACCGCGGCTTGGAATACGAGCAAAATCTGGCGGGGCGGAGAATCGCCGTCGTCATTTTCCGGACGAAATCGATCGCTTTGCAGGGGCTGTTGCCGCACGTGCCCGCTTGCTTAGCTGTCCTCGCGTCCATCAAACCGGGCGAGATCGCAAAGGTCCCGGAAACCCGCACTAGCCGATAGCTCGCGTCCGGCGCGTCCCGCTAATCACTACAGGCCTTAGGTCATCGGCCTCGGGCCTCGGGCCCATCTCCTATCACCTATCCCCTAACTGCTGTAAAATGTGAATTCAGAGGCCCTGATTCCGCTTGGGCGGGAGGCACTCTGATGGCAAAACAGCAAAGAAGAATCAGAAAGAAGAGGACCGCTCCGATCCTTCTTTCTGTCGCTTGCTTAGTGATCGCAGCCGGATATCATACCGGTCGCGCAACCTCGACGAACTGGAACTCCAAGGAAACCGCTTTTCTTTACGCCTGTAGGGCCAGTCACAGACTGAAGAACGCTCCGGATGGAGCTGTGCTCGCACTGCGTCTGCCAGACGCCGAGATTCGGTGGGACAGAAACGATGCGAAGGAAATTCCGCTCGCGGCGGTGGTCGAACGGGAACCGTATCCTGTACTGGGAGCCGACGAGTATGAGGCGTGGTTGAACACAATGGTGGCGTTCGGAGCCGGAGCAGGAGCAAAAACGGCCTGGGACGTGATAACGGATGCGTCGGAGCTGAAGGGATTCGAACGAGTTTTAGCGGAGGAAAGAGTTTTGCTCTCCGTGGTCACGATCGGCTCGTTCGGCGGAGGTTATTTTCTCGGCCACAGGTCTCAGCCGAGTTTCGATGGTCCTGAATTCCGTGATGCTCTTCGCGACAAAAATGTCTGGAAGAGGATTCAATCCTGTAAAGATCAACTCGCCCGGACAAAGGCGTATCTCGACGAAACAAGGAAGAACCTCAAGGCTGTCCAGGATCCGGCCGCCCCTGCGGATAAGGAAGCCGTGGAAATGGAAAAGCCCATCAACCAACAGGACCCCGACCTAAAGAACTGACCTAGCGCTCTCTCTCTTCGACGCCGTTGTGTCGCCGTCAACCTTCTGCGTACCCCTAACGTTTGAATTCTCTATAATGAGTCTAGGAATCGCTGAAAGGGCGTAGTTATGCCACGATCACCCATACTCCAATTTGACGAGGCGATATGGCGCGCCGCCCTTGACGCGGCGCCGGAAAAAGCCGAGGGACTCTACGCTCACGTACGGCACATCAAGTTAGAATTTCAGCAACTCGCCTACACGATGCTTGTCCAGGGCCTGCGTCTGCATCTGGCCGAAGGGTTGCGAGGCAGGATAGGGTGGCTGTTTGCTCTATCGGATAAGCAAATGAACGCGGCAATTACATCTATTCATGATGCGCCGGCACATGATTGGACAGTCGAGGAGTTGGGGCAGCGTGCCGGCATGTCCCGATCGACCTTTGCGCTGAGGTTTAAAGAGACGGTTGGGGTGTCGCCGATGGAGTACCTGGCGCGCTGGCGAATGTTGCTAGCCGGGGACAGAATGGCGAATACTAGCGATTCCATTTCCCAAATCGCGCAATCCCTGGGCTACGAATCCGCAAGCGCCTTCACCAAAGCTTTTAAGAAAATTATGGGTTGTTCGCCGCGGCAATACAGCCGTGGCGAGAATTCGGTTCCCTTTGCATCTGGCGAGGGCGAGGCCGCCCGTGCCATCCGCTCCAATCGCTAGATACTCCTTTCATCGAGCCAAGCTGGAACATGGGTCATAAGATAGTCAATAAGACTCCTTACCGACGGCAGCATTCCCCGCGGGGTCGGGTAAACCAAGTGCAGAATATTCTTCGCACCAAACCATTCCGACAATACTCGCTCAATAAGCCCCTCTTTTAGCGGTGCAGAAACCACTTGTTCTGGCAGCAATGCGATGCCAATGCCGTGTATCGCAGCTTGAAGTCTCACGCGCAGATCACTTGTTACAAGTCTCGGCTTCAACTCGATCTGTTGCGCCCGATTATAAAGATTCGTTAAGTTCCAGCGCGCGCCATCGTCGAATATGTCGTCGATGCTGGCGACCGTGGCGAACTTTGGCAAGTCGGCTGGATTATCCGGATGCCCATACTGGTCGAGAAAGGAAGGACTAACGACCAGCACGCGCTCGGATTTTCCAAGAGTTTTCGACACCAACCCTGCAACGTCCTCAATTACTGGCTTTGCACGGATGGCGATATCAAACCGTTCCTCAATCACATTTACGGTCCGGTCCGTCGCCTCGACGAAGATAGAAACTTTTGGGTGCACCGTCATATAGCCGGGGAGTGCATGAGCCAGACACCTTTGAGTCAGGAGTACCGGGCAGCTGAGGCGAACGAGTCCCGCCGGTTCCCTACGCAATTCCGCCACGCTGTCATAGGCCGCCTGCGCTCCTTCGACGGTCGCCACACATCGCTCAAAGAAGCGTTGTCCGGCTTCTGTTAGAGCGAGAGCCCGAGTGGTGCGCTGGAGTAAACGGACACCGAGCCGTCTCTCCAGTGCGGCAATGCGGCGGCTCAGGCGCGTTTTCTCAACGCCGATCGTGCGTGCCGCCGCGGAAAATCCGCCACATCGGACGACCGAGGCAAAGAAGTAGATGTCGTTTAGATCTTCCATTTCCTATTGTTGCTTAGGCGCACCAATCTGTTGTAATTGAGCCAGCTAATGGTCCGATTGTAGCTCTGCTATGGTTAATCTGTAATAAAAACCTGTAGCATCTTAACCATCAAAGGAGCATGCCATGACCAATCAAATCCGCCCCTACGAGCCCCTGACTTCTCAAAATGCCGCGCTCGTCCTCGTCGATCATCAGATAGGTCTGATGACGGGCGTCCGCGACTATTCGACCGGCGAGCTGAAACACAATGTAGTGGCCTTGGCCAAAGCGGCGAAAGCGCTGAAGTTGCCGATCGTCGTTACCACGACGGCGCGTGACAGTATGTGGGGCCCGACATTCCCCGAACTCGTGGAGGCGCTCCCTGGCATCGAGATCATCGACCGTTCATCGGTCAACGCATTCGACGACACCCGCGTTGCTCACGCGATCGAGGCGACCAGCCGCAAGAAGCTGATTTTCGCCGGCATCTCGCTCGAAGTCTGTGCGGCTTTTCCAGCGATCACAGCTGTGGGCAAAGGGTTCGACGCCTATGTAGCGGTCGACGCTTCAGGAACATTCAGCGAGACCAAGCGGCAAGTTGGGCTCCTGCGCATGCTACAGGCGGGCGTCATTATTTCGGACTACGCGACGTTGATGGTGGAGATCCTCAAGGACAATGCGCGACCGGAGGCTGGCGAGGTCTACGGAGCCATGGACATGGGCTGGGCCAAGCTCGTCGGCCAGATCGCCCAGGCCTACGGAAAGTAACCAACCTGCGGGCAGCCCCGACTACGTCGCGTTCTGCATCGGCAGCGACTCGGAAGTTGGAACTACGCGGCGATATTCCAGCGAGTCACATCGTCCACAACTCCCGTGCTCCGTAATACGACGGATGTTCGCCATTGCTCATAGCACGCGGGAGCGAATTTCAATTTCGGAGACGAGGGTGCGGTGGACTGGGCATTTCTCGGCAATCTCAAGCAGCTTCGAGCGTTGCTCTTGAGTTAGCCGCCCCGCGAATTCGAGGTCGCTCTCGATGTGGTCAAGCATTCCTTCTTTGGTTTCGCAGTCGGCGCAGTCGGCTGCGTGAATCTTACTGTGGCGCAGCCTAACGGTGACTACTTCGAGCGGCCAGCTCTTGCGTCGCGCATACAGCGCAACCGTCATCGAAGTTCAAGCGCCCAAGGCAGCAAGTAATAAGTCGTAGGGAGTTCGGCCTGTGTCGGCTCCGTCGGCAGCCACGGGCTCGTCTGCCGTCAAAGGATGTCGGCCCGCGAGAATCTCCTGCGCAAATCCTACCGCACTCCCGCGGACAACCACTTCATTTATGCCAGCCGTCGTCAGCACTCCTGTGGGAAAAAGGATCTTTACCAATGATTCTTTACTACAGATGAGAATGTAACTCTATCGGCCAGTACTCGGCTCCCCTCATTTCTGGTAGACCGACAAGGCGCGGTTCTTAAAAGAGCAAAGGAGGTGCTGGGCGGATGTCGGCATAACTGGCCAATCATGATGCCCGCGTGCGTTTAACTCTCGCCGAATCTAAAAGTTAGAGGCGCGTGCACAGATTGGACCAGTTATCCCGAAAATAACCAGCCAAACTGTTTGATTCAATGACAGTTAGGGTGTCAAACAGTTTGGACCGGTTATTTTTAGCAACCCTTCCATAGCCGGCGTAGCCACATCAAGGGTTCGGCTCGATGGCAATGCGAAGAAAGTCCGTATCGCTCCCTGCAAAGGGAAAGTCCACTGCGAAGTGGACCCACGCTACTATGCATATCGCACCATAAAAGCCCCTGATAAGGGCGAGGTCGGTGGTTCAAGTCCACCCAGGCCCACCATTCAAATCACCAGTAAATACGCGGCGATTCTCACTTTCCCCTTCCAGGGGACTTGTCATCAAAAAACCATTTTGCCAAAAATTTGCCAAAAGTTCGAGTCGGCAATAGATCCTGTAATCCGGGGCGTTCCGATGCGCGACCCGCATGAAACATCCAAAATCATTCTGCCCTGTCACGTCGAAGGACGTGCAAGGCAGTGCAAGACACTGCAAGTCTCTGGAAGGAGCGGGAAGTCATTTTTAGTCAGTTTGCGGGGGCGTAGTTCAGTTGGTTAGAACGCCTGCCTGTCACGCAGGAGGTCGCCGGTTCGAGTCCCGTCGCTCCCGCCAATTTCACCTAATAAATACGCGGCAATTCTCACTTTCGCCTTCCAGGGAACTTGTCATCAAAAACTATTTTGCCAAAAATTTGCCAAAAGTTCGAGTAGGCCATAGATCCCGTAATCCGGGGCGTTCCGATGCGCGACCCGCAAGAAACATCCAAAGTCGGCTACGGAACCTGGCTAATTTGTTCGATCCTAGATGCTCACTTTGAAGGCATGTAGCTGCGGGTGGACGCCGGCAGGTGACGCGTACAACGGTTTAGCAAATTTCCCCGTTTCACAGCCTGGTGTTCGGAATCAAAACGATTGAGCGTGTTGCGGATTTGCGATCTTCCGACGTGCCGCCCGGAAGTGGCCAGACCAGTCAATACAAGCGCGTCATCCGCCCGCAATCGGAGGCCAGTAATTGTAAATGGAGGTCTTGCCCCAACACATTTCGCCACGCAAGGAATTCTTCACCGAAGAGCGACTCCATTTAGAATGTCTTGCAATTGACTTGCCCTAATCGGCGGGGTCGCGCCCGTTTGAGTTGCAACCCAGGACGCAAAGCGATTCGCGGACTCACTGATTTCCTCAAGTGACCGTCCACGTAGATAATGATGCGCAAGACACGCTGTGAACGCGTCCCCCGCTCCAACAGCGTCCGCGACCTTCACACGGAAGCCCCTATGCTCAACCGTCTGGTCTTCCCCCACAAGCAAGCTGCCACGAGCACCGCGGGTTATACAAACCAGCAGCAAGCCAAACTCGTTCAGCAACCGCTTGGCGAGAGTCCCTTCACTTCCGGCGCCCAATCTGAGTAAAGAGGACACCTGGAATAGTTCCTGCTCGTTGAGCTTGACAATGTGCGCGTGTCGGAGAGATTTGGTCAGCGCATCTTTGTTATAGAAGGACTGACGCAGGTTAACATCACAGATGTGGAGCACCTTTTTGGGCGTGTTCCGCAAAAAGCACTCGATCGTAAGGGCGGAGATCTCCGAACGCTGAGCAAGCGAACCGAAACAAACAACATCAGTCCGGGCAGACAACTCTTCCCAGGCAGATGTCCATTGGAGGAAGTCCCAAGAAACCGGTTCTTTGATGATGAAGTTCGGCTGGCCCGCAGCGTCAATAGACACTCTCGCGGCGCCGGTCTCGTGCTGGTCGTCCTGCTGCACGTACGAGGTGTCCAAACCAAGCCTTTGCATTACTCCACATGCCTCGCGCCCCAAGTCATCGTTACCAACACGACTAGCTACGATACCCTGATCTCCAAGCACGTTTGTCATGTATGCAAAGTTCGCGGGGGCGCCTCCCAACATCTTGCCGGACGGCAGGATGTCCCATAGCACCTCGCCCAACCCGATCATCAGCGCTGGCTTCGTCATAGACTCGTGTCAATCGCGCGTCGCATTCAGCGGGCTTGCCACGTCACTGAAATAACCTTGGCGCAAAGTCGGCAAGGTACTTGCGCCACACTGTCCATACGTGGGCTCCGGAGCTTTCGAACCACACGTGCCTGATCCCGGCTTTTTCTAATGTCTCGTGAGATTCCCTTACGGGCTCGAACAAGAAGTCAGCATTGCCGATCCCAATCCACAACAACCGCAGTTGCTGGTTGAGTCTTACCGGATTCGCCAAGTCCCCGTCGTAGTCTTTCGTCGCATCGGTTATGTCAATCGCCGGACTGAATGCTCCGATATAGGCAAATTGATCGAGATGATTTAGTCCGATTCGAAGCGCTTGAGCACCCCCCATAGAAAGGCCGGCAATTGCCCGGTGTTCACGGTCAGCCATTGTGCGGAAGTTCGCGTCAATAAAAGAAATCAAGTCACTGGAAACGACTCTATCGAATGAAGCGTACTTTTCGTTCATGAAGAAGCGCGCCGTCTGTCCCACAGGGGGCGGCTTTGAACCTGATTGAGGCGGTGGAGGCGGTCGGAAACTCGGCCCGGGCAGCCCGTTCTCATTCACGATGATCATGGACTTGGCTTTGTGAGCGGCAATTAAATTGTCGAGAATGAAATTCTCGTGGCCTTGGTCACTCCAACCCGCTTCGTCTTCCCCGTACCCGTGCTGAAGGTATAAGACTGGGTACCGTAGGCTGCTGTTGTCGTATCCCGGCGGCGTATAGACGAAAATTCGTCTTGTCTCGCCTGTGGTCTTCGAGAGATACCACTCCGTGCGCAGTGTGCCGTGCCGCACATCTTTGACTGCGAAGAACTCGGAGTCGGGGCCGGACACTTCCAGACCACTCACTTCCTTGCGCGCTGCGAAAAACACCCTACTTCCGGGGTCGTTTGAAGCAAAACCATCAACTGAGATCGCATAGTAGTGGAAGCCCGGCAACAACGGTTTAGTCGTCACCTCCCAGAACCCATCCGTCCCTCCAGACATGTCATATGGGGACTGCCCGAAGTCCATCAGGAGCTGGACTTTTTGTGCCTGATCAGCTTGGATACGGAATGTAGCCGACCGATCACTGTTCAGTCGTGGAAACTCCGCGCCGGGTATGTTGGTTGTTGGCACGCGCAAGTCGCGCTCCTGGCCTAAGCACGCTGCACACATCATCATCATGACGAACGCGAGTTTCTTCTTTCGCAATTCTCTCGTTCTCCCTCTTTGACGTTCTCAGTGCCAACGAGTGCCACAGATCTAGTCACGGCTACTTTTTCGATCCGGCGCCTGCAGCGTTTCTTAAAACAGAGAGATCAACGGCATTGGCCATTGCCTTAAAACCGGTCGCGCTAGGGTGAAGATGGTCCCCCGAGTGATAACCCTCGCGAAACTGACTCGGATGGTTAGGGTCACGCAGGGCGACATCAAAATCGAAGACGCCATCAAATGCTCCGCTACTGCGAATCCATTGATTAACCGCCTGACGTGTGGCTTCGCCGTCTTCGCTGTAGTAGTCCGCGCCTTCGTAAGGCGTCAACGTAGTGCCGAATACCTTGATCCCATGCTGATGGGCCCGGTCGATGATTTGCTGCAAGCCCATGATAAGGTCTTGCGCGCTGACCATTTCGCCAGCAAACGGCATCTCCTTCGCAGTAGTGCCATTTGGCAATCGCGGTTTCATATGAGGCCATCCGATATCATTGATCCCCTCTAGCACAATCAAGTTAATGACGCCAGGTTGTGCCAGCACGTCTTGATCAAAGCGCGCAAGAGCGCTGATCCCGGCACCATCGTGCAGTACGCGATTACCGCCAATACCTTCGTTGACCACGGCAAGGCTGGGCAACCCCCGCTCGCCTACTAGGCGATTGGCCAGGATGTCCGGCCAATCGGTGTATTCTCCCTGCTTTGCCCCAACTCCATCCGTAATCGAATCTCCCAATGTCACCGTTGCCCCAGTTTGATCGGAAGTCCAAACCTCGACGTCCGCGAGCCAGTACCATGATGTTTTAGTCGTAGCGTGCGGTATGTCTGCCTTTTCAGTGAAGTCACCTGGGCCAGAAATATACGTTTCGTGTTGTCCCCAAAAATGAACAGTGGAAGCAGGTGTTTTCTCGGGTAGATAAACGCTAACGGCAATTTCGCTGAAAGGAAGCGCCTTCAACTCGACCGGATCACTCACCACTGGCGCTCCACGTGGAATGGTGACGAACGCTCTGCCACCGAACGTTAGGGGCCGGTCAGAACCCGGGAGAATTCTTGCGCCGTCTGACGCGAGGGCGATGTGGGCCGCGCCGATAACTATCGCACTTGTCCCGAATGCGTTTGAGAGCCTGATGCGCACGCGTTCACCCCCAATGGTGGGACGCACAATCATCCGAATGGTCTGGTTTTCGAATACAGGCGAAGGTGGAAGTCCCGGGAATTGAAGCGGCGCGTGCACGGCGGTGCTCCAGGCGCTTACCCAATGTCCACTGCTGCTGGAGTTTTCAGCCCAGGTGGCTAGGTTCAGGACGGCTGCGATGAAAATCGTAATAACAACCTGCGCAGATTTGGTATTCCGCACTCTTGCCCTCTCTGACAAATGCTCATCGGTCCCTAACCAGGTATCCAAAAGGGATCACCCGAGGGAATGAACTTAATCGGCACTTCACTCACAAACGTCCGGAGCCAACGAGCGCACTCGTCCATACCAGCTTCTTCTCCACCTTCATGGGGGAGCTGGATTAGCGTTTTCTTTTCACTCGTTGAGATTGCATCACGGACATATTCCGCTGCTTCCCACTCTCTACATTCGAAGACGATCAGGACATCAACGTTGGGAAGTACTTGCATGCATTCCTGAATGTAGTGTCCGGCGTGACCGACACGCGTCACTCTCAGCTTAGGATCGCCAACAAGGCGCATACTGCGCACCTTCAATCTGATTTGCATGTCTCTCACTAACGCTTCAAAACTTGTCTCCGGCACCACATACTCGTGAGAGAAAGGATTTGCTCCGGCGATCGCATAGTTCTCCCATCCCATCGTTTTGTTCCAGCCAGCGAAGATTCCGTCCGGACGTCGCGCATGCCAGTGATCGTGAAATCTCCATACCACCATGCCGTTCTTCTGAATGAAATCGAGCTTGTGCATGTAGAGAGGATCGTCCCTCAATTCCGAGACTATGTCGGTGGCGCTCCAAAAGGTCGGCTCATGCGTAATCACAAAATTGTTGCCGACAGCGGCGGATCGCTGCAGCACGTCGAGAGTGGACATGAAAGTTGTCGTTATGCCCCTGATTGGCGCGTCCGGGTCTCCGATCTTGAACTCATCTGCAGTGGGAGTTCGCCAGGGCACGCCGACGTTTCTCTTTATTCGCGCCACCACCTCGCGCGCGGTCAGCACTGTCGAAGACTGCGCTCGCATCAGAGCCGGTGCGAGAAGCAGCCCGCCGCCGGCCACTTGGAAGAATTGCCGCCGGGTTTGTGTTCCGTTCATTGCAGAACCTTCGTCTGGCTCAAGACCCAGAACGGCTCCCCAGCGGGAATCCACTCGATTGGCACTTCGGTGACAAAGCTTTTGAGCCATTCGGTTACTTCTCCGCAGCCTGGTTCTTCCGAGGCTTCATTACCGATTAGGATCAACCCCTTTGCTTTCCTCGCCGTTACTAGATCTTGGAAATAGGGTCCCGCTTCCCACTCCACCGTATCTCCAGCAATCACTACATCCAAGCCGGGCTCGCGCAGCAGACGCTCCGCATCAGCCACCAATAAAAGCCCGTGCTTCAACGCCACTTTGTGCAGGGTCGACGCCGGATCGCCAATGACACGCACACCTCGGATATTCAGCTTCTCTTTGAGGTTCTGAGCCAATACATTCAATGAAGTCTTTGGCAGTAGAAAGTAAACGTTCTGGGGCTGATAATCGCCTCCGCCGTATATTGCAGCAGCGTGAAATTGATGCCAACCCAATGCCCGTGCAAGCCCCCGCAGTTGCCCGTCTGTTCTTCGCGCTTCCCAGTTATCTAAGAAGCGGATAATCACGAGATTATTCTTGGAAATGAATTCCTGTTTGGTGCGACAAACGGCGTCGTTGTCCATGAGTTCTTTGGAGGGCGCAGGACCGTTTCTCCAAAATAGAGGCGCCCGCTCCCCGCGACTATAAAAAGGAGCTTCCCGGCAGATGAGGGTGTTCTTGCCAGAAGCCACGGCGCGCCGCAAGACATCCAGGGTCGGAGTGCACGTGGTTACGATTCCTGTGACAGTTGTGTCAGGGCTCCCCAAAAGAATGCCATCAGAAAAACCGTCAGATCGCTGGCTCTGCCAGGGAACTCCTACATTCTTCTGAATTCGATCGATCAACTCCTGGCCGCTAATCATGCGGAACCGCCGCGCCTCCTCTGGAATCTGCGGTCGACGTGTGTTGTGAATCGACTGAATTACCCAGGTGGCGATCAAAAAACCGGACGATCACGTTCAATGCGTCCTTCGACTCGGGAACTTCTGCGTTGTAGAAGAATCCGTGAAAGAGTCCTTCCCAAACATGGAGTTCGGCCTCCACCCCCAGTTTGACTAACTGCTCATGCGTATAGAGGGCGGAACTCAACTCAAAGCCGCGGGTTCCCGTGATGATGAGTGTCGGGGGAAACTTTGCGAGAATTTCTGGCGAGTTGATCGGTGAAACGAGTGGGTCCTTCGGATCAGTCTCACTGAGGTAACTCAGTGGCGGTCGCGTTCCTGGAGCAATGGGCGAGGACAGGCGCGCTTCGCCGAGCGGGACGGCCGTGTAGAGTGCATCGCCGCCAAATATGCCGCCTGCTGATGCGCAGAAGATGCCAATGGCCCCGGGCGTAGGCAGAGAGTGGGTCTGAAACCACGCCAGGGACATGGCAGTCTGCATGCCGCCGGCCGAACACCCGTAAATACCGATATTTTGTGGCTCGTGAGTCTTCAGAAGTTCCCGATAAACAGCGGCAACATCTTCGCTGGCAGCGGGAAATTTATAGTCTGGACCTTCGCGATAATCCACGCTGACTACTTGAATCCGACCAAGTGCAGAGACCGGAATAGATTCGAGTTCGGCGCATCCGGGCCAACAACCTGAAAACCCGCCACCATGAAGATTGATCAGCACTTGATCCTTGTTTCTTGCCGAGACTCCAGCTTTTGGCGTGTACACATAGGCATGTACACCGCCAATTTTTTGATCTTTCTTCTCGACAGCAAACACCTCGTAGTCACGTGCGATGTACGGCTTCATGAATCGCGGCACGCCGGCGTCCTGTTTCAGGATTTCTGGATCCTGCATGTCTTTCAAATGCTGCGTGACGTAGGCCTTCGCTTCCGGACTTAGGAATGTGGAAACTGGCGCAGCTTGGGCGGGGATTTCGACTGTACCGTCGGATTGCACGATAACCTTGGGCGATGTTCCAGTCTCTTGCGCAAACCTTAGGGCGCACTTAAATACAACAGCAAACGAGCCAGCCCACAAGAACAGGAAAGCAAGGCGAAAGCGTATGGTCATCACGTACCCTCACGAAGCGTTAAATGACAGTGCTCTTGGGAGAGTGTGGGGCGCCGCACCCCGAGTCCGGGCGACGCCCCTGAATCATCAGAAGCCGACCCGCAGGCCGAATTGAATCGCGCGTGGTGGGTTCGCCTGCGAAGTCACAATACCAAAGTGTGGATTAAGAACCGTGGGGAGGACACCTACATTGTTGTCTGGCGGACCAAAACGTGGATGATTGAAACCATTAAAGAACTCCGAAGTGAACTGTAGATAAACTTGCTCTGTAATCGCATTGCGCTTTGCGATCGAGAAATCCCAGTTGTTCAGGTGATCCATGCGGACTTCGGAAACGTTTCGGGGCATGTTCCCGAATCTCACCTCACTGTTCGTGTCCACAGGCTGGAAACATGCGGAGTTAAACCAACCATGAGTTGCTCGGAATTCACGTGAGCCGGACGCCTTCAAGTTGCATCCCGAGACAAGATCAGGGCGCATCCAGAGGCCGCCGGCCCCGAAGTAGCCCTGACCGCCGCCAAGCTGGCTGAGTGCCGAACCTGCGAAGATTTGCCACGCGCTAATGGGAACTCCACTACGGAAGGTGGTAATTCCGTTAACCCGCCATCCCCCAACGATCCCGTTAAGGACTCCGTGAGCGTCATTCAGGAAATGCTTACTGTGTCCGAAAGGCAGATCAATACCATACCCGATGGCCAGATTGTGTGGAACGTCGTAAGAACTGTGGGAGTATTCGCTGCCAAGATGGTTGTTGTCCTGACCCGAACCGCCGAAAAGAAATCCCTCATCCAGAAAAGCAGTGACGCTGTCGGTGTCCGACATCAATCGCGACCAGGTATAGGCAACACTCAGGATTCCATTGCCGCCGAACCTCTTCATGAAGGAACCCTGCAACGACTGGTAGTTTGATCTGCCTTTGTGCGGATCCAACGCAAGAACCCGCTCGAACTGCGGAAACGGCCGCAAGAGCTGTCCAGCGGCCACCGTGGGTGCAGACAGGGGCGACCCTGGAGTTGTAATAATGCCGAAAAACGGATTTGGCACCTGGGCTAGCAAGGCAGCCGGTCCCATCGAGAAGTACTGGTCGGACAGCTGATTGACGCCGATGTTTGGAACGGTCGCCCACCCCTGCAAGAGAAGATGGCTGCCCCTCGATCCCGCGTATGCCACGGTAAACGATAAGTCCTTGCCGACCTGTCGTTCCACGGCTGCATTCCACTGCTGTACGTACGGAGTCGGGTCGCCGGGGACGCGCATCGCGAAAGTGCTTTGACCGTAGAAGAAGCTGGGAGGTGCGTTATGCCGTAGAGGCTGGTTGAGGCCGAAAGGAAAAGGATTAGCCACTGTGGCACTGCCATTGTTAACCGAAGTCGGCGCCAGGTTGACGGGCGATAGGTTCGGTCCGTCTTGACCCATCGTTGGCGGCGGATACGAAATGCCATACGCCGCGCGCAGCACGGTCCGGTCGGTCACGCGATAGGCGAGGCCGAGACGCGGCGAAAACAACTTCCAATGCAAGTAATCTTCTCTGTGAGAAGGCCACGCCGGAGTACCGACAATCGCGACATTCCCCATGAGTTGTTGCGTCTGTCCCGTGACTGGATTCAAGAATGATCCCAATGGACTAGGTTGTTTCGGCAGAAACACTGTATCGTTGTTGCTCGCCTCCGAATAAACACCGGGCTGATCCCAGCGCAGACCCGCTGTGATCGTCAGTTTTCTGGTGGCTTGGAAAGTATCATCAACGAAGAAACCGTAGGACGTGTAGTACGCCCTGGAGCCGCCGATCAATCCGGGCGCCATTTGTGTGTAGGCTGGTATTCCGAGCACTGCCGACGCCACTGCGCTGCCACCCACGCCGGGAGATTGCGCCGTGGCGGACTGGCTAAAGCCCAGGTTGATTCCTCCGTTTTCCGGATCGGAAATCCATTGCACGCGGCGCAGCACGCCTCCAATCTTGAATTGGTGGCGCCCCACCAGCTTGGTGAGATTTCCCGATAACGTGTACACATTCTGGTGCCAAAAGAGCTGCGAACCAAAACCGCTTCCACTCACACCTTGGCTATCGTTGAAAGTCATTCCCGGAAAGTTCGCCGGGGCCAAGAGCTGACTTTTAATGCTGGCCCAGCCGGGTCCGAATTGAGACAGGTCAACGCCTTGGTTGTCGGGAAACTCGTGTTCAAACACTCGTAGGTAAGAGAGCCTCAAGTCCAGAATAGTTGAGGGGTTAAAGGCGTGAGTGTCTCCCAGGATAGCCTCATGAGTATAGATGCCTGTGAAACCCTGCCCTTGCGTATGAGTCCCCCACGCATCGTAGGGATCGCTGTCTGCTTTCCAGTACGTATAACGGCCAAACAGATTGTTCTTGTCTGACAAATGATGATCAACGCGCGCGTTGTATTGAGCGTTGACGCCTCCAGTGGCCTCCTGAACGATGAAGTTATTTTGTATTAGGTTTTGCTGCTTGGCGGCTGGATAGGTCTTCGCAAATATTGCTTGCGCAGAGGCGTCAAGCCGATTCTGGCAGATTACGTTAAGCACTCCGTTGCACTGAAATTGAGGATTACCCGGCTGGCTTTGATCGTAGATCGCAGGCAGACCCGGTGCCGTAAAATCACCCGCTAATTCGGCTGCCGTAGGAACCGTGGTTGTAACCAGGGTTCCACTCTTCAGGACTTCACGCTCGTACCCAAAGAAAAAGAATGTCTTGTCTTTTACTATAGGTCCGCCAAGTGTCCCGCCAAACTGGTTTTGTATCAGTGGTGGGCGACCAAATCCAGCAAGATTCGAGAAGTAATCATTCGCGTTCAGAACTTTGTTGCGTAAATACTCGTAAGCTGCGCCGTGAAAGCTGTTAGTGCCCGATTTTGTTGTGAGATTGACCACCCCTCCTGCGTAGTTACCATACTCAGCCGGGACGTTGTTGGTCACGACGCGAAACTCCTGCACCACGTCTTGCGATGGGATGTAAGAGGTAAGATTGTTCGCGGGGCCATTGGAGGGAACACCATCCACATAGAATTGGCTCTGGTTTCCAAAGCCGCCCCCGATCGCATAGTTTCCAAACCCGATCGCATTCGTCCTAGATCCGCCATTCTGGTTCGAAACAGCATTGCCGTAGGTTCCGCCTTGGGCTACTACGCCCGGCACCAGCGTCAACAAGTTGTTCACATTCCTTCCACTCAAAGGTATGCTCTCAACTTCTTGTTGGGTTACAGTCGTACCCAGCGAAGCGCTGTCGGTCTGCAGAGGAGGCGCCTCACTCGTAACGACTACGCTCTCTGTTACGTTGCCCACCTGAAGTGCCACGTCTACGCGGGTAGAAACGTCGACTTGCACCTCTACTCTTTCGTGAGTGAAACGCTTGAAGCCCGCGACTTCAACATTGATGCGGTACGTTCCAGCGTTGAGGTTTGGAAATGTATAAGTTCCTGCGGCAGAGGTCTGCTCAGTCCGGACCTCGTTGGTGCCAAGGCTTGTGAGCTTTACATTGGCTCCTGGCATCGCGGCCCCACTAGCGTCAGTAACGGTTCCCAACACTGTTCCGAACCTGACCTGGGCATTCGCTGGGGTGGACGTTGCGGCCAGCGCGGCAAAAACCAATAGCGCAGCCAGCAAGGACGAGGTGCACCACTTTGCTAGCCTACTGATTTCGTGAACCGCGAGCATCACATGGTCAAAAATCGAACTCCGGAGAGAATGAAAGTAGCTTGGAGACACTAAACTTCGGACTTCACGCATGGATCACCCCTGGCCCGCAAAAGGCCTTTTACTTTTTGCGTTTGTCGAATCGAATTTCCGAATACCTGGAGCTGACTTGTAACACTTAACCCGTCTAAGCTGTCAACATGATTTGCAGACAACTTGAAAAAAGTTGTCTATACAGCAGATCAATTCAAAGGCGTGTGCGAGGCTGGTCTTGGTCGGCGGTTCGAACAATTTGATGTCTGCTGCGAACTAATTCAAAGTTGATTGTTGCCTATTTCTAATGACGGTAGGACGCTTCCGTCGTTTGTTGTAAGCATTGCTTTGCAAGGACACTCCGCACGATTTGCGGACAATCAGTTCGCAACTCAACAGCACATCCCGGGGGGGCAAATCCGGATTTGTAATCCTGTCGAGCATCACGGCCAGCGCTATTCTTCCGATGTCACGGCATGGCTGGTGCAGAGTGGTGAGGGGCACGGGCAACAGGCGGGCATATTTCACATCGTCGATCCCGACGATGCGGATGTCTTCCGGGATGCGTTGCCCCAGTGATATCAACGTATGCATAAGGATTCCGGCCGTAAGATCGTTCGCACAAACAAAAGCATCCGGTCGGTCTTTCTTCAATATGGATTTGATGAACTTTGCGTCTGAAGCATCCCCCATCCTCACCAGGTCAAGCGTGGACTTCTTGGCTTGTGACAAAAGAGCCTCACGATATCCCGCAATCCGGCCATCCACGGTCGGCGCTGAATTCGGTCGTGCAAAAAAGGCGATGCGCTTAGCGCCAACTTTAATCAAGTGCTCGGTAGCCAGATAGCCCGTGCGCCGATTATCAATTCCCACCAAATCATACTTACCGCGTTGAGGATAAGGCTCAAGGCATCGATCAAGAAGAACGACAGGAATCCGAGCTCGGTCAAGAGCCGCGACAATCTGGTGATTGGATTGGTATCGGTTGGTACTGAATTCGACCGGAGCGAAGAACACGCCGGAAACCTTGCGGGAAATATAGCTTTCGCAGAGTTGCTCTGCCGCTTGCTCCTTTTCGTGTTCTTCTGGCGCCGCCGCATTACCCCACAGCAAAGCGTGATGCATGCCTTCTTGCGCTTCCATCATGCCCTTGCAGATCGCCTCGAAAATCTCTGTCTGTCCCAACTCCGGGATCAGCAGCCCGAAGACATGACTCCCTGAATTTGAATTGGAAGACACATACGTACCGGAGCCCACGCGCCGGGTCACAAGACCCAATGACTGCAGCTCCCGCATGGCCCTAAACACCGTCATCCGCGAAACTCCAAAGCGTCTCACCAATTCTGTTTCACTCGGCAGCCGCTTACCGGGCTTGTAATGGCCGGCTGAAATATCTTCTTGGAGTTTTTCGAATATTTGACGGTACTTGGTGTTACCCATGGAGAGCCTCTCACTTCTCACACCCTTGACGCGGCGGGTGGCAGTTCAAATACAAGTTAGTCCATGCGGCCCGGATATTACCATAGGCAACTTAAGGAGTAGTTGCCTAGCAATTGCCTTGACATCTGTTGTCATCAATCGCTAGAAGTGGATTGGGTTAAAGCTCAAAGCGTATCGCTCATTGCTCAGACGCCGTGGTCTACTCTGTTGCAATCCTGAAACGTCAACTCGCGTCCGCGTTGGGACCACGCTCGATTGGGCCACCCTGTGATTCAGATCGATTCGAGGCACAGAGTTTGAAGAATCCAGTCCAACTCATCACTTATGTCGATCGGCTAGCCGGCAATCTTAAGCAACTGCGGGCTCTTCTCAAGGGTCCTCTTGCAGACATTTTTGGTGGCATTCATCTCCTCCCTTTTTTTACTCCAATCGATGGAGCAGACGCGGGCTTCGACCCGATCGATCACACCGACGTCGACCTCCGGCTCGGTGATTGGAATGATGTGAGGGCATTGAGCGAGCAAGTTGAGGTAGTAGCAGACCTGATCGTCAATCACATATCAAGTGCTTCGCCGCAATTTAAAGATTTTTCCGAGAAAGGTGCCAATTCCGCGTTTGCAGACATGTTTCTCACCTATGATCGCGTTTTCCCCATGGGAGCGCGGGAGACAGATCTCCTGCTCATTTATCGTCCACGCCCGGGATTACCATTTATAAATACGCAGTTGGAAACGGGGGAGCGATGTCTTTTGTGGACGACATTCACTCCGCAGCAGGTCGATATTGATCTCCAGCATCCCCACGGCCATGCGTATCTGACATCCATCCTGGACCGATTTCAATCCGCCGGTATCCGCATGATTCGCCTCGACGCAGTAGGCTATGCAATCAAGAAACCCGGAACGAGTTGCTTCATGATTCCGGAGACTTTTCAGTTCATCGCATTACTGACATCGCAAATCCACAGTCTTGGGATGGAGGTCCTTGTCGAGATTCATAGTCATTATCTGCAACGAGTGGAGATCGCAAGCAAGGTTGATTGGGTCTACGATTTTGCTCTTCCGCCGCTGGTATTGCATTCCCTATTTACGGGTGACGCTACATCGCTTGCCCGCTGGCTGGCAATTCGTCCCCACAATTCCATCACCGTGCTCGATACTCACGATGGTATCGGCGTAATTGACGTCGGAGCGGGTGAACAAGGCGAAGCGGGCCTTCTTGCGCCAGCCGCAATCGACAAACTGGTTGAAACGATCCACTCGCGAAGTAACGGTCAGAGCCGGATGGCTACTGGTGCAGCGGCAAACAACCTTGACTTGTACCAGGTAAATTGCACTTTCTACGATGCTCTGGGACGTCGCGGAAATGAATACCTAATCGCACGCGCAGTTCAATTGTTCGTGCCTGGTATCCCGCAGGTTTATTACGTGGGGCTACTCGCCGGGACCAATGACATGGAACTGTTGGCTCGAACCCAAGTCGGTCGCGACATCAATCGCCACTACTACACTCCAGCTGAATTCGAAGACTCGCTCGAAAATACCGTCGTGCGGAATCTCATAGATCTCATCCGACTACGCAACGCCCACCCCTCTTTCGCGGGACAAGCACAAATTGAGACCCCATCGGATCAAAGACTAGTGATCACGTGGAAGAACCATGGAGACTGGGCAAAGGTCGATGTGGATTTCGAAGAACCACGAGCTTCGGTCACCTACTCCAGAGGGAACGCTGATCAGGAACGAAGTGTCGGACGATGGGACTCGCAAGCAAGCGTCAGCTGTTCGAAGGCAATCTGATGAAAGCCCCCACCAGCGCTCAACGAAGCTTATCGGTGATCAAGTGGCTCACATTTTTCATGTTCATGATGTTCGCAATGACGACCGAATCCGTGGGCGTCATTATTCCTCAAATCATCAAAGAGTTTCACCTGAGCATGACTGTTGGGGGTGCTTTTCACTATGCCGCCATGTCCGGTATCGCCTTCGCGGGGTTTTTCCTTGGGTATTTGGCAGATAAATTAGGCCGAAAGAGAACCATTATTTTGGGGCTGGTGCTGTTCGCGTTGAATTCTTACCTATTCGCGGCGGGCAGGTCCTTCGCGTTCTTTCTTATCCTCCTGGTAATCTCCGGAGCCGCGATCGGCATTTTTAAGACTGGGGCACTCGCCCTAATCGGCGATATCAGTAGATCTACAACTGAACACACCGCAACCATGAACACTGTGGAGGGATTCTTCGCCGTCGGCGCCATCATTGGACCTGCCATTGTGGCCCACCTTCTGGCGGTCGGCACGTCATGGAAGTGGCTCTACGTCATCGCCGGGAGCATCTGCGTTCTCCTCATCTTTACAGCTTCGCTCGTGACCTATCCGCAAACCACGGCAACGGCCGAATCTGTTGATCTCAGACGTACCGTGCAGATGATGAAGAATCCGTACGCCCTCGGTTTTTCGGCGGCGATATTCCTTTATGTCGCGGTCGAAAGCGCGATTTACGTATGGATGCCTACGCTGCTCGCCGCTTACCACGGATCCGCAACCTTCATGGCGGCTTACGCTATTTCGATCTTCTTCGTCCTTCGCGCCGCGGGGAGATTCATTGGCTCATGGATGCTCGCTAAATTGAATTGGGCTGCAGTGGTTACTGTGTTCAGCCTCGCTATTCTTACCTGCTTCCTCGTGAGCATGATTGGAGGAATCCGCATTGCCGTATTTCTTCTGCCGTTCTCAGGGCTGTTCATGTCCGTCATTTATCCCACGATGAACTCCAAAGGCATCAGTTGCTTCCGAAAGCCGGAACATGGGGCGGTTGCCGGTGTAATTTTGTTTTTCACGTGTGTCGCGGCCGTCGTCGGACCATTGGCAATGGGGGCGATCAGCGACGCTTTTGGTGATCCGAAATACGGCTTTATTCTGGCCACTGGTTTTGCAGGACTCCTCTTTATCGGGCTGCTGCTGAATTGGATTGTTAGTCCTACGCGTCAACTTCTCCAGAAGCTCGACCGAACCGAATACCACGTACCTGAGACTCAAGACCTTCGCTTGCAAGCGCAACGTTGAACCACTGCACAGAGTAAAGTCTATGGCTTGGATCGTAGCGGTCTTTCCTGAATTGCCATTTGACTGCTATAAAGCCTGTACACTACTTTGAAGGAATCGCCACAGTGCCTGCAGACCTTAAACGCGCATCATCTGTCATCCACCATTCGAACATTCTGGATGGTCGGCCTGGGTTCCGCCTCCACAGCAGTTGGGGCTATGTCTCAGTTCTTGAAGGTGGCGGCCACATCTGCGAATTGGTTCTGCATGCGCTCGGTTCCGTGAACCCCATGTGGAGACCAACGTGGAAAACGATCGACCCTTCTACATACAAGCCGCATAAGCACCACCGAATCTACGGCGCACCGCCCGAAGGCAAACTTCTCGCGGGCATCTCCGGTCACAGCATAAGCTTCGATTATTTTGGACCGCCTTCCCCAGAGGAGATTGCTGCGGGACACAGCACGCACGGTGAAGGTCCAGTCGTAACGTGGCGCAAGGAACGGCAACGTCAGAAGCCGGTGCCGACGCTTGTCTATCGCGCGAATCTTCCCCAGGCCCAAATGCGTTTGCGGCGTGTAATCTCTCTCGACCGCGACTACCCCGTCATTCATTGCGAAGAAATCGCTTTCAACTTAGCCACCTTCGACCGGCCGATCTCCTGGAATCATCACATTACATTTGGTCCGCCTTTTCTTGAAGCGAACGTCACGCTTTTTGACATGCCGGCTACTCGCAGTAAGGTCTGTCCCGCCACCTTCAGCACGAAGATGTCCATCCGGCCCAATTCCGAATTTCGCTGGCCAAATGCGCCGAAAAAACGGGGTGGATTTCTCAATCTTCGGACCAGCGCGAAGGGTCGATACGGTCATTACACAGCACATTTACTAGATCCAGCTCTTCAGACTGCGTTCATCGCGGTATGCAATCCCCGCCTGCGACTATTGCTCTTATATGTTTTTGATCGAAATGACTTTCCGTGGGTCGGGAACTGGGAAGAGTCCCACAATCGTGTTCATGCGCCGTGGAGCGGGCGGGAGTTCTGCCGGGGGTTCGAGTTCAGTACAACTCCTTTTCCCATTCCGCGACGCGACACAGTCACGAATGGAACCCTGTTCGGAGAGTCCACATATAAGTGGTTGCCAGCACGAAGCGCGGCGAAATCGAAGCATATGATTGTTATGTTTGAGGTCCCGCAGGATTTCAAAGGAGTCGCCGCCGTAGAGATCAGACGAGGTTCCCTGCTGGTGCGCGAGAAATTCAGCCAACGCACATTGCGCACAAGAGCCAGGCGCTCTACGTGAGCCTCGCGTCGCGGGCCAGTAAGGGCATTTTTAATAAGTACCGACGAGTCGGCTTGTAGGAAGCGATCTCCGCACTCGGCATCGATTTTGTACGGAACGAGCAATCTGGAACTAACAATCATGCCAGGACGTGACCATGAGTGACGTCGTCCGGAATCTCAAGTAACCGGCATGCTGTAGGTCATCGGCAAAAATCAATTCAATCCCAATAGCGCCCCATCCGCCGCGAACGCTAACGTCCGAAGACATTCGTCCTTACGACATTCCCTATTGACTGGCGTTAAGCGACTTCAGGTAAGCCACGACTGCTTCGGCATCGGAGCGTATCATGTGAAACCGAGGGGCGCGGAGCGGCTTGCCGATTCGCGAGATTGAGGTCGTCAGCAGCGTAATCATCGCCACGCTACTATGCATATAGCACCATAAAAGCCCCTGATAAGGGCGAGGTCGGTGGTTCAAGTCCACCCAGGCCCACCATCAATCCCCAGTAAATATGCGATTAAATGCGATTATTCTCACCGTGCCCTCATAAAGGTAGACAGCGATGATGGCTCACCCGAGCGAATCTGACCCCAAGCTCATGGATCTTCAAGCGGTTCTTGCTGAGGTGCAGCGCTTGCTTGAGCATCAAGCTCCCAAAGAACCTTCGATCAACGGAGAAATATGAGGAGACGGACCAGGCGCCCGGCGGTTCTGCATCTGCGGAAGCTGAAAGCAGGACCTGGGACAAATGTCCCTTCACTCAGCCGGGCTAGGCTGATGCAACTGATTGAAGAAGCGGTGTTGGATGCTTACACCGAAGAAGATCAAGCAGTTGGGTTCCTCACGATGATTGAGGAGCATCTGGCGTTGCCGTTCTCTGTAAAGATCCTTGGCGTCGATGCCGACGTGGAGAAGGTGGTCGACATGACGCTAGATGGCCAAATTGTTGCCATTTGCCGCCGAGGCAAAACGCGGCAGAAGATCCCAATCCTCGACTTGGCTTTACCGACGCCGACTCCGGCAGGTGCAGAATGGATTGCCGCTTATCGCTATTGGTGCGGAGGTTTTCGGTGAGCGAATATCAGTATTACGATTTCCGTGCCCTCGACCGTCCGCTGACGAGAAACGAGATGGCCACGCTACGTTCCATCTCCACGCGGGCAGCAATTACCGCCGCGAGCTTCACGAACCACTACGAATGGGGAGACCTCAAAGCCAATCCGAGCAAACTTTTGGAGACGTATTTCGACGCTTATGTCTACGTCGCGAATTGGGGAACGCGTGAGTTTCATATTCGGCTTCCGCAGGGATCGATCGACTATAGGTTGCTCAAGGCCATGGTGCTAGGCGAGTCCCTGCGGGTACGAAAAACCGGGACATTCGTGATCGTTGAATTTCGATTCGAGTCGGAGTGGGATGGCGAGGACGACGGGACCCGATGGATGGCCTCCTTGATGCCCCTGCGCTCAGATTTGCTTGGCGGCGACTACCGGTGCCTTTATCTCGGCTGGCTTCGCTCTGCACAGGATGGCGGACTTGATGAAGATAAACTGGAACCGCCCGTTCCGGCAGGCTTGGAAGAACTATCCGGTCCGCTACATGCGCTGATCGAATTCCTCGAAATCGACGAGGACCTCCTCGAGGTTGCAGCACAGGCTTCAAAACCTCTCACCGCCGGAGCGAGTCGCAGAGAGCTGTGCACGTGGATTCGGCGTCTGCCGGAAAAGGATAAGACCGAGTTGCTGATCACTGCGGCCGTGAATCAGGACGAGCGCTGGCGAAACGACCTAGTGCGGCGTTTTCGACGTACGAATCTGCGGCAGACTTCCGACGTGGTCGCTGTGAGCGAACGGCGTAAGGTAGGCGATCTCCTGTCAGCGGCTCAGACGCGCGCGAAGAGCTCTACTGGCAAGCTCTATCGGCGGGTGAAGAAGGGTCCTTCCGGGGCGGCGTGACCCGACTCGACAGTCGATGGCGCCTCGGGGCTGAATGTGGTTAGAATAAACGTATGCAAAATTGGCGCGAGCGAGTCAGCGTAAATCCCGCCGTCTGCCACGGCCGAGCGTGCATCCGCGGCACACGTGTCTTAGTGTCCGTCATAGTGGATAACGTTGCGGCTGGTGTACCGCGCGAAGAGATATTGCGGAGCTACCCGGCGTTAACAGACCCAGATATCGATGCGGCATTGGCGTACGCGGCTGAGTTGACCCGCGAGGGCACTGTGGATTTGCCGCTGGAAATCAAAGCTTGAAATTTAAAGTCGACGAAAATCTTCCAACAGAATACGCGCCGATCCTTCGCGAGGCAGGCTTCGAAGCAGCTAGGGTCTCCGACGAGAAACTCTCAGGTGCTGGCGATTCGGTCCTCTCCGAGCGTTGCCGCGCGGAAGATCGTGTGTTGATAACGCTGGACCTGGACTTCGCGAATGTCCAAGCATACCCTCCAAAATCCCATCCTGGAATCGTGGTCTTTCGCTCTAAGTCCCAAGACAAGCCAACGCTTGTTGCTCTTTTGAAGCGACTCGTCCCCGCGTTGCTGCAACTTTCACCAAAGCATCAGCTTTGGATTGTCGAGCCGGACCGCATCCGATATCGCGAAGAATGATACTTCGGGAGCATCGACCGCAATACTGATAAGGGCGAGGTCGGTGGTTCAAGTCCACCCAGGCCCACCATCAAATCACCAGTAAATACGCGGCTATTCTCGCTTTCCCCCTTCCTGGGGATCGCCACCTAAAAACCGATTTGTCAACCATTTGTCAACTTGCCGGGCAAACGGATGCCAACACGTTCAGAGTGTTTTGAACCTTCTTGTCGGCTATCCCGGTCCTCGAAAAAGAAAAAAACGGCCCGACCGACCATCACAATCGCCGCTCGCCCACCGTCCACGAATACTTGGACGCCAGCAATCTGACACGCGCAGTTCCCGCCCTTTCCCATACGCCGCCGCGCAGCCGGCTTTTCACGGCACTTGTCACGGCGTATGATTTTGGGGATGGGATTGCCAGAAACTTTCCACACGGTTCAAGAACCATGCCGCATTGTTCCCGCGAAAAGAGAGCGCCTCGCCTATGGGAGAAGGAACGGTTTCGAAACCAATGAAAGAGGGTTCGCACTGTCTGGCCCGAAATATTATGCCAAGTTTCGGGAGGTGAGCAGTAATTTCATCCAGAACGGCGTCAATCAATTCAAAATTGATGGCACCGGGAACGTCAACACTGTTTTTCCAGGTAGCAGTTTTGACAGCGACTTTGCCGCTGCGATCAGTCTTATTCATGAATGGCGCGGCCTTAAGCCTGACCTTTACGTGAATCTGACTACAGGAACCTATCCTTCTCCGTTCTGGTTGCGGTACGCCGATTCGATCTGGAGGGGCGGGGAAGACCATAGCTTTGCCGGTGTAGGAAGCTGGCGCGAGCGGTGGATTACCTATCGCGATCAGGAGACTTATCGTGGTGTCGTGCAAGCAGGCCCGCTGTTTCCATTGAATTCATCAATGCTCCATGGACTGATTTATGCACAACAGGCTGAACATCTGGAGAGCGATCCTGGCGATGATTTCGAGAATGAAATTCACTCGTACTTTGGGAGCGGGACGTTGAGTTGCCACCGAAGGGGCCACGTCGATTTTTGACACGTAGCCCTTGGAAGCGCGACCGCGGTCCCTCGTCCGTTTCACTCATTGCTGGACAAGAACATACGTTCACGCTCCGGCCATTCGAGGTATTGAATCTTGAGGCATCGCCGGTAGAGTAGCGCGTCTTCAGCCGATGACCGGGCCAGCTGGACGTCAGGAGCCCTGAGAACTCCAGACCAGAGGACCACGACAAAGTGTCAATTTTGAAAAGAGCTGTTCTGGTGGGTTTGGCTTTCGTATTCTCGATTTCTCTTCCGCTTGGGTCTTCCCCTCCAGGGCAACAAGATTGGACCCATTTTGCCCGCATCGGTGCTTACGGCCTTCAGGCCGGCAACGCAAGCGACATCGTCCAGGATGCGAGAGCCAGCGATGTCTTCGGAATTGAAGCAGACAACGACACCACCGGACGTTATGACAGCTTCCTCGATCCTGGGCAGAAGCTCAAGGCCATCCGATCAGTAGCGGAGAAGGCACACCGGGCGGGCAATCGCGCCTTCGTCTACATCGCTGGCACCGAATGCATTACTGCCCACAGCGATTTGGCCCAACATACGTTGGCGAAGGATCATCCTGATTGGTTGCAGCGGGACATTCATGGCAACCCAGCAATTTTCGGGAGCGGTGATGCTTTCTGGATAGCAAAAGGTGACGAAGACGTATGGGTGAGTCCCTATGCACTACAGTGGCGCCAAATCTATATGGAACGCGTGAGGCAGATCGCAGCAACCGGCATTGACGGAATCTACGTTGACATTCCGTACTGGATGACTCACTTCAAAGGGTGGGAGAACACCTGGGCCAGCTTCGACGACTACACCGTTTTGGCCTTCAGGAAAGAGACAGGACTAGATGCGCGCATGGACCTGAAACTCGGCGACTTCTCGGATCTGAACTTTCGCAAGTGGGTGAATTTCCGCCTGCTGGCGATCACGGATTTCTTGCAAGACATCGCCCGGAACGCGAAGTCGGTTAGTCCGCAAATCAAAGTGATTCCGGAGATCTATCCCGGGATCGAGGAAGAAGTGGTTCGGGTGGGCTCCGATCCGTACCGGCTATATCCGGTCGTCGATGCCATTGCTCATGAGTACGAATTTGGAGAAGGCGACCACACCGCAGCCGCCCGTACGCCACTCGACTGGTTCCTGTACCAGGCTGGAATCGCATCCTTCCGGGCATTCGCTGCAGGCAAAGCGACTTGGTTGCTGAACTATTCTTGGGACGCAAGCCAAAATGTCGACCCCAGGCAGGCCATGGAAAACTTGGCGATGTCCGAGATTATGGCGGGAGCGAATGTGTGGGACGCCTCAGGTCACGTGATGAGTGGTTCGAACGACCTGCCCACGCGGAAGAAGATCTTTTCGTGGATCCAGCGGCACGAAACAGAGTTCTATAGTCCGCGCACGCCCATTCAACCCACCGGAGTGTATTTCTCACCCTCAACAAGGGACTACTTCGTGGATGACTTCCTGCCTTCGTATCAAGGCGTGTTGGTTCTTTTACTGCAGGCGCACCTCGAATACCAAATCGTCACTCCGCGTACGCTGCGTGATTTCAGAGGAAGAACACTGATCTTGCCTGATGTTCGCATTCTGGACGATTCTGAAAAGGGAGCTCTGAAAAAGTTCCTGCTTGGGGGTGGCAGGCTTGTGGTCACAGGGACAGATGCGACCGGCTTGGACGACCCGTTTCGCGTCATTCGATTCCCACTCTGCCCAGGCAAAGCATATCTCGCAGCGTTGCGAAAGGATTTTGTCGCCGTCGTCCCATCGGCAGAACAGAAGTTCCTCGAGGCCTTGGAAGCTCGGCGCAAAGTGATTGTGGACGCGTCACCGTCCGTCGCAACAAACATTGCACTCGTAAACGGCCAGCCGCACATTTTCTTCGCCAATTTCAAAGGGCTCGTCGCCAACAAGAATGCAGTGCAAACACTCGAGGTCGGAGCCAGAGTCGTCTTGAAGGAGCGCCCGAAGGCGTACTTCCTTCCATTTCTGGGCGAAGTGGAGGAACTTCATGGAAGGACGCAAGAAGGAGAAACCACCTACGTTCTTCCGGACATAGCAAAAGGTGCGGTCGTATGGTTTGATACGAGCCCGAATCGAGTTCTTTCGTCGAGCCCGCGTTACTACGGACTGACTCGGAGCAGCAGGTGACCATGGAATGCGGTCCTAAGGAACCGCGCAAGAATAATAGCTCATTGTTTTATGAACTCGTACATTTGTTCATTGTTCCAGAAATCGAATCAGCACACCCAGTAGACACCGAAGTCCAATCGTGAAGGGCTAGATTCATCTTACCGATCGCGATGTTCTTCCTTGTAGTTATGTTTTAATTCCTAGAGAAAGGAGCCGAGAGTCGGAATTCTAACATAATGCGACCCATCACTTCTAACCCTGCAGTCCTCCGCCGCTACCTGCTCCGCCACCAGATTGCCGAGCTGCCCCAACTCAAGCGGGTCCTCGGCTCCTCGGTCGATCTCACCGTCATCCGCAAGCTGCAGCACCTCGGTTATCTCACCAGCTACAGCCATCGCGGACGCTTCTACACGCTTCAGGAAATCGCGCGCTTTGATGCTCGTGGGCTGTGGTCTCACGAAAGCGTCTGGTTCTCTCGTTACGGCTCTCTGGTAGACACCGTGGAAGCCTTCGTCCAGGCCTCCCCCAACGGCTACTACGCCCCGGAATTGACCGACGTCCTCCACGTCGAGGTCCAAGAGCCTTTGCGCCATTTGGTCCGACAACAACACCGCCTCAGTCGATCCGCAATCGGGGGCCGGTTCCTCTATACCTCCATGGATTCCGCCCTGCGACGTCGGCAAACCCTGGCGCGTCGCAGTGCTCAACAGCTACCGGTGGTGGTTCACTCCGAGGCCCTGGAGCTCTCTGCCGATGAACTCCAGGCCGCCATCCTCCTGCTGTTTTATGGATTGCTGGACGAGCAGCAGCGCCGCTTGTTCGCGGGGATCGAATCGCTGCGGCTCGGGCATGGCGGCGACAAGCTCCTAGCCGAGTTCCTGGGCCTGGACGTAGACACCGCGGCTCGGGGCCGCGAACAACTGCTGGAGCAGAAGGTGAGCCTCGGCCGGATCCGCCGCATCGGTGGCGGCCAGTCAAGGGCGGAGAAAAAAACGCCGCGGTGATCGAACTGTTGATCCGGGAGGCGTTCTTATTTTTTCTTGACAAGTTCATTTCTCCACAGGTAGTCTCGCCGAGACTCGCCGCCATTGCACTAGTAGTTTTCATTTGTGGTTTCGGTTGATTACGAATAATATCCTGATGTTTCGTCTTAGCCGATTTGCCAAAAATGTGACGTAACAGGAGGGGCCGTGCTTCTCCGCAAAGGTTTCTCCATTTCCGTTTTGCTGGGTAGTTTTCTGCTGCTGCTCTGCGCAACGCCTTTACTGGCTCAATCGCCGGCGCGCCTGGACGGTACAGTACTAGATTCGAGCGGGGCTGCCGTCGCCGGCGCCCAAGTCAATCTCACTAATACCGCGACAGGAGTAGCGTCGAATGCAAAGTCCGGCACTGGTGGCGAATATGTTTTCTCCTACGTGCTGCCAGGTGCTTATAGTTTGTCCGTCAGCAGTGCTGGATTCAAGACCTCGACTCGGCCACTCGTCGTTCATGCGAACGACCATATCGCCGTGAATGTCACCCTCCTTGTCGGCGCCGCGAGTCAGTCAGTTACAGTGACGTCGGAATCTGCAGCCATACCGGTTACGGACTCTGGCCAGCGGTCCGAAACACTCACTAGCCAGCAGATTCAGGCGTTCTCGACGGTTGGTCCCGACGCCGAGGAATTAATGGAATTACTGCCCGGCATCACGGTGAATGGCGGTGGCGTCGGCGGTTCCGGTTATGGAAACAAATTTGATCCTCATGTCGTGAGTTCCGCCAACAATGGTATTGAAGGATTCAACGTTAACGGAAATCGATCAGACGCCAATACCTTCAAACTCGACGGCGGCAACATGGACGACCTGACGGGGAACAACGGGAGCAACATCTATCCCAACACTGAGTTCATTTCCGAACTGACGGTCGAAACCAGCAATTTCACGGCGGACCAGGGTGGCAGCCCGGTGCTGGTCACTGCGATCACCAAGTCCGGAACGAAAGACTTTCACGGGGAGGGGTTTTGGAGCGGACGCAACTATGCGTTGGACGCCAACAACTGGAGCAATAATTATGCCGGCATTAAGCGGCCGCAGTCCAAATTTAACTATCCCGGGTTTTCCATCGGAGGACCGATTCTGCTGCCAGGAACCAGCTATAACCGAGGGGCCAACAAAAAGTTGTTCTTTTTCTTTGGAGCGAATTGGTCCAGGCAACTACCAGATTTCGGCACGCAATTGGGCGACGTGCCAACCCTGAAGATGCTCAGCGGGGATTTTAGCGACATCGTCTTCAGTCCTACCTGCACTGCTGCTCGCACGGCTGGTAATGCGTCCTCGACCACCTACCTGAATCAGCCTTGCCAAATCAACGACCTAGCGACTGGAAAGACTCTTGATCAGCAAGCAGGGCTCTTAACCGGATTTACCAGCAGCGGCGTCGGCCTACTCAAGTCGCTGATGGGTCCCAGTTTCGTTGGCCCCAACTACCACGACTCCAATGGACTATGGAACTTTGCGGGCCATCCTCTCTTTCCCCAGAATGTGACACAGTACGTTGGACGGTTTGATTGGGACCCTTCAGACAAGGCCCGTATCTTTGTGCGTTTAGGGCGGCAGGATGAGACGCAATTCTCGCCGTGGTCAGAGTATTCGGGCATCAATAGCACATGGACCTCCAGCGTTCCCGACCCGACGCCAACGATCCAGGAATATCATTCGCGTTCGATGAACATCAGCATGATGAATTTGTTGAGTCCGACTCTGACCAATGAGTTCGTATTCAATGCGAACGTGCTCCGTCAGCCGAATCACTACCAAAATGCCAAGATCTTGAGTAAGCAGTCCCTGGGCGTCAACTTCAATGGGTTCTTTCCGAGCACAGACACATATCCGCTTGTTCCGCAGATCATTCCGGCGTTTGCGATGTGTGACAACTTCAACACAGGCGGCTGCGGCAATGCTCCGGGCGAAGGGCGTTGGGGGGCCAGCAACCTGGTGGGAGCAGGAAACTTCTACAAGCAGACTCAATTTGAATTTGGCGACAACCTTACCAAAGTGGTTGGGGCACACACGTTGAAGTTTGGCGGTCTGATCGGGCGAGCACGCAACGACCAGAACCTCAGCGCAGACGCCCTGGAGGGAGCCGTCGTAACTTCCCTCTGGGCTGGAAATACCACTGGAGATGAGTACTCGGACTTATTGATCGAACATTTTTCTTCGTACGAACAGGCCAACCATGATGTTCGCGGCAATATGCGATCTTCTATTTTCGAATGGTTCGGCCAGGACAATTGGAAAGTGAGCAAGAAGCTGACGCTTGAGTTCGGAGCTCGCTGGACTTTACAAGGGCCTTGGTACGAGGCGAGGGGCCTGGGGGCAACATTCGACCCGTCAGCCTATACTGCGGCCAACTCATCGAGCGCGTTTGATGGGGTTCGTACCTCGAGCTGCAAGAATCCAGGACAGTCGGCAGTGCCTCTCTGCGGAACGATTCCCACGACCATCCTGCCCTACCCGCATCCTCTGACGCAGCCCCGGTTTGGTTTCTCCTGGGATGCCTTCGGGACAGGCAAAGCGGTACTGCGCGGAGGCGTGGGGCAGTACTCCCAGCGTGATCCGACCAACTCGAGCTTTGGCGCAATTGTCGGCCCGCCAAATGTCTTCTATGCATCGATATGTTGCGGATACAACAGCTTGAGCGCGATTGAAAGCGCGAGCGCAGGGAGCCAAGGCGCCTTTAGCTATACCCAGAGTAGCGCCGTCTATGATCTGCGCGATCATCATCTTCCCTCCGTGTACCAATACAATCTGACGCTGTCGTCAGCTCTCCCACATCACTTTTTTGCCGAACTTGGATATGTAGGCAGCCAGAGCCGTCACTTACTTCTGGAGCAAAATATTGATTCCGTTCCATATGGTGCGCTTTGGGCCGGCAGCACTAATCCTGCATGTCCACATTGCCTACTGTCAGGCGCGTCTGGCAACGAAGGCAATTACGCTCCGTACAAGCCTTTCAAGCAAATCTCGCAGATCCAGCACTCCGGAAACGCCAACTATAATGGGCTGCAGGCGACTTTACGCCGCCAGGCCAGCCGCTCACTTGATTTCATCGCCAGCTACACTTATTCGAAGGCCCTGGGCGACAGCGACCAGTTCCAGACCCTTCTTGCTAATCCATTCAGTACGGCGGGTTCCCGCCACGTCCTGAGTTTCGATCGTACTAACACCTTCTCAGTTGGGTATCAATATTTTGTACCCAACGGAGCCCGCGGCGCTATGGGCGAATCCGCTTTTGCACGTGGTGCGCTCAACGGCTGGATGCTTTCAGGCATAACCCGAGCAACTAGTGGCGGTCCCATCGCGCTAACCGCCAACGTCACCTGCGTACAGCTCGATGCGAGCGGAAACTCGGGCAGCTGTTCTAGCTCGCTGTGGAATCCTTCCGACACATGGTTTGGCACCAACGCATGGAGTTACGCATTCCTGCCCGGTTCCAATGGAGGTACGCCTATTGGCATTTACCCCACATACATCTGCGACCCCAAAGCCAGTCATGGAGGAGTGAACACGCATTTCATCAACGCGAACTGTGTTGGTTTACCAGCTTTCGACCAGCAAGGGGCGATCGACCCACCCTATATCAAGGAACCTGGATATTTGAACTTTGATCTTGCACTTCAGAAGTCATTCAAGATGGGTGAGAGCCGACATCTGGACATTCGGTTCTCCTCGTTTGACTTAACCAATCGATCGCAGCTCTATCCGATCCAATCGGTGGCGCAATTTAACTGGGTTTTGCCTTTCGGAGCCACCGATCCCAGTCAAGGCCATGCGGTTTTGACCAACGGCACCGGATCATGCGTGGGCGGCAACGTGCCGTTAGGCTACAGCTGTAGCAAGGGCGCAAACGGTCTGCAACGGGAAATGGAGGGAAGCGTCAAGTTCTTCTTCTAACTTGCTAGATCTGTATCGGTTGAAAAGCCCGTCCCCTTAGTTTAGGTTTGCCGATGTGTCTGAGAACGAACCGGTGCTGGAGTTAGTCCCGGTCCGATGTGAGGTATGCGGTTATCATCGAAGAGTTTGAATTTGATGAGAAGGAAGACGCATTATCCGCTTTCCATGGCGTTTCTGCTGGCGTGGCTACTGATCGCTCCTTCCCCGCTCCTGTTGTGTGGAGCGCTCCAAGCGCAATCCCGCGACACCACACTAGGAATCGAGGCTGACAGAGCTGCGGCCCAGGATGATACAAACCGAGCGCTTGATCTCTATGCCAAGGCGCTGGCATCGAAACCTGACTGGACGGAAGGCTGGTGGAAATACGGCGACCTGCTCTATCAGGCTCGTCGATTTCAGGAAGCGGCACAAGCCTTTGGACGGCTTACCCGGCTGGCGCCAAACAACTCCCTCGGTTTCGCTCTGTTGGGCCTGTGCGAGTACGAACTTGCCGACTGGAACAACGCTACCCTGCATCTGAATAAAGCCTTGAATCGCGGCGGGCTGCCGCCGGACATTTCCCGGTTCGCAGCGTACCACCTTGGTTTGGCGCTCCTGCGACAGCGAAACCAGGGCGGAGCACTCCTCACTTTCAAGCTTCTCTTTCATCAGGATCCCGACTACCCGGGTCTGGGCCTGGTCTTGGGAACAGCCGAACTCAGCCTGGAGCAGCCGCCGGTCGCGACCGCAGCGACATTTCCCGCTGCGCAGATTGCGGGTAACGCGGCGCTCGCGATCCTAAGTGCCCGTTCCGCAGATGCGGAGAAATCTTATCGCGACCTGGTGGTGCAGTTCCCCAACCAGGCCTCTGCTCATCTGAGCTTTGGCCTTTTCCTGGAGAGCCAGCATCGTGACGATGAGGCCGCAAAGGAATTCACCGCGGAGACCAAGGTCAATCCAACCAGTGCTGTTCCATGGCTCTGGCTGGCGCGAGTCGCAATCGCCCAACAAAATCCCGAGGCAGCCCGTTCGTACGCAGCGCATGCTCGGGAACTCGATCCCAAGGACCCACTCTCCTTGTTGATTGAAGGCCGAAGCTTCATGCTCGAGCATCGCTGGGAGCAAGCGCTAATTCCGTTGCGTGCGGCGGAGGACGCTGTACCTCAGAGTTCCGAAGTGCACTATGCTTTAGCGTCGGTTTACAGTGCGTTACATCGCGGGCAGGAAGCGGACAAGGAACGGCAACTATTTCTACAGGCTCAATCTGCAGATGGGCCCGAGGAGGATGCAAGGCGGTGAAGAACGCGCTGCTTGTCATTCTCGCAGTAGGCATTTTCGATGCCGGGCTTTTCGCGCAGTTACCCGACTTCGCAGCTCCAGAGAACATGAATGCTTGCGCCGAAGGCGACCAGGCCGTTGTGGGCGGCCACTGGGAGGCGGCGCGTGATCTCTATAAAACATGTATTGCTTCAGAGCCGCCACGCTTCGAAATACTATCGAACCTCGGCCTGGCGTACACGCGGCTTGGGCTGATGCAGGAGGCTATCGACAGTTATCAGAAGGCGCTTGTGCTCAGCTCGGGAAATCCAAAGGTAGAGTTCAATTTGGCGGTTTCTTTCGTCAGAGCAGGAAACTACGCCGCCGCTGTCGAACACTTGTCTAGGCTTCACAAGACTGAACCGGGCGAAATGCGAGTAACGGAACTGCTCGCATTTTCCTATTACCGTCTGGGCCGTTACTCGCTGGCTGCACGCGAAGCTGAACGTGTCTACAAGGCTCATCCGGAAGATGCAGGTAACGCGCTGATCCTGGGATCGGCATACACCCGCCTGGGTCTGTACGACAAGGCCCTGCCTGTGATTACGTTGGCCCTAAAGTCGGCTGGTTCGGCCGAAGGTCATCTCATCATGGGCGAGACATTGTTGGGCCTTCGCCTTTATCACCCTGCGATAGACGAATTGACGCAAGCAGCAGCGTTACAACCGAGCATGCCGGGCCTTCATTCCGCATTAGGGGTGGGTAAGGTGGGTTTGGGAGACTCAGTGGGAGCCATGGCTGAGTTTGAAGCAGCGTTAAACGCCGATCCTAATGACTATCAGGCGAACTATTACATGGGACGCCTTAAGCGGCTTGACGGAGACGTTCCTTCTGCGCGGAAGTTCCTAGAAAAGGCGGAACAACTTAGTCCAGGAACTCCTGACGTGGTTTTCGAAAATGCCGCGATCGCGATGGCGGCGCATGATTATTTGAAAGCAGAGGCCTTATTGAACAAGGTTCTGCAGCAACAGCCAGACCACAGCGAGGCGCACTTTCTACTCGCTGAGGCATATCTCAAACAGGGCCATCGGCAAGAAGCTCAGCACGAACGAGAGATTTTTGAAAAATTGCGGAAGGAACAGCAGGATAAGACCTCAAAGACAGGGAAGCGGAGGAGCTCCCAAAAGTAGTGCAGCATCTTCTGTGGACGGTAATCCATGAAACGCCGGATCTCATTCAGCATCAGAGCAATTTTCGCGCATGGTTTCCTGTGCATTGGTCTTTCACTGATCTCGTCGTCAGCGGGGGCTCAGGCCCCGAGTGCAGGCGCCATTTCCTTTAAGGGTATTACTCAACGTGCAGAAACTGCTCGCGAGAAGGGCGACATTCCAGCTGCAATCCACTTATACCGTCAGGCTCTCCTTCAGAAGCCTGGCTGGCAGGAGGGGTGGTGGTACTACGGGTCGCTTCTATATGACAGCAACAAGTACCCGCAGGCGGCCGGTGCTCTCCGGCGGCTCATCACACTGAACCCAAAGTTAGGGGGCGCGTGGGCTTTGCTGGGCCTGAGTGAGTACGAGACACACGACTTCGACCGGGCGTTCGACCATCTACAGCGGGCGAGAGAAGTGGGTTTTGGCGAAAACCAATCTTTGGCCGACGTCGCAGATTATCATTTGGCGGTCCTTCTCAACGCGCACGGCGAATGCGAGCCAGCACGATCCCTGCTTTCATCATTGTTATTGCGCGGTGTGAATTCGGAAGACGTGCAGATCGGGCTAGGCATGAGCCTATTGCGGGTGCCACTGCTTCCGACCCAATTAGATCCTTCCAAAGATGCGCTGATTCATGATGCCGGCAGCACCGCGGGGCTTATTGCACACAAGGAGTACGAGAAGGCGGACGAAGCGTTTCAGGCTCTGCTAACGAAATACCCAGCGACTCCTTTCGCGCACTATGCCTACGGCTCGATGTTGGCGTCACGCGGACAAGAGGATGCGGCCAAGGCTCAGTTCCGGGAAGAAACGACCATAACGCCAGACAGCGCCCTGCCATACATGGAATGGGCCTTCATCGAGTCAAAGGGAGGGGACTATCAAGAAGCTCTCCCGCTAGCTAGGAAAGCTGTGGAACTTTCGCCAAATTCTTTCTTAGCCCACTATCTGCTCGGAAACGCTCTTCTCGCGACGGGAGATACGCACGGCTCGGTGGCGAACCTGGAGAATGCGCGACATTTGGCGCCCGATAGTCCTGAAGTGCGATACAGCTTGGCCCGCGCATACGCGAAAGCTGGGAATCCGCAACTCGCGCGGCGCGAACAGACAGAATTCACAAAGCTCCAAGCAGATCGGCAAAGAAAGCTTCGCGAAGGGGACGAGGTTATGAAACTATCTGAACAGTAAACCTCAAGTGTACCATCGTCGTCGCCTTCCCAATAGCGAGTTCATTTTCGAATGCACAGAGATAATTCTAGTATTTTTTCCGGGACTAAGGGTTAGATGAAGAACCTTTCACGGCGTGAGGCACTGCGGGCGCTTGGACTCGGAGGATTGTTTGCTGCAGGTGGATGGCGAAGGCGAAAAGGATTGTGGCAACAGATCGCATCGAGGAGCGTGGCAGCAACCGGACCCGCGATTTTCTCGATTGTGCCTCCTGAGCAGAGCCATATTAATTGGGTGCATGACAATGCGGCGTCCGTGGCACATTATCTGCCTGAGTCGATGGTTTCTGGATGTGCTGTTCTCGACTACGACAGCGATGGTTGGATGGATATTTTTCTGGTCAACACTGGGCCCTGCGATTCCGGACTCAAGCCGCCGACCGCGAAATGCGCTGTATCGAAACAATCGCGACGGCACTTTTACTGACGTCACCGCAAAAGCCGGGCTCGAGGGCGTGGCGTTTGGAGAGGGAGTCGCCGTCGGAGACTACGACGGCGATGGATTTCCCGACCTGTATGTCACCGCTTATGGGCACAATACGCTCTACCACAACAATGGTGACGGGACGTTTACCGATGTGACGACGAAAGCGGGCGTTGAAGACCCCAACTGGTCCACGTCGGCGGTCTGGTTTGACTACGACAATGATGGCAGACTTGACCTTTTTGTCTGTAATTTTGTGGAATATGCTGCGGGCGACAAATATTTATGCGGCAATAACCGCGCCGGCAAACACTACTACTGCATTCCGCGCCTGTTCAAAGGCCGTGCCAGCAAGCTTTACCACAACAACGGGGACGGTACCTTCACCGAGACAGGTCACCTGACCGAAATCGGAAAAAAGCTTGGCAAGTCCCACGGCGTGGTAGCAACGGACATTAACAATGATGGGTGGATGGATCTATTCGTAGCGAATGACACCGAGCCGAATTATCTTTTTGTCAACCACGGAAATGGAAAATTTGAGGAGAGCGGTTTCCCGGCAGGAGTTTCGTATAGCGATGCTGGACGCCCGCGGTCGGGCATGGGTGTCGATTCGGCCGATTACGACAACGACGGCAGGCTCGACCTGTTCGTTGCCAACATCGACCACGAACGGTTCTCGATTTATCACAACGACGGCGATGGCAGTTTTTCAGACCAGGCCGGTGAGACTGGCATCGGCCAAGCTACGCGTCTGCTAAGCGGTTGGGGTCTCAAATTCTTCGACTATGACAACGACGGCAATCTCGACCTAATTATGTCGAATGGTCATCCGGACGACATGGTGGAGGTCGACTCGCCTGGAGTGAGCTACCAAGAGCCCTTGCTACTATTCCACGGCAATGGCCACACTTTCGAAAACGTTAGTGCACACGCGGGGCCGGCCTTCCAAAAGTTATGGTCGGCGCGAGGCTTGGCCATCGGAGACTTTGATAATGATGGCGGCAGTGATGTGCTTATCAATAATAATGGTGGTCCGCCACTACTCCTGCACAATGAAGTTGGACATAAGAACAACTGGGTGGGGATTCGCCTCACTGGGCGGGAATGCAACATCGACGCTGTGGGTGCCTGGATTCGGTGGCGCTTCAACGGCGAAAAACGCTCACGTTTGAAAACTGCAGGCGGCAGTTTCCTGTCGAGTCACGATCCACGACAAGTGCTTGGAATCGGACAAGCGAAGAAGCTCGATTTCCTTGAGATCCAGTGGCCAAAACCTTCGAGCAGAATTGATCGGTTTGTTGACGTGCCACTCCATCGATATGTCACAATCGAGGAAGGTAAGGGCATCCGCAGCTGAAGAACCATCCCTGCCCATGAGACCACTCTCGACAGTGAGATTGCGATACACGCGCGAACCTCGATTTCGCGAGCGGTGTTCCCACGTCACGAGTTTGGAGATCGTGGCAAAGCGATTTGTTTGCAGGTTACTGATGCCTGTTGCGGTCGTATGCACGGGGATTCTCGAGCCGGACCGCATCCGGTATCGTGAAGAATAATGCTCTGGGAGCAAGGACCTCAATACTGATAAGGGCGAGGTCGGTGGTTCAAGTCCACCCAGGCCCACCATCAAAATCACCAGTAAATACGCGGCGATTCTCACTTTCCCTCTTTCCGGGGATCTCCCCCGAAAAACCGAATTTGTCAACCGTTTGTCAACTTTACGATTGACCGGATGGCACTACACTCAGGGCGTTAAGACCGTTCG
>WNFW01001588.1_pt1 | contig 38561 bp, 37 predicted proteins | sample 5400131 | NCBI WGS metagenome assembly WNFW01 (sample SAMN13153362, study PRJNA577476) | soil metagenome | isolation source: 20 cm soil or saprolite under grassland replicate 1 | place: USA:California | collected 2016-06-15 | reverse complement strand
AGAATGGACGTCTGGAGGACGAGGCGCACGTCGATGCCGGTGGGCGTGCCGCGAAAGTCGAGGGCGGGCAGGCGGTACGCGCGGCTCTCGCCGGCGGTGATCTCGTACATCCGGCGCGTGGCGCGAAGCGCATCGGCAGGTGTGCCGCCGACGAACTGGACGATCGCCGGCGCCCCGCCCATGGCGAACGCGCCGATGCCCGCCGTCTCCGTGATCGCGCTGTCGCCGATGTCAGGGTTGGCGTCGTGCGGGCCGAAGCCCGGGAAATAGAGGCCCACCGGTGTCAGGGCGGGGGCGGTGAACCAGCGATCGCCGAGGCCGCTCACGCGGATGCCGAAGTCTGTGCCGTTGCGCGCCATCGCCGTCACGAGGGTCGACCCCGGCACGCCGTGAGCCGCGTCCGTCGCCGTCTTGCACGCCGCCATGCCGAGATTCAGGAAGAAGTGCTCGTTGCCGGCGGCGAAGGCGAGGATGCGCGAGCGCTCGGCGGGCGGGAGATCGAGCGCCGCGACTTCCGGCGCCAGCAGCTTCACCAGCAGCGCGGAGGCCGCGCGGTTCCGATTGTGGCACTCGTCGCCCATCTGGAGCGCCTGGGCGATCAGCGCCCGCACGTCCACGCCGCCGGCGCGCCGGATCGCCTCGCCGAGTGCTCCACCGAGCACGTCGCGGAACCAGACGAGGCGATCGAGGACCTCGGGGGCGTTGGCGCCGTAGCGGAGGGCCTTGCCGAGGCCCTCGTTGAGGGTCGACCAGGCGTGGTTGCCGTGGGCACGGTTCTCGACGACGAAGACGGGCATCGAGGCCGTGATGATGCCGGCCATCGGCCCTACCGACCCGTGATGATGGCAGGGTGAGAATCGCACGTCGCCCCGCGACGCCGCGCGCTCGGCATCGGCAATCGTGCGCGCGAGGCCCTCGTACACGAGAGCGCCTCCGACGGCGCCCCGCATCGGGCCGCTCATCCGCTCCCAGGCGATCGGCGGCCCGGCATGGAGGATCGTGTCGCGTGTCATTCCCGGGATCACGTCGATCGCAGGCCGGACGTCGACCAGGAACGGGTGAGCCTCGAGCAGGCGCTCGAGCGCCGTGCGGTTGGCCGTGTCGATCTCGTCCCGCCACAGGGTCGCCAACCGATCAGCGCGCAGGGACGGCGTCCATGCCACGCGCGCCACGCGGACGCCCTGGCGTGCCAGCGCATCGGCGAAGAGGTCGGCGCCAACAGCGACCGCGGCGCCGCCGACGAGCGGGCGCTCAGCGCCCACCCGCGCCCTCCGCAAGCTCGCGGGCGACCTCGGCCGCAATGCGGTTCGACGCGCACACCACGGCGTCGAGCGCGGCGAGCGTCCGCTCCTGGACCGCCAGGCCCTGGGGGTCCCCGTCGGTCCCGACGACGTGGGCCACGAGATCGAGCGTCCGTCCTGCGCTCGCGGCCCGCTGCCGCGCCTCACGGACCGCCTCGGCCACCGCCCCGGCGGGATCCGGATGGGCGCACTCGCCAAGCACCACGTCGACCAGGATGACGGCCGCCTCGGGATCGTCGCCCGCGGCGGCGATGGCCTCGCTCCTCAGCGCGGGGTCGATCATAGGGTGGGGGCGGCCGCGCGTGTACTCGGCGTCGCCGAAGTCGACGAAGCGGTGGGGGCCAGGGCCGACGAGGCCGCGCGCCTCCTCGCAGAGCGAGCCACCCGTGTAGAGGCCGCGCACGCCGCCCGCGCGGCGCCGGGGTCGCGACGGGATCGCCGGACGCTCGAGCTTGGGCGCCGGCGTCCCCAGCGCCTCCAGGCACGCGAGCGCCGTCGCTTCGAGCGTCTCCACCGAGCGGACACCAGCGGGCACCGCTCCCTGCCAGCCGAGCAGACAGGCGACGACTGGCTTGCCCGTGGCGCCGGCGGCGGCCAGCACGCGCTCGGCGACGCGGGGCGAGGCCGGCTTGGACACGAGCGCGAGCACCTGCGTGTCGGGATCCAGCGCGAGCCGGCGCAGCGCCTCGAGCGTCGTGAGCCCGCCGACCATCGCATCGAGGTCACGGCCACCGGTGCCGATCGCCTGCGAGACACCGCTGCCGAGGCGGTGCAGGAGACACGTGACCTCCTGCAGCCCCGTGCCCGACGCGCCGACCAGCCCGATCGGGCCGCGGCGAACACGGTTGGCGAAGCCGATCCCGACTCCGTCGAGGATGGCGGTTCCGCACTCGGGGCCCATCACGAGGAGCCCGGCACCCGCGGCGCGCCGCTTGAGTCGGACCTCCTCCTCGAGCGCGACGCCGTCACTAAAGATGAAGACGTGGTGCCCGGCGGCTAGCGCCTGATGAGCCTCGTTGGCGGCGTACGGTCCGGGCACGGAGACGACTGTGAAGCGCGCGCCCGGCTCCCGCCGGATCGCGCTCCTGATGGACCGGCAGAGCTCGTCGACGGGCACCTCGTCAGGCCGTGGCCGCTCGGCCAGCAGTCGCTCGGCGGCCTCCAGGGCCGCGCGCGCCGGCGCCTCGCCCGCCGCCCGCACGGCAAGCACGAGGTCGGTGGCGTCGGCCGCGTGGCAGTCCGATGGCCACAGGCCCGATCCGGCGAGGGCGCGCCGATTCGCCTCCGTGGCCATGAGGAGCTCCACCGCGCTCACGCCGGGAAGCCGGCGCAGCGCGTCGGCCACCTGCATCAGCCTGATGGAGTCGACGTAGGCACCAGACCAGACCTTGCCGAAGATGACCAACGAGACCGTTCCCTCCGATCTCTCCGCGGGCTCACCGACACGCACCGGGCGAGGCGGGACCGAGCGAATGATACGTCAGACCGTGACCGCGGGGGAGGGGTCCGTTCGAGCGGCCGTCACGCGCTCAACGAAGTCGCCCGTCGAATCTCCAAGACCGCCGCGAGCCACCGCTCCGGCATTCTACAGATTTCCGAGTGTGCGCCTGGCTATCCGTGTTGACAGCGTCTCCGTCGTGGGCGCAGTATCGCGCCGGTGGTGGTGCCGTCGGGCGTTCCGTGACGCTGGCCCGCCGAGCCCCCGCGACACCCCGACTGGTAGTTGGGCCGTGGAGGCCGAGTGCTCCATGCAGGGAAAATCGACCGGCTCCGTGCACCCGAGGGGTCAACGGCGACGCCTCGCGAGATGACGCGCCGGCCTTTGCTCAATTCTGACAACGCGACGCGACCGGACACCCACGGGAGGCCAGGGGCAATCATGGCGACTGACGCCGGAGCCGAACTCAGGGCTGACGTCCATAACATCGAACCCATCCCAGAGGCGGATAAGGACTCCACCGGACCGCAGCAGATGTGGATCTGGGCCGGGGCAAACATCGCGCCGATCAACTGGGCCCTCGGCGCGCTGGGCATCGTCCTCAAACTCGGGCTCTGGGAGACCATCGCGGTCATCGTGCTCGGCAACGTCGTGGGGTGCGCGATCTTCGCGGCCTTCACCGTCATGGGCCACAAGACCGGCGTCAATCAGATGGTCCTCGGTCGCTCCGCGTTCGGTCGCCGAGGGGCGTATCTGCCGAGCGCGTTGATGTTCCTCATGACCCTTGGCTGGATCGGCGTCAACACCTACTTCCCCGTCAAGATCGCGGTCGCGATCCTCGGTCAGTTCGGGATCGGCGACACCTGGCTGACCAATTTTATCGTCGTGACCGTCGTGATGGTGATCCAGGTGCTCATCGGCATCTACGGCTTCTACGCGATCCGCACCTTCGAGAAGTACACGGTTCCCGTTACCGCCGCCATCATGGTGCTGATGAGCATCCTCGCCTGGACCCGGCCAGGAGTGGTCGACTGGGGGCTCACCAGTACGCTCCCGCCGGCGGCCCATCTGGCGATGATCACCCTGCTCATGACCGCGATCGGGGTGGGCTGGGGGATCTCCTGGGTCACCTGGGCCTCGGACTATTCCCGCTTCGTCCCGCGGACCGTTTCCTCGACCGCTGTCTTCTGGTACAGCTTCGCGGGGATGTTCGTCCCCACGGTGTGGCTCGCCATTCTCGGCGCGACCGTCGCCAGCGTGACCAAGGACACCGATCCGGCCAAGATGGTTAGCGCGGTGTTCGGCGGGATCACGAGCATCCTGGTGCTCTTGATGGTGCTGCACGGCCCCGTCGCCACCAATATCCTGAACGTCTACTCGGCGGCGCTGGCCGCGCTGAGCATGGGCCTTCGCCTCTCCCGGACGGCCGTGGCGCTGATCGCAGGCGTCGTCGGCTATCTCGTCACGATCTACTTCGTCTTCCAGCCCTCGTTCGCCAAGGCCTTCGACAACTGGATGATCAGTCTTCTGCTGTGGATGAGCCCCTGGGCCGGCGTCGTCCTGGCCGACTTCTTCATCATGCGGCGGAGTCACATCGACGTCGACGAGCTCTATCGGGAGCCAGAGCGGAGCGTCTACGGCGACATCAACTGGGGAGCGATCGTGGCGTTCGTGGTGGGTCTGGTTGCTGGATGGTCGGTCGAAGATGGCCTCGTTCCCGCCTTGCAGGGTCCGATCTCGACCAAGCTGCTCAGTGGCGCTGACCTGAGCTGGCTGGTCGGAATCGTCGTCGCCGGGGGCGTCTACCTGGTCATCGGCCGGCGCGTCGTGCCCGCTCCCATCTCACGACCGATGGGCAGCGCCGGGCGGTAAGACGTCCTACGTCGCCACCGACAGGAGCGCTCGATGGACGAATTCTTGCGAGCGGCGATCCAAGAAGCGGAGCTGGGTCTCGCCGAGAGCGGCATCCCGATCGGCTCGGTGCTCGTTCACAACGGACAGATTCTTGGTCGTGGCCACAACCGGCGGGTGCAGCAGGGCAGTGTCGTTCTGCACGGTGAGATGGACGCGCTCGAGAATGCCGGTCGGCGGCCGGCCCGCATCTATCGCGACTGCACCATTTACACCACGCTCTCGCCATGTGCGATGTGTAGCGGTGCGATTCTCCTTTACGGCATTCCGCGTGTGGTGGTTGGCGAAAATCAAACGTTCCGCGGCGAGGAAGACCTGCTTCGCAGCCGTGGGGTAGCGGTGGAACTGCTTCAGGACCCTCGGTGCCAGGAGCTCATGGCACAGTTCATTCGAGCCCACCCTTCCCTCTGGGCGGAGGATATCGGCACGTAGCCCTCGCGGTGGAACTCCTCGGTGAAGCGCTTTCTGACGCCCCTCCCCTGGTGTGATCTCTATCAGTTCAGAAAAGTCGCGAATTATGCGACCATACCGAACTGATGAAGAATCGAAAAGCGCTATCAGTAGGGAAAGGTCGCAGAAAGAGCGACCGTTCTCGACCGTCACCGCAACAGCTCAGGAGCCCCGGGACCTTTCTGGACTCACTCCAGGCGCGTCTGGACGGTACACTTTCAGCCGCGCGGAAGCTGGCAAGGCGCTCGGCCTCTCCGACGTCGCGCTCAAGAACGCCCTCTGGCGCCTTGCGAGGACTGGCCGCGTGGCGTCGCCTCACCGCGGGTTCTACGTGATCGTGCCGCCCGAGTATCGGGCGGCCGGTTCCCTCCCGGCACCCTGGTTCATCCGCGATCTGATGGACTTCCTCCGGCACCCCTACTACGTGGGTCTCCTGACCGCTGCCTCCCTCCACGGGGCGGCCCACCAGGCGCCCCAGGAATTCCAGGTCGTCACTGATCGTCCCCTCGGCGGCATCGAGATCGGGCGCGTCCGAATCCGCTTCGTCAAGAAGGCGCACCTGTCGCGCACTCCCACTGTCGCCGTCAAGACTCCGACCGGAGAGATGAGGGTCTCGACTCCTGAGGCCACCGCTCTCGACCTCGTGCGCTACCCGGAACGCTGTGGTGGTCTTTCGAACGTCGCCACAGTCCTCCAAGAGCTGGCCGAGCGCCTCGACGGTGGTGAGCTCGTGCGGGTTGCCGAGGCGGACGGCGAGGTGGCGTACGCTCAGCGGCTCGGGTACCTGCTCGATCGGGTGGGGCGCCAGGAGATCGCACGCGCGCTGGCGGAATGGGTCAATGCCCGCGCGCCGCGTGTGACGCCGCTCTCGCCCGGCGAGGCGATCACGGGGGCTCAGCGCGATGCGCGCTGGCGCGTGGGCGTCAACGAGGAGGTCGATGTCGAGGCCAGGGCGTGATCCCGCAGGCCGATATCATCGCCTGGCGACGCGTGGCGCCGTGGCCAGACGACGGCATGGTCGAGCAGGATCTCGTCCTCTCGCGGGCGCTCGTGGACATCTTCTCGGATGCAATGCTCGCGCACGGCCTCGCCCTCCGCGGCGGGACTGCGCTCTACAAACTCGTTCTGGCGCCGCCGAGCCGATACTCGGAAGACCTCGACCTCGTGCAGGTCGAGGCCGGGCCGATCGGTACCGTGCTCGACCGTCTTCGAGCGCGGCTCGACCCGTGGCTCGGCAAGCCCACGTGGGACCACGCGGCGTCGACCGTGACGCTCCTCTATCGCTTCACGTCGGAGATCCTGCCGGTGAATCGGCTCCGACCGAAGGTCGAGATCAACACGCGTGAGCATTTTGCGGTCTACGGATACCAGACCCGACGCCTCGCCGTGGATTCGCGATGGTTCAGCGGAGGCGCCGACGTGCGCACATTCCCGCTTCGGCCGCGAGCGGCGTTGACAGGCGGCCAAGAGTTATTAGTAGTCCACAGAGGAACATACGACGGTTCATCATTCGATGACCTGATCCGCCCGCAGCAGCAGCGCCGGCGGGATCGTCAGGCCGAGCGCCTTCGCGGTCTTGAGGTTGATGACCAGTTCGAACTTGGTCGGCTGCTCGATGGGGAGGTCGGCAGGCTTGGCGCCTGTGAGGATACGATGCACGTACCAAGCCGAGCGCCGCCAATTCTCCGCGAGCACGGGTCCGTAGGCCATTAGCCCCCCCGAGTCCACAAAGTCACGTTCGGGGTATATCGCCGGCAGCCGGTATCGCGCGGCTAGCTCCACCAGAGTTGCTCTGGCGTACCAGAATGGGGCATCGGACAACGTCAAGAGTGCTGCGGCCCGCTTTCGAAGGGCCGCCTCGAATGCGTCGCGATACTCCTCTGCGCGCCGTGCCGCAACCGGATGAATTTCAATACCGAGGTCTCGAGCCGCAAGCCGCAGCTCTTTGATTCTAGGGAGGTGTTGTTTTTCATTGTCGGGGTTCCACAAGACGGCGACCATGCGCAGGGACGGGAGGGTCTCTCTGAGTTGCTCTAGGCGCTTCCCGCCTAGCTCGGGAGTTAGCAGTGTCAGGCCCGTCACGTTTCCACCGGGCCGGGCCAGGCTCGCGACTAGGCCCTCACCAACAAGATCACCGCTCGCCATCACCACGATCGGAGTCGTTGACGTGGCGCTCTTCGCGGCCCGAACTGGAGGCGTGCCGACTGTGACGATTACAGCCACCCTGAGCGCCACGAGTTCTCGGACAAGTTCGGGCAGACGCTCGGTCCGTCCGTCCGTGTAGCGATAGTGTGCACCGACGTTTCGACCTTCGGTCCAGCCGAACTCGCCTAGCGCGCGCCAGAATACTTCGCGGACTTTCTCATCGCTGGATGGGTTCGTCATCGCCAACCACCCGATATTCGGGTGTTCAACCTTCTCCGGCGCCGAGTCACTCGTAACAGCGGCCCCTACCGCGAGCATCAGTGAGATCGCAGCCGTGTGCACTGCCATCCTGAGCTTCATACGTGCTTATCCATCATTCGATGAAAGTGTCCCTCCACCCCGGCTATTTGCGTCGGGGTAGCATCTCAGATTCCCCGCCTCGGTGCTGCTCGCAGGAGTCGGCCGCGTTGGTCGAGCACGCGCTACTCGATCACCTGGTCCGCTCGGAGGAGGATCGTTTGCGGGATCTTAAGTCCGAGTGCCTTCGCGGTCTTGAGGTTGACCGCCAGCTCGAAACGCGTCGGCTGCTCGATCGGCATGTCGCCAGGCTTGCCGCCCTTGAGGATCTTGTCGACGAAGTAGGCGGCGCGCCGGTAGACATCCTCGTTGTTCGGCGCATAGCCGATGAGGCAGCCGTCCTTCGAGACGTAGTCGTTAGCCGGAGACAGCGTCGGAAGATGATGGCTCAACGCAAAGTCACAGATCATTTTGCTGTGCGCGTTCAGTAACTGGCCGGCCCATATGAAGAGAGCAGCACGGCGCTGCTGCTTAGCGCTCGCCAAAGCCTTCTGCAAGTCCTCGGGGCTCCGCACCTCGGCCGACTCGGCGACTAACCTGAGTGCGTCAGCGGCATGCCTCACGCCCGGCCAATAGCGGGCCAGCCCCGGGTCGCCCGGGTCCCATAGATTGATCACACGAGCGATCTCAGGCGCGACCGTCTTCAGTAGCTCAAGGCGCTTCCCGCCGATTTCCAACCCAGAATCCCAGGTGAGGCCTGTGACGTGTCCTCCAGGTCGCGCAAGACTCGCCACGAGTCCGCTGCCGACTGGATCGAGTGAGTGGGCCATCACGATCGGCACGCTAGGAGCGGCCGTCCTCGCGAATGAGACCAACTTATTCCCTGCGGTGACGATGACGTCGGGGCGGCTGCGGACAAGCTCTTCGACTAACCCCAGAAGTCCCTCAGTCTTACCTCCAGTCCAGCGGTACTCGATCACGATGTTCTGTCCTTCGACCCAACCATGCTCCCGAAGCCCCTGGCGAAACGCCTGAGTCGAAGGGACGGGCCCCGCCGCCAACCCCAGGTAGCCTATCTTGTACACGCGTGCCTGCTGCGCCTCAGCAGTGATCGACGCCGATAAGATGGCGAGCGCGGCCACATCAAGAAATACGCGGCGGTCCATCACTGAATCACCTCATCCGACCGCATCAGCAGCGTCTGTGGGATCGTTAGCCCCAGCGCCTTGGCCGTCCTGAGATTGATGACAAACTCCAGCCTCATCGGCTGCTCGATCGGAAGCTCACCGGGGTTGGCGCCTTTCAATATGCGTCCTGGGCCGTCATGCGCGGCGAGAGCCTGAAGGAGTTGCAGGAGCTGCTGGGTCATAGCTCGCTCGCCATGACGATGGGCTACGCGCACCTCGCACCCGAGCGCCTCCGCTCGGCGGTCACCCGCCTGGAAGGCCTCACCAGCAGCCAACCCGCCACCGGATCAACGCAAGCGTCACCGCATGACGCCTGCTCCCCCGAGGGGGTCCTACCTAACTCCGCGCAGTTAATGGTGGGCCGTGGAGGACTCGAACCTCCGACCCGCTGATTAAGAGTCACTTCGGAACGTACAGCATCGAGCACCATCGCACAGAATCCGCAGCAATTACGCGGCAGCAAGGCGCTCGACCGTGCTCGATTGTGTGCGTTGCTTGGTCTGGCTTTTCCCCCGGTTTTGACCCACGCGGGTTGCCAATGCTAGCGTTCAGGAGTTGACGGCCTGACGCCCAACCTTGTGTCGCTTGAGCGTCGGCAAATTCCTGATGGTCTTGCCGACTCTCTCCTCGGCCAGCCGTAGTTCGTAGAGGCTCTGGAGGTTGAGCCAGAATTCCGGGCTCGTGCCAAAGAAGTGCCCTAACCGCAGGGCGGTGTCGCCGGTAAGCGCGCGCTGCCCGTTCAGGATCCCCGTGACGCGGTTGGTCGGCACCTTCATCTGGCGGGCCAGTTCCGCGGCGCTCATACCGAGCGCCTTCAGTTCTTCGGCGAGCTGGTCGCCGGGATGAATCGCAAGCCGTGCCATTCTTTCCCCCTAGTGGTACTCAACGATCTCGACGTTGACCGGACCGGCTGCATCCTCCGGCCATTCGAAACATATCCGCCATTGGTCGTTGATGCGAATGCTGTACTGACCCTCCCGGTCTCCGTGAAGCATCTCGAACCGGTTGCCGGGCAGGGCGGCAAGGTCGCCCAGCGCGGTCGCCGCTTCGAGACGATCAAGCTTCAGCTGCGCGGACCGGTGAATCCCAGAGAATGCTTTGACCCGCTTGCCGGCGGCGAACGCTCTGGTCCGCCTGTCCCGATAGCTGACGATCATTCTCTACGTCGCCGGCATTATGCGTTACGTCAAGCATAACACATCGGTGAGCGATCCCCCCGGCGCAAAGAGGCGGTCGACTTCAGCCCGCTCGCTGGCGTCGCAGAGGGCGGCAAGCTTCTCTGCGCCGCGAGCGCGACCTGGATACCTTTTCGGGCGAATAATCGGGCCCGACCCAATTCAGAACGTCATACGGCAACTCATGGCAACGCGAAAATACCGTGCGGCGCGCAGGCGGTTCGGAAAATCCGAAGATGCGGCCGACCCGAGCCGTGCTCGCCTACTCGGAGGCGAGCTCCGGGCGAGATGGCGGATGCGGCTCGCCGTGCGATGCCGGCTGGGGCCGCCGGCTTCTCCGCAGTCGCTCGCTCATCCCCTCGAGGGCCACGTAGAACACCGGCACGAACGGGATGGCCAGCAGCGTCGAGGCCATCATCCCGCCGAACACCACGGTGCCGATGGCCTGCTGACTGGCTGCGCCCGCTCCGGTGGCAACCATCAAGGGCACGACGCCCAGGATGAAGGCGAACGAGGTCATCACGATGGGCCGGAACCGGCGCCGGGTCGCTTCGACGGCAGCCTCGGTGATGGAGAGGCCGTCCCGGTGGTTGAGGTCGCGGGCGAACTCGACGATCAAGATCGCGTTCTTGCTCGCGAGCGCGATCATCAGGACCAGGCCGACCTGCGTGTAGAGGTTGTTATCGTAGCCGCGGCTCAGCTGTGCCAGGAGGACTCCCACGAGGGCGATGGGAACGACGAGGACGACCGCGGCGGGAGACGTCCAGCTCTCGTAGAGCGCGGCCAGCACCATGTAGACCAGGACGATGGAGAGCGCGTAGATGAGGTACGCCTGGTAGCCGACCTTTTTCTCCTGGTAGCTCGTCGAGGTCCAGTCGTACGACATGCCCTCCGGCAGCGTCTCCGCGGCCAGCCGCTCCATGGTGGCGAGGGCCTGTCCGGAGCTGAAGCCCGGAGCGGCCGCCCCGAAGATGGACGCCGCCGGATAGAGGTTGTAGCGGGTGACCAGCTCGGTGCCCTGCACCCGACGGACCTGGATGAGGGCGTTCAACGGGACCATCTCTCCGTTCTGGTTTCGAACGTAGAGGTGCCGCAAGTCGTCGGACTGCAGACGATAGGCGTTGTCGGCCTGGATGTAGACCTGGAACACCTGGTTGAACTTGTTGAAGAAGTTGACGAACGAGGAGCCCAGGTAGGCCTGGAGGGTGTCGAAGATGCTCGACGGAAGCACCTGCAGGGACTCCGCCTTGGTCCGGTCGATGTTCAGGTACACCTGGGGGCTGCGCGTGCTGAAGGTCGCGGCGAGGCCACGCAGGCCCGGACTGGCGTTCCCCTTCTGGACGAGTTCGGCGGTGTTGCGCGAGAGCTCGCTCAGACCGAGGCTCCGGCGGTCCTCCACCATCATCTGGAACCCGCCGGTCTGGCCGAGGCCGCGGATGGGCGGCGGAATCACCACGAAGGCCAGCGCTTCCTGGATCCCGGAGAGGTCGCGGTTGAGGCCGGAGACGATCCGATCCTGGGTCAGCCCCTTGCCGCGCTCGCTCCAGTTCTTGTACACGATGAACGTGGTGGAGACGTTCGGGACGTTGGCGAAGTCGAGGACCGAGAACCCGCCGATGGTGACCCATCCCGCCAGCCCGTCGGTCTTCTCGAGGAGCGCGGAAATCTTCTCCGCGACCGCACGCGATCGGGGCTGCGAGGCGCCCTCGGGCAGGATGGAGACCAGCACCGCGTACCCCTGGTCCTCGGTGGGGAGGAACCCGGTGGGCTGGCGGACGAAGCCCCAGGCGGTCGCCCCGACGATGAGGGCGAAGAGCATGATCATGAGCACCGTGTGCTTCACCATCCGGGCGACGACGCCCACGTAGACTCGGGTCACGCCCTCGAACGCCCGGTTGAACCCGCGGTAGAACCAGTTCGGCCGCCTGTCACCGCGGGGCCTCAGCCACGTTGCGCACTGGACCGGCTTCAAGGTGAGCGCGTTGAGCGCGCTGATGACCGCGGTGGCGGCGATGACGAGCGCGAACTGGCGGAAGATCTGCCCGGTGATGCCGGGTAGGAAGGCGGCGGGCAGGAAGACCGCGACCAGCGCCAGGGTGATGCCCATCACCGGGCCGGTGAGCTCTTCCATGGCCCGGATGGTCGCTTCCTTGGGCGGCATCCCCTGCTCGATGTAGTAGGAGCTGTTCTCCACGATGATGATGGCGTCGTCCACCACGATGCCGATAGCCAGGATCAGGGCGAAGAGGGTCATGAGGTTCACGGTGAACCCGAGACCGGCCATGGCGATGAAGGCGCCGATGATGGTGACCGGCACGGTGGTGGCGGGAACCAGCATGCCGCGGAAGTTCTGCAGGAAGAGGAGGATAACCGCGAGGACCAGCACGCCCGCGATGAACAGGGTGTAGTAGACGGCGGAGATGGCTTCCCGGACGAAGAGCGTGGTGTCGTACCGGATCGCGTACTTCATGCCCTCGGGGAACTGCTTGCTCATCTCGGCCATGGCCTTGTAGACGCGATCGGCGACCTGGATGGCGTTGGCGCCCGGCAGGGCGAACACCACGATCTGAGCCGCCTTGTGACCGGTGAATCGCGAGAAGTTGCTGTAGCTCTGCTGGCTCAGCTCCACCCGGCCGACGTCGCGCAGGCGCACGAGCTGCGGCGCGGTGCCGCTGGCCGACTTGATCGTGATCCCCTCGAACTGGCTCGCATCGGAGAGCCGGCCGAGGGCGTTGATCGTGAACTGGAACGGCTGGTTCTCCGGGACCGGCGGGCCGCCGATCTGCCCGGCCACCACCTCGATGTTCTGGCCACGGATGGCGGCCAGCACGTCCTGGGTCGTGAGCCCGAAGGTCTGCAGGCGCCTCGGGTCCAGCCAGACCCGCATACTGTAGGGGCCGGCTCCGAATATCCGGATCTGGCCGACGCCCTGGATCCGGGCCAGGGGGTTCTGCAAGTTGATGATCGCGTAGTTGGAGAAGAAGGTCTCGTCGTAGCGATCGTCCTCGGAATAGAGGCTCGCCACCAGCAGGATGTTGGGGGAGACCTTCCGGACCGTGATCCCCTGGGCGGTGACGCCTCCCGGGAGCTGGGACAGGGCGCTGTTGGCGAGGTTCTGGACCAGGGCCAGGGAGGTGTCGAGGTCCGTCCCGACGTCGAAGGTGATGGTCACGGTGTACGAGCCGTCGCTGGAGCTGGTCGACGACATGTAGATGGAGTTCTCGACGCCGTTGATCGCTTGCTCCAGCGGTACCCCGATCGTGGCCGCGACCACCTCCGCGCTCGCGCCCGGGTATCGCGTGCTCACCTGGATGGTCGGCGGCACGATCTCGGGATACTGAGCGACGGGCAGCCCGTAGAGGAACACCCCCCCGACGATGACGGTGACGAAGGCGATGACGTTGGCGAAGATCGGGTGCTCGATGAAGAACTTGGAGATCACGGCGCCGCCTTCTTCTCCGGAAGCGAGGGACGGGCCTCCGGCCCGGGCGCGCCCTCTCGCTCGGGGGTGACCGGCCGGCCCGGCGCGGCCTTCAGCACACCGTTGACGACGACCCACTCCCCGCCGGTGAGACCGGTGGCGATGACCCGCCGGCTCTCCACCGCGGCACCGGTCGTGACGGGGCGGCGCTCCACCACGTTCTTATCGTTCACCACCAGCAGATAGTCGCCCTGCTGGTCGTGCCCGACCGCGACCTCGGGAACCAGGAGGGCTCTGCGCTGCTCGAGCGGCACGCGCACCCGGGTGTAGAGGCCCGGCAGGATCTTGCCGTCCGCGTTGGGCAGGACGCCCCGCATTAGCAGGGTGCCGGTGGTGGTCGTCAGGTTGATGGCGGCGAAGTCCAGGTAGCCCTGGTGGGGATAGCCGCCCTCATTCGGCAGCCCGGCTTGGACCGGCCACTTCCGCCCGTCCGTGGGGCCGGGGATCCCGCGCGTGACCTTGAGCAACCGCGCCAGGTCGAGATCGCTGATGTTGAAGTAGACGTAAATCGGGTCGATCTGGTTGATCTGGGCCAGGACCGTGCTGTTGCCTCCCGATCCGACGAGATTGCCGGGGTCCACCAGCCGTCGATCCATCCGGCCGTCGAACGGGGCGGTGACCAGGGTGTAGTCCAGGTTGAGCTTGGCCAGGTCTCGCTGGGCCTCGGCGGAACGGAGGTTGGCCGCCGCGGTGTCCCGCTGGAAGCGCCAGTTTTCGACGTCGGACCTGGCGGCCGCGTTGTGCTGGATCAGGTTGGAGTAGCGGGTCAGCTGGGATTCGGTCCACTGCAGCTGGGCCCGGTACTGCAGGATGGCGGCCTCGGCCTGCCTGAGGTTGTCCTCGTACGTGTTCTGCTGGATGACGAAGAGCGGCTGGCCCTTCTTGACCTGCTGCCCGTCCTGGAAGAGGACCTTCTCGAGATACCCCACCACCCGGGCGACCAGCTGGACGGTGTAGATGGCCTGGGTGTTACCGGTGAGATCCAGACTGTCGGTCACCGCCTGCTGCACGGGCTGGGCAACCGTCACCTTCGGGGGCGGTGGCAGTTGTGGCTTCGGCTGCTCCTTGCAGCCGGCCTGCAGGGCCAGGAGCACCGACAGCACGAGCCAGGTGAGATGGCGTTCCAGTCGCACGGTCATCACCAATCGGGAAGCCGGGGCCGAGACTGTGGCTCACGGGAGGCCGGCAGGTTGTAGGTCGTGGGGACCAGCAGGCTCCCCCAGTTCGTGCGCTGTTGCATCTCGGCCTTGATCTCCGGCGGCACGATGTCGTCGCCCTCCCGGACCTCCCAGCCGCCTCCCAGCGCCCGGTACACTCCGACGAGGCTCGTCGAGATGTTGCCGAGCGTGCTGGCCAGGTTGTCCTGCTGGGTCAGGAGCGTCTGCTGCGCGGTCAGGACGGTGGTGAAGTCCGTTACGCCCTCCCGGTACTGCAGGACGGCCAGGTCGACCGCCGACCGGCTGGACGTGACGCTCTTGGCCAGGAGGTCTGCCCGGTCCTGGTTGCGGAGGAAGGCGGCCAGATTGTCCTCGACGTCCTGCTGGGCGGAGAGCACCGTCTGCCGATAGGCCAGGAGCAGCTGCTGGAAGTTCGCGTCCTGCACGCGGACGTTGTTGGTGATCTGGCCGTAGTTGAGGATGTTCCACTGCACGGAGGGACCGGTCTGGACCTGTCGGCTGCCCCAGCGGAACATGTCGCTGAGCCGGAACGTCCCCAGATCGGTCGAGAGCAGGACCAGGTTGCCGATCAGGGAGAAGGCGGGGAGGAGATCGGCCTTGGCCACTCCGATCTGAGCCGACTGCGCGACCGCCTGCAGCTCGGCGCTCCGGATGTCTGGCCGGCGGCGCAGCAGATCGGCCGGAATGCCCACGATGACCAGGGGCGGCGAGACCGGGATCGTCGACGGACCGGACAGCAGATCGCTCAGATCGTTCGGGGGCATGCCGAGCAGCACGCTGAGGGCGTCCCGCGCCTGGCGTCGCTGCGTCTCGAAGACGGGGAGCGTCGCGCGGGTGTTGAAGAGCGCGGTCCGGGCCTGCTCGACGTCCAGCTGCGTCACCGTTCCGTACGTGAAGCGGGCCTCGACGATCTTCAGGGTCTGCTCCTGGATGTCGATGTTCTCCAGGGCGATGCGGATGCGCTCCTCGGCGGTCCGGAGCGCGATGTAGGTGTTGGCCACGTCCGCGGTCAGCGTGACGAGCGTGTTGTCATAGTCCGCGAGCGTGGCGAGCAGGCTGGCGTCGGCCGACTGAATACCGCGTCGGATCCGTCCCCAGAAGTCGAGCTCCCAGTTGGCCTGGGCCCCGATCTGGGACTGCCAGTACGCGATGCTGCCGCCACCGCCGTTGAACAGCGCGGCGGTGGCGGCTCGCTCGCTCGTGCGGTTGTACTGGACGGACCCGATGGCCTGCTGCGTCTGCGGAAAGATCTCGCCGACCGCGATGCCGAGCTGAGCGCGGGCCTGCAAAACTCGCACCCCGGCCTGCTGGAGCGTGAGGTTGTCCCGGTAGGCCCGCGCCACGAGCCGGTCCAGGACCGGATCGTTGAAGGCCTTCCACCAATCCCGGTAGTTGGTCGATTCGGCGCTGAGACGCGGGTCCCCGGTCTCCCCGAAGCTGGGTGACACGGAGACCTTGGGCCGCTGGTAGTTCGGCCCAACCATGCATCCCGCGAAGGTAAGGAGCACGGGCACCAGGAGGATGAGCCGGGATCGGATCGACCTGCCTATTTCGTGGTCTGTCGAAGGGCAGCCCTCCTCTGGGATGGCCATGTCGTGTCCGTGACCGGTGCCCGGCGCCGGCATTGAGGGTCGCTTCAGAGCCGGGCATTTCCATCCTCCAATGGGCGACGTTCCGCTTACCCTCGGCGGCAGGGGCGTCTGGGCGCGCAAGACCATTATCTCTCCCCTAGCTGCGATGATGGTTTCGTGATCGTGGGCATCCTCTCGAACATCTTCGCCAGCATCGACCGCGTGAGCGAAGCCCGAAGGATCGCTCGCATGATAACGAGACCGATGTCCAGGTCGCACCGGTCTCTTGGGCCACCGGCATACGGCCTCGAGCACTTGGTGACGCGACATCCGCAAGGAAGACGTGGCTGACGATTGAACACGCTGACTCGGCGAAGCGGCCACACGCGACGGGGGCTGCGGCGGTCTCATTTCGAGCTCTTTTCAGTTCGGCATGGGACACGTCCGTTCGGGTGGAGGTTCGCGTCATGTCTAGGGAGCACTCGCGATTCGAGCGGTCTGCCAGCGCGTGGCAGGCAGACACCCAGCACATTTTCGCCCCGCTCGGCGTCACGCTGCGAGCGGCGTCGTCCACCCGAGACGCCCCGCACGCCGGCGCCTCTGCATTCTAGGTTCCTTCGAGCGGTCGCCAAAACCGCAGGCTGTCTGTCCGCTCCTGAGAGCCTGGGTCCTTCGCGGTCGGCCCGCCGTGACGGGCGAAGAGGGCCGCGCTGACGCGACTCAGGAATCGACTCCACATCCTGGTGCGAGCTCCGGCGCCCGGAGCAGGCGGCGGAAATAGGGGCAAAGCCGGGTCAAAGCTTCTCCCCCATTCTTTGATCCACCGCTCAGAATCGCCCGTGTTTTTCGGGCCGGGCGTCAGATCTGCTGACCTAAAATCAGTTGGCGCTTCCGGTGTTCTGGAAGCGCCTGATTTTAGTGGTGGGCCGTCAAGGACTCGAACCTTGGACCCGCTGATTAAGAGTCAGCTGCTCTACCAACTGAGCTAACGGCCCGCGAACACCTCCCACGTGAACGACTCCACGCGCGACTCCAACTGGTGCGCCCGGCAGGAGTCGAACCTGCGGCCTTTGGCTTCGGAGGCCAACGCTCTATCCAACTGAGCTACGGGCGCATCGTGCTGCATCTGTCCTCGTGTGGGGTGACCGATGGGAATCGAACCCACAACCCCTGGAGCCACAGTCCAGTGCTCTGACCAATTGAGCTACGGTCACCGCGACAGTCGGCTCGCCGCGACGCGACGCAAGCGATAATCCTACAGGACCGCTCGCGGGGAGTCTAGCCTTCCATCTCCCGCGGCGCGGGCCCGCCGTCCACGACGATCGTCTCCCCGGTCATCCACGAAGACGCATCGGAGGCGAGGAAGATGCACGGGTACGCGATCTCCTCGACCCGGCCCCAGCGGCCCATCCCGACGCGCGCCGCCACCGCCTTGTAGGTCTTCTCCGCCTCGGGGTCGGTCTTCGTCAGCACCTCGAGGTAGCCTTCGGTCTCGACGGGCCCCGGCGCGACGCAGTTCACCCGGACGCCCTTGCGCGCCCACGCGGTGCCCAGCTCGCGCGTCAGCATGATGACGGCGGCCTTCGCCGCGCCGTAGTGCGACATCATGGTCGAGCCGTAGACGCCGGCGATCGACGCGATGTTGACGATGACACCGCCGCCCTGCGCCATCATCTGCTTGCCGGCCAGCTTGCAGCCGAGGAACACGCCGTTCAGGTTGATGCCGACGACCGTGTTCCAGCCGTTGATCGAGATGTCCTCGGGCTTCGCCCGGAAGGAGGCGCCGGCGTTGTTCACCATGACGTCGAGCCGGCCGAACTCCGCGGCGGTCCGCTCGACCATGGCCTTGACCTGGTCCTCCTGCCGCACGTCCACGGCCATCGCGAAGGAGCGCCGGCCGAGGTCGCGGAGGGCCTTCACGACGGGCTCGAGGTGCTCGAGCTTGCGCGAGCAGATGGCGACGTCCGCGCCGGCCTTGGCAAACTCGAGCGCGATGGACTTGCCGATGCCGGTGCCGCCGCCGGTGACGATCGCTGTCTTCCCTTCGAGAGCGAACGGTGATTTCGCCATGGCGGGGACGATACCCCAGGGCGCGCGCCGTGTCTACCGAGCCGGCACGGAGGGGGCCAACTCGTGCCAGGCGCGCAGCGTCTCGGCGACGCTCCACGCCTGGGCGATACAGCCTCCGGGCGCGAACGGCGGATCGCCGTCGAAGATCTCGGCGATCGAGCCGACACCGTAGTCTTCGAGGCGCTGCGCGAGCGGCTCGCAGAACGCGCGCGCGGCCGCCGCGTCGCCGTAGACCCGGGCGTGCGCGAGCGCGAAGGGGCCGAGGAGCCACGGCCAGACCGTGCCCTGGTGATAGGCGCCGTCGCGCGCGCGCGCGTCGCCGCCGTAGTGGCCCCGGTACTGCGGGTGGCCCGGCGCGAGGCTTCGCAAGCCATAGGGCGTGAGCAGATGGCGCGCGCACGCGTCGACGACCAGGCGCTGGCGCGGGGCGGCGAGAGGGCTGGCGGGCAGCGACACGGCGAAAATCTGATTCGGCCTCAGCGCGTCGTCGTTTCCGTCGGGCCCGTCGATCACGTCGAAGCAGCAGCCGACGCGGTCGTTCCAGAACCGCGCAAAGCCCCCCTTTGCCCGCGTGGCCAACGCCTCCCACGGCCCCGCCGGCTTCCCGAGCCGACGGGCGAATCCGGCCAGCGAGACGAGCGCGTTGTACCAGAGCGCGTTGATCTCGACCGGCTTGCCGATGCGCGGGGTCACGGCCCGGTCGTCCACCTTCGCGTCCATCCACGTGAGCGCGACGCCGGGCTCGCCCGACGCGAGGAGGCCGTCTGCCGGATCTTCCTTGATGCCGTAGCGCGTGCCCTCCCGGTGCCAGCGCACGATCTCCTCGAGCACAGGCCACAGCTCCTTCAGCGCGCCGTCGTCGTCCGTGGCGGCGAGATAGGCGCGGATCGCTTCGACATACCAGAGCGTCGCGTCCACGGTGTTGTACTCGGGCGCCCCGCGCGCGTCGGGGAACCGGTTTGGCAGCATCCCTTGGTCCACGAAGCGGGCGAACGTCGTCAGGATCCGCCGCGCCACGTCGGGGCGTCCGGTCGCGAGCGTGAGGCCGGGGAGCGCGATCATCGTGTCCCGCCCCCAGTCGCCGAACCAGTGGTAGCCCGCGATCACCGTCATGCCGTCCGCATCGGCGGCGAGCGGGCGCCGCGCGACGAACTGGTCGGCGGCCAGGACGAGCTGGCGGATCCACTCGGGCGCCTCGCGCGAGGCGGGCGCGGCATGCGTCCAGGCGGCGAGGACCGACTCCTCATGGTGCGCGCGGCGGCGCCACGCCTGCCCGCCGTCCGGCGCCGGCGCCGCCTCGGCAGAGAGGACGAGCGTCAGCGCCGCGCCCGGGTCGAGCGACGCGCTGAACGTCCCCGCGTGAAGGTGGTCCTCGACGGCCTCGAGCCCACGTTGGCGTTCTCGAGGGAGGTCGAAGCGCTGATGCCACGTGTGGGCCATCCGCGCCTCAGCGCCTTCGGCGAGGAGCAGGATCGGCCGCGCGCCTTCGAATGCGCTGACCCGCAGCCCGTGGAGCACCGGCGCCACGTCCATCTGCCAGCCCTCGCCGCGCGTGGTCCCGTGGTAGTCGCGATAGTCCACGAGCACCTCGAGCCGAAGCGCCACGGGCCCGCGCGCGCGGAGCACGCGGTACTGCACGTAGGTCGTGTTGGCGCCCGGCTCCATCCACACGCGCTTCTCGAGGCGCCCGTCGGCGACGGCGTACGTCCAGACGGGCGTGGTCCCATCGAGCCTGAAGCGCTCGATCGCGCGGTAACCGTGCGGATCCACCGCCCCACCCGCCCACCGGTTCACGCCGAGGGAGAGGACCAGGCCGTCGTGCGCCGCGGTCTCTTCGACTTTGGCCACGAGGAGCGTACGACCGAGCGGGGGCTCGAGCGCCGCCACGAGGAGCCCGTGGTAACGCCGCGTGAGGCTCCCGGCCACGGTACCCGACGCGAAGCCTCCGATGCCGTTGGTGCAGAGCCACTCGAGGCGCTCGGCCGTGTCGAGGTCGCCCGCGATCGCCTCGCCCCAGTCCAGCATGCGCGGCGCTTCGCGCTTATTCCGTGCTCATCCGTCTTCCTGGACGTCGCCGTCCCACTCGATCGCGATCCCGCGGCGCACCGACTGCGACGCGGGGCATCCCTTCTCGTGCACCTCGATGGCACGGAGGGCGTCTTCGCGTTTGCCATTCGGCACCTTGACGCGGTAGTGCACCTTGATGCGAGTGATCAAGGGCTTGCCGTCCACGTTCTCGATGAAGCCCTCGGCATCGGCGGTCAGGCGGTTCGGCTGGGTCGGGATCTTTCGCGCGGCTAGCGCCCCGGCTAGCGTGCCCGTCATTCAGCCCGCGACAGCGGCCACGACGTGGTCGAGCGTCGCGGGCGCCTCTTCCTCGGGCTCGACGCCGTAGAACTTCTTGATGCCACCGTGGACGCCGTAGCGGACGGGCTCGGGGAAGTGTTCGATGAAGGCGCTCCGGAGCGGCCCCTTTTCTTTGACGATGCGCACCTTGGAAACGTGGATCAGCTCACCCATTCGTCGTTCTCCTTATGGGAGCAGAGACCGGAGACTCGCCGCCTCAGGGGAGAGCGACCACGAGCCACGTGATCTCGCCAGATGAGGACGTGACGCTCCGGACAAAGTACCTGTCGTAGAAGTGGTACAGCCCGTACGGCGGCCAGAGAACTCCCCAAATGCGCACGTCTTTGGGAAGGTTCTGCTCGTGCAAGACCGTCCCGCTCTCATCCTTGATCTGCAGGCGGTATTCTCCGAACATGGTGCCGGTCGACTCGATCTTGGCCGGGCTCTTGCCGAAATCTTTGCCGTCGACGACGACCGTCAGACCCGGCGGTGCCGTGATCACCGTCGCTGCCGTGCCACAGCCGACGAGGCCGAGCGAACCAAGAATCAGCGCGACCCGAGCCACCCCGTTCATAACCCCCCCTTTGTCTCACACACGTGTGACTGCGCTTCTGGCCAAGCCATAGCGCTATCACAGCGGGAGCAGCGGGGTCAATCCGGGGGCAGACTTCTCCGTCAGGTAATCGTGGCGACTCTGCCAGAGCGATCTCGGCGCTCGAACGGAAACGTCAGGGCGTCACGTCGAAGGCGTCCACGACGATGAACGCGTCGGTGGCGGCCGGGTTCATGGTGCCCGTCGGATCGATCGTCAGAATGTGGAGGTCCGCCGTCAGCCCACTGCGCGTGAAGAGCACCACCTGCAGTTGTTCCGCCGCAGCATAGGTGTCCACGTTAGCGACCTGCGCCCCGTCGAGGGAGACCCGCGCGATGCCCCCCTGCGGCCCCTGAAATCCGATCCAGCTCACCCCCGTGCCGGTGAACATCAGCGTCGCGTGCGAGCCTGCCGACTTCGAAATCGCCGCCGTGCCGCTGCTCCACGCCCGCTCCATGTTGCCCTGGAACCAGTCGCCGGTGTAGACAGTGGTCGGAAGACCGGCGTCCTGAACGCGACCCCCGGGGACGCCCTCCACGTCGAACGCATCCAGGGCGATGAACGCGTCGGTGGCGGCCGGATTCATGGTGCCCGTCGCCTCAATCGCCGCGTGTGGGCGCCGGCCGCAAGCCCGGTGCGCGAGAAGAGCACCGCCTGCACCGTTTCCGTCGTCGCGTAGCAGTCCACGTCCACCTGATACGCCCCGTCGAGATAGACCTTCGCGATGCCCGCTTGCGGCCCCTGAAGGCCCACCCACGTCACCCCCGTGCCGCTGAAGGTCAGCGTCGCCGTCAGCGTCGCCCGAGAGAGCGCCGTATTGGACAGGGCCGCCGTGCCGCCGCTCCACGGGCGGTCGGAGTTATTCTGGACCCACTCGCCCGTGTAGACGGTGGTCGCGAGAGCGGTTTCCTCGACGCGGGTCTGCCCTTGCGCGACGGCCGGTACAGCCGCGCACACCGCCAGAGAGGACAACATGAACAATCTCGGCCACCTCATGGTTTTTCCTCCTCGCTCATAAGGTCCAGGCTAGGCGAAAGGAATGGCTTATCAATCGAGGGATTTCCCGGGACGGTGCGCGGTAAAACACCTGATTTATGGCCTAGTCGAAACCATGGCGCCCGGAATCCCGGTCACCCGGGCCTAAAGGCGAGGACTCAGGAGGCTATGCGCGGCCCCTTCGGCGATATCCCGACTTCGCTTGAAATAGCCGCGACTTCCGTCGCGTGCAAAGTGACTAGAGGCCCTCGACCCTCGGGAACGTCATGGCGTGACGTCGAAGGCGTCCACGACGATGAACGCGTCGGTGGCGGCGGGGTTCCTGGTGCCCGTCGGATCGATCATCAGAATGTGGAGGTCCGCCGTCAGCCCAGTGCTTGAGAAGAGCACCGCCTGCAGTTGTTCCGCCGGAGCATAGGTGTCCACTTGCGCTACCTGCACCCCGTCGAGGGAGACACGCGCGATGCCCGCCTGCGGCCCCCGAAAGCCGATCCAGCTCACCCCCGTGCCGATGAACATCAACGTCGCGTGCGCGCCTACCGACGCTGAAAACGCCGCCGTGCCGCCGCTCCACGCCCGCTCCGTGTTGCCCTGGAACCAGTCGCCGGTGTAAAGGGTGGTCGGAAGACCGGTCTCCTGAACGCGACCCCCGGGGACACCCTCCACGTCGAACGCATCCACGGCGATGTATGCGTCGGTGGCGGCCGTGTTCCTGGTGCCTGTTGCTTCGATCGCCAGCGTGTGGGCGCCCGCTGCCAGCCCACTGCGCGTGAAGAGCACCGCCCGAACCGTTTCCGTCGACGCATAGCAGTCCACGTCCACCTGATACGCCCCGTCGAGATAGACCTTCGCGACGCCCGCTTGCGGCCCCCGAAGGCCCAACCAGCTCACCCCCGTGCCGCTGAAGGTCAGCGTCGCCCGAGAGAGCGCCGCATTGGACAGGGCCGCCGTGCCGCCGCTCCACGGCCGCTCGGAGTGTCTCTGGAACCACCCGCCGGTATAGACGGTGGTCGCGAGAGCCGTTTCCTCGACGCGGGTCTGCGCGACGGCCGGTGAAGCGACGCACATGGCGAGCAAGCACAACATCAATATCACTGCTCTCGGCCACTTCATGGTTTTTCCTCCTCGCTCAACCCAGACTCCTCGGCCAGGAAAAACCCTGGACCATCATTGGGAAAATCCAGGTGATCTGGACGCCGACCGCCTTACGGGGCGAGGTACTGCAGGAGGCGCGGGTCGTCCCGGACCGATCGGGAATTGCCCTCCAGGGCGACGCGCCCGCGGTCGAGGACGTAGGCGTAGTCCGCCACGCTCACGGCGAGCTCCAGGTGCTGCTCGACGAGCACGATCGACATCTCCTTCACCAGTGCTCGCAGGCGCTCGGCGATCTCCTCGATGACGCCGATCCAGACGCCCTCCGTGGGCTCGTCCAGCAACAAGAGCTTCGGCCGCGAGAGCAACGCCCGCCCGATCGCGAGCATCTTGCGCTCGCCGCCGGAGAGCGTCGCCGCCGGTTGCCGCAGGCGTTGCCCGAGCTTCGGGAACATCGAGAGCACCCAGTCGATCGCCCGCCGATCGCCGGACGCCGAGGCGCCCACCTCGAGGTTCTCCCTGACCGACAGGCGACCGAACACGCCCTGCTCCTGGGGCACGTAGCCGACACCGAGGCGCACGCGGCGCTCGGTCGGGAGCCGCGTGGCGTCGCGCCCGGCGAAGACGATCGCGCCGCTCCCCACGCGCATCTCACCGATGAGCGTCTTCAGCAGGGTGGTCTTCCCCGCCCCGTTGCGGCCGAGGACGGCGACCGCGCCCCGCGGGGGCGCGGTCAGCGTCACGCCGAAGAGCACCTGGCTGCGGTCGTAGGACGCACAGAGCTCGCGCACCTCGAGCAGCGGACGGTCAGACACGCGTGAGGTAGACCTCCTGCACCTTGCGGCTGCGCTGGATTTCCTCGACGGTTCCACTCTCGAGCACGTGGCCCTGGTCGAGCACCGTGAGGACGTCGCAGATCTCCCGGATGAAGTCCAGATCGTGCTCGACGAGCACGATGGCGCAGGAACGCCTGAGCGTCACCAGGAACTCGCCCGTCGCGCGCCGCTCCTCGAGGCTCATGCCCCCGGTCGGCTCGTCGAGCAGCAGGAGCCGAGGGCGAGCGGCGAGCGCCATGGCGATCTCCAGCCACTGTTGCTGGCCGTGCGACAGGACGCTCGCCGGGACTCCCGCGCGCTCGCCGAGGCGCAGATCGTCGAGGATGGCGCGGACACGCTCGTCCCGCGCCGCCCGGGTCCGCGAGAAGGTCAGCCTCGCCAGCGGATCCTGGGCCTGGAGCGCGAGCAGCACGTTGTCGTAGACCGACAGCTCGGGGAACACGCTCGTCACCTGGAACTTCAGGCTGAGGCCGACGCGGGCCCGCTCTGCCGGCGTCACCTCCGTGATGTCCTGGCCGAGGAAGGTGATGCGCCCGGCGGTGGGCAGCTCGGCCCCCGCGATGCACTTCAGCAGCGTGCTCTTGCCCGAGCCGTTCGGGCCGATCAGGCCGTGGAGCTGCCCTTCCTCCACCACGAAGTCGACGTCACCGAGCGCCGCGAGCTGCCCGAACATCTTCGTGACGCCTCGCGCCTCAAGCAGCGCCATCGGCCGCCTTGCCAGGGACGTGGCGTGGACGCCGGACGGCGACGCGGAACGCGCCGGCGCGCGCCCGCTGGTCCAGCACCAGGCCGATGAGGCCGCTCGGGCGGAACAGGATCACGACCAGCAGCAGCACGCCGAGGATCACGGGCCAGACCGTGGGATACGCGTCGGCAAGGACGAAGCTCACGACCTCGATGGCGAAGACGCCGACGACGGCGCCGATCAGCGTGCCGGCGCCGCCGAACAGCGTGTAGAGCACGATCTGCGTCGACAAGATCACGCCGAGCATGTTCGGCCAGACGAAGCCTTCGTGGAATGCGTAGAGCCCACCGGCGGCGCCCGCGATGGCGCCGGCGACCGAGAAGACGATGGCCTTCAGCCACTGGACCCGATAGCCAAAGAACGCCATCCGCGCCTCGTTGATGCGGATCCCCGCGAGCGCGAGGCCGAGCTGAGATCGGACGAGGAAGCGGCACGCCGCGTACACCGCGACGAGGAAGACGAGCGCGAGGTAGTAGAACGACCGGCCCTCGCCGATCTCGGTCGGCCCGGCCGTCATGGGCGGGATCGACGGGATCCCGTTCTGGCCGCCGAGGTAGTACCAGCCGCGCGCGAGGCGGTCCGCGGCGTAGGAGCCCGTCAGCGTTCCGAGGGCGACGAACGTGAGGCTCGGGGGATTGCGGCCCAGGAGGAGGAAGGCGGCGACGAGCGACGACAGCACGAGCCCGATGACGACCGCCGCCGGCAAGACGACGAAGATCGACCTGATCTCCGCGTCACGCGCGAGGAGGGCGACGCCGTACCCGGCCGACCCGAAGAACAGCGCCTGTCCAAAGCTCATGATCCCCGCGAAGCCCCAGACCAGGTCGAAGCTGAGCGCCAGCAACGCCAGGATCAGCACCCGCGTGACGAAGATCACCCAGAAGTCGGCCAGCGCCAACGGCAGCAGCGCGAAGGTCACGAGCAGCCCGGCCTCGAGCGCCCTGACGATCGTGGCTGGCGCCACCGCCTCAGCACTCCTTGGGGTCGACGAGCCCTTTGCTCCGCGCGACGATGTCGTAGGTGCCCTGCTTCGCGACCGCGGTGTACATGCGCATCTTGCAGTGCCGCTTGCCCGGCACCATCTCCGCGGGACCGCCCGGCCCTTCCGAGATCTTGGCGTGGTCGAGCGCCTTCGCCACGGCCTCGCGGCCGACGGACCGGGCCTCCTTCACCGCCGCCTCCCACAGCTTGAGGCCACGGTACATCCCCGTGGCCGCGCTGCCGGCGGCGAACACGATCGGGCCGGGGAACTGCTTGTCGTAGTCCGCCTGGATCCGCGCGCTCCCGGGCTCGTCCTTCGTGACGGCGCGGAAGTAGTCGAGACAGCTCGCGAGCCCTTCGATCTCGTGCGGCGCGTTGATGTTCAGCGTGTTCTCGTCGTAGTACACGCAGGACAACCGGCCGCCGCGCTTGGTGAACCCCGCCTCGTACAGCTGCTTGAAGAACGGACCGACCCCCGGCGGGATGACCGTGTTGAACACGACGTCGACCTTGTTCGTCATGATCTTGTTCACGGTCGCGCTGTACTCGACCTGGTCGAGCGGATAGTACTCCTCGAAGATGACCTCGCCGCCGTTGCCCTCGATCACCTTGCGGGCGTACTGGTTCAGCACGTGTGGCCACACATAGTTGGCGGACGGGAGCGCGAAGCGCTTGCCGCCGTTCTTCATGAGCCAGGGAATGAACTCGTCACACTGCTGCGCCGGGGTGGGGCCGGTGCAGTAGATGAACGGCGTGCACTCCTTGCCCTCGTAGAGCTGCGGGTAGATGTAGAGCGTGCGCCCCCGGGTGACGATCACGTCCTTGATGGCGTTGCGCATCGAGCTCGTGATGCCGCCGAACACCACGTCGACCTTGTCGCGCTGGATGAGCTTGCGGACATTGGCGACGGCCACGGACTCGTTGGACGCCGTGTCCTCGATGTGCAGCTCGAGCGGCCGCCCGAGCACGCCCCCCTGGCCGTTGATCTCCTTCACCACCAGTTTCGCGATGTTCGCGTTGGCGTTGCCGGCGTAGCCGATCGCGCCCGTGAGGTCGGTCGCGATGCCGACCTTGATCGGCCCTTGGGCGCTCGCCCAGGTCGGCCGGAGCACCCAGCTCCCGGCGCCGGCGGCGACGGCGCCCCACGTCCACGCCGCGCTCTGGAGGAACCGCCGGCGGCTCGGCATCGAAGGGTCGTGGCGAGGCTCGTTGGGGTCGCGCATGGCTCACACCGTCCTTCCCGCGGTCAGTCCCCGCGGCCAGAGTCTGACGAGCACCACGGCAATGAGAAAAACCAGCACGTCCGCGAGGACCGGCGCGACGCCCCACGGGAGCGCCGCGCTCATGACGCCGATCAGGGCGGCCCCGGCCACCGACCCTTCGAAGCTGCCGACGCCGCCGAGCATCACGGCGAGGAACCCCTGGATGAGAAAGCGGATCCCGAGATCCGCGGACAGCGAGAACACCGGGACGACGAGCGCTCCGGCCAGCCCCGCGAGCCCGGCGCCGAACGCGAACGTCCCCGCGTAGATGCGGGTCGTCGAGAGGCCGGACGCCCGCGCCAGCGAGGGATTCTCGAGCGCCGCCCGCACCTTGAGGCCGAGCCCCGTGCGGGTCAGCAGAAGATAGCAGCCGACCATGACGAGCACCGTGATGACCACGATCGCGAGCCGCCACCGCGCGATGTGCACCGCGCCGATGTCGATCGAGCCGATCAGCGGCTCCGGGACGGCGCGATACAAGCCCCCGATCAGCCCGCGGACCGACTCCCGAATGGCGAGGCCGACGGCGTAGGTACCGAGCATGGCGATGACCGGCACGGCGTAGAACCGGCGGATGACGAGCCGCTCGAGAACGAGCGCGATGGCGGCGACGACCACGGGCGCCGCGAGCATGCCGAGCCAGATCGGCAGCGTCCAGGTGTGGAAGAGGTAGACGGTGTAGGCCCCGAGCAGCACGAACTCACCGTGCGCGAAGTTGAAGATGCCCATCATGCCGGCGATCACCCCGAGGCCGAGCACGACCAGCACCATGATCGCGCCGAAGTTCAGCACCTCGAAGACCGCCGAGATGACGCCTTCCATCGCCGGCCGGGGGTACCCCTCAGCCGCCGCTCACATCGTCCTCCAGTCGCCCGACTGCTCGAACGCGTGGGCCGCGCGATAGATCGTGGGCTCGTCGAAGTGCTTGCCCACCAGCATCATGCCGACCGGCAGCCCGTCGACCTTGCCGCACGGGACCGACATGGCGGGATGATGCGTCACGTCGAACGGCGCCGTGTTGCCGATCATCTCGAGCGCCCGCTGGATGTACTCTTCCCGGCTCGCCCCCGGCCCCGGAAGCGGTGTCGCCTTCATCGGCGTCGTCGGCATCACGAGGAGGTCGTGACTGGCCAGGACGGCGTCGTACGCCGCCGTGAGGCGCCGCACGATGTTCATTGCCTTCCCGTAGTACCGCGAGCCGTGCTGGCCGAGGACGTAGGTCCCGAGCATCAGGAAGAGCTTCGTCGTCTCCGAGAGCTCGTTGGCGCGTTGCCGCCAGCCACGGTGGAAGTCCATCAGCGAGACGGCGTAGAGGTCCGAGCGGCTGAGACCGTACCCGTCGCCCCACATCATCGTCTGCGTGAGGCCCTCGACGCCGATGGGCGTCCAGATCGCCGGCCCGGCGGTGTGCATCGGGATCGAGACCTCTTCGACCTTGGCGCCCAGATCGCCGAGCCGGCGCGCGGCGGCGGTCACCTTCTCGCTCACCGCCTTCTCGCCGTTCGGCTGCCTGAACCCCTCCGTGACCAGCGCGATCCGCATCCCGCTGACGCCGCCCCCGAGCATGCGGGTGTACGGGTGGACCTTGGGCGCCTTGATGCGCGGGTCATAGCCGTCGTCGCCCGCCACGACCTCCAGGAGCAGCGCATTGTCGGCGACGGTGGCCGTCATCGGGCCGGTATGGTCGACGAAGATCTCGATGGGCATGATGCCGGTGTACGGCACCAGTCCCCACGTCGGCTTCATCCCGCAGATCCCCGAGAATGACGCCGGCATGCGGATGGAGCCGCCCTGGTCGCCCCCCATCGCCATGTCCGCCTCGCCGAGCGCGACGACCACGGCGCTGCCCGACGACGACCCGCCCGCCGAGTAACCCATGCGGTGCGGGTTGTGCACGGGCCCGGTGGCGTTCGTGTGGCTCCCGCCGGAGAGGCAGAAGTACTCGCAGTGCGTCTTGCCGACGATCTCGCCACCCTCGTCGAGGATCCGCGTGACGACGGTCGCGTCGAACTCGGGGATGTACCCCTCGAGCGTGGAGGCCCCGTTCATCATCGGCACGCCCGCGACCATGACGTTGTCCTTGATGGCGACGCGCTTGCCCTTCAGCTTGCCGCTCAGCGCGCCCTTGATGGACGTCTTGCGGTACCACGCGTTCTGCCGGTTCTCCTCGGGCCCCGGCCGGTACCCCGGCGTTCGCGGATACTTCACCACCGGCACCTCGTCCGGCATCGCATCGACGGCGTTGTACGCCGCGACGTACCCCGTGAAGAGCTGCCGAAAGGCCTCGAGGTCCGTGTCGTTCAGCGACAGGCCGCACCGGGTTGCGACGTTCCGCATCTGCTCCGACGTAGGCACTTGGACCGCCATGGCGCCCTCCCTCGACTGCAGCCGTTACCGGATGACCCTCGCCGCGCTCGCGTCGAGCGCGGCACGGGTGCGTGGGGTCCAAGCCGTATCAGGAAAGCCACGAAGCGTCAAGGGGCACCCCGCGGCGGGCTCTATCGGCCCTTCGTGCCTGGCGTGCGCTCGCTTAGATACTGCCCGGGGCAATATCCTGCGGGAAGCAATGCGGGTGCTTGAAGCCCGTCGGTGGCTGGTTCGGCGTCAAGTAATCGCTATTGTCTGTTCCCCTGAAGCCGACGCCCGCGGGAATCCCGTCCAGCCCCGCATTCCGGCGCATGCGGTAGGCGATGACGTGATCGGCGCACGCGCTGTCGCCGCTGAGGCCCAGGCCGCCAATCACTTCACCGCCCGAGTAAAGCGCCACCCCACCGCCGAAGGTGATGATGCCCCCGGGCACCCTGCCAATGCCGGTCCCCTGCTGTAGAAAATCGGGATTGAACGGATTGGAGTTATTCAGGCCGTACAGGGAACCTCCAGGCTGCGTGGCGGAGTATAGGTTTGCCGTGGACAGCGCCAGGCCGTCGTTACTGAAGTCATTAGCGGTGCTGGCCTTCGCGATCGCGATGGCCCGACTCCCGGGCCAGGCATCGCCGACCACGATCACCGAGCAGAGCCGACCTTGCCGGTCCACGACTGCGGACCACATCCGGCTCGGACGGAAGATGCCGCCGTTGTCCAATGGCACAACCGCTGCGAGCTGGCTCTGGACGCCATTGACAACTTTGGACGAGAGGCTGCATCCCTGATTCGGATCACCCTCTGCGGCGAACACCAAGTCAGAAGAAGCCAAGACTGCGCCCAGCGCGACAACGAGCAGGATCTTTGGCATCTGTTGCCTCCTCCCTCTCAGGGATACCTCTCGTCTGCGGCGTGGATCATGGGCGGACACCTTCTGGTTGTCAAGGCCCGCCCTCCACCACCCGGATGTTCCACGCTCGCGGACGAGGGCCCCGGCGGGTGAAGAACCATGTCATGCTGGTGAGAGGGGAGAGGTGATCGAATGAGGAACCGTGGATCCCGTCAGAACCTGGAAGGTTGGCTCCGAACGAAGACCGCGCAACCGATCCCGAAGCCTGCGCGCCCGCCGCACCGGCCGCCACCCCGCAAGCCATCGCCGCCAAAGCCGCGATGACGATCAGACTGGGGCTGGGGATGGCTTCACGTTCTCAGCTTCACGTTCTCAATGGTCTCGATTGAAACCCAAGGCGCCACCTAGGCGCTCCATCTGACCCATCAGTGACTCGGCTTCGTCCATGAGCTTCTGCCCGGTCGGACAGAGGCCGCTTCTGGCCCGACCCTCTCTCCTGAAACATGCGTCACACTGCATTCTGTGCTCGTCGAATGCCCTCAAAATAACTCGGTGCTCTTCGCCGAACTGGTAGAACTCGCGCTCGGCCCTCGATGCCGCGTCGTTTGGGACGATCATGCTGAGGACCCTGTCCAGGAGCCCCGGCGAATCCGCGTTCTTCTGCGTCTTCTTCATCCGATTCATCCGAACCTCCTCGACTCCTTGTGGGGTGAACTCTTACCTACCTATACATATACATACCTATACCCGAATACATAACAGGTTGATTTCTGGTGCGCCTGGCAGGAGTCGAACCTGCGACCCTCGGATTAGAAGTCCGATGCTCTATCCAGCTGAGCTACAGGCGCACGCCTACTTACGATACACCGACCGCGTCCGCTTGGACCGGACTTGGTCCCGGCTTCGAGATGCCTGGAGCAGACTCTGCCTGGGAACTCCTCGACCCCACATTTTCGATTTGAAGGCTGAGCGGACCACGCGATAATTCCGTCGACGTCCGCAAAACACGTGGCCCTCGATCGTTCTGTGGGGCCCCGAGGAGGCATTCGCATGCCGTATCGGCTGTGGCTCATCCAACTCTCCGTCGCGCTCCCGGTCGTCCTGTCTCTCGTCGCGTGCGGAAATGTCCAGGTCCACCCCGACGAGCGCGTGAAGGACCCGGGCGTCCGCGGCGGTCCGGCCGGCGCCGGGGACCCGCTACCGGATCTGACAGAAGGCGAGCTGGCCTTCTTCCAGGCCGGGCGAGAACAATTCCTGGAGGTCGAAGGGGTCGAGGAGGGCTTGGGCCCGCGGTTCAACCTCGACAGCTGTGGCGGATGCCACGCGCAACCGACGACGGGGGGCTCGAGTCCGGCCGTCAATCCTCAGGTCGCGGTGGCGACGCAAAACGGTGCGGCGAACATCGTTCCCTCCTTCATCACCCTGAACGGGCCGGTCCGCGAGGTCCGGTTCAAATTCAAGGCCGACCGCACGCCCGACGGCGGCGTCCACAACCTCTACACGATCGCAGGCCGGGAGGATGCGCCCGGATGTGTCCTGGCTCAACCCGACTTCAGACGCGAGGCGGCCCGCGACAACCTGATCTTCCGCATCCCGACGCCCGTGTTCGGCGCCGGCCTGATCGAGGCGATCTCGGACGAGACGATCGTGGCGAACATGAACGCGCAACATTCGATCCGCGCGGCCATGGGAGTCGCCGGCCGGCCCAATCGCCGCGGACCGGGCCGCGTCAACACGAGCAGCAACGACGGGAGCATCACGCGATTCGGCTGGAAGGCTCAGAACAAGTCTCTCCTGGTCTTCGCGGGCGAGGCCTACAACGTCGAACAGGGCGTGACGAACGAACTCTTCCCGACGGAGCGCGACGAGACCCCGAGGTGCTTGTTCATGGCGGCCCCGGAGGATCACACCCGGTTCGACGAGCCCGAGCCGATCGAGGCGGCCAGCGACACTCTGAAGTTCTCGATCTACATGCGGTTCCTGGCGCCGCCGGCGCCCGCCGCCGAGACGCCGTCGAGCGCCAGCGGCCGCACGGTGTTTACCGAGATCGGCTGCGCCCTGTGTCACACGCCATCGCTCATGACGGGACGATCCTCGACCGCGGCGCTGAGCAACAAGGTCGTCGGACTGTACTCGGATCTGCTGCTGCACCGCATGGGGCCCCGGCTCGCCGACGACATCCTCCAGGGCCTGGGTGAGGGCGACGAGTTCCGAACGGCGCCCCTCTGGGGGCTCGGACAGCGGATCTTCTTCTTGCACGATGGCCGAACCACCGACCTCATCGAGGCGATCGAGGCGCACGCGAGCACGGGCGATCACCACGTCCCGCCGTCGGAAGCGAACGCCGTGATCGCCCGGTTCAGGGCTCTTGGACAGGGCAAAAAGCAGGACCTGTTGAATTTCCTGCGGAGCCTATGAGGCACCTTTCGGTAAGGAGGAGGCAAAACGCTTTCGACTCTCCTATCGCGGCAGAGGGCGCGTGGTGAAGCCCACGTGCCAGTCATCCGTGGTGCGGTTGTCGATCGAACAGCGCCAGACATAGCGGCTGTCGGGCTTCAAGGGGAGGGGACCGACGTTGATGCCCAAGACGACGTCGAGCGGTGTGCCCGCCTTCAGCCCGGCCGGCCGACCAGTTTCGAACTCTCCGGTGATCTCGAAGGCCCGTTCTCCAGCCGGCGCGGGCACGATCACCGGCTGGCCGTCGGCATCGAGCAGGACAAGCTGGAACTTGTGACGTTTGTTCGCCTCATCCCATGGAACGTCGATCTTGAGCGCGATCGCCGAGGGACTCGGGTCGGGTCCGGTCACCGACCAGCCCCCTCCGAGGATGTAGAGCTTGCCGTTGACGGCCTGAACGGCATCGGCTAACAGGATCGTCACCCTCATCGTGTCGAAGCCCGGCCGGTCAAGGGCGACCACCGCCCCAGAGCCTGGCGCTCGCGATGGCGGCGCCGTCCTTGAGCGCGGAGAGCTTCGCCCAGACCACGCTCTCGGCGACGAGCTCCGAGCCCGCGAAGGTCCCGAACCCGCAATCGACGGACGCGATCACGCGGCTCGGGTCGCCCACCGCGTCGACGGCCTGGCCGATCCGGTCGGCGACGACCTCGGGGTGTTCGACGAAGTTCGTGGTCGAGTCGATGACCCCGGGCAGGAACACCATCGCGTCGGGCAACGGATGTCGCCGGATCACCTTGTACTCGTGCGCGTGGCGGGGATTCGCCAGCTCGAGGGAGAGCGCCCCGACCCGCGCCCGATAGAGGAGCGGCAGGATCGCCTCGAGGGGGACGTCGGAGGTGTGCGGACCGTCGTAGTTGCCCCAGCAGACGTGCAAGCGAATCCGGTCCGCCGGGATCTTCGCGGTGGCCCGGTTGATCGCCTCGATGTGCGTCTCGACGATCTGGAGGAAGCCGTCGAGCGTCTCGTGCTGGAACAGGCGCGTGCGCTCCATGGCGAGATCCGGGCAGTCGAGCTGGAGCAGGAGGCCGCGCGCGTGGATCAGCTCGTACTCCTTCCGCATCTCCTGCGCGAGCGCGAACACGTACCGCTCGTGCGAATCGTAGTGGGCGTTGAGCAGCGTCGTCGCGATGATGCCCGGCGAGGCGGCGGTCATGAAGCGCTCGACGAACTTCTGGGGCCGCGCCGCCGTGGCCTTCAGAAAGAGGTCGCACTCCCGCTCGGCTTCGCCGAGGTCGACGTAGAGAACCTCGGCCAGGGCCTGCGGCGCGTTCGCGATCCTCGCAGCCGAGCGTCGCCGGAGCTCCAGGAGGGCGGCGTAATCGGGGAAGTCGACGAGGTCGCGGGCCGGGGGCCGTCGACTCTCGCCCCCGAAGCCGCGCATGCGCCGCGCCACGTAGGTGGAGAAGCCCACGCGGGGTTGCTCGCCGTCGTTGCCGATGTCGATGCCCACGCGGAGCTGCTTGCCCACCACCGCCTCGACGGCCGCGTCGATTTCCCGCCCGAGCTCGGCCGCGTCGACGGGCTCGCCGCGCTCTTGACGGACCAGCAGCTCCCGGAGCCGCGCGGGCCGTGGAAAGCTCCCGACGTGCGTGACGAGTATTCGGCCTTCGCTTCGCTGCACGCCTTGTCACCGATCGCTGAAGAGCCCGTACAAGTACTGGCCGATCAGACCCATGACGGGAGGCAGGAGAACGCCCGGAATGAACCGCGCCAGGGTCAGCGGCCAGCCCAACAATGGCGCCTCGTAGGTCAGCATCCGGATCGGGCTCACCAGCGTCTTGGCCGTGAGTAGCGCGATGAGCGGTCCCGGCGCGGCCCCGCTCCGAAGGAGGTTCGCCGCGACGGGGAAGAGCAGGTAGGGGCCTCCGGGGATCGCCAGGCCAGCCACCCAGCCCACCAGGATGCCCTGCGCCATGTGCTCCGAGCCGAGCCAGCGAGAGAGGACGGGTTGAGGAATCAACACGTCGAGGAGCCCAGCCAGCAGGAAGCCGAGGAGCAGCTCGGGCCACACGCCCCTCAGGAGCTTGCCGGTTGAGAGCAGACCGCGAACAGGCATCGCCGGGTCCTTCGCCAGGGCGACGAGCAGAGCAACCACCAGCAGCCCCGTGAGGATCCAGGTGCTGACGTCCACGCGTCGTGTCACTTCCGAACGCCGGGCCGCGGCGCCCGGTACTCGAAGTCGCCAGAGTGGGCCGAGAGCGCCTCCTGGCGTGCGGCCTCGATGAGCCCGTGGTCGGGCGAGAGCGAGCACGCCGGGTCGGTCGCCGCCGCGTTCTTCGTCAAGAGATAGGCCTGGCAGCGGCAGCCACCGAAGTCGAGCGCGCGCCGCTCGCAGCTTCGGCAGGGCTCGGGCATCCACGCCTCGCCCCGAAAGGCGTTGAACGCGCCCGACTGGCCCCAGATCGCCTCGAGGTGGCGGTCTTTGACGTTCTCGAAGGAGAGTCCAGGGAGCGTGTGCGCCGCGTGGCAGGGCAGGGCCAGCCCGTCGGGGCTGACGACGATGAACCGCCGGCCCCAGCCGTCCATGCACGCCTTCGGAAACTCGGAGTAGTAGTCGGGCATGACGAAAAGAATCTCCATCTTGCCGCGGAGCCGCGCGTGGGCCGCGGCGCTCGCCCGTCGCGCCCGATCCAGCTCGGCGGCGGTCGGCAGCAGGGCGCGCCGGTTCGTGAGGGCCCACCCCACATACTGCGTATTGGCCAGCTCCAGGCGGTCCGCCGAGAGCGTCTCGGCGAGCGCCACGATCTGCTCGACGTGATCGAGGTTCTCCCGATGGAGCACGACGTTGAGCGTCAGCGGGAATCCGAGCTCCTTGACCCAGCGCGCGACCTCCAGCTTCCGCTCGAAGGCGCGCGACCCGGCGATGCGATCCGAGCTCGACGCGGCGACGTCCTGGACCGAGACCTGCACGTTGTCGAGCCCGAGGGAGCGGAAGCGCGCGAGGCGCTCACGGCCGAGCGGGATGCCGCTCGTGATGAGATTGGTGTAGAGATCGAGGGCCCGGGCGCCTTCGATCAAGGCCTCGAGATCGTCTCGGAGGAGGGGCTCGCCGCCCGTCAGGTGGAGCTGGACGACCCCGAGCTCCTCGGCTTCGCGGAACACGCGGAGCCAGTCCGCCGTGTCGAGCCCGTCCGTGTGGCGCGCATAGTCCAGGGGGTTCGAGCAGTACACGCAGCGGAGCGGGCACCGGTACGTCAGCTCGGCGACGAGGGTATACGGGCGGTACGCGTCGCTCACGGCTCGGCCTGCATCAGGCCGCGCTCGGCGAGCGTGGCCAGAAACGACATGACGTCGCGCTCCACCTGTTCTCGTGGCTGGGGTGCGTACCTCTCGGCCAGACGCTCGACGATCGCCTGGACCGTGTGCTCGCCGGTGCAGAGCTTGGCGATGTCGGCGGCGGTCGGGTTCAGCACGAGCCCGCGCTCCGGGTACAGCAGGAGATACCGCGCCGTCTTTCGATCGAAGCGGATCCGCGCCTTGGCGGCGAGTCGTGGCCGGCTGTCGAGCGCGATCACGCGCGAGCGCCCCCGGGTCCCCAGCCGGGCTCGATGTAGGCGGCGTACACGCAATCGAGAAGGTGCCAGAGCACCTCGGTCTTTCGGATGAGCGCGGCGACGCAGCGCTCCTGGAGCTCGTGGCTCAGCGCGTGGCGCACGACATAGTCGATGGCCTCTTCCGAGTCCCGGCGCGCGCGCGGCACGCGCGACCGGAAGTACTCGAGCATGTCGCGGCTCACCCACGGATAGTGCCGTTCCCAGGCGAGCACGCGCTTCTGCATCAGGTCGGGCGCAAAGAACTCCGTGAGCGACGAGGCGACCGCCTCCACGAGGCTCCGCTCGCGCACGAGCTCGACGTAGCCGTCGCACGCGAATCGGACCCCGGGCAGCACCGACCGGCAGCTCCTGACCTCGTCGCGGTCGAGGCCGACCCCCTCGGCGAGCCGGAGCCAGAGCTCGAGCCCGCCGTCCTCGGCGTCGTGATCCTGGATGCGATGGATCCACATCCGCCGGAATGCCGGATCCTCCGACTTCGACACGATGATCGCGTCTTTGATCGGGATCCGCGTCTGGTAGTAGTAGCGGTTGAGCACCCACTGCTGGAGCTGCAGCTTGGTCAGCTTGCCGTCGTGCATCAGCACATGATAGCGATGGTGGTCGTGGTAGCGGCGCTCGCCCTCTCGCCGGATCCACTCGATGAATTCCGCTCCCGGCAGCGGCGCGCGCGGGGCTCCGCCGGTCATAGCGTGACCTCCATCCCGTCGTAGGCGATCTCCCAGCCGGCCGCCGTGACGGCGGCACGCTCGGGCGAGTCCTCGCGCAGCAGCGGGTTCGTGTTGTTGAGGTGGATGTAGATCTTCCGTCGGGCCCTGACCGTCGCCAGCAGCCTCGCGCTGCCGGCGGGACCGCCGACGGGGAGGTGGGCCATGTCCTCGGCGCGCTTCTCGCCGAGGCCGAGTGCGCGAAGCTCGTCGCTCGACCAGAAGGTGCCGTCGAAGAAGACGCAGTCGGCGCCGTCGAGGGCCTGGCGCACCGACTCCGTCAGGGTCCCCACACCGGACACGTACGCGAGCACGCGCCCGGTCGCCTCCTCACGGATCCGGAAGGCCACGTTGTCCTCGGAGTCGGGCGGCATGAGCCCTTCGAGGTGCACGGGCGGCTTGCCGGGCACGGGCACGGCTTCCACGACGAGCCCGCTCTCACGGCCGTCGACGCCGAGCAGGTCCTCTCCCCGGCCGAGCTTGAGCGCCCGCCAGGTGACCTGGCGGGGGAAGCGCTCGAGCGTGCGATACAACACGTTGCGTTCGGTGAACCCGACGCGCACGCGCTCGGTCGTGTAGATCACCAGCGGGTGCGATTCTCTGAGCGAGAGGAGGCCCAGGCAGTGGTCCAGATCGCCGTTCGTGAGCAGGAGCGCCTGGATCGGCGAGTGGCGACGGTCGCGCGGGTGGAGTGCCGGAAAGCCTTCGATCTGCTGGCGGATCTCCGGCGAAGCGTTCAGCAGAAACCAGCCCTGGCCATCCGTGCTGATCGCGACAGATTCCTGGCTCCTCGCCACCGCGGCGAGCGTGCCCTCGCGAATCCCGCGGCAGTTCGGACAGCCACAGTTCCACTGAGGGAACCCGCCCCCGGCCGCAGAGCCCAGCACCCGGATCAGCACGAGCCCCCCCAGGAAACAGCCCAGCCCTTCCCGCGGCGAGGCGAGAAGGGCCGGGCGAGAGGATAACGCGAGCTACGCGTTAGAAGCGGTCGTCTGGATCCCGGTCGAAGTCGTCGGGCTGGTAAGAGTTGATCTCAGCATCCATTTTCACTTCGATGAAAGTCGGCGTCTCCCAGGTCATGATTCGTACCTCCCCTTCGCTGAAGTCACTTCACCGGATCCAGGCTGCGTGATGATAGAAGGGTCAACAGGCGGCGTCAAGCCCCATTAATGGGGGGTCCGCCCGGGGGGGGGAGGCGACAGGGGTGGGGGCCATGACCGAAGGGCAGCCACAGCTCCTCGCGTTCGCAGGAAGCCTCAGAAAAGGCTCGTATAACCGGATATTGCTACGCTACGCGATTCTCGGGGCCCGGGAGGCCGGCGGCGACGTGGAGGAGCTCGGTCCGGAGCACCTCACGCTCCCCCTGTACAACGGCGACCTCGAGGGAAAGGGCGCGTTCCCGGAGCCGGTCGAGGTCTGGCGCGCAAAGATCCGCCGGTGCGACGGGCTTCTCATCGCTTCGCCGGAGTACAACCACGGCATTTCCGGCGTCCTCAAGAACGCCATCGACTGGGCGTCGCGCCCGCCCAATGTCTGGAGCGGCAAGGTCGCGGCGTCCTTCGGCACGACGCCCGGGGCGCA
>WNFW01000174.1_pt1 | contig 38576 bp, 32 predicted proteins | sample 5400131 | NCBI WGS metagenome assembly WNFW01 (sample SAMN13153362, study PRJNA577476) | soil metagenome | isolation source: 20 cm soil or saprolite under grassland replicate 1 | place: USA:California | collected 2016-06-15 | reverse complement strand
TGCAATAGATGCAGAACGTTGGCTCGAAAGCCTGGGTGAAGATTAATATTGTAGGGGTGGGGCTTGCCCCACCCTGTTTTCTTTACCCCTCACCTTGACTTCCTCTATTCTGACCTGTGCGCTAAAATAGGTCATTTGTCACATTGTAATAGCTGTCCTACCTCAGTATAATTATCACAAGTCTACATCCCAGGCTTGTGATAATTTTTTTCTAGCACTTGCGAGAGGGCCAGCACACATGAAAGTTACCGACAATCCCGGAGGAGTGGCTGCCGCAAGTTCCTCCAGTACCGCGACACTGCGGCGCGTTTCCCTCTTCGGCCAGATCAACATTAACGTCTTCTGGATTGCAAACAATTTTCACTGGCAAGCTCTTTTAGCCATCGTCATACCCAGTATGGTAGTAAAGTATCTTGGTAATGCCAATAAGGATATCAATCTCACCTTAGTCGTCATCTGGGGAACGCTGATAGCTGTGGTCGTCAATCCCCTGGTTGGATCTATCTCAGACTATGTAACATTCCGCATGGGCCGCCGCCGCCCATTTTTGATTATCGGTACTGCCCTCAACGTCGTTGTACTCATCTTATTCGCGTTCTCGCCTACCTGGTTCTCTTCTACCGCACTACTGGTGACTTTTACAATACTTTTCCTCCTCCTGCAGTTCACCAATAATGTTGCCAATTCCCCCTGGAGTGCAATTATTGTTGACAAAGTTCCTCAGTACCAGAGGGGCGTAACAAGTAGTTTTTTTGGTCTTTTTACCCTTCTTGGATTGATCTTTGGATCGCTCATAGCTGGACTTATCGTAAACAAGAACAATACTTTGCCTTTGTACAACAATGAAATTGTGCAGATTTTCTTGCTGATTGCAATTGTGCAAATCGTTTTAGTTGCCTACACGGTAATCACTGTCAAAGAGACCCCACTCTCGGAACATGCTACATTTCACCTTGGCACAGTATTCAAGAAGTTCCTCTTTAAGCCCTCACAATACCCTGACCTCTCATGGGTACTGCTTGCACGATTGCTCGTAATGATGGGCATCTGGGGAATATTCTATTTCCTGCAATATTACTTTGACGATGTATTGGGAGGTCCTGGCGTAAAAACCATCATTTTTGGAGGTGCCTTCTCTGGCGAGTTTTTCTCCGGCGCGCTTTTCCTACCTGCTCTCATGCTGACAGCGCTGCCAACTTCACTTATTGCTGGTTGGATCTCCGACCACAAGGGACGCAAGTTGCTGGTTTATCTCTCAGGTGCGATGATGACTATTGTTTGCGTCCTTTTCATATTCTTTCAAAGTCAATATGGCGCTCTCTTTGCTGGAGCTTTCTTCGGAATTGGTTATGGAGCATATACCAGTGTTGATTGGGCGCTGATCGCTGATGTCATACCGCCAACCAATGAAGCTGGCAAGTTTCATGGCATATGGTCGGCTATGGGTATCCTTCCACAGGTAATTGGCATTACTATTGGCGGCATTATCTTGCAACTCTTGCGTGGCCTCCCAAACCATTTCGGATACATCACGCTTTTTGTTGTGACTATCGCTTACTTTGTTCTCGGTACCCTGGTGATTAAACAAGTGAAAGGCGTAAAGTGAAGCAGCATAATACGTCCCTACGAATAAATTAGTCTATGTCGCAGGGACGTATTATGCTGCTTCACTTTACCGGATTGAGCCCTCGTAAATGCCCATAATCGTATCGAGGAACTTTAGAGCATCGGGTTTATTACGCTGGAACGAGTTGCGGCCAATGATCGAGCCAAAGCCGCCTCCATCACGGATAGCACGCACCTCTTCAAAGAATTTCTCATCAGCAGCATATGTGCCCCCGGAGAAAATAACAATGCGACGACCATCGAAGGAGCTCTGGATGACATGATGCACGCGCTCAGCCAGCGTAGAAATGGGAATCTCGTACTTCTGGTAAACCTTCTGCGCCTCAGCCAGTTCGACCTTCTCGCTTGGCAACTTGACCTTGATAATGTCTGCACCCAATTGTGCCGCTATCTGGGCTGCATAAGTTACAACATCAACAGCGGTTTCACCCTCTTTACTCAGACTGCTGCCGCGAGGATATGACCAGACAACGACAGCCAGGCCAGCCACTTTTGCTTCTTCAGTAAGTTTACGCAACTGCTGGTATATTTCTGTGCGCTCAGCTGATCCCGGGTAAATCGTAAAACCTACTGCTACACAGCCCAGACGCAAAGCGTCACTGACACCAGAAGTGACAGCAGAAATTGGGTCTTTCTCGTCATTTAGGAGATCGTGGTTATTACATTTCAAAATAAGAGGGATTTCACCACAATAGTCAGAAACACCTGCTTCCAAAAAGCCCAGCGGAGCAGCATATGCATTGCATCCAGCTTCGATAGCTAATTGAAAGTGATAGCGCGGATCATAACCCGCAGGATTCGGTGCGAAACTTCGCGCCGGACCATGCTCAAACCCCTGGTCAACCGGTAAAATCACCATTTTCCCTGTACCAGCCAGGCGGCCATGATTAAGCATACGTGCCAGATTGGTACGGACGCCTGGGTTCTCGCTAGCATACCAGCTTAAAATCTCACGAACGCGATCATTCATGTGTTTGTTCCTTTTCTCACTTTTCAACAAGCATCAGGATTTATCACTTGGTTGTGATCAATTGTATTGTACCACCTGTAAAGACTATATTAAAACTTAGAAGGTTACTATCACTTTATTGAATGGGTGCTTCGAAGGCTACAGGCTTTTTCCCTTACCATCTTTCTTATGAACAAATCCTCAACAAATTACAGTTAGTACTAGCATAACAGGAAAAAGATAATTTTAAGTGTTATACATGCAATTGATAAACACATCCATAGTTACTTTAGATAATTCGGTACGTTTTTATACAAAGATACCGAGAATCTGCGTTCATCTACTTAAGAGTGTGCACAAATGTGCTTTGTGGAAAGTGTGATCGATGGAAAAATTGTGAGTGATGCTCTACTCTAAAGGAGAAGATATGAAAACAAGTAGCAGCAATTTCGAGCTTATTATGCAAGAAGTGCTCAAACAAAAACAACTATTGGAAGGTTTACTATCGGAGAATGATGAGCTCCACCGCCAGCTTGCAGAGCTACGTGAAGGACGTGGTATTTTTGTTGATATCCTTGGCGAACGTTTTACGCTGGTAGACGTACAGGTTAGTGATTCTCCAGATAGAATAGCTACACCAGAGGCTGATCTTTCTCTTCAAGAAACAGCCGAAATTCTGAGCGAGTCTTTGCCAACTTCAATACCTGAAACCCCGCTAACAGCATTTGAATCCTCAGTCGAAGAAGCACAGGAAGATCTACCAACCTATACAACCCCTACAATGTCGTCGTATCTTGAAGAAGCTATGCTCGACGAATTTTCGGCAGCAGCTACGCGGGAAATGGGACAAGTAGCTGTTTGGTCTGGGCCCATTACAAATCCTCCTACCTTTGATGAAAAGGAAAAAGAAAATCTGCGTCGTGAACTTTCTGGAAGCTTTTTGTTGGAGTAATTGCTTCCTATTGGCTAGCAATAAGATTTGAAAAGCAATAGCTTCAAGAACAGACAACTTTTCTGGCCTTGCATCGAGCGATAAGAGGAGAGACGATCATCTCACATCCTTCCAATTCCTTTTTTACTGAATCTGAAAATTCACTGAAGTTGCATTAATGGGGGGGCTTGATTGTTGTGCAAGCATTAACAACGTAAACGAGGTGTTCCCCTGTGCAATTGGAAAGGTAACCGTTCCAGTTCCACTACTTTGAGATGCAATTGAGATGGGAAATGTGGAGTCATTTGTAGGGGGACTTTTACTGTCGCCAGATTGAAGACGCATGTAATCACTGGGAAGGCCGCTAAAATTATTTGCCGATGTGTTAACAGCTTTTAACGTAATCGTTACATAGACCATTCCAGTCGTTGCTTGATGGCCATTCGCACTCAAACTTTCAGTTGCTGAAGCCAAAGACCAATTTAGTCCCGCATACTGGAGCGTTGAATTCGGTGTAACAGTCTTGGACTGATATTTACTTAAATCAGCGCCAGCAATAAGTGGTATATTCATCTGATTCTCAGTAGCCGTACCAAAGCGGAGTTTGAGCTTACTCAGTTCAATATTTTGATTGACCATAGCAAAATCAATCCAGTTATCTCTAGATATACCTGCAGCAGGACCTTCAAAACTCTTTTCGTTACTTGGTGCATTGATTGAACCATCAGGCATGATTAATCTGACAACATCACTATACAAGAAGCTTGCATTATTCGTAGTAGAGTTAGATTCCTTTGTTGCAATACGCACACCACCTTGCGGTGTACTTGAGTCATCAGAAAAACTGCTTGCTTGCTGAACAGAAACGAGTGTGATATCAACACTTGAGTATGTAAACTTCAAGTTTAAGGGCACGGTAGTAGGTCCACCCGAATTTGGTGTACTTCCTTTACTCCCTGGCGTCGTAACACTCGTTGCAGTGTTGCCACTAGTATTCGACGTATTTTGTTGTACATTGGAGTTATTCCCGTTTTGACTACTCGCATTTGAATTATTATGTCTGACAATATAAAATCCACCTACAACTCCAAGTGCCAGCACCAGGAGTAGTACAATACTGGCGACCAGGCATCCTCTTGATCGTTTCGGAGCTTGCGCATATGCCGGCACAGTACCTTTGACTTGCGGAGGATGTATGTAATATGGTGATGCTTGTATCTCCTGAGGTGGGGAAATGAAAGAATCAGGAGGAGGTGGGGGAGGTATGACTTCTGCATCGGTCGCTTGCGCATAGAAATGATCACCTGATGTTGGCACAGTTGATTTGCCTGCTCCATAAACACTTGGGGTTTCAGAACTAGATAAAGGTGTGTTAGGCATAACTGGCGAGATACCAGGCGTAATTGCAGATACTCCTGGAGTATCTGCATTCGGAGTAATAATTGTAGATGCTGTTGCACTGCTTTTATCTAGGGGTACCGAAACTTGCGGCTGAGAACTTTGTGCCTGACCACTCTCCAGAACCGTATGATCACCCGATAATGTTGTATGTGCATTCGCTTCGACGCTTGTAGTGGCACCGCAATTCGTGCAAAAGCGCTGACTAGCCTCAAGTGGTTTGCCGCATTCTGAACAAAAGCGTGGTGATGACACAGTTATGCTCCTTTGAGGATAGCTATTACAATTAGCATAAATCTTAATTGTGCAGTATTGTAACAGCAAGCAAGGAGAATGTCTATAAAAACCGCTTATGTCCTATGATAAGTTAACCTGGAGGCACTATGACAAATGAAAATCAGTCGAGCTTTGGTCGCCATTATCGCCCTTCTGGGGCATCAGGACCAATGTAAATGATGAGATGTGCTGAGGCACCTGAAAGCTTACCGTCCCTGTAATACCAACTGCTCCTACACGAAAAGCTACAGGAATTGTTGTATGCTCAGGTATAGCAGATTTATTCCCATACTGCAAACGCATATAGTCATAAGGTGATCCGGTGATAGCAATTTGTGAAAGAGTATTTTCAACTTTGAGCATTAATGTTACGTAGAGCATACCTTTAGCAGCTTGCTTGCCTTGTATACTCAAGCTCGAAGTAGCACTGCTAAGCGTCCAATTCAACCCAAAATACAGCATCTGCCCATTTAAATTAATAGTTTTGGGTTGATATTTGCTAACGTTTACATTTCGCACAAGAGGAATAAACATTTGTGCCTCATGTGAAGCGCCTAATACTAATGTAAGTTGATTGACAGATGTATTTGTAGGTACAGCAAAATCAACAACACTTGTTTGCGATGCCCCTGGAGCAACTCTCACTTCCGAGTTTACATAAGTCGGGCTAACAAGAGACTTATCTGGCATAATCAAACGAGCAATAGCAGCATAACTCCAAACCACCTTAACCTCTGTTGGATTCTGTTCCTGAAGATTCAAACGAACCATTCCATTTGTGTTAGAATTGGGATCATGAATAAAACTTTGCGACTGTTGAACATTGAGAATAGTTATAGTAACACCAGCATAAGGAACAGTGGCATTGATAGCCGTGGTTGAAATGGGTGGCTGTGTGATAACGAATCCTGGCAGCGCTAATCCTAAAAAACCAGCGAAGGCATAAAAAACTGCCACTAGTACAAAGAGCAAAATCACTAATAGTACCATAAACTTTCTTCTACCCACTTTTCTCCTATTATGAGTAGGCGGATTGGGAAAAGCCTGATCACCTTTTGTAGTGAATGACTGTGTACCTGAGCGCGCTTTGGTTTGCTGGCCTAAATGTTCTGTTGGAACTTTATCCAGCTGGGTATCTTGTTGTAGTACATCAAGATTATGTTGAGAAGCTTTCTGATCTATTTCTGGTAAGCGATTTGGAATGTGAGAGTTTTGTTCTGATGGTATGTGTTTCTCTCTAGAGAGCAAGCCTTCCAAAGGTAAACCACACGTAGCACAGGCATTGGAACTTGTGACTATAGGCGCTCCACATCGTGGACAATAACGAGGGAGAACCTGTGACATGAGGTGCTCAGCTTCCTTTCAAGAGTATCATGTATTCATACATTGCTATCCATTGTAGCATAAGTGACTGGAATATCTATGTCACAGATCATATCTTCCTTCTAAATCTTACCTGCCATCAGATTATTACAGAGCGCCATATAAAAATCCCAAAGGTTTGGCGTACCTAGACCACTTGTATAATCCCAACCAGGTGTTGCAGAATAATACAGATTGTTTCCTCGTGTCACATCATAAAATGGTTGCATGCCATTCGTATTTTGCGCAACTTTGTAAAACAATTGCGGAGAAGCAGTAAATTTACCGATCTGTTTCATCAATCCCTGATTGACAAGCGCTAAACCAGCCGCCCATATTGGTGCGGCCGCACTTGTTCCACCTACTGCTCCCCACTGACCATTAAAGTAAACCCCCAGGGCATATGCCGAGGCTGATATATCTGGTATCTGGCGATGATTACCATTTGAGAAACGATTATTGACGCCATTCGCATCTTGCCAACTCGGATGTCGATACACCTGGCTGTTACCTCCTCCGCTACCCCAACGATTCTTGCAACTCCGAGGGTTCGAGCCATTAGACCACACAATCTCATCCGCTCGGTGCTGTTGACTATCAATGCTAAGGATGGTCCCGCCTACAGATGTTGCCCAGGGGTCACTGGCGGGAAAACTAACAGAAAGACTATTGAAAATACGATCACTAAACGCGCCACAATCACCACTCGCAACAAAGATTCTCATATGCTCTACTTTGGTCAACAATTGTAAACTCTGATCAATTGCATTGAGATCCCCTGAAGTAAGATCGCCTTCTGCTGCTCCAAGGCTAACGCTGACAAGACTTCCGGCGTTCGCATTATGTGTATTGTCATTAAGAATCTGTTGTAATTCATCATTGACCTGTACCCAGGTATCACCACCCGCATTACCATCAGTCTGGTAGTCGACGATGTTGACAGAGCGAGCCAACCCGGCAACCATCTCAATGTCTAATGCTGTCTCTCCCTGGGCTTGAGTCGGTCGGCCATCAACATTCACAACATGCAAATTTCCTTGAAAGTTAATACAATCAAAATAATTCTGGATATCATCCTGATAATATCCGTCAATTTCGACCAGATTGACGGTCATATTTTCTCCATGCCATCCATGATTCCAGAGTTGGTCATATCCATAGGCATGCGCTATTTCTTTTGGCAGTAAAGTCCCATCAAGAGGATAACAATCCTGTCCAGGAAATTTCTTTGAGTTTGTTACATTGAAATGTTGCCCCAGGGCATGTTGAGGCGCCGAACTATAATCATCTAGACCGGTGATAGCTAAGATAGAATCTGCCAAAAACCTGGGTAATTTGGGAGGCGTAGCTGGTGCAAAAAAGGTACGGCCACTATATGTATGTACTACAAAATGAGTTTGGAACAATTTTGCGAATGTGCCGGCCTTTGCATCAATAGTGAGATGAGTACGTAATTTGCTCAGGTTTAGTGCGATTCCCTTAAGATTGAAAAAATCTTTAATTTTCTGATAAGTAGCATCATCGATTCCAATTTGGTTTGCAAATTGCTCCAACTTCGAGTGTTGTCCTGGATGAATCGGTTGGCGATCTAATGTATTAATTATATTCTGGTTCACCTTAAAGGTAATCGCTACATGCAGCTTTGTAGAATCTCGCAATGGTCCAATTATTGGAGATTTGAGTGCCTGAGCAGGTATTCCAAGATCAATCGGCACAGATTCTAGTTGTGCTGTAGTAGCACAACTAGCTAGCAATGGAACTACGACGAGTAAGAATAACCCTACCACATTTGCAATGAATGTATGTAGTCGCAAGCTGAGTAGTGTACGTTTAAGTAGATCAATGAGCATCTATATTCTCCAAAACAAATGACAAATAACGCCTACTTGATCATTAAGCTGAAAAACACATAGCATAATGAAGAAGTGCGCTTTCTTCTAACACGGTTTATTGGAGAATTTGGTTCAATGCAAGTGGCTATCCATGAGAAGCGAGCGATGCTACAAGTATTAGGTATTTCTTTGTGAAGTGCCACATTCAGAGCAAAATCGAGCCCCTTCTAGCTGCATAAAAAGGGTACCGCAATTTGGACACGTTTGTGCCAAGAGCGCCCCACAATAGACACAATACTTCCAGGTCGCAAGATTCTCGTATTTGCATGCAAGGCAAAGCTTCGTTTGTGCTGCAGGATGTGTCATAAAACTACTGCTCATTACTACCTGATGTTCAAAGCGGCCAGGATGTAGTAAAGCTTGATCAAGCTGGTAGATATGGTTAGTTGAAGCAATGACTGCCATAGGCGGATGGTTGTCCAGTCCATCCATCTCTATTACTAATTGTTTCAACAATTGTTCGCGTTCCTGGCTTGTTGGGAGTCGATCCACAGCATCGAGATCGTCAAAAAAGAGTACACAGGGAGATAACTTTTTCGCCTGGCTAAAAATATGTGCTATCATATTTCGACCTCTTTGGGAAAGATCATTATTCGCGAGCAATTCATATTCATCCATTGGCAGATCAAGGTCATCCAGTGATACAACATCCAGATTAAGATCAGTAAGCATCTCGACTAGTGCTGATAGAGATAGACAGATGAGAGGTACGACTGCTTCACCAGCAATAGCCTTAAGCAGTAAAGTTCTATCAGTACAAGGATGACCAACTATAAGTGCTCCATACAAATAAGTTCTTTTCGATTGTTGAAAATTTTGTGGCTTCCTCAGAAAATCTACCACTTCTCGTAATTCGTCTTTAGCTCTATCCAATCCCTGGATATCTCCAAAAGTAGTATGAGGTCGTTCAAACCACCTGAAAACTCGTTGTTTCAGGGAACTGTCTTTGAATTTTGTGATACTTTGCTCTCGCACTCGAGAATGTATGAGCTGATCTATATAACTTGTATAAGAATGTCCTTCCGCCTCCATCAATGGTGCAGGCAACATATCCTGATCCTGAGTTGGTAACAACAGAATAAGTAAAGGCTGAACACGCGGATCACGTAATACACTCAATATCAGATGTTTTGGAAATATCAAGTAAGAGTTCATTTGCGTTGCAAATGATACAGCCCATTCAAAACAAGCAAGTGATTCTCTGGAAAAAAGGAGATGAGTTTGTGAACTTTCATAATTGAGGTTGCCAAGTATCTCTGTCGCCTGTGCCTGGATCTTCTCTCTATCCAACCCTATATCCTTTAGTACTATAGTTACTTCAACATCATCTTGTCTTAATGCTCCAAGAAAAAGATGCTCTGGATATACTTCTGGCGCATTCATCATGATAGCTTCTTGTTGAGCCAGACGAATTACTGCTTGTGTTGACGATGCGAATTGATCAAAATCGAATATTTGGTTATGTATCTCGTTTGCCTTTGTATCCAACGTTTGCTCCTCAGTTTATGATCGCTATTACTTTATTCCGTTTATACTTTAAGCATTTACTCCATACCTTGGTTAAAATTCTACGCTAACATAGGTCATATTCAAAACAGAACCATATAAAAATCTTGGCTAGTTCACAAACGTGATATAATAAGAAAGCCATTGGAAAGAATATTCTACTCACCAACAAGGAAACCCACATCATGCCAGAATTTAAAGTAGAGGCACCATTTCAGCCCACTGGAGACCAGCCCGAAGCCATTGATAAACTGATTGAAGGTATCAACCAGGGCTATAAATATCAAACACTGCTGGGCGTGACAGGCAGTGGAAAAACATATACTGTTGCGAAAATCATAGAACAGGTACAAAAACCTACTCTAGTGCTTGCTCCAAACAAAACTCTGGCTGCCCAACTCTACAGCGAATATAAAGAGTTCTTTCCAAACAATGCCGTCGAGTATTTCGTCTCTTATTATGACTATTATCAACCTGAAGCTTACATTCCACGCACCGATACATATGTCGAAAAAGAGAGTATGCTCAATGAAGAGATAGAGAAACTGCGCCTCTCCGCAACCCGTAGTTTATTTGAACGACGTGATGTACTGATCGTCGCATCCGTATCTTGTATATACGGTCTGGGTAGCCCAGAGGAATATGGAGAGGTAGTGCTTACTCTAAAAGTAGGCGAAGAGCGGCGTAGAGATAGAATTCTGCGTCATCTAACGGAAATCCAGTATGAGCGTAACGATACTAATTTCATACGCGGACGATTCCGCGTTCGCGGTGATGTACTAGAGTTATTCCCCGCTTATGAGGACGTGGCTGTGCGCATTGAGTTTTTCGGCGATGAAATCGAGCGCATGACCGAGATCGATCCTCTCACAGGAGAAGTGCTTGGCAAACGCCTGCGCCTTGATATCTATCCGGCCAAACACTGGGTTACAACACAACAACGCTTGAATCATGCCATTGAACTCATAGAAGACGAGTTGCAAGTGCGTTTACAGGTATTAGAAGATGAGGGTAAACTACTTGAAGCAGCACGCTTGAAACAGCGAACGAATTTTGACATCGAAATGCTGCGAGAAACCGGGTTCTGTTCAGGAGTCGAAAACTATTCCCGCCATTTAGCTGGACGGGAAGAAGGAGATCAACCCTGGACATTGATGGATTATCTCCCGGAGGATTATCTACTGGTTGTGGATGAATCGCATGTTGCGTTGCCACAGGTACGAGGAATGTTTGCGGGTGATCGTTCGCGCAAGCAGGTGCTTGTCGATTATGGCTTCCGCCTTCCTTCAGCGCTTGATAATCGTCCGCTTACATTTACAGAATTCGAACGAGAAATTAACCAGGCGCTTTTTGTTTCCGCCACACCAGGCCCTTACGAATATGAGCATAGTCAGGCTGTCGTCGAGCAGGTTATTCGTCCAACAGGCTTGCTTGATCCACAAATCAGTGTTCGACCCACTAAAGGACAGATTGATGATCTACTTTCTGAGATCCACAAACGTGTTGAAAAAGGACAGCGTGTGCTAGTCACAACACTGACCAAAAAGATGGCTGAAGACCTGGCCGACTATATGCAAGAGCTAAGCATCAAGGTTCATTATCTCCACTCAGAGATTGATACAATTGAGCGTGTAGAGATCCTGCGAGATTTACGTCTGGGTGTGTATGATGTCGTTGTCGGCATTAACCTGTTGCGTGAGGGGCTTGATCTACCAGAAGTATCACTTGTTGCAATACTCGATGCAGATAAAGAAGGCTTCTTACGGTCATCTGGTTCACTCATCCAGACAATTGGACGTGCCGCGAGACATGTGGATGGAAGTGTGATTATGTATGCCGATACGATCACGAAGTCAATGCAACGTGCGATTGATGAGACCAACCGCCGGCGTAAGTTGCAAACCTCTTTTAACGAAGAACATAGTATTACACCTCGTGGCATCAAGAAGGATGTGAAGACACTCTCAGAGCGTATTAAAGCCATGAGTAGGGCGAATGCTGAAGCTCTTGATGGAAAATCCATTGCTGTAGCACTGGCTGGCATTCCAAAAGATGAAGCGCTGCGTCTAATTAAGGACCTGGAATTCCAGATGCGTGAAGCCGCCAAACAGCTAGAGTTCGAGAAAGCTGCTCAATTGCGTGATCAGATTATAGAGCTACGTCGTTCGATGATCGAGTAACGTGCGATTAGTATACAATTTGAATATCATTACCAGCGTCGAGGCGTTTGATGAAGCCGATTTCTGGAATAAGGAAACAAAGGTCGCTAGCAAACCACGTAATTTCAATAGTGGTGAACTCACTGCGTATAAGCAATAGATTACGCCATTATGCCTTGTTTCAATCCATGCTTTTCTGCATAATTCTTGTTCTTTTTACTGCATGTGATAGTAGTGCAAACACCTCTTCAACAAACGGTGCCAAACAAACACTTTCAATTAGCAGTGGCAGTACAATCACATATAATACCAGGCCACAAGACGTTCTCATTCGTACATTCTATGGAGGTGGCAAACTGGGTACATTTGAGATGAGTCCAGAAATAAGCATATACGGTGACGGAACCTATATTCTCGGGCCAGGATTGCAAATGCAAGAGGGAAGGCTTCAGGCAGCTGCGCTTCAACAATTGCTGAATAAACTGGTGGATACGTATGGACTGCTCAAGTTAAACAAGCAACAATTTTATGACATTCCAGGTCAGAATGCCACAGTGTTACAATTGATGCTCAACGACAAAGAATACACCTATCTTTATGGACCCTTTGGCAACATGCCAGAAAGTGCTCAGGATAGAAGCGAATACCAACGGCTGGGAAATGCCCTTACTAGCATTACAGAGGCACTGGTTGGACCTACCCACCCGTACACTAATCAACAGATGGTTCTACTTGTTCATCAAACATACTCCCCCGATCTCAGTCAATCTATCCCTAATTGGTCTTTTCAAGATTTCAGCTTGTTCCAACTTTCCACCTTTGAGTGTGGCTTGATACCACCTGACCTGACTGGCCCCAATGCAGATACAGGGTGTCTAACCTACACTATACCTCGCACTGCATTGTTGCTGAACCCTCAACAACTTCACCACATGAAAACCCTTCTCCATGGACAGCAACAAGCTGTATTTCTTGAAAATGGAGCATACTATAGTGTTACTTTAAGGCCTTTGCTCCCTGACGAAATAGAACAAAAGACCCTTGCTATGTTTGGTAGTCAGGAGTTGAGTTACACAGGTGTTACCCTTTCTAAGGGACCGGTTCCTGTTCCAACTCCAACAATCACTCCTTGAACAGGAACTCACTATCGCCACATCAGACGCTATGTGGTATACTACTTGAAGGCGCTAACTACACACATTCCTTCGGACGGATAATCGGAATATTTAGCGCGTCAAAAAATAGGTGCGAGTGCGGAATGCCCGGCGGGAAACACATAATGAATCTTGACAATCCGTCCACCTCGTAAAAAAGTAACCTCCACTAAGGCCAATTTGGAAAGGACACATGACCAGAGATTTCAACAATCAACGGCGAGAATACCCTCAATCGGATTCTCGCGGTTCATCCTCACGCAGGTTTGAAAAGGAGCGGCCTTCACGCCCTGCACGCCCTCGTCTCAATCGCGACACGGTAGATCGCGCTTGGGAAAACGGAGCACGCCAAAATCACGCTGATTATCGCACAAGAGACGATAGTAAAACGCAATCGTCTCGTGATAACAGGCGACCCAATCAACATACCAATCGATACTCCGCTCAGACTGGTAACAACGGTCGCAAACCTTACGGAAAACGGCAAGATAACTATCGTACTGGTGAGCATTCTCCTCGAAGTAACAACGGGTCTCGGACTCGCACATTTGAATCAAACATGCGCGCATTTGATGATCAACATTACAACCAGTACGAGCGCCAAGGCAACTCGAAACAATCCTACCAGGATGACTATCGTCCAGGAAATAATCGAAATTCTCAGCGTCCTCAATCACATTCACATACACAATATCAAGGACGAGATCAATACAGAGGACGCCAATCGCGCGAATCTGATCGCGACACATCGTCTCCTCGAAATTTCGACCGTGATCAAAGACAGGCCCGCGACTATGAGCGTGATACGAGACAGCCTCGTGGTCAAGAACGCAAGAACAGATCTTATCGTGGTACGTCAGGACCCGCTACACAGAATCCATCCTGGCAGAGCCGTCCGGAAAGGCAACAGAACAATTATTCAAAAAGATCGTATGGATATTCACGGCTTGAGTCAGAGCAGGAGTTATTCGAAGGTGACTACGAGCATTTTGACAGCAGCAACTCTGCTCAACCTTCTACACATGAAAACAAAATGGATACATATACACCGCATCGACCAGCGGAACGTAATGTTACACGCCTACCCGATGGCCGAGTTCTGAAGGGCACACCTAACGAACAGCAAAGGAACGCCGAATTCTGGACCGAGATTTCACAAGAGTCAGATGAATTGGTTAAGCAGGTTGAATCATCACATGCTCAGAAAGAAGCTACAAAACACCCTGCGGACCACCCAACTCCCTCTTCTACTCAAAGAAAAACAACTCCCCGCACAAACAAAGCCAGTAAGTCAACGCGGGAAAGAAAAACTACCAAATCCAAAATGAGACAAAGTACGCCCAAACCGCGTTCGACAGGCCCCAAACCATCGCAACGTGGCTATAAGTGGCCAACGCAAGAAGGATAACCAGGCTAAAGAATTCCCTATGCATATCAGAACAGTACTTGGGAATATTGCTCCAGAAGAGCTTGGAATCACATTAGGTCATGAGCATTTACTCATCGATCTACGTGGATTGTGGGATAACCCTCCCATTGAACGAGCATATCTCATCGACCAGAAACCAACTCTGAAAAACCTCGGTGAGCTGATGCGAAATCCTTATGATTCCAGGCCTAATCTGCTCATCGATGATCCTGAATTGAGCATTCACGAACTCCTGTATTATAAGCAGGCAGGTGGACAAGGGATTATCGATATGACCACCATAGGCATCAAACCTGATCCACAAGGTCTATTCGAAATTGCTCAACGTACAGGTATACATGTCGTAGCAGGCTGTGGGTACTACCGTCAACCACTCGTGCCAGATTCGTTACGCGAGCGTAGCACAGAGCAGATCGCAGATGATCTCCAATGTTGGCTGACCGAGGGAATGTACAATACTACTATTCGCGCGGGTTTAATGGGAGAGCTGGGAACCAGTTCTCCCATTTATCCATTTGAGGAACGTCAATTACGCGCTGCTGCGCAGGTACAACGTCAAACGGGTGCAAGTATCAATGTACATCCGCTAATTTGGGGCTATGAACACCTTCACATTCTGGATATTTTGGAAGAGGAGGGGGCCGATCTTACTCGAGTTTCCATCAGCCACTGTGATGAACTTATCGAACCAGAGTGGCATGCAAAAATTGCAGAGCGAGGAGCGGTTCTCTCGTTTGATACTTTTGGCTCGGAAACATATTATGATCGCAGTTTCAAACAAGAGCCCCGAGACATTGATCGTATTGAATGCGTTTTGCGACTATTGGAAAAAGGATATGGCTCTCAGATAATGCTAGCACACGATATATGCACTCTCATACAATTTCATCAGTATGGTGGCTGGGGCTGGGATCATCTGCTCAGCAATATCGTACCGCGTTTGCGTTACGCTGGAGTTTCTCAGCAAGAACTGGATGTGATGTTCATTGAAACTCCCAGGCGCCTTTTAACACTCTCGGAGTAGTATACATTCATGCTGTATCCAAGCTACCTCAATCTCTATGAAACAGGCGAGTTGGCAGAACGAGCTAGTGCTGCATGGGAGATTTTACGCAGCTGCACCATCTGTCCCCAGAACTGTCGTTGTAACCGCATCGCTGGAAAAACGGGCGTCTGCAGATCTGGCACAGAGGCGATAGTAGCGTCGTGGAATGTTCATCGCCGAGAGGAACCACCTATCAGCGGCACGCGAGGAGCTGGAACAATCTTCTTTGGCTATTGTCAGGCTCGATGTACATATTGTCAGAATTTCTCTTTGAGCCAGGGAGGTTTGGGACATCGTGTTGGCCCGGAACGTCTGGCGGATATGATGCTCTACTTGCAGAAAAAACGCTGTCATAATCTGGATCTTGTGACACCGACTCACTTTGTTCCACAGATACTTGCAGCCCTGGTCGTTGGCTGTGGCAAAGGTTTGCGCCTACCAATTGTTTATAACTGCGCCGGTTATGAAAATATGGAAACGCTCGCATTGCTGGATGGCGTCGTCGATATTTATCTGCCAGATGCCAAATACTCAGACAACAAAAATGCCTTACGAACCTCCAAAATGCCTCACTATGTTGAAGCTAATCAAACTACTCTACGCGAAATGCATCGGCAAGTCGGTCCACTACAACTTGACGAAGACGGGATAGCTCACCGTGGACTCCTTGTTCGACATCTTGTAATGCCTGAGGACATTTCCGGAACTCGCGAAGTACTTTACTGGATAGCTGAAGAGTTGGGGCCTGATACACCCGTAAGTCTAATGGATCAGTATTTCCCAGCCTGGAAAGCAGTGAATGACCCGATTCTGAATCGTCGTCTAAGTTGGAGTGAATACGGTTCTGCCCTTGATGCTCTGGAAGAATTCAATTTGACTGCGGGGTATGTCCAGGAAGACCTGATGGAGTTAGATACAACGTCAATAATTTAATATCTTCTTCGCATCTCCCCTCCCATCTAATGGTTTAGACGTGCTATAATCTTACACAGCAATAATAATACATGAACCGGCAAAATATTTTAGAGGCGGTTTACGCAAGAAGCAGACCGCTTCTTGTTTTAGTCATTTGCAAAAGATGCCCGAAATGGAGAGTCTCCAATGAATAATACGGCTACTTTGAGCCAGTTACTTGCCAGCATCCAGCCTGATCTCGATCAGGTGGATGCCACTTTTCAGGAACGTGCTACCTCTGGACTCGACATCCTCAACTCCGCATCTATGCACGCGCTGGGATCGCCCGGTAAACGCCTTAGGACTGCGCTTACCCTGCTTTCAGGCAAACTGAATACATACCGTTTTGACAAATTACTCCCTCTCAGCGTAGCTTTCGAAATGGTTCATCTCGCAACGCTCATTCATGACGATATAGTAGACGATGCGCTTACTCGTCGTGGCAATCCCACGGTGAACGCATTATGGGGTAACAATATAGCTATTTTGCTAGGAGATTATTACTTCGCTAAAACAGCCGGGTTGATTGCTGACATCAATGAGAATCGTATAGACCATCTCTTTTCAGATACGGTTGCTACCGTTTGTGAAGGCACAATTATGGAGATGTTGACCTCAGGCCGTATCGATCTCACTGTTAAGAGTTACTATGAAAAGACCAGCCATAAGACTGCCTGTTTGATTGCTGCCTGTTGTAAGGGTGGCGCCATAGTTAGCGAGGCATCCGATCAAGATATTGAGAATATTCATAGATATGGCATGAATCTTGGAATTGCTTTTCAAATTATCGACGATGTCCTGGATTACACTGAAAATCAGGAAACTATTGGAAAACCAGCAGGTAATGATTTACGACAGGGTATGGTAACATTACCTTTGATTTATGCTTTAGAGGAGAAACCCAGGAATGGACACTACCAGGAAGTATACAACTTCCTGAATGGAATAACTCATAGCGAAGAAGACATACGGACCATTGTCAACTGGGTTGTAACTGGTTCTGGGGTACAGCGTTCTCTTTCTGATGCCGATATCTATGCTAATAAAGCACGAGAGGCTTTGGCGTATTTCTCTCCGTCGCAAGATCGCCAAATATTAGATGAGCTCATCGATTTCGTTGTAATGCGCAAGCATTAAAAAGTCATTTGGCTCATAACAACGACTGCTATTAGAACCACCAAAATCAGCCCCAACAAGATGGCTGCATTCATGGTATCATTTCCTGCTTTCATAGGTGGCAAATCCTCTGGCTTGGGAAGTAATAATACCTGCTCTTCCATATCATTGTTGGTATTCAATAAAAGTGGTAAGGCCTGAGCAACTTGGTCAATAGCCTGCTGCGTAGGTGCATGAGTTTGCTGTGCATTTTTGGAAACGAAATTTGGGCCGCTACTCTGAAATACTGGATTACTGGCTTTGCCAGTTACAAGCGTTCCGCTTACTGAACGCATAGCCAGTAAATCTTGACGAAGCTCGGAGGGGCGCTGATAGCGTTGATTAGGTACAGTACGTAGTCCTTTTGAAAGAATAGCATCAAAAGCTGAAGAAACATTTGGATTGAGCCGCTGCGCTTGAGGAATACTTCCACTTATTCCCGCTGGAACGCTACCCGTCACGGCATGATACGCTGTTGCAATCAATGAATACATATCTGTGCGTACATCCACTACCCCTCGAATGAACTCTGGTGAGGTATAAGCTGAAAGGTAAGAACGCTCCATACCTGCAATATATTGTGTTCCGCCCCCAGCAAGTACAATTGAGAAGTTAGTTAGGATATACTGCGAGTTGTTACGACTCAGAATGATATGCTCTGGACGAATTAAGCCATGCACTAGCTGGGGAGATTGTTGTGATAATAATTCCAAAACATCCGTAAGTTGTAGGCAGCACTCGATTACTTCTTGTTCCGGCAAGGCGCGTCCACTATAGCGCATACGCCCCATTAAGGTTTCACCCTCTATAGGTTCAAAAACAAAGAAACTTCTTCCCTGATCACTAAATGCATCCCAAAGGCTGGGAATATGCGGATTCCTTCCGACTGTAGCTAGTGCCATAGTAGCAGTACGAAGAATCGTCTGAGTCATAACTGAAGTATTTTCCGGTAAGACCACTTCAGTGATCATTACCTGTGATCCTGCCCGATGAGCATCTTTGCCAATCCAAACGTCCTCAAAAACACCCAATAACCAGCCCTGCCGCTCTCGTAATTCTTGGAGCCGATATCGGCCTCCACGCAAAAGTACACCCGGCAGAAGAGGACGAACATTTGTTGCCCTGATATTGGATTTCATTTGGGAAGGTGTATCGGGTGCTTGCTGAAATGAACTTGCAGGACGAGGCATCTGTTGATACGGTATATTTCTATTGAGAGATTCCGATGGATATTGACGTACAGGCGTTTGAGGTTGTACGAAGGATTGTGACCGGCGCATGTCCTGTTGAGGATAATCTATCGATCGATTTGCAGCATAAGCTGAAGAAGAAGCTTGTCCTTGCGCACCATTAGTATTAGTATAGGATAAAGAACCTGTACTGCCCATTTTTGTTTGCTGTGTACTTTGAGGCATTCCTTTCGGTACATTCTTTTCAGAAGTCGGTTTAGCAAAAGCTTTTTCGTATGGGGAGGGTGAGTTGGTAAAGCCGTAATGGGAGCTTTGGATAGGGGCAGTAGTTATTGGCCGTCCAGCAACTGGAAAACCTGGCTGTAATGGAGCATTTAACTCACCTGACTGTTGCTTCAGTGAAGTCATATCATTGGACTGCTGTTCCGCCGCATTAAATATCCCTCCTGATGGTTGACTGCTCCTTTGAGGTGTATTTAGTTGATTTGGGAAAGATCCTGATTGACCAACCGCCGAACGTGCTACAAACCCACAACGAGTGCAGGCCCCTTTCGTTGCATCCCACTCATTGCCACAACGCGGACATCTCATGGTGTACCTTTCTCTGTGTCCCAATGACCAGCACTAACTTCTCGTAGTCTAGAATTGCCCTACGAAGTGCGGGGTATCCCACACGACTTTTCTCTTTACTTCCTACAACATTTTCGACGGATTTATGAATGAAGGTCAGTTTATCAACAAATCCGAGGTGACGTTTGACCCCGGGATTCTGCATCAAAATACCACGCGCATGATCTCGCAACTAATATAGTAGAGTAGGACATGGCGTACTGTCAATACTACATACCCAATATTACTAGTAGTTTACGTTCCTACCTCCTGAGGTTGCGACCTATAGGTGCAAGCTTCCCCAAAAATTCCTCTAAGGCTTTTGCAAGCTCAAAGAGTTGTGTCGCCTCAACTACTGACACCTCGTGATTCGCATGTGCAACTTGATAAAGCAATTGAACTGCTGCATGCTTCGTAGTCGTACTTGTTTCGCTTACAACAGAGCCAAGCAATGAGGCACGCATGGCATCTACGCTAGCATTGACTTCATCAAGCTTTCCAATATCTATAAAGCTCCCAGTTTTAGACTGGTTTTTCTCTTGTCCACCAACTCGGCTTGCTTCCCATTGGCGGCGGGCCTGTTTTCCGGCAGCACAATAGCAAAATTCAGGATGCTCCGAATCTGAATTCTGCAATCCTGTATCATCACAAATAGGGCAGATAGGCATGAGTGGCCTCCTCAATCACGGTCTGAAATGGTTCTGAATGTACCTGCACTATACCATATCATCAACGATTTGTGATACATGTACTCCGAATTCAAGTAATCTGAAAACTAAACGACAACGTTTTCCTAAAGGGACAAAAAATTGCTGTGATTCATCGTTTGTGCCATTTAAAGTAGAAGAGTTTAGTGTAAAATATGATAAAGCCGAATGGGAATTTATTAAGAGATAAGAAAGGAGCCCGGTATGTTCCCTATCAGGGATATACCGTGAACTACTATGGCAAACCTTAAGAGCCACGTAAATTCGGATGCACCACTATCCGTGAAGAATTTAATCGTAAACCGATTTTCTCGTCATCCTGAACGTTATTTCGAGATATTTGGCGTCCTGCGAAAATATGAACTGCATCACATAGCAGCCCAGTTTATGAACCATCAACACGATGATGATGAATTTTCGCTTGAAGAACTTCGCGGGGAGGAGGAGGAAGACCATGCTGTTGGATTGGCTAGCGCCCTTGAAGAGCTGGGCCCATGCTTTATCAAGCTCGGTCAAATATTGAGCACCAGGCCAGACTTGTTGCCTGCCAACTACATTGAAGCCCTCTCTCGCCTCCAAAACACGGTTACACCTGTCCCAGGTGACAAGATAACCGCTATCATCGAAAGTGAACTGGGTGCTCCCATCTCTGAATTATTCGAATCCTTCGACTGCAATCCTCTAGCCGCTGCATCTATGGCTCAGGTCCATCATGCCTTTCTACCCGATGGTAGTGAAGTAGCTGTCAAAGTACAACGTCCTGGCGCTCGCCAGAGGATCGAAATCGATATTGAAATCTTGCACGAAGTAGCAAAGTTCGCAAGCAGATTTACACCCTACGGGAAACGCTATGGCTTCCTACAAATCGTTCGCGAATTAGAACGTAGCCTTATTCAGGAGCTCGATTTTCGACAGGAGGCTGAAAGCACCCGTTTAATAGGGAAACAAATTTCTGAATTCAAACTTCTCACAACACCTACAGTTTATAGTGAATACACGACTCGACGAGTTCTTACTCTCAGCTTTGTTCATGGCAGACAACTCGCTGAAGTGAGCCGCGAAGAGCTTAATTCACTCGACTCTCGTTCCATTGCTAAAGAATTACTTTCTGCCTACCTGAAACAAATGGTCATAGACGGTGTTTTCCACTGTGATCCCCATCCAGGTAATATCTTCCTTGCTGATGATGGTCGGCTTGCGCTTATGGATTTTGGCATGGTTGGGCGGTTCGACGCCGATCAGAAAGACAAAATTATCCTCCTGCTGTTGGCTTTCTCCGAACGCCTGGGTGAGCGTGTTGCCGATACCTATCTTGACATGATTGAAATCCCCAAAGACGTTGATCGTAGGGCTTTCACGCAAGACGTCTCTGCACTTGTTAGTCGTTATCACGATATGAGTGGTGGTCGAATGGCTATAGGAACAGCATTGCTTGACTTGACAAAGCTGGCGCAATCGCATAGTACTCCTGTGCCCACCTCAATGACATTACTTGGCAAGGCAATGCTTAACCTTGACGGCACAATACGCGTTCTGTCTCCCGAACTCGATCCTGTACAATTGATCCGTGACTATATGTTAAAAGTTATGGAAAAGCGAGTCCTTGGACAGATATCACCTGGGCGTGTGTTTGCATGGGTGATAGACATGAAACGCCTCTTTGAAAATACACCCCGTCGTACAGATATGATCATCGATAAACTGGCAAATGACCAGCTCACCTTACGATTAGAGGTAGATCACCTCGATGAGGCAGTAAAAAGTGTGAACCGAGCTGCAAATCGATTGTCGCTTAGCATTATCGTGGCGTCGCTAATCCTTGGTAGCAAGCTTGTAGTTGACACTTTAAGTAAGACTGAGAGACGTTCAAACAGGAAGCATCGTCGTTAACTCAGTTACGAAAGGTTCTGCTGCCCACTTATATAATCCTTGAGCATATCTTCGCAATCGAAAGCCATATGCCCAAAAACCTCTTCCGGTGAGCGCCAGCATGCTTCTCCTTCACCAGAGCCGTGCTGCGTTCCACTGATAATAGAGCCTTTATAGGCGATTGCAACCGCCCTAAAACGCGGATCTCGTCCTAGCTTTGAATAAATACCAACGAGGCCAGTAAGCTTAATGTCGTAGCCTGTCTCTTCACGCACTTCACGCAAAACGCACTTCTCCACCGTCTCCTTGTGCCGAACAATGCCTCCAGGGATGGTATAGCCCAGACCATCAGATCGATCTATCAGCAAAATCTCGCCATCCTGTTCAATAATGGCACCTGCACCTAGTAGTGGAGAGATTTGTCCCAATGTAAAAAGAACAATCACCCGGTAGGCCAATCCCGCCAACCAACCTTTAATCTTCTCTTTCATACTCACTTATCCTCATGGTTGTATGATGTCGTCTGATGCCACCTGGGGACCATTAACGCAGCTACTTTGTTTGCTGTCATGATGGGCTTGACAATAGAGATACTGGCTTGTGTTCATTGCATGTGTTAGTAGATGTGGACTAATGATGTGCTCGTCACTTTTCTTAGTACATATGTAGCATTGTGAAGTTCATGATGGAATTACAGCGCTTCATTTCTATTTAAGATAAGGGTATGCTACTGTATCGTGATAGAGTTTGTCAAATGAAGCTGCTGAGGTAATGTTGCGTGCTAGATGTGGCGTTCGTTCTTGTTTACCTTGTACTTGGCAGACCTGTTTTCTATTCCTTGTGTTATCGATTTCGTGGTGTTCCCCGGAGTTACTGTACATGATGGAGTGTCATAAATCGCGCCGTCTGGCCCGTTCACTTAAGGTGTCTCATTTTTGCCGAATCAAACGTGTATCTAAAGTGACAATAATTCGGTTCTAAACGAAGTATCGAAAGCAGAATACGATGGGTACCGAAAATTCGGTCCAAAAACATCCCATGGCGACAAAAATGATTTTTATAGTTGAGGACGACGAGGACGTTGGGGCACTTCTTGTTCAAGCGATCAAGCAAGAAACGTCCTATCAGGCAGAGCTGGCCTCTGATGGGTTTCAAGCCCTGAAGATGCTACGAACTGTGAAACCGGACTTGCTTATCCTGGATTATGGCCTTCCTGACATGAATGGCCTCGAGTTATACGATACCATCCATGAAGTCAAAGCATTGGAACGGCTCCCCGCGCTGATAATCAGCGCGGATACGGGACGTATTCAAAAAGAAGTCAAGGCACGCCAACTTCCGCAGTTGAAGAAGCCCTTCGAGCTCATTAACCTGTTCGAAACGATTGAACGACTTTTCTCCCGGCCTTAGGTGATGTGTCGCATGACCTGGCAGACCGTTGAAAATGCTCGTTCATAGCTCATCAGCAAAGAGAAACGCATTGATTCATCTCTAAACTTACATCTGTCATCTGTTTTCTTGCTTGATATAATATGAGGGGGAAGCGTCCCCCGTGCGTGCGAGCAGGACTGTAACGCAGGGCACCACTCACTCGTGATGAGAGTAAGACATGCAACACCTGCAGTCATTCATGAGTTTGGAAACAGGAGGACGCCACTATGGTGAGCGACAAGGACAGCCCTTCCTCTCGGGTGCATCCTCATCGTCGACTTCCCCAGGTAGATCGCTTTATCAATCAGTTTTTGGATGCTGCCTGTGACGAAAGTCGGCGCGCCATTCTAGAACTGCTTGTTCCACCCATGGGACAGGACTCCCCAGATGGCTATGAACTGCGTGCAGGTGAGATTGCCCAGCAATTGGGACTTGCCAAATCCACTACTTCGGAGCATCTGCACCATTTACTGAACCTGCACCTGGTGAGTGCTCGTAAAGAGGGCACAGTGATTTATTATCGGCTGCGCAGCCATCACCTGGTTCAAGCCTTCCATGAGTTGCTGCGAGCACTGGAAACCCACTATCATACCTACGGCTCTCCCGCAGAGTCTTCTGGGGCTATAGAAATATAAGTCCCCGTCGCTTGCAGCCTCCTAGTTGGGCAAATCTCCTTAAAAATCAAAGAATTTAGTTTTGTGAAATGTGTGCTAGTATACGAAGGCTGATACTTTTGGCAAGGTTGCGAGATCATAGACTCTGCTTTCCATTCTTGCTATTCCACCTGCAAGCCAGATATACTGGGGTATCAAAGTAAAAGCTAAACATGAACTGCGTTACTGACCCAGGAGCCACCCATGTACCGCCTGCTGGCAATAGACCTTGATGGAACCCTTCTCACCCCACTACCTTATAAACACATAACTCCACGCACATACAAAGCGTTGCGCCAGGCTGCTGATGCAGCCATGATCATCGTCATTGCCACGGGTCAGACTATTTCCGTCCTACAAAATGTCTGCACCAAACTACCACTCAGCGCACCCCAGATTATCGAAAATGGAGCAATCATTGCAGATATACACACTGGTGCCATTTTTCATGAACAACTTATCCCACCTGTTCTTATCTTGCCTGCCCTGGCTGCGCTTCGTACACTTGGTCTGTACCGTGCTTATCATACATTGCATCGTGTCTATGTCGACAAAAATACACCACGTGCTCGCAACTGGTATCGCCCTCCTGTCGCACCGGTCATAGAAGTTGAAGATGTTGCAAGTCTCTACCCCCTATCATGTATCAAGGTAGCCGGTATAGGTGAAGAAAGTACACTGCTAGAAAAGCGACGAGAACTCGAAGGCATCTTTGATGGAAAGCTTTATGTCACCCAATCCTCTTTTGATATTATTGAACTACTACACCCTGAAGTCTCAAAAGGCAAAGCACTCAGCGTTATTGCAACAGACCTGCATATCAAACCTGAAGAAATTGTGGCCTTTGGCGATAACCACAATGATATCGGCATGCTACAGTTAGCAGGACTGGGTGTAGCTATGGGCAATGCGCCTGAAGAAGTGAAGATGACAGCGGATTACGTCACACTCAGCAACGCCGAGGATGGCGTTGCTGTTGTTATTGAAGATCTGATTTTGCCCGCCCTTAGATAATCTGAAGCTCTTTTCCCACGAGCTCAAAGATATCTAAGGCCCTCGAGAGTTCCTCGTGGGTATGAATCGCGGTGACGATCGTACGTACGCGGCACTTATCCGCGGGAACTGTGGGAAAAACGATTCCTTGCGCGAAAACGCCTTCTTCGAAGAGACGCTTGCTGAAGCGCATCGCAAGCGCACCTTCGCCCACTATTACAGGCGTAATTGGCGTCTCGCTATTTCCTGATTTGAATCCAAGTTGCTGCAAACCACGCTTAAAGAAGGCTGTATTCTCCCAGAGACGTTCAACAAGACTGTCATCTTCTTCCAATATATCTAAGGCTGCGATACAGGTAGCTACGACCGATGGCGGATGTGAGGTGCTGAAAAGCACAGGCCGAGCACGCTGCAATAAAAAGTCCCGCATATCCTGGCTGCATGCAACATACCCACCTAAAGCACCAATTCCCTTGGAAAGGGTACCAATTTGCAATGCTACACGGCCATCAAGACCGAAATGGCTCACACTGCCCCGTCCATTTTTGCCAAGAACACCACTTGAATGGGCATCGTCTACCATCACAAATGCTCCAAATTCCTCGGCAAGATCGACTATCTTAGGCAGCGGAGCGATATCGCCATCCATACTGAAAACACCGTCGCTGACAATCATCACCTTGTTAGCCCCTCTGGACTCTTCAAGCACCCTACGCAAACCCGCCATATCTTTGTGTGGATAAATTTTGCGCGGAGATTTGCACAGGCGAATACCATCGATAATGCTCGCATGATTAAGCTCATCACTGATAATCATATCATCTTCCTGCATGATAGCAGAGATAACACCAAGGTTGGTTGCGTAACCCGACTGTAGAGTGAGCGAAGCCTCGGTATGTTTGAAACGTGCCAGTTTCTCCTCCAGCTCATTATGCAGTGTCATCGTACCTGCGATTGTACGAACCGAGCCAGATCCAACACCATACTTCTCAATCGCTTTAATTGCAGCCTCTCGTAATCGTGGATGAACGGTCAATCCCAGGTAATTATTCGAGGAGAGGGTGATTACCTCATGGCCGTCAATAGTTACCGTAGCCTTTTGTTCTGTTTCCAACACACGTGGCCTATTGAAGATACCCTTTTCGCGCAGCGTATCTAACTCATTTTTGAGATATGCTTGTAGCTTATCCATGCATTACTCCTTTGCAGTGACCAATAATCTCCAAAATTACAATGTCAGCACTATTTTGCCGCAATCGCCAGATTTCATAATTTCCATCGCTTCATGAATCTGTTCAAACGGAAGTGTATGGGTAATCACCTGTTTTAAATCCAGTTGGCCAGACTCAAGAATTCTCCGTGTTCGGTACCATGTATCGAAAATGAGCCGACCCGATATTCCCAGGACAGTTGCGCCTTTAAAGATGATATCGTTCGCGAGGTCCAGTTCTACCATACTGGAAGGAATACCAAGAAGTGAGATTCGGCCACCGTTACGTAGGACCTTAAAGCTTTGACGAATCGCGAAAGGATGACCGGACATTTCAAGCACAACATCTACGCCTAATCCTTCAGTTACCTCGAGAATCTTTTGTATGGGGTCAATCTCGCGAGGATTGATGACGTAGTCAGCACCCAGGTCTGACGCCATCTCGAAACGTTTGTGGTTGGGTTCAACTGCAAAAATGGAAGATGCTCCCGAAATGCGAGACAATCCGATGGCCCATAAACCAATTGGGCCACATCCGAAGATAGCAACAGTTTTATCGGTAATGTCGCCCGCAAATGTTGCGTGTACTGCGTTTCCAAATGGCTCCTGAATAGAAGCAACGCTATGATCGATTTCTTTGCCAGTTTTCCACGCAACACTCTCAGGGATGACAATATACTGGGCAAATGCTCCATCTCGATCTACACCTAAAATCTGCACATTACGGCAAACATGCGCCTGCCCTGTAAGACACTGATAACAATGTCCGCAAGTAATATGCGTTTCGGCTGCGACAAAATCTCCGGGAACAAGCTCTTTCACCTCTTTTCCCACCTCCACAACGTCTCCTGCAAACTCATGACCAAAGATGCGTGGTGTCTTTACACGATTCTGTGCCCAAGCATCCCACTCATAGATATGCAAATCCGTGCCGCAAATGGAAGCTGCTTTCACCTCCACTAGCACATCTCGAGGACCAATTTGAGGAATATCAACCAGAGCGATCGTTGCTCCAGGCGCCGCCTCGGCTTTGAGGGCCGCCTTCATTTTTCCGTTCATGCTTTAACTTCATCTCCACAATCAGCTTTATTCATTTGTGCGGCCATCAATGTAGCCGCTATCCTAATTATGCGTCTTCCCTTCTTTGATTGCAAGCAATACAATTTATTGTGACTGAATATGATTAACTCCGCAAATTAACAATTGAATCCAGCTAGCCGTAGGGTCCGATCATGAACTTTGATGGCCAAGATCGGTAATAATTGTCATCCTGAGCGCAGCGAAGGATCTCAAGGCAGGTGTTGGTCGTGACACTGCATTATCGGTCCCCAGGTGAATGTTTTGATGCTACATTACAATGTTTATATGCATCATTCCGAAACATAATCAACAAGAAGGAGAAGCTAGCTATGGATATTGAAGCAAATAAAGCACTTGTCAGATGGTATGTGGAACTTTATACTACAGGAAATGTAGCTCTTGCAGATGAAGTGATCAACTCTGATTTTATAGATCACACTCAACCAGAGCATAGACTTGGCCCTGAGGACGTAAAACACGAGGTTGCGACTTTACGTGCTGCTTTTCCTGATGCATATGTCAAGATTGAAGATATCATTAGCGAGGGTGATACAGTCGGGGTTGCTGGAGAAGTACCTTTGGATAAATTTGCTAAAAGGTTGCATACTTAACGTGTTCAAATAAGTAGCATATATCTTGATGAATTACAACAAACTGGAAAGGTCGAAAGTATCATACTATGACCGTTATATTTACATGGGCGTTCATTTCTGCATGCGTTAGCCTTATGCTAATATACTTCTTCGTCTCCTTGTCAAGTAAAGAGGTAAAACATTCTCGTAGAAGATCTACTGGTACATCGGTAATATGGGCAGGCATAAGTTTGCTCGTATTATTCCTGACTGCCTGCAGCGGCCTTACATCCTCAAACAAGAATGTGCCACCGACAAATACTCCACTCGCGCCGACACCGACCACTCATTCGACCACTACACCTGATACACCTGCTACAAGTAGTAGCGATTGGACGACGTATCATGCCAATAACCTGCGCACAGGGTATATCCCAGATACCCCTGATCCTCATAACCTGAGCAAAATCTGGAGTACCCGACTTGATCGCTCAGTATACGCGGAACCGCTGATTGTTGGGAATCGAGTCATCGTTGCAACAGAGGGAGACTCCCTTTACGCGCTGAATCCCAATTCAGGTAGCATACTGTGGCACACAAATGTAGGTGCTCCAGTGCCATTATCCTCATTACCCTGCGGTAATATTGATCCCCTTGGAATTACCGGTACGCCCGTTTATGATCCCACAACTGGCCTGGTGTTCGCCGTTGCGGAGATTAGTGGACCAGCGCACATACTGGTTGGTCTCGATGCCAATACTGGGCAGGTGAAAATGCGCCGGCTCGTCGATACCGATGGAATGGACCCACGAGCACATCAACAACGCTCTGCTTTAGCTCTCGCAAATGGCATGGTCTATATTGCCTTTGGTGGTCTCGATGGCGACTGTTCAGACTATATCGGTCGCATCGTTGCTTCACGCACGAACGGTCAGGGATCACTGCTTGTCTACAGAGTCCCAACCCCACGAGAGGGAGGGATCTGGGCTACCCCTGGGCCAAGCATAGACGCATCAGGTAATCTCTATGTCTCGGTTGGTAATGGTGCGATAACCGATGGCCAATGGGATCATAGCGATTCCGTTTTGAAACTCTCTCCCACGCTACAACTATTAGATGCTTTCGCACCTTCAAGCTGGGGACAAGACAACGCGAACGACGCTGACCTGGGATCACAAGCACCAGCCCTGCTGCCAGGCAATTTCATCTTTGCATTAGGCAAATCGGGCAGTGGATATATATTGAATGCAAATCATCTCGGAGGAGTAGGAGGCTCTGTTGATGAGCAAAATTTATGCCGCTCATTTGGCGGTACGGCCACAGTAGGCTCGACGATCTTTGTACCCTGCACAAATGGCGTTCTTCAAATTACTGTTGATGCAAGTGGTCACATGCACCAGGGCTGGCAAGCCTCTGGAGATATAGTTGGCTCGCCTGTCGTTGGAGGTCACACGGTTTACAGTTTCTCAGATGGCGTCATGCATGCTCTCGATATAAACAGCGGGCAACAAGTAGCTTCGTTGAATGTTGAGCCAGCAAATCGCTTTGTAACCCCAACCATCTACGAAACCAGCATTTTCATCGGCACTGACACCGGCATCACTTGCATCAAAATCTCCTAAACCCCAAAAGGCACAGTACATTAACTGACTTCCATGAGCATAGCCAGTTAGTCCGTGTTTCTTGCGTAGAAGGCATGTATAATACAAGAAAAGATCAAAACGAGGTCAATATTATACATGCATGTACACCATGGGCGGGCAATTCTCTGGTTATTTCTACTGGGGACAATATTTGGTACTGCACTCGATACCTTTCATGTATATACATCTGTCGAGCAATATACCAGACCTGTTTTTTTGGGATTAGCCTGGTGGGTTCCACTATTGTTTGGATTTGCTACAGTCGCTATAGGCTATACCCATCCCCTCGTTGATCCTCTCATTCATAACTTGCGCCGTCCTCGTCGACTGTCAACGAGCATCGCTGAACTTACCTGGCTCCTACTTGCTTATGTGATCGTAGCAAGCTCAACCAGCTCTCTAGCTAAGACAATCCTGCTCAGTCTCATCTATTTCAACTTCTGGTTGTTGACTGGAAGAGGTTGGCAAAATTTGTTATTGTCGCTTGTGACTGCCATTACTGGTACACTCGTGGAAATGACCCTGGTGGCCTCGGGAGCATTCTCATATCTTCAACCCGACATACTCGGCGTTCCCTACTGGCTCCCATTCATGTATGCCTGTGCTTCCCTGGCAATTGGAGACCTGGGACGATCCCTTATGTTTAGTTCTACAAGAGGAACCGTATGAAAGAACACAATTACTCATCCTGGGCACTTGACACGTTACTTGTACATAGTAATCAATTCAATTACACTTCAAACAACTCTGGAATACCCTCCGTAGAACCTATTTCTACCAGCACTACCTATCTCCATCGTAATGCTGAGATGCTGGATCAGGCATTCAGTGGTATCTCTCCTTCTGGAGAACCAGCATATGTCTATGCTCGCCAGGGAAACCCAAATGCTCAGACACTAGAAAAAGTCCTGACACAGGCCGAGAAAGGTGTTGGAGCAGTCGTGTTTGCTTCGGGTATGGCTGCTATTCATGCAGCATTGCTCGCATCAGGGCTTGCTTCTGGATCAAAAATACTAGCTGCGCAAGATCTTTATGGCCCAACAATCGGAATGTTACGTACTGTCTTTGTGCCTATTGGGGTCGAGCTCGTATTACAGGATCTATGCAGCCCTCAAGTGATTGAAACTGTCAGAGCAGAGCAACCAGATGTTATTTATATAGAAACACTTTCCAATCCGTTGACCAGGGTAATCGACCTGGACGTCATCAGTGCAATTGCAAAAGAAGTAGGAGCAGTTAGTATCGTTGATAGTACCTTTACTACGCCCTATCTCATTAAACCAATTGATCACGGTTTTGATTTGGTGATACATAGCGCGACGAAATATTTAGGTGGCCATGGTGATGCTACAGCAGGTGTTGTGATAAGTGCCCGCAATAATCTCGTTGAGCAATTGCGAGGCTACGCAACAATGTTAGGTGCGATGCTCAGCCCATTTGACTCATATCTTATAACCCGAGGTCTTAAGACCTTAGCCCTGCGTATGGAACGACAATGCAACAATGCTTTAGAGATTTCCCAATTCTTACAAAAGCATAAAGCTGTAGAACGTGTGCATTATCCAGGTTTACCCACTCATCCACAGCACGAGCTAGCAAGCCGCTTACTCATGAATCGTCACTTTGGAGGTTTACTTGCATTTGAGTTGAAAGAACAGACTCGCGAAGCCGCCTATCGTTTTATGGATAGACTACAACTTTGTCTGCCTGCTACAACGCTCGGCGATGTGTACTCGGAGGTGAGTTATCCAGCCCTATCTTCGCACCGCAATTTAACTACGAGCGAACGCCAGAAATTCGGCATTACAGATGGATGTATACGTCTTTCAGTAGGTATTGAGGATGTGAATGATCTACTTTATGATCTGGATCAAGCTCTACTCAGTCATTAATCAATGCTTACGTCCAAAATATCCCCCACGCTTATGAATTGGAGTAGGCGTATATCTTTCTGGTTCCGCTGCGATTGTCCTCCCCGTAAGTATCGTTTCATGTGCCCACAAGATATCTTCCCCCGATACATCGGTACGGTCTTGTTCCATTGCGCGCATTGTAGCAGCGATACACACCTCACGAAAATGGCTTCCTGGCTGCTTAAGAAGCTGTGAAGCGAGCGCTGCATGTTCTTCCTCGCGATATGCAGAACCAAGGAAATGTTTGAGAAAACGAATAGCAAGCTCAACTTCTTCTACAAGACCTAGTTCAATGATGGCATCGATACGTCCAGATCGATCGCGAATCCGAGCATCGATCCTCTCGGGTTCATTACTGGTTGCTAACAATAACGTGCCAGCAGGATTATCAGGTGTACCCACCCCGTCTAGAATATCCAGCACGTTTTGCAAATCAGTAGCACTGGAAACAAACATTTCAAAATCTTCGACCAGGATAAGTGCGGGGATCTTACTTTCTGCTGCTAGCTGCAAGGCATTGGTAAGTTGCTGCCCGGCATTGGAATTACGGCTATTGGGAGGGGGACAGATATAACATACATATCCACCCTGCTTCGCATGCGAAGCGCCTTCTACTTTGAGTAGTGTCGTCTTTCCCGTTCCTGCAGAGCCGATCAACAAAACAGTACGCAGACGAGGTAATTGTAAAGCTTCATAGTGTTCCAACATTTCTTGACTGAAGATGTGTCGTTGTGTAGCTACATGCTCTAAAGTTTCAGCATTGAGTATTAAATCATCTACAATTGCTTTCCTGATAACATTCGCAAGCTCGTCATCACCACCAATTATCTCAATCAAGCCGCGACGTGTATTTTTCCAGATATCAACATGCAATTCGTCAATCAAATTCAGAAACGCCAACCACTCATCCTGGCACCCATTCGGTATGGCTGCAAGTGTGTGTGTGTCATTGCTTTCATAATCGTAAAAATAGACCGAAAGCGCCTTCCAACCGCTTTTGAAAGTAAAGCAGATCCAGCTACATGGAGCTGCCGGAATAGCATTGCGATCACCTATCTCCGCCTGTCGTATCATGTCAACTTTTAGAAGCAATCCAACTTCTCTAGCCGCTGCGATACCCTGAGCATAAGCAGGAGTATCAAGAAATTCCCAACTCTTGAGTTGGCCGGAAAGACTCTTTTTTCGCTGTTTGCCATTAGCTACTAGCTGATCGAGCAACATAGGATGGTGCTCTAATTGGATTCTTTTCTGCATTGGAGAGACGAAGATTAGTGGATTACCCTCAAACTTTAACTCTTGCCAAAGTTCCTTCAATGCTTGGACAGCAATTTCCCGGCGTTGTGTGGACATAGTCGTGTTGCTCCCCCAATGAACGATTTTGTGCAGTTTCTGACGGTAGAAGCGACCCTTGCTCTTTAGGCTTCAATTTCTCTATATCCTGAAACGCCTTTATTGTGTATGCCTGACATACTTCCCAGGTATTACATCTTTCGACTCGCCACCCTCTGGCGCAGACATTACATTGAGCAAAGTCGCGTTTGGATCAACAACCAGGTCGTTTGTAACAGAACGAACTCCTGGAAAGTTTTTCGCTATTTTACCGGCAGCGGTTTTCTGCTGACCGTTATGAACCGCTCCACTTAACCGCACGACTCCAAGACGTGGGTAGACACCAATGGGAAGATCGCGTGTTTGCGCATCTTGACCTAATGCCAGTGCCAGATCGGCAGCTAGCGTATCATCAGCAATCACACGATTCTTAATTTCAGCCAGACCTTCTACACCTGATACCCGATCCAGCATGACATCTGAACGCAAAGTACTGGAGATATTTCCATCCAGATAAAGTACGCTATCAATCACACGTGCAGTGATAGCTTTGAGATCGATATGCAGAGGAGTAAAATCAAATAAGGCTGCTTCGACCTCTTGTTGAAGGACCCTATCAGGCCGGTAGGAAGGTAAAGCACGTAACCCTCCCTCATCAATTGATACTATGATCCGACCAGTCTCAAGTTTTGTGATATATGTTTCCTGAAGCAGGGTATCTTGCCCTGAGCGTAAATCATGCGCAACTATATATGCCAGTTCTCCTGTAGTCGGATGCACTGCTACCAACAACAGCGAACCTTTTGCAGCAGATTTTGTATTCTCAACAACGCTTTTACTGGTGAGGGTTGCATATCCAGGCACCTGGCTGGTAGCCGTATCTAGATCTGATCGCTTTACACGCAAGGTTATGCCTTCTCCAGTGGCGGAAAGAAGACTATCAAAAGGGAGATAGACATTTTTCCCGAATAGACGTCCTTGCTTCACTCCTATATATGCCATACTATGTGTCGCAGGATCAAATAGTACTTGCGCTAATACGCCACCATCACCATCGGAACAAAATATCTTGTTGCCGAAATGGAACTTCAGCATTTCGGAAATAAGCATAGTTTTATTCATCAATCCAACCTCGTGCAACAATTAATATTCAGAGTCTTAGCCTGGAAGCAACCTATATTCTACTATAAAGTGTAACACGTTGCCATTGTACATGACAAGCATGCTAAACAGGCACGTGATATGATGCGCCATTGGTTGCACCAAAAATCGTATCTAAGGCACTTGGCGCATAACGTTCGACAATTTCTTCGCTTATAGCATTAGCGCGGCAGATTTCGCCAAACATGCTTGCGCTACTTCGCGGTATGCGTTCTTGTGTTTCAGGGTCGAGTTCAATTAGACCAAAACGCACACCCCAGCCCTCAGCCCACTCGAAATTGTCAACCAGAGACCAGTAGAAATAACCGCGGACTGGTATACCTTCGCTGATTGCGCGATGCACCATCGCGAGGTGTTCTAAAAGTGCTTTGGGACGTCTATCATCTAAAGCATCACTGAATCCATTCTCAGTAATATAAAGCGGCTTATTACCCTTTGCACGCTGGTATACCGATTTCAGCACACGATATAAACCAAATGGATAAAGTTCACCAAAGTCGATCCCTTTCCCCGCATCATTCTGGACACTGTCTGGACGCACAAAACGCCGTCCGAAAAATTCAGCAGGCCTGGAGGGATCAAAACGCACCATTTCGCGAGTGTAATAGTTCACTCCATGAAAATCACGAGCGCCTGGGGCATGTGAAAGTGGAGGGACTAACAACTTAAGCGGTGGCATCAAGTGACCTGTTTCCATCGCCTGCAAGGCTTGCCAGTTAAAAAAAGTATCGTGTAAGCTGGCGGAGCTTCGATCCAGAGGAGAAAGTTCATTGGCAGGATCAAAGAGCCGATAGTGTAAACAACAGCCAATTTCTGCCCGTGGTTGCAAATCCCGAATTGCATAAAATGCTTCAACATGGGCTTGCAACAGATTGCGTAAAACATGCATCGTACGTACTACATCATGTTCCCCTGGAGGGAAGTTACCAATTAAATAACCCAGAACAGCATAAATGTTTGGCTCATTGATCGTAATCCAAAAATCACACACATCTCGCAGCTTCTCAACAACATATCTCACATAACGCACAAAGTACTGAATATTGGCCTCATCCGCAAAACCACCACGTTCCGAGAACCAGATCGGGTCGGTGAAGTGATGTAATGTAACGATTGGTTTTAATAGACGTTCACGCAAATTCATGAGCATCACTCGGTAACGGTCAATTGCTCCACTCTCCCACTGCCCTTCTGCCGGTTCGATGCGACTCCACTCTATACTCAATCGTAACGCGTTGTTCTCCATTTGTTCAGCCAGCATAAAATCATGTTCAGCATCCTCCCACCAGTTACAAGCCTCTCCACACTGTTCACCTGTGAGGATATGGCCTTGTTGCTCCCAACGATACCACTGGTTGTTTGTATTACCTCCCTCACATTGATAAGCTGAAGAAGCAGTGCCCCATAAAAATCCTCTGGGGAAACGCAGACTACGCTGTCTAGCCATGTGACTGAACTCCTCGACGTTTGCTACATGGAACGAATATATCTATTTTATCACCCGATTGACATTTCCGCTTTCCTTTATGCAAAGCACACTTGCCAGTACAAAGCTCTGTAGTAAGTAGGCTTCAACCAGAGCATTACGCCGTCTCATCGATATTCAGTCGAGTGTAGCTAGGGAAAAAGCTTCCTGACAAGAGAAACAGCCCGAATATTGTATTGCTTTAATTTTATATTTCTGCTAGGATACACTTCAAAAGGAAGACAAGAAATGCCTACTCAAGTATTCTCCAGTTCTATCTGGCAAACCATAGCGGCTATTGCAAGTATTATCCCAGACATGGCGTTTAGTGCCTTCTTCTTTCTTAATCCGCAGCGCTCTGCAAAAGAGAAAAGGTATAGTAGCATCATCATTCCGGTTAGGCCCTCAAGTATGAACGGAACGAGGGCTATATATGAGGTTTTTCAAAACAAGTGTTTCACAATGGAGATATGTTGATGATCTCGAACTTCTGCCCACGTCGCGAACCGCTTCGCAATGTGCTTATGCTGCTAACTATCCAAGAAACCTTTTTCTGTGACTGCAATCTAATGCTTTACTACAGGAACTTATCCGAATTCATATCTTTTTTGGAAATGTTGTGATAAAATGATACTCTGAAATTTTGATTGTATTCTTCAGTAACCTGATACGTTTACCATAGGCTATTGAACATTCTTCAGATACAAAGCAATAAGTGAGAGGATACAGTCTCAAGAGATGTTTATTATCTCAAACGTTTTATTTAATCTTTTACTTGTTGGTGTTGTCGCCTGTCTGGCCCCACTTCTGATCTATATCAGCCGTGCTTATATCCTTCCTGCTGTTGTTTTGGAAATCGTGGGTGGGATTATCATCGGTCCGCAGGTTCTGAACTGGGTACATGTCGATGTGTTCCTTAGCTTCCTCTCACTCATGGGGCTTTCTTATTTGCTCTTCCTCTCTGGATTGGAAGTCGACTTGCATCGGTTAAGAGGGCGGATAACGACCCTTGTTGGTGGAGGTTTCCTCATTTCATTTGGATTGGCATTACTTATCGCATTCGGCCTATACGCAATTGAAGAAGTTACTTCACCAATGCTTATTGCCATTATTCTCGTCTCTACCTCACTTGGTATTGTATATCCTATACTAAAGGATGTCGGTGAAAGCTCTACAGACTTTGGACAACTTGTCATTACTGGCGCGACGCTCGGTGAATTTGGGTCGATCATTCTGATTTCGCTCTTCTTTTCGAGCGAGATAAGCAGTCCGCTCATAAAAGTAGCATTGTTTGGGATTTTTGCCTTTCTCATACTCCTGGTTTCTCTGGCCGTTTTCCAGGTACACCATGCAACCTGGTTTATGAAAATGCTACAACGTTTTCAGGATTCGACTTCACAAATTAGTGTTAGATTCGCTCTTACCTTGCTAGTCGGCTTTGTCACGCTTGCGTACGGCTTCGGGACAGAGGCTATACTCGGCGCCTTTCTGGCAGGCGTCACACTGAGGATCGTTTACAAGGAGACAACGGAAATACGTCCGCTCCTCCGAGTCAAACTCGAAGCGATTGGTTTTGGTTTTTTTGTACCTATCTTTTTCATTACAAGTGGAATAGACTTCAATCTGCATGCCCTGTTCGCAAATGTGTCGATCATGGCTCTCGTGCCGCTATTCCTGCTTGCTCTACTGCTCGTACGAGGCGTTCCCGCCATACTTTACAGACGACGCCTCGATACCAGGCATACAGCGATAGCTGGATTGCTGCAAGCAACCTCGCTGACGTTTATAGTCGCAGCTACACAAATTGGCGAACAACTTCAATTGATCTCGTCTGCCACCAGCGCTGCATTAGTTGCCGCTGGCCTCCTCTCGGTCATCATTTATCCACTTATCGCGCTAACACTTCTACGTGGTATTACAGTTGTTGAAAAGCTTAACAAGGAAGAACCCATCTCTTTAATTGAACCAATGTAACTGGACCGGCTCATGGCTTACTCACATGAGCATTGACTTAAGAATGCTCTAAAGTGTTGTGTTCGAGATAAAGCTGTATCTCTTCAATGGTTTGTTTGGAATCTTTGAACTGTATGCCAACCATACCAAGAGCCTTGGCTGCTTCGATGAATCTGAGTTCATCATCAACAAAGATCGCTTCATCAGGCTGTATTCCCAGAAGACTGGCTGCAATCCTAAAGATCAATGAGAACATCAAATAAGTCAACGACAACAGCTCTGATTGGCATTTATATTCTCTCATTGGGAGCAGTAAACAAAAACAGGCAACCTCTGAGAGGTTGCCCAATATTACGATGCTTCTAGCCTAAAAACTACTCACGAATGCCCCGCGCTGGCAGCGGGCGGACAAGCGGACTCATTACCGGGACATCCTTCTTACCTCGTGGCAAGCGTTGGCGTACCAGGTAGTTTGGAGCAACCGCAAGGTCACCTTTCTCTAGAGTGACATCAGAGCCGAAACGGTTGAAGAACGACAACTCAAAATTCGGTGTCTCACCTAATGCGCCATGCGGACACACTTCTACGCAGTCTCCACAGAAGATACAACGATCAAGAGCAAAAGCATATCGTTTCAAAGTGCGCTCAGCCATCATCAACGATCCTGTCGGGCAAACCTGCACACAGGCGCCACAAGACACACAGTCCGTATCGTGCAGGCTGACATTGAATGGTGTAGAGACTATCGTGTCAAAGCCCTTACCAAACATACCATAACAGTCTGGGCCAATTACGTCGTGACAAACTCGAACACACTGGGTGCAATTAATGCACTTATTGGGATCGCGTAGAATAAAGCTATGTGACATGTCAAGTTCGTAATCGTGATAGTCACTCGGCTCACCATCATGGAAACGGTTATCAGCCAGGCCATGTTCGATGCTATACTTTTGCAGATCACA
>WNFW01000452.1_pt1 | contig 38673 bp, 30 predicted proteins | sample 5400131 | NCBI WGS metagenome assembly WNFW01 (sample SAMN13153362, study PRJNA577476) | soil metagenome | isolation source: 20 cm soil or saprolite under grassland replicate 1 | place: USA:California | collected 2016-06-15 | reverse complement strand
CATGTGGCCCGTTGAGCATTTCCTGCATCAGAGACGGCGCGAGCTCGACGCGAAGTATGATTACCGCTACTCGCAGCTCGTATCGGTTTTCGGTCGGCTGATTCGCGAGGGGCGGCTGACCGAGGGCCAACTCGAGGGCTGTCTCGGGACAAGCTGGAGTTCATTCGGCAGATCGCGGTGCTTTGAGAAACCCCGAATTCGAGTGCTGCCGCCGCTGCCGTGCAGAGTGAAGTACCGATGTCAACGCCTGGATGAAGCTTCGAGCGCGAAAATGCGCTAAGCGAGTCAGCAGCCGCTGTGGCGGATCGCGCAGAGGCCGGAGGCACTCCTGTCGTTCGCGGCGCTTCAGGTCTCGCGGCGTTGCTCGCACAATGTTTGAAGGCTCGACGCGCTTTCCATCCGCGAACGAGTCAGAATTTTCCGTATTTTTTCCGTATGAGCAGAACGTGAGTTTCCTAAGCTATTGATTATTGGTGGGCGGTACTGGGATCGAACCAGTGGCCCCTGCCGTGTGAAACGGGGGGTAGGGGCTTACCGATCAACCATATGCGAGCGGGGATGCCAATTGCAACAGGCACTTTGTATCACGTGATGTCACGCGATATCACGCAACGTCACGATCCGACTGTCCCAAAATTGTCCCAGAGCCCCCGGCGTCCGTCGTTTGCGTCGGGCGATGCCTAATAAGCAAGTCGCCAGCCTAGTACGGCACTTCTAGCCACGTCTTTCCATCCCACTTCACGAGCTTCGGAGTCACTGAATAGGCCTCGCCCCGAAACACCCGGGCAGCTAAGTCCTTCAGTTTGGTGAGCGCTGCCGCATCTCCTGCGTTAGCCGCGACGATCCAGTCGCGGGTCGGTACGGCCACCACGACGGGCCCTCCTACCGCATGCTCGAGTTCTTGAATAAAGGTCGAATCGAAAAGTCGACTGGTAGCGTAGGTATCCTGAGTAATTACCGCAACCAGGCCGTTCGAATTCGGAAGCACATTGATTTTCACCGGATCGAGACGTTTGACGTTGGCTGCCGCAAGCGCCTGTAGCCGTTCTTGGGACAACCCCTGTCGTTCCAGATCTTTGCCGGTGGCGAAACGGATGGCCTTCGGAGAATCGATTGCATAAAGCACCACCGAATCAGACGTGAATGATCGCGAGATGGGGATTTTCCCAGGGTCCTGGTGCATTAGCTCACTCAGATTTTTCAGCATCGCGTCGGAGCGAATCACCGGGAACACCTTGGACTCGGTTAGTGCGAAACTCGAGCTTTCATTGACCGACGTAAGGGCAGAAACAAACCTCCTGATCGTGTCGTCGCACTGATCGGGGTATCGGTCACACTCCTTCTGTACGTTGTCTGTATATATCGTCATCTTGCCGTTTGGGCCCGTCACTTCGATTCCACCGTCGGAGCTCAATTCGGTGTGCGACCCCGGTGATGCGGTGGCAATGGCTGCGCGGACACGGTCCGTTACCGGCTCAGCGAAGGCCGAACGGCTCAACGCGAGAAGAATCAGTAAGAAGGCAGCCCGGTCATCCCGCATGAGGCCGAGGTTCTTGCGCGGAGGGTGGAAAGCGGACAAGTCATTCATAGCTTGTTCGAGACCAATCAGTTGCCTCGTGAAATGAGCCGCCGCTCCAGCGTCTCTGTAACGGTCTCTGTCTCTGACCGGCCGTCTGGCTCTGTGATATCCAGCTTTGTCACCTTCGTTCGGCGTCGCACGTTTCCAGCGGGATCCGTTTCGAATGAGACCGAGATCGTGCCAGAGACGATCTCCCTCGCCCGCTCACGAAGTGCTACGTCAAGGGACACCGGCTTGTTCATGATCTCCCCCACAACAACGTCGGATTCGGCGCGAGCGCGACGAACCGCATCGGGGTCGACTGGCATCTCGACAGCGAAAATCGCGCCATCTGGTCCGGTTGCTTTCCTTGCCAATTTTCCGGAACCGAGTGCTTCGGTTTCTTGGTAAGGAGCTCCTTCTCGAAGATCAGCGGACCTCAGATCGAACGATTGGACCGTTTTGACCACCGATTGCGGATCGCATTCGATGCGAAATGCATTCCATGTGAAAATCCAGTGCCCGCAGACAGTGCGGGGCCATCCGGCAGCCTTGAGCCAGCCGTCGACCCGGGCCTCGAGTTCAGGCCCGTTCAGCAGCTGCGCTGGTCCGCCAAACGGCTTGAAAACCCGGGCAGGAAATTGCCAGTTCCTGGCTCTCTCGTCTGCCGTAACGGCATCCGGCAGGTCATACTGCAACTCTAGGCCGTCCGCGCGCAGGCCGATCACCCGTTCGATGATCGTGTCTTTATCGCGCGAGCTTCCTGAGGATCTATCGCTGCCCTGCTGCGCAGAATCCCTGGCCAAGGTGATTTCGTAGGTATCGCCGACTTGAGACGCGGGAGGTAATGCTCCGGCGCGAGCAACGATGGCCGGTACGAGCAGCGCCGCGACTACCCCCATAAACCCACTCAATTTCATGCCGCATAGACTGCGCACTCGTGGCCGCATTGACAAGGTCCGCAGTGGGTCGAGACCATCCTACCGGGCGGACGTCGCGAACGTCCGCTCGTGCGATCACTGCCGTCCGCGAGCAGCGGTCATTAAGCGAACGCCGCAGTGTGAAACGGAAGTAGGGTGCTTACGCAGCAACGACAATGTCCCTGATTGCAACAATCCTCCAATTCTGTGCTGCGATCGGAGCGCTTTACTCGCCGGCGTATCCCGCCTCAAGCTGGTGTCGAACGGCAAGAATGAGGCCGATGTCTTCGGCCGGGAGCCAACGGTACTTCGCGATGTACCCGTAACGGCCGCGCGAGAGGATGAGCTCGCGTCGACCCTTTTCAGCGGGCCGCCCGAGGAGAGGATGATCAGCCAGAAGCTCAAAAGCCTTTCGCACGCTCAGAATCTGTTCACGCGCCTTTTGGGGATTCTCGGCGGCGATGAAGTCAAAGAGCCGTTCGAGGTGAGCAAGCGCTTTTTGAGTTATTTCGACCGTCGCCATGCACGGGCCCTGGGGCGCCGCGCCTTGGCGCCGGACGCTCGCGCGGCCAGATAGTCAAAGGCAGAGGTGAGCTCAAAGGCCTTTCCGCCCGAAAGCGCTTCCTCCTCTGAACGCGCTGCCTCGTCGGCGAAGCGCGCCCTCAGTTCCGATCGCTCAGCTTCACGAGCCAGCGCTTCGACCATGAACGCGTGGGGCGTCTTATTTGCGGCACTCGCCAGTCGCTCGATGCGGCGTTTGAGGTCTTCAGGGAGTTTCAGGCTGGTAGCGGCCATCAGGGTGATTCAATGCTCATGTTCTAGGTAGTCATAAGGTAATACCGGAAGGGCGAGGCGTCAAGATTCCACGGAATCCTTCCTCGATCGAGTGCGCGGACGGCCGCCCTTGCGCCCGTTTCTGCGTGCTGCAGCTGCTTTGGCGGCGGAGGAATTCCGACCGCCGATGCGGCCGAGCTCTGCCAGCCACTCGGGTCCGGAAAACAAGGAGGAAAGGAGACCGGGTACGCTCAGATCGAGGTCAAGGCCTCCCCAGTGCAGGCCACTGCCGCGCCCAAGAACTTCAACCGCACGGAGATCTTTGGGTCTGACTCCCTTGAGACACGAAATCAGCTTTACCGGCAACGTAATCGTCGCCCCGGTCGTGAGCCCGATCCGCAGTGCACGCTCTCGGGAACGGTACGCAGCAAAGGCAGCTCGCGGTTCGGTTTTTGCGGCGCGGCGCCCAGCGCGGGAGGCCCGAGCGAAATTCGCGCGCAGCTCCTTCTTTATCCAGCCAGGTATCAGGTCTGATTTACGCATGAAAACCGAACGCTTGGGTTATTGGGCCGGACAGAATTGTCCCAAATTCGCGGCAAAGAGACTAAGGAAATTGGTCTAAGTCATTGTTCTGAATGGTGGGCGGTACTGGGATCGAACCAGTGGCCCCTGCCGTGTGAAACGGAAGTAGGGTGCCTACAAATCAACGATATCCGAGTCGAGTTCCCAGTTGCAACAGCTACTTAGTATCACGTGATGTCATTTGATATCACGCAATGTCACGAGCGCGCTGTCCCAAAATTGTCCCAGCGCAGTCTCGGGAGCGCGAGTTAGCCTCGCGGAGGTCGGGTGCACTCCGGGATCGGCCAATAGACCGGCCAACTGCCCTCAGTATAAATAATTAACTCGCATAAATACATGGACTTACAAAGTCCAATCATCGGCCAGGTGGCCATCGGCCATATGATCGGCCAAACTGCAATCACAAAGGGCTTTTTCAAGCCCCTATCCGCTATCTCCTATGGCTACAAGATCGGCCAATCGGCCCGTGCCGGCGGTCGAAACGGAGACGATCTTCCGGATCGAGCCGACCCTCGTTGACGAGGTGCCGGGGGAACTCAACGACGTCGTCGCAGAGCTCGCTGCAGCGTCCTCCAAGCTCGGGGCCAGCCTCCATCCAACGACGGCCGCCTCTCTTGCGGACCTCGTCCGCATTATGAACACCTACTACAGCAACCTCATCGAAGGGCACAACACACGCCCGCGAGACATCGTACGCGCGCTCGCCGGCGACTTCGCTCGCGACCAGGAGCGACGCAATCTTCAGCTCGAGGCCGCGGCCCACGTGCGCGTCCAAAGGGAGATCGATCGCAAGGGTGCACTGAGCGAGCTCGGTGAGCCGGCGGCTGCGGAGTTCATTCGGGAGCTGCACCGCGAGTTCTATCGGGATGCCCCCGAGGCGATGCTGCGGATCCACGAGGACGGCCGCTCCTCTCTCATGCTGCCCGGCGAATGGCGCTCGCGACCCGAGGAGGACAATGTCGTCGGACGTCACGTTCCACCGGCGAGCGCTCGGATCCCTGAGTTCATGGCGCACTTTGGCGAGCGCTACAGCTTGGGCAAGATGCGTCAGGGGGCGCGGATCCTCGCGATTCCTGCCAGCCATCACCGCTTCAACTACATCCATCCCTTCCCGGATGGCAACGGCCGGGTCAGTCGGCTCATGAGCCATGCTATGGGGTACTCAGCTGGCATCGCCGCGCATGGTCTCTGGTCGATCTCGCGCGGACTCGCGCGCGGTCTAAAGAGTCGCGGCGAGTACAAGACGATGATGGATCGGGCCGATGCGCCGCGCGAGGGCGATCTCGACGGGCGAGGGAATCTCTCGCGGGCGGCGCTCATCGAGTTCACTCGGTGGTTTCTCGAGGTGGCGCTCGATCAGGTCAACTTCATGGCGAGTCTTTTCGACATTCAAACTCTCGCCAAGCGTCTGCGTACGCTCGTCGAGCGCTCCGAAACGCTGAAAGGCGAAGCAGCGGCGCTTCTCGAGGCCGCCCTGATGTTCGGCGAGATTGAACGTGGCGCGGCGCCGCGGATCACGGGGCTTCCGGAGCGAACGGCGCGGCGGGTGCTCAACGATGCTGTGGAGGCGGGCTTACTGGCCAGTCTGAGTCCGAAGGGCCCGGTGTCGCTGCGCTTCCCAGCAGGGGTTTTGGAAGTACTGTTTCCGCGCCTGTATCCCGAAACGTAAGTCTCCTCTCTGCTCGCCGATATGAAGTTGACCCAGCGATCGAAGTCAAAGCCTCGACCTCGACCCGATGAGGGCGGTCGGCTCAAGATCGGCGACGACTGGAACGCCATCCGCATCATCGCGCTCTCGCAGGGTAATCCGCTCAAGGCGATCGCCGAATTCGTCGAGAACTCGATTGATGCTCACGCGAAGGCCGTCACCATCACGCGCGGCCGCGAGCACGGCGAGCACTACCTCGCTGTCAAGGATGACGGGGATGGCGTGCCGCGCGATGCGGAAGGCTTGCCCGACTTCAAGTACGTCGCCACCCACATCTGTGACTCCATCAAGCGGCACCTGAAGGCCGAGGGAAATGGTGTGGGGCTTCAGGGGGAATTCGGGATCGGGCTGCTTTCCTTCTGGACAGTCGGCGAGACGCTTACCATGAGCTCCACCGGCGCGGATAACCAGGCCTACCAGATGGTCATGAGCAAGGGCGAGCCGCGTTACACGGTGGGCCCGCGGCGGGCGCTCTTCTCCGAGCGGGGCACCGAGCTCAAGGTGAGCCCGCTCCTCGAGGGGATCCGCTCCTTAAGCGGGGAGAAGATCCAGTGGTATCTCGCCTCGGAGCTGCGTGACCGGGTCCGTCACTCCGGCGTGCGCGTCACGGTGGTCGACAAGCTCGCGCGCAAGCAATACAAGGTCGAGCCGCGGCAGTTCGAGGGACGGCTGCTTCACCAGTTGCCCCCAGTGCGCTCGGGCTTCGGGGATGCCTACGCAGAGCTATATCTCACCGAGCCGGCCGATACCTCCCGCGTGGCTCTTACCCGCAGTGGCACGCGCGTCATCGAGGACTTGGGAACACTCTCAGGGCTCGAGCACCCGCCGTGGACCTCGAGATACCTGCAGGGCCTGATCGACGTGCCTTTTCTCAATCTGACGCCCGGCACGCGCTCAGGCATTGTCCACGACGACCGCTATGCGGCGCTGATGAATGCTTTGGCCCCGCTGGAGTCGCATCTGAATGCGGTCATCGAAGCCCAGCAGCGCGCCGAGGAGGAGCAGGCGAACCGTGAGTCGCTGCGCGCGATCCAGCGAGCGTTCCGTGAGGCGATGCTCGCGCTCCCACGAGAGGAGTACGACTGGTTCGCCATTCATGCCCGCTCACGCCAGGAGGGCGGCGCCGGTGGCTCGCGTGGCGGCGGTGCTGAGGAGGGGCCGAGCGATGCCGAGGAGAATGATGAGACACTCGGGGTCGCGGAGCGGTCCGTGCCTGAACCTCCGCAACGCGCCTTCTTCGAGTACGCAGGCCCCTTGCACAGCGTGGTCATCTCGCCAGCGGCGAGCACGGTCGCGGTGAACGACAGCCGACGTTTCCGTGCTCTGCATTGTCGATGGCGTCGGCTCGCTCTCCTCGAGCTCGGATCAGGAAGTAGCGTTTCAGGCACCCGCCTCACCGGGACTCGTGCGTCTGTCGGTTATGGTTGCGCAGCGCGAGGTGCGTGCGAGGGCTGAAGCCCTGATTACGGTCGCCGCGAGTCTAGAGCCGGCGATTGGGCCTACGGTGGTCAACGCTCGCGGGCTCCCGGGTTATACCTTCGAGCGCGCGGCCGGGGAGCTCTGGCGCTCGCGCTTCGATGCCGAACGCAATCTCATCGTGGTCAATAACGGGCACCGAGATTTTGTATTTGCCACGCGCAACCGGGCACTGCAGCTGCGCTATCTTGTGCGCCTCTACGTGAAGGAGCTCGTGCTCCGGAACTTTGCGGGGCTTCCTGCGGCGCAGCTCGTCGAGCGGATGGTCGAGCTCTCACTGTACGTCGAAGAGAAGTTGAAGCCGCCGTGACAGAACAGGAGTGCACTCGAGCGATCGGGTTCGAGCTTTGCGTGCTCCTCGAGCGCATCCGAGATGTACTCGACGAAGAACGCGAGGTAGCGCAGTCGGCGGGCCTGGGCCAGAGTAGTTTACGTCTGAATGATCTCGCCGATCTATGGTGGGCGGTACTGGGATCGAACCAGTGGCCCCTGCCGTGTGAAAGCAGTGCTCTACCGCTGAGCTAACCGCCCATTTTGGGGAGCGGGAAGTCTAGCGACCGTCGGAATCCGAGGCAAATCACCACTCAGCACCACGTGGGTGTCTGCACCGCCGGCGTTCGCGGCGGCTGCGGGCCCTCCCGGCGGGCGTACCGGGACAGCCCTTGGTAACATGCGCGCCCCTCACAATGGCGGACAGGTCGGCAGGTCCACATGACAGTCGTCACGCGCTTTGCGCCTAGTCCCACCGGGCTGCTGCACGTCGGCGGCGCGCGCACGGCGCTGTTCTGCTGGCTGTACGCGCGGCGCACCGGCGGCAGGTTCATTCTGCGTATCGAGGACACGGACCGGGAGCGCTCCACAGCGGAGGCGGTGCGGGTGATCCTCGAGGGCATGGCCTGGCTCGGGCTCGACGCGGACGAGGGCCCTTACTATCAAACGCAGCGTTTCGATCGTTACGGCGAGATCATCCGGGGCATGCTGCAGGCGGGCACCGCCTATCACTGTTACTGCACGAAGCAGGAGCTGGATGCCCTGCGCGAGCAGCAGATCGCGCGCAAGGAAAAGCCGCGCTACCCCGGAATCTGCCGCGAGCGGCGCGAGCCGCGCCCGGGAATCGATCCGGTCGTGCGTTTTCGCAATCCCGTGGATGGCATGGTGGTGGTGCAGGACCTGGTGCACGGGCCGGTGGCGTTCCAGAACGCGGAGCTCGATGACCTGATCATCGCGCGCTCGGACGGCACGCCGACCTACAACTTCTGCGTGGTGGTCGACGACATGGACATGCAGGTCACGCACGTCATCCGCGGCGATGATCACCTCAACAATACGCCGCGGCAGATGAACATGCTGCAGGCGCTCGGCGCCACCCTGCCGCTCTACGCGCACGTCCCCATGATCCTCGGGCCCGATGGCACCAAGCTCTCCAAGCGCCACGGCGCGGTGAGCGTGCTGCAGTACGAGGAGGAGGGCTACCTCCCGGATGCACTCCTTAATTATCTCGTGCGCCTGGGCTGGTCGCACGGCGACCAGGAGGTGTTCACGCGCGCGGAGATGATCGCCGCCTTCGACATCCATGACGTCAACAAGGCGGCATCGGCCTTCAACCCCGAGAAGCTGTTGTGGCTGAATCAGCAGCACATGGTGCGCGGGGAACCCGCGGCGCTCGTGCCGCACCTGCGCGCGCAGCTGCGCCGCCTGGGGTTGGACAGCGCCGATCAGCGCCTGCTCGAGGGCGTGATCCTAGCGCAGCGCGAGCGCGCCAAGACCCTCAAGGAGATGGCGCAGAACAGCCGCTTCTTCTTCGTCGACCGCATCGAGCTGGATCCCAAGGCGGCCGCCAAGCATCTCGGCGGCGATGCTATGGCCACGGTGGCGAGAGTCCGCGAGCGGCTCGCCGGCTTGCCCGACTGGAGCGCCGCGACGATTCATGCCGCACTCAACGAGCTGGCGACGCAGCTGAACAGCGGACTCGGCAGGATCGCTCAGCCGGTGCGCGTCGCGGTGACCGGCACGGCGGTGTCGCCGCCGATCGATGCGACACTGGCGTTACTCGGGCGCGAGCGCACGCTCGCGCGCCTGGATGCGGTGCTGGGCAAACTACCGCCTGGTTCGGCTTGAATGAAACCGCCACCACCGCCAGGGCGGCCAGCCCTGGCGCTCGCGTGAGCGGGGCTTACGTGACGCGCCCGGCCGTCCCGTTGTAGTAGCTGCCGACGGTTTCGATCGCGGCTCGCACCAGCTCGCGCTCGTCTTCGCTCAGGTAAGGGTTCCAGATATCGAAGATCAGGATCGCCCGCGGCGTGTCGGAGCCGTTCCAGGCTTCGTGCTCGATGGTGTCGTCGAACACCCACGCCTTGCCGGGAATCCACTCGCGGGTCTCGCTGCCGACGCGAAAACCGCAGTCCCGAGGCACGATCAGCGGCAGGTGCACGGTCAGGCGCGCGTTCGTGACCCCGGTGTGCGGCGGTATGTGCGTGCGCGCCTCGAGTATCGAAAAAAACGCGTTCGGCCCGTGCTCGGCCACGTCGCACTGAGGTGCGCTTTGCAGCACTTGCGCGGTGCGCGGACATCGCGCCAGATGCTCCGGCTGCGCCACGCCTTCGTTCCACAGGAAGTACGCGCTCCAGCGGCGCGACTTGTTGAGCTCCCGCCATTGGTCGAGCGGCACGCCCTCGGGATAGGACACGTAGGGCTGGAGCCCCGCCTGGTCGGAGCTCAGCACCGTGGTGAGCTCGCCGCGGATCTCATCCGTTGCGGCCTCGATCGCACCCAGCCAGGGGAATTCCACACCGTCGAAGTACTCCGGCGTCGGCAGGTCCGGAAAGTACAGGAACGTCGGCTGCGGCACGTAGCGGCTGCGCTTGCCGGTCAAGAGCTCAATGCACTTCTCGACACGCCGGTAGGGGCCGCCACCGCGCTGTGCGCGGATGGTGGCGAGCCGCTCCTCGATCGTGCCAGCGAGCGCGGCATCGTCCCGGCGCACCGCGGCGCGTGCGAGCTCCAGCGCCGCCCGCACGCTTTCCGGCGGCGTCACCTCGGGTGGCACGATCGCCAGGGCGTTGCGATAGATCCGCGCCGCGCCACGCGCATCGCCGCGACCCTCGATCAGGGCGCCCTTCTGCAGGATCGCAGTGAGATGCCGGGGCTCGAGCGCGAGCGCCCGCTCGATGGCCACCATCTCCTCGTGCGGGAGGCGCAGCGCGTGCAGGCTCGAGGCCAGGTTTGTCCACAATGCCGGATGGTTCGGGTCCGCGGCGGTCGCGCGCTGGAACAGCTCCCGGGCCTTGGCGGCCTCCCCACGCTGCATCATGCGCAGCCCCTGCTCATTCAGCAGCGCCGGGTGTCCCGGCACGGCCTGCGCCGCGCGCGCGAGCAGCTCGTCGGCCTCGCTGCCGCGGCCGGCGGCTGCCGCTGCCTTGGCCGCCTGGATCATCCGCAGGATGGCGGCCTGGTCAGGGGCCGCGGTACTGGCGTTGCTCAGAGATTCCCCGCAACTTTCAGCCTCGTGGTTTGCGATTCTAGCCCGGGCGGCCTCCTTCGAAGGCAAGCACGCGCGCAGCGGGTGCATACCGCGGCGGGGTGATCGCTCCGGTTCCCGCGACGCTTGACAAGCCCGGAGGCCGTGCGTAGCGTCCCGCCGCTTCGCGTGGGGCCATAGCTCAGCTGGGAGAGCGCTTGCATGGCATGCAAGAGGTCGGCGGTTCGATCCCGCCTGGCTCTGCCGCAGGCAAAGGCGACTCGTTTTGCTGCGTAATTGATACAGCATTTGCCTGCCGCGTTCCTCCGGTGCTAGCCTGAACTTTAAGTAAAGCTAACCAACCTTGGCGCATTGCTTCCGAGGACAGCACTGCGGTGCGCCAGGGCAAGGTGCGCCAGGGCAATCAGTCGTCGCGTTGGTTGGCGCCGACCCAGACAAGACAAATCAAGGGGAGATCATCATGCGATCAGGTCCATCGGCCCGTTCGAATCAGATCCTGCTGGCGGTGCAGGCGGCACTCGCGGCGTGCGGTGTGGCGATGCCGGCGCTCGCTCAGCAGGCCGGCGAGGCGGGGCAGGAGTGCAAGCCGGGGCAAGCCGGCTGTGTCCAGGAAGTCGTGGTCACCGGGTCGCGCATCGCGCGGGTCGGTGCGCAGGCGGAGCAGCCGCTCTCGGTCATCAGCGCGGAGGCGATCGAGAAGACCGGGCTGGCGAGCGTCGGGGATCTGCTGCAGCAGCTGACGACCGGCGGCAAGGCGCTCAACACCAAGTTCAACTCCTCCGGAAACTTCGGCTACCCGCCGGATGGTGGCGGCATCGGGGCGGGTTCCACGCAGATCGACCTGCGGAGTCTCGATTCGAAGCGCGTGCTGGTGCTCGTCGACGGCATACGCTGGGTCAACGAGTCCTCCGCCTCGGGTGTCAGCGGCAGCGCCGACCTCAACACGATCCCGATGTCGATCGTCGATCACATCGAGATCCTGGAAGACGGCGCGTCCGCAATCTATGGGTCGGATGCGATCGCGGGCGTCGTCAACATCATCACCCGCAAGAAGGTCGACGGCGTCGAGGTGAACGGCTACACCGGCGCGCTCGACAAGGGCGGCCGCCAGACTGAAGCCAGCTTCACCGCGGGCGGGTCGAGCGACAAGTTCTCGGGAATGTTCGTCGTGAGATACTTCAACCAGGATGCGATCAGTTCAGGTAAATGGGCGCAGTCGTCCTTTCCGGAGCCGGTCGCGGGACTGCTGGCCGGCAGCTCGGGAACACCGCAGGGACGCTTCATATTCTGTGACCCGAACGCCCCGGCGACTGTGCCGGAATCCTGCGCTGCGGGCGGCGATTACAGTGTGACACTCAACAACGGCACGACCACGCCGGCCTGGAGTCCGAACAATCCGGCAACCGACACGTACCACCACTTCACCAACAGCGACCGGTTCAACTATGCGCCGTTCAACCTGCTGTCGACGCCTTCCGAGCGCAAGTCGATCTTCACGAACCTGACGTACCACGCCAGCGAGGACGTGGACCTGTACTTCAAGGGGCTGTTCAACAACCGTCAGTCCGCCAACCAGGCGGCGCCGGAGCCGATCTTCGTCGGTCCCGGGGCGGGATCCGGCGGTCTCGCGGATACGATCTCCGTCGCGGCAAACAACCCCTACAACCCGTTCGGCTACGCACTCGATGCAGCCACCAACTTCGTGCTCATCGGACGCCGGCCGCTCGAGGTGGGCCCGCGTATCTTCACCCAGGACGTCAACACCTACTACTTCAGCGCCGGATTCAAGGGCACGCTGCACGTCGGTAACGGCTTCCTGTGGGACATCAACTACGCGAACTCCGACAACAAGGCGACTCAGACCTTCCTGAACGGCTACAACGTGGCGAAACTGAAGATCGCGCTCGGCGACGTCAACGTCTGCAACGCGACCCCCGGGTGCGTGCCGCTCGACCTGTTCGGTGGCCAGGGCCGGCCGATGACGGCGGCGATGATCAACTACATCCGCGCGACTCAGAACGATTCCAGTGACCAGAAGCTGCAGCTGTTCTCCGCCAACATCACCGGGGACATGTTCAAGATCGGCGATCGCGCCGCGGGCTTCGCGATCGGCGCCGAGCATCGCAAGTACGACGGTGCGTTCGTTCCCGATCCGTTGCGCCAGACCGGTGAATCGCAGGACTCGCCCGCCTTTCCGGTGAGCGCCAGCTATCACGTCAACGAGGCGTACGCGGAGTTTCACTTCCCGCTGCTCGCAAGCCTCGGCACCAGTGCAGCGGTGCGTTACTCCGACTACTCGACCTTCGGCGGCGACACCACCGGGAAAGTCGGGTTCCGCTGGCAGCCCGTCAACGCCCTCGCGTTCCGCGGCACTTACTCGAAGGGCTTCCGGGCGCCGAACCTCGGCGAGCTCTACGGCCTGACGACGTTCGCGCCCACCCTCACCGACCCCTGCGGCCCCACCAGCGGCCCGGTGATCCCGCTACCCCCGGGATGCGTGGCGCAAGGTGTCCCCGTCGGGTTCCAACAGGTCAACACTCAGATCACGGTCTTCACCGGCGGCAACCCAGCGTTGAACCCGGAGAAGTCCGACAGCTACACCGGCGGTCTGCAGTACCTCGCCAGCTGGGCGGAGTCCGCGGCGACCGACCGGCTGGCGCTTGAAGCGACCTATTACCACCACAAGATCACGGGCGCGATCCAGGCGGCCGACCTGCAGGCGCTCCTCAATCAGTGCATCGCGCAGGGGGGCGTCGGCGGACCGATCTGCGCGCCGTTCTCACGCCAGCCGAACGGCAATCTGAACCCCCCGAGGAATCTGCTGCAGAACTTCGGTGAGATCCAAACGGGCGGCGTCGACGCCAAGATCGACTGGGTCGGCAAGCGCTACGGCTGGGGTCGGTTGACCGCTTCGCTGCAAGCCACCGACGTCACCCAGTACAAGGCAGTGGACTCCCTTGGCATCGTGTCGCAGCGCCAGGTCGGCATCGAGGTGACCGACAGCGCAATTCCCAAGCTCCGGGCCAATGCCCAGCTGGGCTGGACCTCGGGCAACTGGTCGGTCAGCTGGAACCTGCGCTACCTCGACTCGATAAAGGAAGCCTGCGGCAACGCGGTCATCACTGACGTGCCGGGCTGCTCGAACGGTGAGGTCTACCACACGCTCGACTCGGTTCTTTACAACGACGTACAGGTCGGGTGGAACGACGCCCTGACGGTCAAGGGACTCAAGTTGGACCTCGGCGTAAACAACGTGTTTGGCCAGAATGCGCCGATCTGCTACACGTGCACGCTGAACGGCTACGACGCCGGCACCTACGATCTGCCGGGCGCATTCTGGAACGTCAGGGCGACGTATAAGTTCTGAGGCTCACGAGCCGCCCGCCGCGCCACCACGGCGGGCGGCCTTGCGCGGATGGGCCTGGCGCATTGTTCCTCGGGCGCGAGCCGTGTAATCTTCCGCGCCCGCCCGGCGGCCTGACCGCGTCCCCATCGTCTAGAGGCCCAGGACATCGCCCTTTCACGGCGGTAACAGGGGTTCGAATCCCCTTGGGGACGCCAATTAAAACAATAGCTTATGATTGCATCACCGTCAGTCCACGGCGGTCGGTAAGTTCTCGGTGAGTGGCGAGGTTCGTGGCCGGGAAGTATCCAAAGTGCGCGCCCGAGGCCGCCAGCCGTTTTCCGCCTGGCCATCGTCCTGGCGGTCGACCAAAGAGTCAATACGCTTGTATTGACACTTGACTCGCGAGCCGCGCATGCTTTTCGGTGTGAGCACTGCGGCGAAGACCTGCCAGATGCAGATCCGGGTATCAGCCCGGCAAAAGGCCGCGATCCGCACCGCCGCAAAGCGGGCGGGCATGGACATGTCTGCCTACGTGTTGAGTCGCGTACTGTCGGTTCCAGCCGCGGAGTTTCGAAAGTGCATTGAGGCCTGCCGCGGCGCCGCAGCGCCGGCTTTTGCGCTGGCCGAGCTCAATTCACTGCTCTCGTGCCTCACGGCGTCGGAACTCACCGATGCGATCGCGGCGCCGCCGACGGTGACACTGACGCCGTTCATGGCTAACTACGTCGCGGCGATGATCGAGTCTGCATGTGAGAAACGCGGCATACCGGTGCCTGGTTGGACGCGCGCTATCGTGCCGCTCTTGGAGCCCGCCTTCGGATCTGCCTTGCAGAGTCTGCGCCTGCACCTGCTGACGCACTCGCCCCCGCCCTTCAGGCGTCGCAACATTTTCATCGACTCATCACTCGACAAGCAGATCTGAGACATGGCTCTGTTGACCCAGACGGATCTGCGCCGACTGTTCGATCTCTTGAATGAGGAACTGCGCTCTTGCGGAACCGAAGGCGAATTGTTCCTGGTCGGCGGGGCCGTCATGTGTCTCGCGTACGCCGTGCGTCCGTCGACCCGGGACGTGGCTGCGTGGTTTCGCCCGGTTGATAAGGTGCGCGAAGCCGCGACCCGGGTGGCCACCCGGGCGCACGTCAATCCCGACTGGCTCAATGACGCCGTGAAGGGCTTCATCAGCTCGCAAGGAGAATTCGCGCCCTTCATCGAACTGGATCATCTGCGCATCATGGTGGCGCAGCCGGAGTACCTGTTTGCGATGAAGTGCCTGGCTATGCGAATCGGCGCGGAGTTTCACGACGAGGAAGACGTCCGCTATCTCTTGCGGCATCTGGATATCCGCTCACTAGAGCAGGCGCTCGAGATTCTCACGAAGTATTATCCGCTTGAGCGCTTTCCCAAAAAGACGCTGTACGCGCTCGAGGAGCTCTTGTCCAAGAAGGGTTGACCGCTGGAGAGCGACGCCCGGGTGATGCGATCGCGTCGTCGTGCTTTCACGGCGGTAACAGGGGTTCGAATCCCCTCACAGCTCTGCTCACTACGCAAGGCGACGATGCTCTTCAGCGAATAGCGGAAAACGCCGCCTCCAGGTCGGCAATGAGATCGCCCACCGCCTCCAGGCCGATATTGAAGCGCACGATCGACGGGCTGTGGTTCGGGAAGCGCCGCCGCAGATCGAAGTGCGGCATTACCAGGCTGATCACTCCGCCCCAACTGTAGCCGATCTTGAAGAGCTTGAGCTCGTCGAGCAGACCTACGATGACGTCGCGGGGTATCGAGGGGACAAATTCAACGGAAAAGATGCTCGCCGAGCCGGCAAAATCCCTCTTCCAGATTTCATGTCCCGGGCAGCTGGCGAAAGCGGGGTGACGCAGTCTCGCTGTCTCCGGTTGCTGCTCCAGCCACCGGGCAACCGCGAGCGTGCTCTTCTCGAGTTGCTCCAGCCTGACGGCAAGCGTTTGCAATCCTCGTATCGCCAGACTGCAATCGTCTGGCGAGGCGCCCATTCCGAGCAATTGACGGGCATCCCCCAGCGCTTGATAGTGACGATGATCTCTGGTGGTAACGGACCCGAGCAGTACGTCACTGTGGCCGCCTACGTATTTGGTGAGCGCCTGCATGGCCACGTCAATCCCGGCGGCAAAAGCGTCGAACAGAACCCCTGCCGCATAGGTGTTGTCCAGCGCCGTCGCAACGCCAGCCTCATGTGCGGCGTTCGATATGGCGCCGACATCCTGCACTTCCATCGTGACCGATCCTGGGCTCTCACACCAGATCAGTTGCGTTGTCGGCCGCAACAAGTGGCGAATATCGGCTCCGATCAACGGATCGTAATACTCGGTCTCGACCCCAAGTCGTGACAGCAAACGCTCGGCAAGCTCGCGGCTGGGGCCATATACACTGTCGGCCACAAGGACGTGCCCCCCTGCGCGGGCAAAGGTCAGATAAATCAGGGCGATCGCAGCTTGCCCACCGGGCGTTATGAAACAGTGATGAGCGCCCTCGAGGGCAGCGATTCGCGCGGCCAGCTCGAACGAAGTTGGAGTACCGTAAAGACCGTAGGAATACCGGACATGCTCCTGATCCCAATGGTCCGTGACGTCTGCGGCGCTCGTAAACAGCGTCGTCGAGCCCCGGTAGGTTGGCGTAGTCAGTGACCGAAAGCCCTCAGGCGCCCTCGCTTGCGAGTGGATCAGTCTGGAACGCCAGTCCAGCGGCACAGTCTCCTCCTCAAATCCCGAAACGCGGCGGCACCCATCGGCCAAGCGTCGCTGCGTCTCCCAGGGAGTCCGAGTACGCACTGAAGTCGAGGTAGCTGCGGCCGATGGGTGATGGTCGACTCGTGCGTCAAGGACGGCAGAGGAGGGCGGTTCGCAGCTTACCCTCCCTTCTGATAGGTCCCCACGAGCTGCGCCTCCGCAAGCACGTGCCCTTTCAGAGCATTCAGAAGCTGGGCTTTGGTCGGATGGTCGAGACCGGACAATACGGTGTCGACTGCATAGAGCTTGTGAAAATATCGATGCGTGCCGATCGGTGGGCACGGGCCGCCGTAGCCGGTGCGTTTCCAGTCATTGAGCCCCTGCAACGCTCCCGCGGGCATGCCACGCTCTGCCGCGCCTTCCGGCAGACTCTGTGCATCCGCTGGTATGTTCTGGATGACCCAGTGCACCCACGTCATCTTCGGTGCACGCGGATCCGGCGCATCGGGGTCATCGACGATGAGCGCGAAAGTCTTCGTGCCTTGCGGGGCTGCTGACCAACTCAGCGGAGGTGAGATATCGGCACCCTCGCAAGTGTATTGTTTCGGGATGGCACCGTTGTTGGCAAACGCAGGCGATGTCAGGACAAGCGCCATGGCCAGAGTCTCCACACCGCACAGACTATACGCCTCGCGCGATTTCGGTAAACCTTCGCGGCTGGCCAAGCTGCGGCGCTGACGTGGTGGTTCCTGTCGAGGCCGCGCTTGAGCGGATTGCAGTCCTCGTGGCTGCGCCACCGCGAGCCGAGCGACCGGAGTCGGCCGCTTGAGCGCGCGCACTGGATCGGCGTCATTGACCCTGCGAGCATGTAGCGGCAGCGTCGCAAGCTCGGGACGGGTGACCCATGGCAGAACAGACGGCAGCCGCGACCTGGGAGGAGTTCGAGCGGGTCGGACTGCGAGCCGGGACCATCCGCAAGGTGGAGTCGTTTCCCGAGGCTCACAAACCGGCCTACAAGGTGTGGGTTGATTTCGGGCCTCTCGGCGTCAGACAGTCGAGCGCGCAGATCGGCGTGCTCTACAGCCCGGAGGAGCTCATTGGACGGCAGGTCATCTGCGCCACCGGACTCGGGTCGAAACGGGTCGCCGGATTCAAGTCCGAGATCCTGATCACCGGATTTGCGCGCGAGGATGGCGCCATCGTGCTCGCGAAGCCTGAGCGCGCAGTGCCCGACGGCAGCGCACTATGCTGAAGGCGAAGTACGCCCCACCCCACTGGATTCGTGCGCGAGCGATCTGCAACGTTGTTCTCAATCCGCGTCACTGACTGCGCCGGATTTTCCACCGAACAGCGGCGCGAGCACCGCGTAAGCGGCTTCCTGCACCCCCAGCGCATTGCGCCGGCGCCCAGGGGGTCCATGGCTCGATCCTGCGCAGCACCGAGGGCATGAACCAGTCGTTGATGAACGCCGAAGGCAGGTTGTCGGTGAGGGTGCAGGGCTTCAGGACCGTCACCGGGGGCAGAGTCGCAGCGCCGGATTGCGAGCTGTGGCGCCGCAACCGCACGGCCAGCCATGCCGTGACGGTATAGGCCATGGCGAGTGCGGCCAGAGCAGTGCCGCCCCAGTTGAGCCACGGCTGAACAGTCACACTCACTCGAGGGCCCGACAGGTTAGCGCAGCGGGACGGAGCGGACGCCGCCAGGGCCGCCCTCGCCCGGAAGAAAGATTGCCGTAACGTGGCAGGCAGCTATTATGCACCGGGATGCCGATGCCGCAGCCTGCGGTCGCGGTGCGGGCGCATCCCGCCCGGCGTGAGTGACTGTAGCGGTGTTTGCCGCAGTGCGGAGTGCCTCGTACATGGATCAGGTTCGCAGCTTCCAGATCGATGCCGACGATATCTCGCCGGACTGCGAACCGCTGATTCTGGTGGATGAAGCCGACCGCGAGGTCGGCCACATGAGCAAGGCTCACCTGTTCAAGTTCAAGTATCAAGCGCAATTCGATACGGCTGGCGCCGAGCACGAGCTGTGCTCGGTCTTCATCGGGCGCTGCACCGAGCGGCCGAGGATCGATCCGGACGAGATCCTCGCCTGGCGCTGGATCGGCCGCCGGGCGCTGCAGGCCGAGGTGTCCGGCAGCGGCGCCGGGAGCTTTACTCCATGGTTCATACTGCAGTGGGGCCGTATCTGGCGCGATCACCGCGCCGCCGTGCTCGCAATGCTGGGAGTCAAGAGTTGGGCATCCCTCTGATCCAGACGTATCGTGTCGCTCGCTACCTCGCCGGCCGCAAGCTGCGCGGCGAGAAGCGCTATCCGCTGGTGCTCATGCTGGAACCGCTGTTCCAGTGCAATCTCGCCTGCGCCGGCTGCGGCAAGATCGACTATCCGAAGGAGATCCTGCAGAAGCGCATGAGCGTCGCGGACGCGTTGCGCGCCGTTGACGAGTGCGGCGCTCCGGTGGTGTCCATTCCCGGCGGCGAGCCGCTGATTCATCGCGAGATGCCGCAGATCGTCGCCGCAATCGTCGCGCGCAAGAAATTCGTGTACCTGTGCACGAACGCCATCCTGCTGTCCAGGCATATCGATGAATACCGGCCGTCGCGCTACCTCACCTTCTCGATCCATCTGGACGGCGATCGGCAACGTCACGATGAGTCGGTGTGCCAGGAGGGGGTATTCGACAAGGCGGTCGCGGCAATCCGCCTCGCGCGCCGCAGGGGCTTTCGCGTGACCATCAATTGCACGCTCTTCAGCGGCGCCGACCCGGACGAGGTGGCGGACTTCTTCGATACGGCGATGGCGCTCGGCATCGAAGGAATCACGGTCTCGCCCGGCTACAGCTATCAGCATGCTCCGCGGCAGGATGTTTTCCTGGGACGCAGCGCGAGCAAGCGGCTGTTCCGCGAGATCTTCAAACGCCGCCGCGGCCGCGCCTGCCGCTGGTCCTTCAATCATTCCGGGCTGTTCCTGGATTTTCTCGCGGGCAACCAGACATATCAGTGCACGCCGTGGAGCAACCCGACCTATAACATCTTCGGTTGGCAGAGGCCCTGCTACCTGCTCTCCGATGAAGGCTACGCGCCCAGCTACCGATCCCTGCTGCAGGATACGCGCTGGGATCAGTACGGCGTCGGGCGCAACCCCAAGTGCGACAACTGCATGGCCCACTGCGGCTTCGAAGGCACCGCGGTGGATGACGCGTTCGCTCACCCGCTCAAGGCGCTGCGGGCCGCCCTGCGGGGTCCGCGGGTGACGGGCCCGATGGCGCCCGAGCTGCCGATCCTGTACGGCGATCGCCGGCGGCACTTTGCGGTCGCGGTTCCGGTTGCCGAGGTGCGGCCGGCGCGCACGCCCGACGGCCGGCGCACTGCGAGGCTGCCGTAGTGAACAGGGCAGCCGATATTCGACTCGCCCCGCAGGCCGAGCCGGCCCGCCGCGATGCATTCGCCGCCCAGCTCGAATCCTGGCGCGCGCGCATGGAAGCGGCGCTGGCGGCGCGGCTTCCGGACAGCACAGCGGTGCCGACGCGCTTGCACCAGGCCATGCGCTACAGCGTCCTGGGCGGGGGCAAACGGGTGCGTCCGATGTTGTTGTTCGCCAGCGCGCGCACCCTGGGCCTCGCGGAAGCAGAGGTCGAGGCGGCGGCCTGCGCCGTCGAGCTGGTGCACGTGTACTCGCTGGTACACGATGATCTGCCGGCGATGGACGATGACGATCTGCGCCGCGGCAGGCCCACCTGTCACAAGGCCTACGACGAGGCGACGGCGGTGCTGGTGGGCGACGCCCTGCAGCCCCTCGCGTTTCAATTGCTCGCCCGCGATCCCGCCCTGCCCGCCGCGCCGAGCATACGGCTGCGACTGATCGAATTACTGGCGCAGGCGAGCGGCACCTTTGGCATGGCCGGAGGTCAGGCGATTGATCTCGCCGTGCAGGGCAAGCAGCTCGGCATCGCGCAGGTGGAGGAGATGCATGCCCGCAAGACAGGTGCGCTGATCCGCGCCAGCGTGCTGATGGCGGCGGCCTGCGTACCCTCGCTCGAGGCTCGTCTGCACGAGGCACTGAGCGGTTTTGCGACTCCAATCGGCCTGGCTTTCCAGATTCAGGACGACCTGTTGGACGTGCTCGGGGACCCTTCGACCCTGGGCAAGGCGACCGGCGCAGACCGCGAGCGCTCGAAGCCCACCCATCCGGCGGTCATCGGAATCGCGGCGTCACAGGAGCGGGTACGCCTGCTGCACGCCCAGGCTGTTGATGCCCTGTCGCCCTTCGGCGAGCGCGCGCAGCCACTGCGCTCGCTGGCTGACTGGCTGCTCACGCGGCGTTTCTGACTTCTCATGAGTTTTAAGCGTGCCGCGCTGGTATTCGCACGATGTCGCGAGACTTGGCTCAAATCGATTCGGGCATGAGCGACGGGCTCTACCAGGAGCGGATCCTCCTCCACGTGTCGCGCACGTTTGCGCTCACGATTCCCCAGTTGCCGCCGGGCCTGAGGACAGCGGTGACCAGCGCTTATCTGTTGTGCCGGATCGCCGACACCATCGAGGACGAGCCGGCGCTGTCGGCTGCCGAAACCTTCGCTTTCCTGCAGCGCTTCACGGCAGTGGTGTGCAGCCGGGAGGACGCGGCGTTGCTGGCGCGGGAGCTCGAGCAGCGGCTCTCGGACCGCACGCTGCCGGCCGAGCGCGATCTGGTGCGCAACATGGAGCGGGTCGTCAGAATGACGGCGCGTCTTCATGAGCAGCAGCGCGCCGCCATCCACCGCTGCATCGAGGTGATGTGCTACGGCATGCATCGCTTCCAGTCCACCGCCAGCCCGCGCGGTCTGCCGCTGTCAAGTGACCTGGACAGCTACTGCTACTATGTCGCCGGCGTCGTGGGTGAGATGCTCACCGAGCTGTTCTGCGGTCACTCGGCGCGCATCGCGCAGCGGCGGGCGGCGCTGCAGGAGCTCGCGGTCTCCTTCGCGCAGGGGCTGCAGATGACGAACATCCTGAAGGACCTCTGGGAGGACCGCCGCCGCGGGGCCTGCTGGCTGCCGCAGGAGCTCTTCACCCGGCACGGCGTCGACCTCGCGCAGCTGTCGCCCGAGCGTTACGACGCCCGCTTCCATGCCGGCGTGCGCGAGCTGATCGGTGTGGCGCATGCCCACCTGCGCAACGCCCTGTCCTACACCTTGCTGATTCCGGCCGGGGAGCCGGGTATCCGGCGTTTCTGTCTGTGGGCCATCGGCCTCGCCGTGCTCACGCTGCGCAACATCGCGCGTACTCCGCGATTCACGGCCGGCTCGCAGGTGAAGGTGTCACGCTCGACGGTCGCCCTGACACGAATACTGACGAGCCTCGCGGTGCGCAATGACCGGATGCTGCTGCGCCTCTTCCAGGGCGCCGCGACAGGTCTGCCGTTGGCGGCCCCGTCGGCGGTGCGAGGGCCGGCCCGGGCGGCCGTGCGTGCCGCTCAGACACCGGATCCGGCGGCGCAATGCAGCCCTCTGCGCCTGCGCTCGCCTCTGGAAGGCTCGAGTGGCCGGTCCGACGGGAGCTCGCCACCGTGAATCGCGGCTCGCCCACGCGGGGTTCGTCCGCGGTCGCGCCGAATGCTGCGCGCGCCGACGCACCGGCGCACAAGATTCACCGGCTCACGGAATTCTCGCCGCTCGATCGCTCGATCGCCGCGGCGCGCGACGCGCTGATCAGTCTGCAGAGCTCGCAGGGCTATTGGCTGTTCGAGCTGGAGGCGGACTGCACCATTCCCGCCGAGTACGTCCTGATGACGCACTTCCTGGACGAGATTGACGCTTCTCTGGAGCCAAAGCTCGCGGCTTATCTGCGCGCTCGTCAGGCCGAGCATGGCGGCTGGCCTCTGTACCACGGCGGCGACTTCGACATGAGCTGCAGCGTCAAGGCCTACTTTGCCCTGAAGCTCGCCGGCGACAGCCCCCAGGCCCCCCACATGGTGCGCGCGCGTGCGGCGATTCTGCAGCGCGGCGGCGCGGCTCGCTGCAACGTGTTCACGCGCATCACACTCGCGCTGTTCGGGCAGATTCCGTGGCGCGGCGTGCCCTATATTCCGGTCGAGATCGTGCTCCTGCCGCGCTGGTTTCCTTTCCATCTCGACAAGGTCTCTTACTGGTCGCGCACGGTGATGGTGCCGCTGCTCATTCTGTGCACGCGCCAGCCCGCCGCCAGCAACCCACGCAAGGTGCAGATTCGCGAGTTGTTCACGACACCGCCCGAGGAGGAGCGTCACTATTTTCGACGCCCCGGCGGGCGCGAAGGCGTTTTGAGCCGGGCCTTTCTGGCGCTCGACCGGCTGGGCCGCATGATCGATCCGCTGATTCCCAAGGCGCTGCGCGCGTACGCCACGCGGCGCGCGCAAGGCTGGATGCTCGAACGGCTGAACGGCGAGCACGGCCTCGGCGCCATCTTCCCTGCCATGGTCAATGCGCTCGAAGCGCTGGCGGTCCTCGGGTATGCGACCAGCGATGCTCCTCGGGTCGCCGCCAAGCGCGCACTCGAGAAGCTCCTGGTGGTCAACGCGTCCAGCGCCTATTGCCAACCCTGTGTGTCACCGGTTTGGGATAGCGCTCTGGCGAGCCTCGCGCTGCAGGAGACGGGCGGCGCTGCAGCGCTCGCCGCTTCCGTGCGCGCGCTCGACTGGCTGCAGCCGCTGCAGCTGCTGGACAACCCCGGAGACTGGCGCGTGCGCCGTCCGCAACTAGCGGGCGGGGGTTGGGCCTTCCAGTTCTCGAACCCTCATTACCCCGACCTTGACGACACGGCGGTCGTCGCCTGGTCGATGCACCAGGCGGGCGATCCGGCACGCTACGCGCATAACGTGCAATGCGCACTGGATTGGCTCGTCGGTATGCAGAGCCACAACGGCGGATTCGCATCGTTCGACGTCGACAACACCCATTACTACCTCAACGAAATTCCATTCGCGGATCATGGCGCGCTGCTGGATCCGCCCACGAGCGATGTCACCGCCCGCGTGGTGACGGTGCTGGCGCGGGTCGGGCGTCCCCAGGACCAGGCGGTGCTCGCTCGCGCAATCGCCTTCCTGCGCCAGGAGCAGGAAGCGGACGGCTCGTGGTTCGGCCGCTGGGGCACGAACTACATCTACGGTACCTGGTCGGTACTGACTGCGTTCGCGCAGGCGGGCATCGGCCCGGATGATCCCGCCACGCGCCGCGCCGTGAGTTGGCTTACAGCCCGGCAGAATGCCGACGGCGGCTGGGGCGAGAGCAATGACACCTACGCGTACGGGCAGCTGGCGGCCGGAAAATCGCCGAGCGTGCCCCACCAGAGTGCCTGGGCCCTGCTGGGGCTGCTGGCGGCCGGGGAGGCCGGCACCGATGCGGTGCGGCGCGGTGTCGAATACCTGTTGCGAACCCAGCAGGACGACGGTTTATGGAGTGATCCGAGCTTCACCGCGCCGGGGTTTCCGCGCGTGTTCTACCTCAGATATCACGGCTATTGCGCCTACTTTCCTCTTTGGGCCCTGGCGGCATACCGCACCCTGATACGGCGCGGAACCACCCATTGAATGTCGTCGGCATCGTCTCGGCTCTCGCGGCCGAGGCACGCCATCTTGGTCCCGCGGCGCAGCGGCGCGAGCCGCTCGCATCCCTCGCCGACGGAACACTCCTGGCGGTGAGCGGGATCGGCGGCAGCGCCGCGGCGCGTGGCGCGCGCGCGCTCATCGACGCTGGCGCCACGGCGCTCATCAGCTGGGGTATGGCCGGGGGACTGGACCCGGCGCTCGCCGCCGGGACAATATTCCTGCCGAGCGAAGTGATCTCCCGCGAGGGCACGGCCCGCATGACGGCGCGTTACTGGCGGGAGCGCCTCGGCGCGGCGCTGGCCGCGCACCGCCCCCTGGCAGGCGGGAAGCTCCTGACGAGCCCACGGGCGATCGAATCCATCGCTGCGAAAGCCGCGGCCTTTCGCGACACCGGTGCCGCAGCGGTGGACATGGAGAGTCTCGCGGTCGCGGAGGTTGCCGGCTCTCATGAGCTGCCGTTCATTGCCGTGCGAGTCATCGTGGACACCGCCGCGGACACACTGCCTCGGGCCGTGACGGCCGCCGCCCGCGGCTCGGGGCATTTGCCGCTCGGGGGCCTGCTCGCCTCACTCGCGCGCTCGCCTGGTGATCTGGCGGCGCTCATCCGCCTGGTGCAGCGCTATCGCGCCGCACGGCGCTCTCTGCTCGCCGTGGCGCGCGCCGGCGCACCGGCCCGGCATGCGTTCCCGATCGTGCCGGACGCCGCCGACTCATGAGGGCGCTGGTCACGGGCGCCACCGGCTTCGTCGGCTCGGCGGTCGCCAGGGCCCTCGTGGCAGCGGGCTGGCAGGTCCGTGGCCTGGTCCGCGCCGGCTCCGATCGGCGCAATCTGCAACACCTGCCCGTGGACATGGTCGCGGGAGACCTCGCCGACGGCGCCTCACTCGATCGCGCCCTTGCGGATTGCCAGGCGCTGTTTCACCTGGCTGCAGACTACCGCCTCGGGGCGCGCGAGCCCGAGCAGCTCTATCGGACCAATGTGGAAGGAACCCGCAGTGTCCTCGCTGCCGCCCGCCGGGCCGCAGTCGCGCGCGTCGTCTATACGAGCAGTGTCGCCACGATCGGCTTGCCTGCCGACGGCTCACCCGGCACGGAGGAGACACCGGTGAGGCTCGCGGACATGATCGGCCACTACAAGCGCTCGAAGTACCTGGCCGAAGAGCTCGCCTGCGGCTCGCCGCAGACCGGCACTTCCGTGGTCATCGTCAATCCGTCGACGCCGATCGGGCCCGGCGACCTGAGGCCCACGCCGACGGGACGGATCGTCCTGGACGCGGCGCGCGGGCGGATGCCCGCCTACGTCGACACGGGGCTCAACATCGTGCACGTCGATGACGTCGCCGCCGGGCACCTGCTGGCGTTTCATCGCGGGCGGGCCGGTGAGCGCTACATTCTGGGTGGGCAGGACATGATGCTGCGCGATATTCTCGCGGCGATCGCGCCGCTGGTGGGTCGCAAGGCGCCGCGCATTCGTCTGCCGCATGCCGCGGTACTGCCGCTCGCCTGTGCCGCCGAGGTCTGGGCGAGAATCACCGGGCGCACCACTCGAATTACGCTCGAAGGCGCGCGCATGGCGCGCAAGCACATGTTCTTCTCGAGCGCCAAGGCGGTGCGCGAGCTCGGCTACCGGTGGCGAGCGCCGACGGCGGCGTTCGCGGATGCCGTGCGGTGGTTTCGCGAGCAGGGGTATCTGCCTTGACTCAGATGCGAATCGTGAGCGCCGCGGCCGCAGCGCTCGCGAGGGCCAGCGCCGCCGCGGCCGCCATCACCACCCGCGCCGTCGCAATGAGCGAATCCGCGGCCAGCGTGCCGAGCACCGCAATCACCAGCAGGCTGGCCACCGCAGCCACGACATTGTTGATGCCGGAGGCCACGCCGGTCTCGCGCTGCGTCACGGAGTTGATGACGGTAGTCGTGAGCGGCGCGACGGTGATGGCCATGCCGAAGCCCAGCACGATCATGGGCACGAGGTAAACCCAGTAGCGCTGCTCGCCGCTGACCACGGCGAGCAGCGCAAAACCGCCGGACGCGATGAGCGGCCCGATGATGAGCGGGCGCCGCGCGCCATAGCGGTCGGCCAGTCCTCCGGACCAGCGCGACAGCACTGCCAGAACCAGCGTGAACGGCAGGTACACGGCGCCGGCCGCGGTCGCTGAAAACCCGTGTGCCTGGATCAGAACGAATGGCAGCAGAAAGAACGCGCCGCCGAGCGCGCCGTAAAGAAACAGCGTGAGCAGGTTGACGCCGCCGAAGCTGCGCGACCCAAACAGTCTGAGGGGCATCATCGGCGCACGGCTGCGCCGTTCTTCCAGCACCAACCCCAGCAGCAGCAGCGCACCTGCCGCGAGCGGCCCGATCACGCGCACAGCCAGCCAGCCCACACCGGCGGCGGCGATCAGCCCGTATACCACGCTGCCCAGCCCGCCGAACGCCAGCGCGGCGCCGCGCCAGTCGAGACCGGCGTGCGCGGCGGGATCGGCGCTTTCCGGCAGACGGCGCACGGCAATCCATAGCGTTGGAATGGCGATCAGCGGATTGATCAGGAATATCGCGCGCCAGGACAGATGATCGACCAGCCAGCCCCCGAGCAGCGGACCTGCGCCGGCGGCGAGTGCGGAGGCGCCCGACCAGATCCCGATCGCCGCGCCGCGCTCCTGCTCGTCGAACGCGGCGCCGATGATCGCCAGCGAGCAGGGAATGAGCAGCGCCGCCCCCACGCCCTGGACGGCGCGCGCTCCGATCAGTGTCGCGATCTCCGGCGCGCAGCCACAGCCGATCGAAGCCAGCGTGAAGGTGATGACGCCGGTCAGGAAGAGCACGCGCCGCCCGAAGCGGTCCGCGGCCGCGCCGCCGATCAACAGCAGCGCTGACATGCACAGCGTATACGCGTTGATGACCCATTGCATCGCCGCCAGCGTGGTACCGAGATCGGCTTCGATCGTCGGCAGCGCAACGTTGACCACGGATTCGTCGACGAACGCCATGGTCGATCCCAACACCGCCGCGGCCAGCACCCAGGGCTTGTCGAGCTCGGGACAGGCGGACCTGCCGCGGGTGGAGCGGATGACTTGCGCGGCGCAGGGCTGTGTCTTCGAGGTGATCACCTGCTGCCGCTCCGGACGGGTGCGGGGGGAGCCATCGGCCCGCCACGCCGCTACCTCCTCGGCGTCCTTGGGCCTTTGTCGGGCTTCACTTCCACGGCGATCGTCTGCAGCCAGGGCACCAGGTGCTCCATGTCGAAAGTCCCATTATTGAGCAGCTTGATCAACGAGGCGTAGATCGCTTTTGAGTGGACGGTGATCGCGTGACCATTGATTCGCAGGAACACATCGACCACGGCGAACGCCACTCGTTTGTTACCGTCGACGAATGGGTGGTTTTGAACGAGACTTTCCAGCGAGGCCGCGGCTTCGTGAACGATCGTGTCGTAATAGCCGGTCTGCGGTCGATGCAGCGCCGACTCGAGCGCTCCGGCGTCGCGAATGCCACTTGCGCCGCCGTAGCGCGCGATCAGTTCTTTATGGAAAAAGAGCGCGTCGGCCGTCGTGACGTATTCCGTCATTTCGCCAGCGAGCGGTACAGCTCATCGCGCTCCTTGAGGCTGTCCTGAAAAGCCTCGAGCACATTTCGGCGCGGAGCCTGCTGGCGTTTGCGAGCCAAATACTCCCGCATCGCATCCCCGAGTACCGCCTGCAACCGGCGCCCCTCGCGAGCCGCAAGCTGCTGCAGCTCCTCGAGAACCTCGGGCTCGGCCTGCGAGGAAAACTTCCGCAAGGTGCTCACTATTGCCTCGTCATGATCTATCTTGATTCGTCATGATAGGTCAAGAGGGGCCGAAGTCAAGCGCGGGCCGGCAGGCGGTACGCCGGGCGACGCAGATCCGGGCCGGCGGACGCCATGCACGACCCGCCATCTGGGCGCGGCGGCTCCATTAAGATCGCAGAACCCTGGCACGGGCAAGAGATAAAGAGGGGACAACGCTCATGATGATCCGTGGCGCACGAGAATGGGTCTTGTTGGCATGCTCGGCCGCGTTCGCGCAGCCGCCCGCTGCCGGCGGCGAGCCGGGACACTACGATGTTCTCATCAGCGGCGGGACCGTCTATGACGGCTCAGGCGGCGCCCCCTTCGTCGGCGATGTGGCCATCACAGGCGACCGGCTGGCGTACGTCGGACCGCACGCGAGCGGAGCGGCGCGTGAACGGATCGATGCGCACGGCAAGGCGGTGGCGCCGGGCTTCGTCAACATGCTGGCGCACCCGGAGGAGTCGCTGCTCGCCGACGGGCGTGCGCTCAGCGATCTGCGCCAGGGCGTGACGCTCGAAGTGCTGGGCGAAGACTCGATGGGGCCGCTGACCCCGGAAATGAAGCGCCTCGCAACCCAGCGACAGGCGGACATCCGCTACACCATCGACTGGACGACGCTCGGGGAGTATCTGCACAGGCTCGAGCGGGGCGGCATCGCACCGAACGTCGCGTCCTTCGTCGGGGCCGCCACGGTGCGCACCAACGTGCTCGGCGAGCGGGACGTGCAGCCGACGCCGGCGCAACTGGCGCAGATGCGCACGCTGGTGCGCCAGGCCATGGAGGAGGGGGCGCTCGGCGTGACCACCGCGCTCATCTACAGCCCCAATGACTACGCCAGGACACCCGAGCTGATCGCGCTGGCGAGCGAGTCCGCGCGCTGCGGGGGCATCTACAGCGTGCACATGCGCAGCGAAGGAGATCGGCTGATCGAGGCGGTGCAGGAGACGATCGCCATCGCCACGGCCTCCGGAGCACCGGCGGAAATCTACCACCTGAAAGCCGCCGGTAAGCGCAACTGGAACAAGCTCGACGCGCTCATCCATGAGGTGGAGAGGGCGCGCGCAGCGGGAATCCGCATCACCGCCGACATGTACGTGTACACCGCGGGCGCGACGGGTTTTGACGCCGCCATGCCCCCGTGGGTGCAGGACGGAGGCCTGGAAGCGTGGATCACGCGCCTCAGGGACCCGGCGGTTCGCAGCCGCGTGTTGGCCGAGATGCGCGATCCCGCGCCCGCCTGGGAGAACCTCTATGGCGCGGCCGGCGCGGCCGGAACGCTGCTGCTCGGCTTCAAGAACCCGGCGCTCAAGCCGCTCACCGGCAGGACGCTGGCTGACGTGGCGCAGCAGCGCGGCGTGAGCCCCGAAGAGGCGGTGATCGACCTGGTGGTGGAGGACGGTTCGCGCGTCGCGGTGGCGTACTTCCTCATGTCGGACGAGAACGTGCGCCGCGAAGTCGCGCTGCCGTGGGTGAGCTTCGATTCGGATGCGGACGCCCCCGCGCCCGAAGGCGTGTTCCTGAAATCCAGTCGTCACCCGCGCACCTACGGCAACTTCGCCCGGGTGCTCGCGAAGTACGTGCGCGAGGAACGGGTGCTCACGCTCCAGGAAGCGATTCGCAAGCTCGCCGCGCTGCCGGCGGCGACGCTGTCGCTCACGGATCGCGGCCGCTTGCAGGTGGGCGATTTCGCGGACGTCGTGGTGTTTGATCCGCAGACCATCCAGGACCACTCGACCTACGAGCATCCACAGCAACTGGCGACCGGTGTCGATGAGGTGTGGGTGAACGGGGTGCGGGCGCTGCGCAAGGGCGAGGCCACCGGCGCTCCCAGCGGCCGGGCGGTGCGCGGACGCGCGTGGACTGGCGCGGCGGGCGGCGGCTGTCGCGCCGCCGCGCGCGATTGGACCTGGAGTCCGTGAATGCCTCGCGTATCCAGCCGCCGCAGCCGATGATCGACACCGCGCCCGGGCCGGCCGCCGCCCCGAGCGACCGCTGGTACGTGCTGGCGGTCCTGACCGTGGTGTACGCGCTCAACATCGCGGATCGCTTCTCGATCTCGACCCTGATCGAGCCGATCCGACAGGAGCTGCGGCTCTCCGACAGCGGCATCGCCTTCCTCACCGGGGTGGCGCTGGCGCTGTTCTACGTGACGGTCGGGATTCCCATCGCCGCGCTCGCCGATCGCAAGAGTCGCCGCGACATTCTCGCGCTCGCCCTCGCCATCTGGTCCGGGATGACGGCCCTGTGTGGTCTCGCTCAGAACTACTGGCAGCTGCTGCTGGCGCGATTCGGAGTCGGAATCGGTGAGGCCGGGGGGACTCCTCCCTCCACCTCCATGCTCGCCGACAAGTTTCCTCCGGCGCGGCGGCCCATGGCCAACACCATCTTCGCGCTGGGTGCGTGCCTCGGTGCGTGGCTCGGTTCGCAGGTGGCCGGCGAGGTGGCCGAGCGCGGCGGCTGGCGAGCGGCGTTTCTCGTGCTCGGCATTCCCGGCATGCTGGTCGCGCTGCTCGTGTGGCTCACGGTGCGCGAGCCGCGTCGCGGCCAGCTCGATACCAGCGCCGTCGGCCGGCGGCCGAGCACGCTGCCGGCGACCTTGCGCTTCATTGCCACGCAACGGTCGGCGATTCATCTGCTGCTCGGTGGCTCGGTAGCGACGTTCTGGAGCTGGGGCTTGATGTGGTGGACCCCCACCTTCCTGCAGCGCTCGCATCACATGACGGTGGGTGAGGCCGGCCAGCTGCTCGGCCCCATGCATCTGATTGCGGGCACGGCCGGTACCTTGCTCGCCGCGTGGCTCATGGCGCGGCGGGCCGCCGCGGACCCGCGCTACGTGACGCGCCTGCTCGGTTGGGTCACGGCGTTGACCACCGTGCCCTCGATATTCCTCTACTGGGTGCTGTCGGCGAAGGCGGCGACCGCGTTGCTGTGGATCTTCGTGCCGTCGGTGTACTTCTACATCGGGCCGATCCTGGGACTGCTGCAGAACGTGATCCCCGCCAACATGCGCGCTACCGCATGCGCCGTCCTGCTCTTTATCGCCAACTTCGCCAACCTGGTCCTGGCGCCGCAGATCATCGGCTGGCTGAGCGATTGGTTCGCGGCGTCCTTCGGCGCCGGCTCGGAGTCGTTGCGCTGGGCGCTGCTGCTGCTCGCGCCCACCGGCTTCTGGGCCGCGTGGCACCTGTGGACCAGCGGCGCCACCATCCGCGCGGACGAAGCGCGCGCGACGTGAGCCCGGCTGGCATCGGGCGGCCCCTCGGCGGGCCCTCAGGGGGCCGGATACAGCCCGCGCACCCGTCCGAACAGGCGCGTGAGCCCGAACAAGGCGTCGCAATTGGGCGTCGCGACCCCCACGCGCTGACCGATCTCGCGCACCGCGCCCACGAGTGCGTCGAGCTCGAGCGGCCGCAGCGCTTCGGCGTCCTGCAGCATGGAGCTCCTGAAAGCGCCGAGTTTGCGCGTCACGGCGTGCCGGTCCTGCGGTGACTCGCGTACCTCGCAGCCGATGCGGGCGCCGATGGCGGCGGCCTCGGCCATGGCGCGGGAGCAGAAGGCGCGCACCAGCTCATCGTCGAGCACCCGGTCCATGGTCGCGCCGGTGAGCGCCGAGACCGGATTCATGGTCATGTTGCCCCACAGCTTGTACCAGACGTCGTAGCGGATGCGCTGCGAGCAGGTCACCTCGAAACCGGCGCGCGTGAGCAGCTCGCCGAGCGTGCGCACACGCGCGGAAGTCCCGCCGCCGGGTTCGCCGATGATCAGACCCCGTCCCATGCGGTGCAGCGCGATGCCCGGTGCGGCGGTAGCGGCGCTCGCGTGCACCACGCAGCCGATGACCTGCCGGGCGGGGATCGCCGCCGCGATGCCACCGCCGGGATCGACGCTCTCGAGCGGGCCTGCCCCGAGAGGCGTGATGCCGTCGCTGAACCACCAGGGCACGCCGTTCATCGCCGGCAGCACCAGAGTGTCCGCCGCGATCAGGGGCGCAAGGCTGGGGGCGAGGGCCGGCAGTGCCTGGCCCTTGACCGTGATGATGACGAGGTCCTGGGGTCCGAGAGTACGCGGGTCGTCGCTCGCCGCGGCCGCGGGCGCCTGCAGCACCGTGGCGCCCTCCTGCAGCCTCCAGCCGTGATCGCGCAGCGCCACCAGCGTCGCGCCGCGCGCCAGCGCCGCAACGCCGGCCTCGCCGGCTGCCGCGAGACGCGTGCCGAGGAAGCCACCGATGGCGCCTGCCCCGACTACACAGACCTTCAACACTCAGGCTCGCGGCGCTGGCAATTTGCGGTCCCGGGCCGTCAGCCCATGTGCAGACCGCCGTTCAACGAGAAGTCGGCGCCGGTGGCGAACGCGGACTCCTCGCTCACCAGCCAGGCGACGATCGAGGCGATCTCTTCCGGTTCCCCCAGCCGCTTGACCGGGATGCCGCTCACGATTCTCTCGAGCCGGTCGGGTTTGATGGCCCGTACCATGTCGGTGCCGATATACCCGGGCGACACGGTGTTGACGGTGACGCCGCGCGCTGCGACCTCCTGCGCCAGCGCCATGGTGAAACCATGGATGCCCGCCTTGGCGGTCGAGTAATTGGTCTGACCGAACTGGCCGCGCTGGCCGTTTACCGAGGAGATGTTGACGATGCGGCCCCAGCCGCGCGAGAGCATGCCGTCGATCACCTGCTTGGTGACGTGGAACAGCGAGTTGAGATTGGTCTCGATGACCGCGTGCCAGGCCTCGTTGGTCATCTTCTGGAACATGCCATCGCGGGTGATGCCGGCGTTATTCACCAGAATGTCGATTTCGCCTACTTCGGCGCGCGCGGCATCGAAGGCGCGCTTGGTCGAGTCCCAATCCGAGACGTTGCCCTCGGAGGCGTGGATGTTACAGCCCTCGGCGCGCATCTCGCTCAGCCAGCGATCCTTGCGCGCCGAGCCCGGGCCGCAGCCCGCGATGACGGTGTGACCCTCCCTGCACAGGCGCCGGCAGATGGCCGTACCGATGCCCCCCATGCCCCCGGTGACGTATGCGATGCGCGTCGGCTGTGATCCCATGGCTGCCCCCCGTGTTCCTTGCCATCAATGCGCAGGTCAATGCGCAGATCAACAGCCCTGATTTGTAGTCGCGTTGCGAAAACGGCGCAAGTACGCGAAAACACCGCCTTCAGGGCGCGCACCGTCGAAGAAGCTTCGCGCCATGAGCCCAGCAGGGTCTGGCTCTCCCACCGCCCCTGCAATCTACCAGCCGGATCAGCCGGTTGCGGGCGGCAAGCCGGGCTGGGTCTATCGAAGGACCGGCTCGCGCGACACCCGCATCGGCGCCGTTTGCGCCGTGGCGAGTCCCGCTCGCGCCAGTCACCCGACCTCCTGGGTTGATTCCCTCCTAGACTTTCCGGCATGGAGTTGCCGCACCCCGCGCGCCGACGCCCCTCGTCATATGCCGGGACGCCGCAGCGCGCTGAGGTGCGCCGGATGCCCGCAGAACCCGGCCCGTGGACCGTGATCTGGAGCGTCGGGGGACTGTGCTGGCTGGTCGTTACCGGGACGGCGCTGCTGTGGATGCTGCCGGCCAGCGGCACGAGGATGGGCGACATGTACGTCGTCACCAGCCGCGCACGCGCAGCGCAGCACCTGCTGGTGTTTCTCGCCGCGGCGCTCGCTTACCGCATCGCCATCGCCATGGGCTGGCCGGCGAGTGCATGGGCGCGCACGCGGGTCGCGATGGCCAACTCGCTGCTGGCGCTGGCAGTCGTCGCCGTGGCGCCGGTCGCGCTGGCGCTCGTGGCCGGTTTCGTGGACGGGCATTGGGTCGACATGCACGACACGCTCGACGCCTGGGCATCGCCGTCGGCGGAGTGGGATTTCTGGACCACATCGTTGCGGTTCTTCCTGCCACCGTACGTGCTCGGCCTGTGTGCGATCGCGCTGGTACGGGTGGCGCGCCGCCATCACCGCGAAGCGGTGCGCGCCGCGGAACTGGCGAGCGCGTATGCGGCGGCGCGCATGGCGATGCTGTCGGCCCAGCTGCAACCGCACTTCCTGTTCAATTCACTGCATGCCATCAGCGTGCTGATCGACGACAGTCCCAGGCAGGCGGCCACCATGCTCGCGCGCCTCGGTGATTTTCTGCGCCACGCCCTGGAGAGCAGCCACTGGCCGTGGGTGGATGTGGCCACCGAGCTGACCGGACTGGAGGCTTACCTGGCCGTGCAGCAGACGCGCTTTTCCGATCGACTGAGCATCTCCATCGACGCGAGCTCCGAGTCGCTGGGCATGTACCTGCCTTCGCTGCTGCTGCAGCCGCTGGCGGAAAACGCCATCGAGCACGGCCGCAGGGACGCCGGACCGGCTCTGCGCGTGCGGGTCGCGGCGTCGGTGGTGGCCGAGCGGCTGTGCATCGTGGTGAACAACAGCAGCCCGCAACTGCCGCGCGATCTGCAACCGGCCGACTATGGTCACGGGCTGACCAATGTCGACCTGCGGCTGCGCGCGGCCTACGACGGCGATGCGCGGCTCACCATCGGGCCCGACCGCCAGGGCGGTACCAGCGCCTTCCTCGACCTGCCGCTGCGCCGGGAGGCCGGTCCGGGTTTGCCCGGGGCGGGGTCCGCATGAGCGGCGCGATCCCGACACTGGTGGTGGATGACGAGCCGCTGGCGCGCAAGCGCGTGGTGCGGCTGCTGCGCCACGACCCCGACATCAACATCGTGGGCACGTTCAGCTCGGCGACCGAGGCCGCGGCGCAGGCGCGCGAGCTCGCGCCGCAACTGATGCTGCTCGACATCCGCATGCCGGAGCTCGATGGCTTCGAGCTGGTGGCAGCGTGCGCCGAACAGGGGCTGAATCCGTATATCATCTTCGTGACCGCCTATTCGGATCGCTCCATGGACGCTTTCGGGGTCGGCGCGATCGACTATCTTCTCAAGCCCTTCGACGACGAGCGCTTCGCGCGGGCCCTGGCGCGCGCCAAGTCGCTGATTGCCGCCCAGGAGCCGGGCGCCGCGGCCGCCGCGCCGCCCCCGTCGCTGGCCGCCGGCCGCACGCGGCTGCTGCTCTCGGAGCGCGGCAAGGTCGTGGTGCTGGCGATGCGCGACATCGAATTCGTGCAGGCGGCGGCGAAGTACGTGAAGATCTACGCCGGTGGACGTTGCCACTCGCTTCGCCAGTCACTCGGCTCGCTCGAGGGTCGGCTGGATCCGGCGTTGTTCGTGCGCGTGCACCGCTCAACCCTCGTCAACGTCGAGCACATCGCCGAGATGCACCCGCTGTTTCATGGCGACTACGAGTTGATACTGCGCCGGGGTACCCGCCTCACTCTCAGCCGCCGCTATCGGGAGCGCCTGGCGCCGTTTCTGCTCGGCTGAGGCTCAGCCGGGAATCCGCAGCTCGACGGTGCGGCTGCGTACGCTCCCCAGGCGCACGTGGCCGCGCCAGTGCGGGCCGCGCCAGTAGACCGTGTTACGCCGCCGGACGATGTGGCCGCGCACGTGGTGGAAGCGCGGGGCGCGGCGGGCCGCGGCCGGACCGTCGGCGCGGCCCGGCGCTGCGCTCGCGAACACCGGCGACGACACCTCGATGTGCTCGAGCAGCGGGCGCTTGCCGAGCCGCACGCGCTTGGCGTTCAGTCGCACCGGCCGCACCGGCATCTGCACCAGATCGGCGCGAATGGCCATCAGCAGGAACAGCGCCAGCAGTATCGGCACGTCGAAGGCCACCGCCGCGAGCGAGTGCTGGATGACCTGGGCGCGACTCGCCGCGCTGCATGCCGCGCTCTGGTAGTAGCGCTGCCAGGACGGGTCGAGGCGGAAGCCCGCACATTGCAGCAGATCGTCGCGCTGCTGGTTGCTGGGATCGCGCACCGCCACCGTCTGTCCATCCAGCAGCGCGCTGGTCGGGGCACCGGACAAGCCGCCATCGAGATCGAGCAGCGTCTCGACCGATGCCAGCAGCGGCTCCTGCGGCTGCGCGCGTGTCAGCCAGAAAGTGCGCAGGCTTCCCGAGCGGCCGCGCGGTTGCGCGGATATCAGGGTTCCGGCGCGCACGATGTCCGGGACGCCCCCGGGGGCACACTGCGGCAGGGCGGGCAACAGCTCCTCGCGCAGCGCCCCCTCGCCCCACTCGATCCACAGCTGCTCGGCGGGAATGTGCAGCAGGTCGAGGCAGCCGGAGAGCTCATCGCCCCCCGAATAGGCGAGCGCCGTGCAGATGCGCACCAGGTCATCGGCGAGAACGTAGCGCAGCGGACAGCGAGCCAGCGACAGCGCGAAGTCACCGGCCCCAGTGAGCCGCCAGAGGCCGCCGTCGTCCTGGCGCACGACGAAGGGCTGCGTGGATTGCGCGATATGGTCCAACAGTCGCAAGACGCACATCTCCGGGCTGTGCCAGGCGAGCGCAGGTAGCGTAGGTAACCGCAGGCGCGCGCCGCAATGGCGCGGGCGCGAACGGCTGGGCCCTGCGGTGTAAGCGGCGCCAGGCGCTGTTTCAAAGGAAATGCAGGTCGGCGCGCCTGGGTAGCGCGCGCCACACGTTGCGAAGAACCCACGTCCGCCGTCGCCGTGCGTGCCGCGTGCGGTCTGTGCAGCCGTTGCTCCGCCTGCGCCGCGAAGCGCTCCGCTCGCGCCTGTTGGGTTGCTGACACGACCTGACAGTCGTTACGTTTTCGCCGCACCCTGCGCTGGCGACAGTACTGCCGGCGACGGCGAATCAAACGAGGGAGACACGTCAATGACAGCAGCTCTTGCGTCCGTGTGTCTCGCCGGCGCCGCGAGCGCGCAGGCACCGCCGCCGGCGAGCGCGACTGCGCCCGAGGTCGAGGAAATCGTCATCACCGGGTCGCGCATCGCTTCGCCGAATGCCACGAGCGCGAGCCCGATCCAGGTGGTGGGCTCGCAAGATATTGAAGCGAGCGGCAAGACCGACCTCAGCGACATCCTCTACCAACTACCGCAGCTCCAGAACAACGACCTGGGGCAAGACTTCAGCAACCGCACGACTGGACTTACTACAGCGGGAGGTCTCACGACCGCCGACCTGCGGGGACTGGGCCCGAACCGCACGCTGGTGCTGGTAGATGGAAAGCGACTCGGTCAGGGCTCGCCCCAGACGACGATCGCCTCGCCGGCGCCCGATCTCGACCAGATTCCCGCCATCTTGGTGGAACGGATCGAGATCCTGACCGGCGGCGCCTCCTCGGTCTACGGCTCGGATGCCATCGGGGGCGTGGTGAACTTCATTCTGAAGAAGAACTTTCAGGGCCTGCTGGTGGACGGTCAGTATGGGGCGGACTGGCACGACAACCGTAGCGGGTACATGAATCCGCTCTTAACCACGGCGGGCATCACCCCCTTGAGCGGCGGAAAGTGGGACGGCAAGAACCAAAACCTCAGCGTCCTCGCCGGCACCAACTTCGCCGATGGCAAGGGAAACTTCACGGGCTATTTCAGCTACTATCATTTCGACCCGGTCGCTAGCTCGGAGCGCGATATCGGCCAATGCCAGCTCACGGAGGTGACGGATGCGGCCGGAAACGTGACCGGGAGTAGATGCTTCGGCTCGAGCAACGCCAATCGCTTCACGCCCTTGACGGGGCCTAATGCGAACACCCGGTACGCGGTGGTCGGCAGCCAGTTCGTTCCGTGGACCGGCTCATTCACGACGAACCCGCCCGAGTTATTCAACTCGCAGCCCTTCATCTACATGCAGCGCAATGACGATCGCTACCTGGCCGGGTTCAACGCGCATGACGACCTGGCGGATTACGCGAAGCCGTACCTTGAGCTCAGCTTGATGAATGACAAGACGCACCAGAACATCGCACCGTCGGCCGCCTTCACGACCGCCAACCCGAACACGGGCGGCCCGTACTTCGTCAATTGCGGCAACCCGTTCTTGAGTGCCCAGCAAATCAGCATCCTCGGATGCACACTGGCGCAGATCACGGGAAATCAGGCGGACCCGGCGAACCAGGTCCCCGTGACCATCGGGCGGCGCAACGTCGAGGGCGGCGGACGCTCGTCAGACTACGAGCACACCAACTACCGCGCCGCGGTCGGAATGAAAGGCGCGTTCCTGGACGCCTGGAGCTATGACGCCTACGGCCAGTACTACTACGTGACCTATCGCAACGCGCAGAACAATTACCTCAGCTATCAGAAGATCGACAACGCGCTGCTCGTAACCGGCACGAAGGCGAATCCGCAATGTCTGGTCGGCAAGCCGTGCGTGCCGTGGAATATCTTTTCCGAAGGCGCTGTGACGCCGGACCAGGTCAACTACCTGTATCTGCCCGGAACCACGAGCGGTAACAACACCTTGCGCACCCTTCATGCCGATATCACGGGCGAGCTCGGCAAATACGGCCTCAAGTTGCCGACGGCGCGTGAGGGGTTTGCCGTCAACTTCGGCATGGAGCACCGCAACGAGAGCGTGTTCTACCAGCCTGATGACGCCACCAACAGCGGTCAGCTGTCCGGAGCCGGCGGCACGCAGGAGCCGCTCAACGCCTCCATAGGCGTGAACGAGGGGTTCATCGAGTTCCGGGCGCCCCTGCTGCAGGACCTGCCCTTTTCCAAGGATCTGGTGATTGGCGGTGGTTTCCGCCATTCCAACTACTCGGTGAGCGGCGGCGTCAACACGTACAAGGCCGATCTACAGTTCGCGCCCATCCAGGACATCCGCTTCCGTGGCTCGTACCAGAGGGCGATCCGCACACCGACGGTCAGTGAGTTCTTCAACCCGCAGAATCTCGGCTTGATTGCGTACGG
>WNFW01000171.1_pt1 | contig 38872 bp, 38 predicted proteins | sample 5400131 | NCBI WGS metagenome assembly WNFW01 (sample SAMN13153362, study PRJNA577476) | soil metagenome | isolation source: 20 cm soil or saprolite under grassland replicate 1 | place: USA:California | collected 2016-06-15 | reverse complement strand
CCGAAGCTGTCACGGTAGAGGAAGAATTGCGCCGTGTGATTCCGGTGATCGAAGAATTGCGCAGAGGGAGCGAAGCTATGATTTCGATTGATACGTCGAAGGCCGAGGTTGCGCGCGCGGCGATCCGGGCTGGAGCTTCGATTGTGAACGACGTTACCGGGGGCCGAGGAGACGGCGAAATGATGCCGCTGATTGCCGAAACCAAATCCGCTTTCATCATCATGCATATGCAAGGAACTCCGCAGACCATGCAGATCGCGCCGCAATATACGAACGTCGTCTCAGAAATTTCTGATTTTTTTCGACAACAACAAGCGCGCGCCCTAGTTTATAATATTGACACCATGGCGATTGCGTTTGATCCGGGCATTGGTTTCGGGAAAACGCTTGAGCACAATCTTGAGTTGCTCGCGCAACTCGAGAGGCTCCGCGTGTGTGATCGTCCGATTGTGATTGGCGTTTCCCGAAAATCTTTCCTGGGCAAACTGATCAATTCGGCGCAAATCAGCGATCGGTTAGCACCCGCAGTGGCGTTGACTTCGCTCCTGCGCGCGCGTGGCGCAGATGTGCTTCGTGTTCACGATGTCAAAGAAAACGCACATGCCTTAAAGATAACGGAAGCAATTCTTCAAAGGACAAAATGATCCATCAGCTCATCGATCTCTGGTTTCGAGGATGGCGCAGTCTTTTCGAGATCCTTCTGCTGAGCGTGGCGATCTACTACGGTTACCTCTACTTTCGCGGAACGCGCGGGGCGAAAGTGCTCACGGGGCTGGCCATTGTCTTTTTGACACTGACTCTTATTTCGACGCTGCTCAATTTGGTTGTGATTGGCTGGATCGTACGAAGCTTTTCGGTTTTCCTCGCAGTTGCGCTGGTGGTGATTTTTCAGCCGGAGCTACGACGTGGATTGGCTGCTCTTGGCGGACATCCAATTTTTTCGCTGACCAGCGAAAAGCGGGAGACTGTCCATGATCTTGCCGAGGCGGTCATGCAACTGGCAAATAAGCAATTCGGCGCCCTTATCGCGATCGAGCGCGACACGTCAATTCGCGTTTACGAGGAAACGGGCGTCACCATCGACGGAGATTTTTCCGTTGAGCTCATGCTGACCATCTTTCATCCAAAGGCTGCGCTGCACGATGGCGGAGTGATTATTCGTAACGGGCGAATCGCAGCCGCCGCATGTATTTTCCCAGTGAGCCAGCGCGAAACGCTCGATCGAAGCCTGGGATTACGTCATCGCGCCGGACTTGGGATTACTGAGGAATCGGATGCCGTGGCGGTAGTTGTCTCCGAAGAGACGGGCAGTATTTCGATTTGTCATCGGCGTCGAATTGAGCGCAATTTTACTCCGGAGACTTTTCGCCAACGAATCGCGGAAATCTTGTTGCACAGCAAATATGAAGAGACTAATTCTGAAGAACTGGCGCGCGAAGTTGATCTCTCTCCTGCTCGCGACAACGCTTTGGTACCTAATCAAAAAGAACGTAGCGACGACGCCCTTGCCGTCTGACAGACCGTCTCCGTCGCCGATGACGGAGGCGCGCTAGCGTTGCTATCGAACCAAGCGCAAAGTTCCTGCGCCAGCGATTTCGGATCATCCCCGAGCGGAGCGAGGGAGCTCTCCCTGGGTGATTGATCGCGCCAACATGAGCCGCGCTCGCGGAGTTCGTAGCCGAGATCCTTCGCTTCGCTCAGAATGACGATCGCTGTTGATCACACTCGAGCTTGGTTGGCTAGACTGTTAACGCAAGAAACGCGACAGATTCTCTTCTTCCCAGCGCCGAGCGCGTCGGTAACCCGGGAATTGACGCTCGCGACGGTTGAATTCTTCCGTGTGAACCCGTCGGCGACCGCGGGAGAGCGCCTCATCAGGCACTACGGAGTGCAGCATCTCGTGATAAAGCACGTACCGTAGAAACCAAGCCGGCACGAATGGCTGATCCAGCGCCCGATTGATCCGAATAACGCGATCTTGTTCCTGAATTGTGCCAAAGATGAAATATTCCTTGGGCCGCTGCCTTCGCCGACGACCCCACATCACTTTGTAATCACGAAGACGCCCGCGAAAGTAGCGCTTGTTTAGGTTCTCAAACATCGGACGCAAATCGAAATGCGTTCCCTCGTGAAGCAGATTCAACTGCCATTGCATCGGCAGGTTAGGGTGCGCGAGCTTTCGTTTCGTCTTTTTCTTTGTCTTTTTAGTCTTAGCCATTTGCTCTTCCCCCAGAAAAATCGATAACGTGCAAGGTAGTTTAGTGGCCTTCAAATCTGGAGACAAGTGAACCGTCCAAATTTGCCAGAAAAATTCCTAACTAGCTAATAATTAGACAATTATATAGGTTAATCGCCGCACTATGACTGGCCAACCTAATTGTCACATCGTCTGGTCTTTAGCGGAAAACGGCCATCGGTTTGACCGCGTCCGCTCGATCTCGGAACATCCCTGATTCGAAACCTGGACCGTCCAGATTTATTAGGGACACTGAAGATTGAAAAGGTTGCACGGCATTTTGCGAAGTTTGCAATGCGCGTATAATTGTCTTCACGTCCGTGCGGATGTGCGGAAGATTTAATCGAGTTTAAATCGGATGACGCCGTTTCTTCGAAAATTGCTGGGGCAAAACTGGCTTCTGCTGTTGACGACGCTCGCTCTAGCGGTCTTTGGAGTCGTGGCGATTTACAGCGCCACTTCCACACGCGCGGACTCGTATGCAGCAGACTTCTGGCGAAAGCAAGCAAACTGGGTGGTCGTGGGTGTGTTTGCTTTTATGCTAACGAGTTTGGTCCACTATCGCTGGATTCGCTGGGGCGCGCTGCCGATGTATCTGGCCGGTATCGTCTTTCTAATCATGACGAAGTTTATCGGGACCAAGGTCTATGGTGCTCGCAGCTGGCTGCATTTGGGGCCGGTCAATTTTCAGCCAGCGCAGCTTGCGGTTATCGCTGGCATCATGGTTCTGGCGCTGTTTCTGACGCAGTTTCGCGAGATGCATCCAATGCTGCGGTTGCTCCTCTGCGGAGCGATTGCCGCGGCGCCTTGTCTGCTCATTTTGATGCAACCGGACTTGGGCGAGGTAATCATTTGGGTGCCGGTCCTCCTGGCCCTTTTGTTCGTCGGTGGTCTGCCGCTGCGCTACTTGATTTGCGTCATTCTCATCGGAATCGCATTCATCCCAATCGCAATCAATTTCGGTCTAAAACCCTACCAGCAACAGCGGATCACCGCGTTTACACATCCAGATATCGACAAACAGGGCTCCGCCTGGGCGATCAACCAATCCCTTATCGCTATTGGCTCAGGCGGTTGGTCCGGCAAGGGTTTCAAGGCGCCAAATACACAGATCGAGCTTGGGTTTCTCCCCGCTACCGCCGTGCACAATGACTATATTTTCTCCGCTATCGGCGAGCAATGGGGATTTATTGGCGGAGTTTGTCTTATTGGCGCGTTCACGCTGCTTCTATCAACCTGTCTTTTTGTTGCTTTTTTTGCAGGTGATCAATTAGGCCTGCTTCTGACGATTGGGATTACAGCGCTTATCTTTACAAGCATCTTTCAGAATATTGGGATGACAATCGCACTCTTGCCGATCACCGGTGTGCCATTGCCGTTGATCAGTTACAGCGGTTCCTTCGTGCTAATGATCATGTTCGGCCTCGGGCTTGTGAACAGCGTTTGGATTCATCGAAAAATTCCCGCGTAGGGCAAGCCCGCGTGACTCGTTATAGCATTAAATCGTTACATCGGGCGGGTTCTCGCAATTTTTGTGTCTCTGCAACGCTTCAACCCTTTAGCGTTTCAACCCTTTAACGTTGTCGAGCCACACATGGAAGCCGATTACAAGGTCAAGCTGGAGGTTTTCGAAGGCCCGCTCGATCTGCTGCTTTACCTGATCAAGCAGGATGAAATCGATATCTACGACGTTTCGCTCGAACGCATCACTCGTCAGTACCTCGAATATCTTCAAGCGTTCAAGGAATTGAATATCGAGCTTGCCGGCGAATTCATCGTGATGGCAGCGAACCTCATTTACCTGAAAAGCCGCAGCCTGTTGCCGATTGATCAACAGCCGCCTGAAGAAGATGCCGAGGAAGATGATCCTCGCTGGGACCTAATCCGGCAGCTGATTGAATACAAAAAGTTTAAGGAAGCGGCAGCGGACCTTCATTTGCGGCAGCTGGAACAGGAGCGGATTTTTGCGCGAGAAGGTAACGCGTTGCCTCTGCTACAAGAACCGCTGCGCCTGGAAGAGGTTGGAATTTTTCAATTGATCAACGCATTCCAGACGGTGATCAAACGGATCGAAGCACGGCAGGACGTGCAGGAAATTTTCGCGGAACGTTTCAGTGTTTCGGAGAAGATAGATATTATATTGCAACGGGTGGCAAATAACGCGCGGCTGCGTTTTTCCGATTTGTTTGGCGCCGCCGTATCGCGCGTGGAGATCGTAGTAACATTTCTCGCTCTTCTGGAGCTCATTCGCCTCAAACAGGTCCGGGCGCTCCAGAAAAACATGTTTGAAGAAATTGAAATCGCAGCCGCCGCATGACACCGGAATCGTTGGAGTTGTAGCCACGGCAGAGCCTGTCCGCCGTGGCGGGTGCCGCCGTGCCGTGATCAGCACGCAACAAGCGCCTCGAAACAGCGGGGCGGCTACAGCGTTATGCCGCGGATCTTGATCGCCGGCTGCGGTTATGTTGGGCAAGCGACCGCAGATTTATTCCATGCCGCAGGCTGGGAGGTGGAAGGCTGGACTGCTTCCGAGAAATCAGCAGCGACGCTATCCGCCAAACCGTATCCAATTTGCCCGGTCGATATTTCAAACCGTGATCAGGTTACAGGGCGCCCCGGAACTTTCGATGCCGTAGTTCTTTGCGCGAGTTCGCGAGGCGGCGAAGCCGAGTCTTACCGGCAAATCTATTTGAATGGCGCACACAATTTGCTCGATCGATTCGGAAAGATGCTCTTTACGAGTAGCACCAGCGTTTACCCGCAACGCGATGGCTCATGGGTGACTGAAGAAAGCGAAAGCAAACCTGTTCGCGAGACAAGTCGAGTCTTGCTTGAAACGGAAAAGATAGTGCTCGGCCGCGACGGTACGGTCGTGCGTCTGGCCGGAATCTACGGTCCGGGCAGATCGGCGTTACTGACCAAATTTCTAGCTGGCACAGCGATCATTGACCCGGGAAACGATCGTTTCGTTAATCAAGTGCACCGTGACGATATTGCATCCGGGCTTTTTCTTTTGGTCAGTAGAGAATCCCGGGAACCTCAAATCTACAATGTGGTCGATGATCGACCGATGCTGCAAAGTGACTGCTACCGCTGGTTGGCGCGGAGGCTAAATCGACCATTACCGCCCGTTGGGAGATTAACGGAGCAACGTAAACGCGGCGACACCAACAAGCGTGTGAGCAATAGGAAACTGCGAAATCTTGGCTGGACTCTTCAATACCCTACGTTTGCCGACGCAATGGAAAAAAGCATCCTGCGCAGTATGTCTGAATTTGATGTGTTCTTAAGCCCTGGGCGTTAAGGGTTGCACTTGAATCGCGGCCTCAAGAAAAAAGCGAGCAAATCTTCGCATAACTTACGGGACAGTTACCGGCAATTCCTGTGCGCTAATGGCCTGCCATTTGCCATCGCGATACGCGAAGACATCTGTGAACAGTGTCTTGCGCTGGCCTTGGTCGGTTTTCTCGATCACAGCGCCATTCACAATGCCCGCGATGCCGTAAACCCTTACGTGCAGATCTTCGAAACGCTTCTCCGAACGTCGGCCACCCGCAGGATGCTCGCGTAGAAACTGAAGGTGTTGTTCTTTTGTGATAATTTCCCCTGGCACAACATGCAGGAAATCAGGAGCGAGAATGCCCTCGAGAGCCACAGGATCGTCCTGCACCTGCAGCCATCGATTTTCCAGGGCGAGCAACTCCTGTTTCGATTCCTCAGCTGACTTTGGCTCCTGGCTGACTTCACATGAGAGGAGGACCTCAGGAAGAAGCGCACACCCGATCACGCGATTCGTGAATCTCATAATGAAAGCTGTTTGACTTTGCGCCGTTCGAACCGGTCCGCAAACATTGTCATCGGCGGCCAGTCGATTGCGACGGCGCCAATGTCAGTTCGGCTTCGATCAAGCTTAGGTAACCTGCGCGGCTTCTGTGGCCGCGAGATCGGCGGCCCGATGATTTTCTCGTCGTTCGCCAAAAAGTTGGCGGATCACCTCTTCCACCGGCACTTCTTGAACGTTAATGTCGCTTACGTCGCAGGCTTCGAGCAGTTCACGACAGGTTTCGGTGACTTTCGCGCGCGGAACTTTCAACTGGACTGATGCGGGCGTTTGTTCTGTTACTTCACCGAAGCCAGAAAGATCACGTTGCGCTTCCTTTTCGAATGTAAGACTTAGAATTTTGTAGCCTGAAAAGCGATCGACGATCTCATCCAGCGGCCCGTCAAAAAAGATTTTGCCATGATCGATCACAAGAACCCGATGACAAAGTTCCTGGATATCCTGCATGTAATGGCTGGTCAGCAATGTGACGATATGATGTTCCTCATTGTAAAGACGAAGAAATTCCCGGACCCGTTTTTGACTGACCACATCCAGCCCGATCGTTGGTTCGTCGAGAAAAAGCACGCGTGGCTCGTGAATGAGCGCGGAAATCAGTTCCATCTTCATCCGCTCGCCTAACGAGAGCTCACGGACCATCACGTTCATTTTGTCCTGCACTTCCAGGAGCTCCGATAATCCGTCTACGACCTTCTTGAACCGTGAACGGTCGATTCCATAAATCGCGCGATTGAGTTCGAGTGACTCTTGCGCGGGCAGATCCCACCAGAGCGCATTCTTTTGTCCCATGAGCAGACTGAATTGTCTTTTCATCTCGTTGCGCCGTTCCCAAGGAACGAAGCCGAGCACGCGCGCATCCCCGGAGGTCGGATTCAAGAGGCCGGAAAGCATCTTGAGTACTGTGGTCTTGCCCGCACCGTTTGGTCCGAGAAAACCGACAAACTCGCCTTCCTCAATGTTAAACGAAACATGGTCGGCGGCGCGCGTTTCATCGTAACGTCGTTTGACCAAGCCCTTAACTGATCCCCAAAGTCCCCGCTCCTTCCGGTACGTACGATACACCTTGGTCAGGCCTGAAGTTTCAATCACTGGCATAAACCGAGAAGAATGATTACCAAGTAAGACGTTACCCGCGATTCGCCTGAGGGAAACTGGTGCGCGGTGCAGGACCTGTCTTGTTATACCCTCGAACTTAATTCACCCTGCGCCAGACGACGTCCTCGTTGTTTCGACGATCGATGAGCGCGTCCACTTTTCCGCTCCCCGCGTAGCGAAACAAGATGCGGCCTTCGACGCCCTTACGGAAGAAGATTTCGCATCCTTCCGAGAGAAGTTGTTCGCGCTTTCCATTGCGTTCGACATACAAATTTTCGCCTTCGGAAAAAACCCGTCTCGTTTGGCCAGGCGCCAGCTCGTAGGTACCGTTGAGATCAGCAAATTTTTTTGGATCGATTTTGGCAACCGCAGGATCCTCATAATAGCGCATCGCCTGGCTGGAGACGATTTGCCAGTCACCGTTACGTCGCAACCACGTATCAGTTACGTGATAGCGAGCGGTGAGTTTCTGGCCAAAGATGGTTTCGGTTTCGTCCAGATCGTAACTCAAAACGGCGGTGTCGCCGTGAATGATGCTTTGGGGCTTCACGACCTTGATCGTGCCCGAATAACCATTCGGCAGCGGCGCGATGTCGGCGACTAGCTTCGTCTTGTTCAAGTTGCGGCCTTTTTCATCGGCGAAGATGCAATCCTCGGCGAAATATTTTTGCCACGGCTCCTTGTTGCCTGGTACTACAGCGTCGAAAAGTTCCTGGCTGCGGCGCACAAGTTCCTCTTGCGTTATCGCTACGGGATCTCCGCAAATTGACTCGAGTGGTTTAAAGAGACTGAGAAGAAAAACCAGAATCAGTGGCCGAATGTTCATGCTTGATAACTTGTCCACTTGTTCGACGCGCCCAAGGAGAATATGAACGCCTTTCCTTTGTCATTCTGAGCGGAGCCCACTCGACTCGCTTCGCACACTCAGGGTAAATTCCGCGAAGTTGAAGGATCCGCACGATCTGCATTGCACACAAAGGTCGCTTGTCTGGGCAAACGGCCATTGTGACGTCCCCCGCCATCTTCGCGACTCGGGATGATCGCCCTTCGAATGCGCGGGATCACATTCGCTCAGCCGCTACAAAACATCATCCAGACAGCTAAGCAGATGTGCCACGGTTGCTTCAGTCTCGTCGCCCATGTTGGAAAGGCGAAAGGTTTTGCCCCGAATTTTGCCGTAGCCGGGATCGATCACCAGATGGTGTTTTTCACGAAGCTTTCTCGCCAACTCTGGCACGTCTATGCCCTTGTTGTTTTTCACGCAGGTGAGGGTCTTTGAGCGGAACCCTTCTTCAGCGAAGAATTCAAACCCTGCCTGGTGGACCCATTTGTGCACGAGCGCGTTCGTGCGTGCGTGTCGAGCGAAGCGTGCATCCAGACCTTCCTCGAAAATTTCCTCCAGCTTCGATTGCAGCGCGTGCATATGCGCGATGCTCGGCGTGCTGGGGGTCATCCATTCCGCCTGCTGTTTCTTGAACTCGATAAAATCAAAGTAAAAGCCGCGGTTGGGGATTTTTTCTGCGCGATCAAATGCTTTCTCTGAAACAGAGAACAGTGAAAAGCCGGGCGGCAACGCCAGCGCCTTTTGCGCGCCAGTGAGCATGACGTCGATGCCGAGCGCGTCCATGTCGATCTTGACTCCCGAGAATGAGGAAACCGTATCGAGGACGAGGGCTACATCAGGATACTTAGCGAGAGTACAGCAGATTTCCGGCAACGGATTCATGACCCCTGTCGATGTCTCGTTGTGGATGAGAGCTACAGTATCGAATTTTCCCGTGGCCAATTGCTTATCGATTGCCTTCTGATCGATATGTTTTCCCCAATCAACCTGGAGCGGAACAGCCTCCTTTCCGCAACGCTTCGCGACGTCGAACCATTTATCCGAGAACGCGCCGCACATGCAGCAAAGAACCCCGCGATCAACCAGATTTCGGATGGAGGCTTCCATGACGCCCCATGCCGAAGAGGTGGAAAGAAACACCGGTTGCTTTGTTCCAAAGAGAGTCTGAAGGCCGGGATGAATCGCGCGGTAAAGATTCTTAAAATCTTCGCCGCGGTGCCCAATCATTGGACGCGAAAATGCGGCCCAGGTTTTCTCCGATACTTCAACGGGTCCTGGAATGAACAATTTGTCGTGCTGAATCACGGTAGACGTTCGACGCGTAACCGACCTTCGGCAAGCCTACGGCGAGGCGACGGCCGTCATTCAATGTTTCAAATTCGTTATTCGCAGAAGCGTACCCCGCCATTCGGAATTGCCGTCATGAGTCCATCGCGTACAGTTAGGCGATTTCCAACGGGCGCTGGCTGAGCGTGATCGGATGTGAATGCAAAATCGCTTGAGAATGTCCGAGCCTAACAAGAAAGAACCCAATTCCCTGCACGAAAAAGGGAGACTCGATCCGGACAAGATTGAATCGGAGATTCTCGCCAATGAGCGCACCTTCCTAGCTTGGGTCCGGACAAGCATTGCGGTAATGAGCCTGGGATTTGTGATTGCAAGGTTCAACCTGTGGATCCGCGAGGTCGCAATTCGAGTGAATCCACAGATGCCGATGCGTGGGTCCGGGTTCTCGGCACCGCTGGGCGAGTGCATGATTGGCGCCGGCGCGGTGATCACGCTGTTCGCAGCCTGGCGTTATCATGTGATTAACCGCGCAATTCGGCGCGGGGAAATCCAAGCCGACCCACAACTGGTCATCACGGTCACCGCGATTGTCGTGTTCGCTGCACTGGCGGTGATCGTTTACATGGTGGTATCTGCAGGATCGGGCTGAGAGGAAAACCGACTGTTTATCCGAAAGCGCCGACTTGATCGCACAAAGCGGTGTGATCTACTTCCCGCGTGAAAGCACGCCTTTGGGGCATTGTATTCCTAGTCAGCGCAAGCGTTTTGGTCGCTCGCGCTGAATCGCCTGATTATTTCGTTTATGTCAGCAATGAACGCTCTGGCGATATCAGCGTAATCGATGGCGCGACGGATGCGGTCGTCGCGACTCTTAAGGCAGGCAAAAGACCCCGTGGGATTCACGCAGCCCCAGACGGCAAGCGACTTTTTGTGACATTAAGCGGTTCGCCGCGTATGGCGCCCGGCCTGGATGAAAATCGAGCGCCTGCGGACAAGACCGCCGACGGGCTTGGTGTAATCGATCCAAGCGAGCACAAGTTAATTGATCGTTGGCATGTCGGTTCGGACCCAGAGCAATTTGCGATAAGCAAGGACGGAAGGCTCGCTTTCATCGCGAATGAGGACGATGCGAGCGCTTTGATTGTCGATCTGAGCTCCGGGCAATCCCGCGGAAAAGTAAAAGTGTCCGAGGAACCGGAAGGCGTTGGTGTCAATCCGCAGAACGGCGAAGTCTATGTGACGTGCGAAGAAAAAGGCGAGGTCTTCGCGATCGATCCCGATCAACAGCGCGTCATCGCAACGATCGAAACAGGCGGACGGCCCCGGTCGGTTACATTTCTACCCGACGGCTCGCGCGCATATGTCGCTTGCGAGAATGGCGGCTATGTTGCCGTTATTGATGCCCTGTCACACAAATTGTTATCAAAAATCCAACTGCCAACAGGCTCGCTGCCAATGGGCACTGCAACGGCCAAGGATGGAAAAGAGCTTTATGTGTCAACAGGACGTGGAAACTCTGTTGTGGTTATCGATACTGCAAAAAACGTAGTGGAAACAACAATTCCGGTCGGAAATCGCGCCTGGGGAATCGCGCTCGACCCCAGCGGATCGAAACTCTACACTGCGAACGGAGCATCGAACGATGTTTCGGTTGTTGATGTAAAGTCGCGCAAAGAGCTGGGCCGCGTCAAAGCTGGCGACGGCCCGTGGGGTATCACGATTGTCCCCAAGAAATGACGGTTGCCCAAAGCCGTCCATTGTTGCTTATCCGCCGACGTAATTCGGATATCGTTCGTGCAGCTCGTGCGACAACCGGTCTGCTTCCTCGACATTGCCTGCTTGTCGATAAGCCAGCGCTGCCTTGTCCAGCGCCCGCGGAGTGATGGCCGGATCGTCATAAAGTAAAGCGACCCCCTTAAAGGCTTTGCCGGCACTATCAAAATTTCCGCGTTCCAGCTGGACTTCGCCTGCGAGCAAACGCGCTTCCGCATTTACGCGGCCCTCCGGTTGCAGCGCCATGATCTCTTCAGCGATTTTCTGAGCCTCGTCTGGTTTATGGGCGCTGATCTTCACCGCGCCGAACGCGAGCAACACCTTTGCCTTTCCCGCTGGGTCTTTCGCTGTTTGCAAATACTTGCCGAATGCATCCTCAGCTTCGGGCAGGTTTTTCAGCTTTGTGGCCGCGTCTCCAAGATAAAACAGGAAATCAGGTTTAACGCTGCCCGGATTATCGATTTTGCGAAGTGCGCTCAAGTATTTTTCGGCGGCCTGGAAGTTTTTCTCGTTGTAATATCCAATTCCGAGCCACTCCAGAACTTCCGGCGGCACATTTGTATCCGGGCTGTTCGCCATGAAATTGTTCACCTCTTTCGTAAGCGCAGTCCGATCCTTCAAATAAAACTGACACAGCATGATCCGGAGCGACGCAAGATTGTAGTATTGCACCTTGTTCAATTGACGGGCTGCATTAAGCGCGCTCAGTGCTGCCTTGTAATCCTTTGACTCAAACGCAGCCTTGCCGATGTAATATTGCGCCTGCGCGGCGACAGAACTCTTGGGATATTCTCTGAGCAGTTGCCGAAAAGTTTCCACCATGCTTTTGATATTTTCCTGTTTTCCAAGGATCAGAGCCTTTAGCTGCAAAGCTGCCTCCCGCTCATGCGCTTTGGGATACTTGGTGAGGATTGTGTTTAGATCCGCAACGGCAGCGGCATAGTTCTTATCCTGTTCGTAAGCCAGAGCTCTCTGGGCAAGAGCCGCAGGAACCTGTGGATCATCCGGAAAAGCCTGCAAGTAGTACGTGAAAGCTTCAATCACGCCGGGGATGTTTTTCATCTGCGCGTGACACAAGCCGAGTTTGTAGGCCGCTTCGGTCCGCAATTTCGCAGAAAGCTGAGAAGCGCGCAGTTCCTCGTAAATCGTCACTGCCTCGGCGCAATTCTGCTGTTTATAAAGCGCTTCAGCCTTTAAAAGTTTAGCCTGGTCGCCCCGTTCGGTTGTAGGATTTGTTGCAAGAAATTCGTCCACTGCGGAAATCAGCGCAGATGGATCGGAGTTGTACACGTTGATCAACCGCTGATAGGCGGCGTCCTTTGCTTCCTCTCGATCCGGATACTTCGTGATGAGCTGGCGATATAACGCTTCAGCCTCCTTCGAGTTGTCAAGTTGCCGCTCGCTGTTCGCCGCGAGTAGCAATACCTCAGCCTGTGCGGCCTCCGGGAGGTTCGCCTGCTCTTTTTTGTACTCGGAAAGCAACTGCGCGTATTGGCCAGTCTGATACTGCAATCGGCGCAGACCGACCTGTGCAATTGGACGGAATTTCCCGGATTCGGGAAGAGCCCGACCTTTTCTCAATAAAGCTTCCGCTCGATCCGCCATAGCCTTGTCGCCTTTACCCTTGTCAGCCTGCACAAGATCGAGCGCGATCATGCCACCACGCGCAGCCGATTCCGCTTTTAAAGCCGGTTTCTGAGCTTCGTTAGCAAGCGCTTCGTATTGCTTCAGCGCGTCGATCTTTCTGCCCCGCCCTGCGAAAATGGATGCTGCTGTAATTCGTGCATCCTCGCGGAAAGGATTCGGATTTCCGGCCTCGGCAACCTCGGCATAAATGTTGGCAGCTTCCTCTTTGCGGCCGAGAGCTTCAAGGCAGCGCGCCTCGAAATAATGCGCGGACAGCGCTACTGCCGCTTCTTTTGATTTCCCGGCAGAACGATGAAAGAGCGGAAGCGCAGCTGCGTAATCTTTATCCGCGAACGCCATCTCGGCGAGCGCATATGCAGCCGGTCCCGCGAATTCGCTGTCGGCGTAATCGTTGAGTACTTTCTGGAGATTTGTGCGAGCGCTCGAAGCCCGACCGAGATTTCGATAGCATTCACCCAGTGAGAAGTGCGCGTTCGCACGTCCCGCGCGTCCGGGGTAATCGTCGAGATATTTTTGATATTCAGGGGCCGCCAGGTCGTAAAGCTTGCGAGTGAAAAGGCCGTTCGCGTAATCGAGCTGGCGCTCAGCTGCGGCCTCGCCTTCATGTTGTAGTGGCTCCGGGGCGTTCTCCTTTAGAGACCGGAGAACTCTATCGATTGATTCATCCGCGGGAGGGTGGGCCGAACCACTGGGCGGTTGCACGGGAAGAGCGCGCGGAATGGGTGTTTCATCCACGGGACGCGCCCGGCGAACTTCCGGCCCTGATTGAGCAATGGCGATGCCCGCCGTGCAAAGCAGCATCGCCAGTCCCAGAAGACTGGCTGCGCTGCGCTTTATTTTCATTTTGCCGTCGCGAAAGCTACGTTGGTTACCCCTGCCTCGGTGCAAATATTTAATACTCCGATGATGTTCTTGTAAGCACCGGCTTCATCGCCGCGGATCACTACGGCTTGCTCGGCGTTTAATTGAACGAGACTTTTCAGTAATTCAGTCAGTTCAGCAGGGCTCAAAGTGCGGCGATTCACCACCACGTTACCGTCTGTTTTTACGTTAACCACAACGTCGCCAATTGGCGCGGCTTTCTCCTTGGCAGCCGATGCTTTTGGCACCTTGACGTCAAGCTCATTCTCGGTCCGTGCGGCGTTCCATGTTAGTAAAAAGAAAATCAGCAAGAGCAATAGCACGTCTACCAGCGGTGCCAGCTGAATGCCTGGATGATGCATTGGCGCGTGACCACGCAGATTCATGGGAGTGAAACAGCTTTTACAATTCTTCCTCGATCAGCACGGGAGTTCGCTGAGGCCGGCCGTATTGCAATGAGAGCAAAGCCAGGACATGCGTCGAAGCAGCCTCCAATTCCGAAATCAATTTTTGTGCTCGGCCGCGAAAGAATGCGTAAAAGACCATCGCAGGAATGCCGATGGCCAGTCCGGCAGCCGTGTTAACCAGCGCCTCGCTGATCCCGCGCGACAACGCCACGTAACGCGCCGAGCCGATGTCGGCCCCCAGCGCACCGAAAGAGTGGATAATTCCAAAGACTGTACCAAGCAGGCCGAGTAACGGCGCGATCATTCCAATATCCGCCAGGTAAATGACCCGATTATTCAGACTGGCCGCGACTCGCGTTCCCTCTGTCTCGGCGATTTCACGGACCTGTTGTAGATCTGCCTGCGGATTCTTGGTCGTGAAATCGAGCATCTTTTGCACGACCCGGGCGATCGCTTCCCCATGCCGATTAGAAACAGCGAGGAGACCCAGATAATCACGTTTACGCAAAAGAGCGTCTGCAGTTGCCATATAACCACTCGAAACCACTGCGCCGCGACGGATTGTCATCAAGTAAACCACGACCAACATGACAAAGAAGATCGACAGCAGAACCATCGGAATCATTACGGGTCCCGCTTTGAAGAGCGTCTCCAGGACGGTCTGAGAACGCTCCGGTACCAAAGGTGGTGTGGCTGTGACTTCCTGTGCTAACACAGGAGACGCGCTCGCCAGCGCGCCAAACAGAAGTACCCAAATCTTCATGCAGGAAATTTCGTAATGATATGCAGGGCAATTACCAGATGCAAATGGCCTCACCAGGAGATCAAACACAGAGCGCTTTGCTGAGTTGCAGGACACCATGTGGTAGGGCGCGACTGCCGGGCGCGCCGAATCCCCGCGGTCCGTCCCTACCATTTGTCAGCGGCGCACCAGAAATATATGCGCTGGTTGAACATCGGGATCGAGCTCCACGTAATTGCGCCGGCCGCGCCAGGTGTAGGTCGCACCACTCAGCAAGTCCTGGACCTGATACGCGTCGCTGTCCATTTGCCCAAAACTCTCAATCGGAACATAAACAAATGAATTCTGCTTGCGGTGGGGATCGAGATTCACCACGACCAGAATGATATTATCGCGCGCGGCGGTCATCTTGCTGTAAAACAGAATGGCGTCGTTCTCGGCATCGTGAAATCGCAAGTTTGTGTAGCCCTGAAGGGCGCGATTTTCCTTTCGGATTTTGTTTAGTCGCGCGATCCAGTCTTTGATGTTTCCCGGCGCATTCCAATCGCGCTTCTTGTACTGATATTTTTCAGAATCGAGATACTCCTCGCGACCAGGCAATGCTTCGTTCTCGCAAAGCTCGTAGCCGCTGTAGATGCCGTAGAGAGGTGAAAGCGTCGCAGCGAGAGCCACTCGAATCATGAATGCGGGACGTCCGCCCTCTTGAAGCACAAACGGGAGAATGTCAGGCGTGTTGGTCCAAAGGTTCGGACGAAAATATTCGCTCATTTCAGTCTGGGTCAGCTCCGTAAAGTATTCGATGAGCTCGCGTTTCGAATTTCGCCAGGTGAAATACGTATAACTCTGATTGAAACCGGCTTTGGCCAGCGCCTTCATCATCTTTGGCTTGGTGAACGCTTCGGAGAGAAAAATCGTGTCAGGATATTTCTCGCGCACGCCGCCTATCAAATATTCCCAGAACGCCACTGGCTTGGTGTGCGGATTGTCGACGCGAAAGATGCGCACTCCGTGACCGGCCCAAAACAGCACCACGCTTTTCAGCTCCGCCCAGAGATCGCGCCAGTTTTCACAGCGAAAGTTTAAGGGATAAATATCTTCGTACTTCTTAGGCGGATTCTCCGCGTACTTGATCGTGCCATCGGGACGTTTGTAGAACCAGTCGGGATGCTCCCTAACATAAGGATGATCGGGTGAGCAATTGATCGCGAAATCGAGGGCAATTTCCATTCCGCGTTTTCGCACTTCTTTTTGAAGCCAGTCGAAATCTTCCAGTGTGCCGAGTGAAGGCTCGACTGCCTTGTGTCCCCCAGCTTCGCTGCCGATTGCCCATGGCACGCCCGGTTCCCCCCGATCGCAGGTGACCGAGTTGTTGCGACCTTTGCGGTTGGTGTGACCGATAGGATGAATCGGCGGAAAATAAATGACGTCGAAACCCATTGCCTTTGCTTCTTCCACGCGTGGCAAACATTGGCGGAACGTCGACCCGCGATCTCCCCGACCCTCCGCCGAGCGCGGAAAAAATTCATACCACGCTGCGATTAAAGCCACCGGCCGGTCTACAACAACACGAGGCGGAGGATCGTACTGTGTCGAAGCGGAACGATCGGGATAAGTTGCCATTAGCACTTCCAGCTCGCCTGATTGCGCGATTGCGTGAATTTCTGAATTAGCGCCGGTCGAAATTTGCTGAGAAAACTCCTGCAACCGCTTGCGGTCCGCTCGATCGCGCGCGCGCCTGGAGGCGCCTTCCACCAAAGCCGCGCCTTCCAGCGCTTCACTTTGAAGGTCGGAAATGCCGGCTTCAAATTTCTTTGTGAACTCGGCCTGCCAACTGCGAAAACGGTCCGTCCACGCTTCGACGGTATATTCGTGAATGTCCTGCTCGTACAAGGTGCAGACCCCGCGCCACCGATCGTTATCAACAAAATTCATTGGCGTTTCCCGCCATGCGCGCTTCCCCAGAACGCGCCATTTCAGGATCGCCGCGACGACATCGTGTCCATCCTTGAAAATGTCCGCTTCAACGGTCAGGTCTTCGCCAATGATACGCTTTATCGGATAGCGCCCGGCATCGATCAGCGGCTGCAAATTCTCGATGACAATCGAAGGAAAAGCCCGAACCATGGGCCATCAATCAACCGAGATTCGCCAAGAGTGAAAGAATAAATCGAATGGTAGTGGAGGAAACAGTAGGGACGGCACTCCGTTGCCGTCCGTTCTTCGCTGCTCCAAAGGGAGGCGCCCTACCTTAGCGAAAACCGCAACACACCGCTCCGGCTCGCTCGCGCCTACGCTCCAAAATGAAATGCGCACTCGTACAGACCTGAGTTGCGCATCATTTGCCGGCGCACTTTCGTGCGCAAAACAGCCTCGAACATGTCCTGCTCGAGCCGGCCTACAATTGGATACCGATCCAGCAGATTCAGAATTGGCGAATGGCACTCGAGAATCCTGGGCCCGCCGTCCTGGTGATTGTTAACGAACTGAGACATATAGCCCTCAGCATCGCGCATGTTGGCCAGCCATTTGGCACGTTCAGCAACAGTATCTCCCTTTGCCCTCGCCTTGATTGCAGCTGTTTTCTTTTCAAAAATATTGTAAAGAAGCTTCTCCGGAGCGTTTGGTCCGTAGATTTCCTGGGCCGCTTTCAACAGATCGAGAGTGAGTTGATGGCTGTCGGCCTGAAAAAGATCATGGCTGCGGCGCGTCAGTCGATAAACCATCTCAGGGCGGCCCATTTTTTGTGGGCGACGCCATGTATCGAGATAACCGTCGCGTTGAAGTGTGAGACAATGCTGCTTGATGCCCATGTAGCTCATCTTCATTTTCTCCACCAGTTCGTTGACGGACATGCCCTTGGTGCGCTTGAGCGAATTAATAATTTCAAGGCGTTGGGTGCGACCAATTTCCGAGATTAAGCGTTGATTCATAAAATGATAAAGGTGACAACTGACTGACAAAAAGACTGAAGTGCGGGACTTTATACGGCGCGACCTTTAATACGCAAGCGTAAAGTTTACGCAACGACCAAAACGAAAAGAGATTACACAAGATACGCCGTAGGGACTCTGCAACCTGTTCTTTTACAGTCGCTTTGTCGCTGGATATAAAACCGCGCCCAAGATTGCGGCGATGCCTGCGACCAAGAAAATGTGGCCACCAAAGAAGTTGCCGATGAAATAATAAGTCAGCGTAGCGGTGATCACCGGTACAAGCGCGAGCAGAAAGATTAGTGGCTGGCTCGCAGCGGCAGGTCGAATTGCGACAAAAGCGAACACGATCGAGAGAACGATCGCGATCGTTGAATCCTGGAGCCACAGCACTTTGAATCCCTTGCTCAGAAATGGATTAAGATCCGATTTCGCAACTCCAGTCGACATTCGATCAAAACCCGCAGTATGTATCCACGCGCCGATGGCAAGCACAATGGCTGAAAATGCTAGAAGGATCCGTCCAAGCAATTTCATCGTGATCGCAGCAAAGGGTCGATAAAGAATCCTAGTTTGTCATTTCGAGCGAATTCGAGACATCTCTAATTTGGTCTCTGAAAATATCGAGAGATTCCTCGCCTCCGCCCGGGATGACAAGTAACACAGAGTCTGAGGAATTCTCGATTCCCGCGGAATCGCAGAGGCCATAAGGATAGGTACTCGTCGGCCCGGCGATGACCCCGGGTGAAGCGAAGCTCCGTATCCGCCTCCCGCCTTCGTCCCGCAGTCGCGGAACTACAACGCGGCAAGCAAACCCCGTCCCAAAACGACAGGGCTACGAGTCGTGATATTCGTCGTGGTATTGATTCGCTCGCCCCCGCTCGCTTCGACCTGACGAACCGACCGCCCGTCTATGTCGCGCGGCTCCGCCGGCTCCGTTCACGCTGCAGCGCAACCTTGTCGAGGAGAGCGACGTGTATCACGAATAAAGATATTCATCGTGATATTCGCGTTGCGGTGCGAACTGGACCTGCTCGTTTCCAGTTTCCGGATACTCGAAGATCTTGCCTTCATAATTCCTGATCACGATCTTCTCGTTGTCGTGATAAAGCACGTAACCGGGGTTGATGGGCACCTTGCCGCCGCCGCCAGGCGCGTCGATCACGAATTGCGGCACGGCGTAACCGGTAGTGTGACCGCGCAGTCCTTCGATAATCTCAATGCCTTTTGCGACTGAAGTACGGAGATGCGATGAACCATTGATCAGGTCGCACTGATAAACATAGTAGGGACGCACGCGGCACATGAGCAGTTTGTGAACGAGCGTCTTCATCGTTTCCAGATCGTCGTTCACACCGGCTAGCAAAACGCTTTGGTTTCCAAGTGGTATGCCTGCGTTAGCAAGGCGCTCCAGTGCCTGCTTGACCTCAGTGGTCAGCTCGCGCGGATGATTGACGTGCACGCTCATCCAGAGCGGATGATATTTTGCCAGGATCGCACACAGCTCAGATGTAATGCGTTGTGGCAGGAAAATCGGAACGCGCGTGCCGATCCGCAGGAACTCAATGTGCGGAATCGATCGCAAACGCGAAAGCAGCTTGTCGAGCTTCTCGTCAGAAAAAATCAGCGCGTCGCCACCGCTTAAGAGGACGTCCCGTACCTCGGTATGCGTTTCGAGATAACGGAATGCTTCCTCGAAGTTTGTGTGCAATTCCTGTTCCCCTACGCCGCTGACGACCCGGCTGCGGGTACAATAGCGACAGTAACTAGCGCAACGATCCGTCACTAAAAACAGGACGCGGTCCGGATAACGATGTACCAATCCCGGCACAGGCATGTGTGAATCTTCCCCACACGGATCGGCCATGTCGTACGGGGATGTCCAGGTCTCCTCGATCCTGGGAATGACCTGACGCCTGATCGGATCGTCGGGATCGTCCTGCGGCACGAGGTTAAAAAAGTGCGGCGTGACCGCCAGCGCGAGTTTGTCGCCTGAGAGCAAAACGCCGCTGCGCTCCTCGTCGCCCAGCTTAAGATGCTTTTCCAGTTGAGCCAGGGAAGTGACCCTGTTCTTGAGCTGCCATTTCCAATCGTTCCAGTGCTCTTGACTTGTCTCTGACCAATACCCTGGCGCATGCGAGACGAACGCTTTTCCGTCCCCTTTTTCTTGGATGATCATTTTCAATTGTGGACGAAAAAGTTAAGAACCTTAAATATCGTGTCAATGCAGGCACTTAATCGTGCGCTACGCACTCGTTAGTCATCACCCGATTGGGTGATCCTCTCGGCTTCCTACTCAAAACTGCGATACCGCGCGAGGTGATCGATCGAACACTTATTTGCGCTCAAGCACGCTTAACTCCCAGCGATAACCGTCCGGATCATGGAACCAAAGACCCATGTTTTTGGATCCCGGAGCTTCCGGCCCGATTTCGTCGCCGGGATCTTCAATGGCGGCATCGACGCTCTTCAAATGCGCGAGCGCCTTTCGCAATGTCGCCATGTTCGGCAGGTGAAACGACATGTGATCGATCGTTTCTGGCGACGGTTCACCTTTGAACAGTGCAATCGTCACGTTGTCGTTGCCCACCGCGACTCCATTATTGAAATCGAATTCTTTGCGCAACCCCAGCGCGCGCTGGAACCATTGCGCGCTCTTCTTCGGATCGCGCACAGCCAGACCGAAGTGACCAACCTCTCCGAGCGTGAATGGCACTTTCATGAAAGCGCTGAATCGTTGAATTCCTAAATCAATCGGTGTCGTGCGGTTCGGAGCCGTTTCGAGAAATGAGCGGCTCCATGAAATGCCGGTTGAAATCGTTCAAAGCGTCGCGCGGCGTCTCTCCTAGTCCGCTGGCCCCCCGTCGCACTTCCGTTCCGATGAACGCCAGCCAAGTATCCCCGATCATTCCCATTCTTGGCCGCAGGCGCGCAGCCGGGCTGCGCGGATGATTTTCGAGATACTCCTCGACATCCTCTTTGATTACAGAAGGCAGTTCTTCAATTGCAAGCGAGACCATACCCCAGAAACGTGCGCGATGAAGCCGGTGGACGTAGATCAGTTTTAAGCCTCAGGCGTCAACCATTCATCGGGCGAAGCGCGGCTCCGGGCATGAAAAGCCGTTGCAGGGGACGCGCTTCGCCTGCCAAACCGCCCGCATCCCAATTCACGCCAGACCAAGTAAGCCAGGCGCCTGCCCTACATTGGCTCATTGGGCCTTCTGTAATCAGATTCGTTTAAGATGTGCGACAAACCATCTTAATCGCGTCCCCAAACCATCGCGACGGAAGTCGTGAGACTGCCGCCCATATTGAACGTGAGGAATTTTTTCGCGTTCTCGATTTGTCGCGCACCGGCTTGCTCCGTGAGCTGTTGATACGCTTCGAAAACCTGACGCACGCCGGTCGCTCCAACAGGGTGACCGTCGGCGATTAAGCCGCCTCCTGCGTTCACTGGAATTTGGAAAGGTCCTTTGAATTTTTCCGTGCGCACCTGAGGTAACGCTGTCGCTCCGCTTTTCACAAGCTCGACGCCTTTGCCTGACTCGGCGAGGCCGAGAATTTCGTAGGCAACAATCTCGGTAATGGAAAAGCAATCGTGCACCTCGGCTCCTTGCAGGTCGCTCGGCGTTAAATTGGCCATGCGGAAAGCTTTCTCGGCCGCTTTCCGTGCGATTGAAAACGTTGGCGCGTCCTTTTTATCGAGAGGCAAATAATCAGTGGTGTGACCGTAGCCAAACAGTCGGACAGCGCTGTTTCTATCTCGGCCGATTTTGTCCAGATACTTTCCGGAAACGAGGACAACCGATGCTCCTCCGTCGGTTATCTGGGAACAATCGGAAACTTTGAGCGGCGGCGCGACGCTCGGGTTCTTGTCGGATACCTGGGACGCACAGTCGAGGGTGAGATCTGCGTCACGCATTTGAGCAAGCGGGTTCAGCTTCGCGTGCGCATAATTTTTCCATGCGACCAGGGCCAGGTCGGCTTCGGTCACGCCATATTTATCGATGTAAATCTGCGCGATCCGTCCGAATAATTTAGGGAACATGAAATCGCCGTACTCCGGCTTTTCATTGTGATAATCGGCAGCCGCTCCGAGCACATCCGATCCATCAAGCGATGACATCGTTTTCTGTTGTTCCGCGCCAACGACCAGCACCACGTCGTAAAACCCGCCCATGATCCATTCCGCGCCAAGTAGCACAGACAGCGCTCCGGACGCACAAGCCGCTTCGGTGTGCATCGTTGGAATACCGCGCAATTTCGGATCGATCTCCGGAATGAAAGCGCCGAGCTGTAATTGCTTGGTAAACTGACCTGCGTTGAAATTGCCAACTGCGCCCGCTTGAATTTCCGCCGGATCAATCTTCGCGTCGTCGATCGCCTTTTTGCCGGCCTCGATGATGATGTGCCGGATGGCTTTTCCTTCTTTCTTCAGGTTACGCTTAAAATCGGTGCGTCCACCGCCGAGAATGTAAACTTCGTTCATGACTCCTTAAATTTACCCGATCTTCTTACGCTGTCATCCCGAGCGAAGCGAGGGACCTCGCCTACTTCTTGGAATCGCCGTCAGATCCTTCGCCGTCTTCGCGCCTCAGGATGACAGCTTGCTTCTTTCATCCGCCGAAGGCATTGATCCCCGTAATGTCGCGGCCGACGACCAGCGTGTGAATGTCGTGGGTCCCTTCGTAGGTAGAGACGGTCTCAAGATTCATGACATGGCGGATCACCGGATAGCGATCCGTTATGCCTGCGGCGCCGAGAATGTCACGCGCGTTGCGTGCGCATTCCAGCGCCATCCAAACATTGTTCCGTTTGGCCAGCGAGATCTGCGCGGGACGCGCCGAGCCGGTTTCGATCATGCGTGTGAGACGCAACGCCAACAATTGCGCCTTGGTGATCTCCTGCACCATCCAAACAAGCTTTTGTTGCACCAATTGAAAGCCGGCAATCGGTCGGCCAAATTGTTCGCGCGACTTGGCGTAAGCCAATGCCGTCTCGTAGCAGTCAATGGCCGCTCCAATCACCCCCCATGCGATGCCAGTGCGCGCGTGCGAAAGACAAGCCAACGGCGCGCCGAGTCCGGACGCCTTGGACAGGCGATTTCCCGCAGGTATCCGGCAATTATCGAACCAGCATTCTGATGTGCGCGACATACGCAGACTAAACTTCCCTTCGATGTCCTGTGCGCGAAAGCCGGGCGCTTCCTTCTCTACAACAAATCCGCCCACGCCGCCATCGTCGCCCCGTGCCCAAACAACCTTAACGTCAGCGATGGACGCGTTACCGATCCAGCACTTGCTGCCGTTCAAAATGTAATGGTCACCTTCGCGCTTGGCACGGGTCTCCATCCCGCCGGGATCTGAACCGTGTCCATGTTCGGTCAGTGCAAAACAACCGATAAGTTTGCCCGAGATTAGACCCGGCAACCAGCGCGCCTGTTGCTCCGGCGAGCCAAAGGAATGGATTGCCTGTATCGCGAGCGCCCCCTGTACTGAAGCCAGCGAGCGTAAACCGGAATCGGCCCGCTCAAGTTCTTGCATGATGAGCCCATACGCGGTGTGACTGAGCCCTGCACAACCGCCCTCTTTGAGATACGGCGCGTAAAAACCCAGTTCACCCATCCGCGGGATGAGATGTTCCGGAAATTTGGCCGCACGATGGCAAGGCACGACCTCAGACATGACTTCCTCCCGCACAAAGGTCCTGGCCCGATCGCGCGCTTCGCGCTCGTCCTCCGTGAAAAGCTCTTCAATGCCGTAATAATCCAGCGAGGTCATGTCAGGCAGCGGCCGAGTCATGCGCGCCAGTCTAACGACCCCGCGACTTAAACACAACGTCAGCTCGCTGCATCCCCTGTCATGTCGAGCCAAGTCAAGAGATCCGGCTGACGTTCGATTCCGTCTATTTTTTTATTGGCAAGCCGGCGGCTTTCCAAGCTTTGAAGCCACCCGCCATCGAGCGGACATTTTTGTACCCCATCTTTTGCAGGTTCTCGGCGGCAAGTGCGGAGCGTCCGCCTCCGCCGCAATGACAAACGATCATTGCGTTAAGGTCCGGGACTTTTTCTTCGATATCGAGTTCGATAGTGCCGCGACTCATGTGAATTGCGTCGGGAATATGTCCCTCGTCCCATTCATCTTTCTCGCGAACATCGACGATCACCGCTTCACCGCTCTTTGATTTCTCGGCTGCGTCCGCTGGAGAAATCTCAGTGATGTTTTTCTTTGCCTGTGCGACTAGTTTTTCAAAACCACTGTGCTCCATCATATACTAATTTGCCGCTGAGGAGAGCGATCGCTACAACAAAAATTTCCCCACTAAACATTCGAAAAGATACAAAATCTCGGAAAATCGAACTGCCCCTTTTCGGGTTATTTGTGTGTTTCGCGGGAACAAATTCTCACTCGTAGCGTAACGCTTCGATGGGATCGAGCGCAGCGGCTTTGCGTGCTGGATAAAATCCAAAGAAAATTCCGACCGCAGCGCTAAACAAAAACGCAATCGCGACCGAACTGATTGAGATCAGGGTCGGCCAGTTCGCGTATGCCGACAGAACCTTCGACGCACCAACGCCACAGACGATCCCAATCAGACCACCGACCGAGCTCAATGTCACGGCTTCAATCAAGAATTGAGTGAGAATGTCGTTGCCGCGTGCGCCCACCGCCATACGCACGCCAATCTCACGTGTCCGCTCGGTCACGCTCACGAGCATGATGTTCATGATTCCGATCCCACCAACCAGAAGGGAAACGCCCGCAATCGAGCCAAGCAGAATGGTCATGACTGCAGTGGTGGCGGTGGCGGCCTGCGCGATTTCCTGTTGGTTGCGCACGGTGAAATCGTCGTCGCGCCCGGGACGAATATTATGCCGTTGCCGAAGCAGTGAGATAATCTGTTGCTGGGCCGCTTCGAGCTGCTGTGGATCGGCGATTTGCACGTTGATATTGCGAAGATTGGTCCCGCCGATCACACGCTTCATCGCGCTTGTGTACGGCATGATAACAATGTCGTCCTGGTCCACGCCCTGTGTGCTCAACCCTTTTGGGGTCAGGATACCCGTGATGGTGAACGGGACCTCTTTGATTCGTAAGATCTGGCCAATGGGATTTTCGTTTCCGTAAATCTGGGTCGCCGTGGTGCGACCGATGACACAAACCTTGTTCGCGCTGCGAACGTCTTGCGCGGTAAACGGCGCGCCATCAGCCAGCGGCCATTGTCGGATATCAAAGTAATCGGCCGATTCTCCGTAAATCCGGGTAAACCAGTTTTGATTTCCTGCTGCTACTTGAGTGGTCGAAACAACTTCCTCGCTTACGCCGATGATGCCCGGCACTTCGCGCCGGATCGCCTCCGCGTCTTCGATCTTCAACGTACCGGCGCCACCCCACCCTGTGCGAATTCCACTCGAAGTGGTGCTGCCGGAAAAGATGAGGATCACGTTTTGTCCGAGACTGGCAATCTGCGCCTCGACCTGAGCCTTCGCTCCGTTGCCAATCCCAACCATTGCAATGACCGCGCCAACACCAATGATGATGCCGAGTGCGGTCAGCACCGAACGCAGCTTGTTTCGCCGCAACGCGCGGAGCGCGACGTTAAATGTTGGTGCGACTCTCATTTTGTTGGTCGAAACGTTGAAGCGGCATTTCTTTGAAACTGAACTGTTGCATTCAAGTGTTGCGAAACCAGATCAATCATGATGTTTTTTCAAACCGGGACTCAGAAACCGACCTTGCGCATCTACATCTATGCGAAATACCGCCGCCAAGCATAACGAAGGCACGAACGACAGAAACGTCGTTCTCATTACTGCTGCAAGTCAGGGCATTGGCCGGGCCATCGCGACACACGTTGCAAGAAGCTGGTGGATGTAGCCGTCGAGCGCTTCGGGCGCATAGACGCGGTTGTCAACAACACGGGACACCCCGCCAAAGCAGAGCTCTTCAGCCTGAGCGATACCGATTGGCAACAGGGTTACGAGTTGATTCTTGGCAGCGTCATTCGACTGGCGCGGCTCGTCATGCCGGTGATGCTTCGCCAGAAGCACGGCACATTTCTCAATATCTCCAGCTACGCAGCGAAGCAACCGGAGCTGTCGCGACCGATCTCGAGTGTCTTCCGGGCGGCGCTCTCGGCTTGGACGCGGGTCCATGCCGAGGCCGGGGCTCCCTACGGGATTCGGGTGAATTCGATTTTGCCGGGGTTCGTTGATTCCTACACGGTGGACCAGACCATCATCGATACGATTCCGATGAAGCGGATCGGGCGGCTGGAGGAGCTCGCAAAGGCGGCGGCGTTCCTCCTTTCTGATGATGGCTCCTACATAACAGGCCAGAACCTCTTGATGGATGGTGGAATGGTGAGAGTGATTTAGTCCACAATCGACCGCGACGATATAAGACATCAATCCTCCGTGCGGGTGGTTACTTTTCGTCCGGCGCCCCAGGCGGTCGCGCCCTACCATTTTGCAATCGAGTTGCTGCATCCAGTCGCCGCGAAACCAGATGATCATTCAGGATCACTCCGTCGCGCATCATCACATTGCGCTTTGCGTAAGCGGCGATGTCAGGCTCGTGGGTAACCATGATCGCCGTAATTCCGCGTTCGTTAAGTTGCTGAAAAATTGCCATAATCTCGACGCTGGTCCTGCTGTCCAAATTGCCGGTCGGTTCGTCCGCGAGCAGTACTTCCGGTTCATTGATCAAAGCGCGTGCAATCGCTACGCGCTGTTGCTGGCCACCTGAAAGCTGACTCGGATGATGATCTTCACGGCCCGCCAGGCCGACGGATGCAAGGATCCGATCCGCCCTTTCGCGAAGTTCCGCGCTTGTCAGAGGCTGCGCGCTGTAAACCAAGGGCAATTCCACGTTTTCTCGCGCGGAGGTGCGCGGCAGCAGATTAAAATTCTGGAACACGAAACCGAGCTTGTGATTCCGGATATCGGCGAGCTGATCTCGGTCCAGACCCGAGACGTCTGCGCCGTCCAAAATATATCGGCCTGTCGTCGGCCGATCGAGACAACCCAGAATATTCATGAGCGTGGATTTTCCGGAACCGCTTGCGCCCATCAGCGCGACAAATTCGCCGCGCTTGATTTCGATCGACACGCCACGCACGGCAGGCACTTCCATTTCGCCTGTGCGATAGGTCTTATGAACATCGATAAGGTTAACGATGGAACCGTTATTCATGTGGATCTACTTCCTGGCGAATGTTGTAGCCGATTCGCTCCTGCGAAGCGCGGCGCTGAGGTGTTTGGAATACGCGCATTACGCGTCTCATAGAGACGCTACAGAAGTCCGCGAACGAGAAACCGAATTTTCCTTTCATCATACCCTCACGGAAAGCGCCGACCGCCCCCAAATGGATTTGCCGGAGGCGAAGGCGCGGTCATGCTCGAACTGATCTGACCGGTCACCACGCGGTCGCCCTCGTTCAAGCCATCGACCACTTCGGTAACAACTCCGTCGCTGATTCCGGTCTTGATCTGCTTTGGCTCTGGACGACCCGCTCCAAATGGCAAGACATAGACGGTGCGCTGAACCCCCTGCTGCGCACCACCGCCGCGCCCCGCGGCGGGACGCCCCGCTCGACTCGTGATCGTTTTTCTTGTCTCGACTGGCGTGGCGTCCGGCGGACGATAGCGCAACGCCGCGTTCTTGATCTGAAAGACGTCGTCCTTGTGCGCAACGATAATTGAAACGTTCGCCGTCATTCCCGGTTTCAATTTCAGCTCTGGATTGCTCACTCCGATAACCGTGTCGTAGGTAACTACGTTTTGCACGGTGATCGGCGCGTTCCGCACCTGGACGACTTTTCCGCGAAACGTCTCCATTGGAAAAGCGTCGACCGTGAAATCGACATTTTGATCGATCTTAACAACGCCCACATCCGCTTCCGCCACATTCGCGTCGATTTGCATTTTGGTGAGATCGTTTGCAATCACAAAGATCACCGGTGCCTGCAAACTGGCTGCCACCGTCTGACCGACATCGACGCTTCGTGAGATAACGACGCCATCAATAGGCGAGGTAATCGTGCAGTGATCGAGGTCGGCCCGTGCTTTGTCGAGTGCGCCTTGCTTGATTTTAACGCTGGCTTCTGCCGTATGCAGATTTGCCATTGCCTGATCCAGGTCGGCTTGAGAGGAAGTTTTTCTGGCAAAAAGGTCCTGTGTGCGAGTTGCATTCACTTTCGCGAGTTCCAGCCCTGCCTGCGCGCTTGCCAGATCCCCTTCCGCCTGAGTGACAGTTGCCTGAAAAAGCGCGGGATCGATTTGAGCGACTACCTGGCCGGCTTTTACCTGAGAATTAAAATCCGCAAACAATTTCGCGATATTTCCCGAAACCTGACTACCCACCTGTACATTTACGACCGGATTGAGTGTGCCTGTCGCCGTAACCGCCTGGGTAATGGGGCCGCGTGTGATAGTTGCAGTCTGATAGTTTGTGGCACTTCCGTTACGGCACTGCCGGAGAACCGCTGCAATAACAAGCAGCCCAATTATGACAACAAGCCAGGGAACAATACGTTTCATTCGAGCGGTGGTTGACTGCGCTTATTAGTAGGAGACAGGAAGAGATGATGCGGCGTTACATCCAAATCTACTCCATCATGCTGCGCAACTCGCTCATCCGCGAGCTGAGTTTCAAGGCGAACTTTCTCTTGTGGATGGTCGTGGAGATCCTTTGGTTCTGCGGGCAAATTGTCTTCTTCAGCATCATTTTCGGGAATGTCGATCGCATTGGTGACTGGACAAAGTGGGAGGTCGTGCTGCTCATCGGCACGCATCAAATGATTGCCCAGTTTTTTCAGGCATTCTTTTTTGTTAACGTCGCAAACATTCCGGAACTCGTGCGCACGGGGAAATTAGATTCCCTGCTGGTTTTGCCGATCGACAGCCAGTTTGCTGTTTCCACGAAACAATTCGGCCTTGATAGCATCGTCAACGCCGCGCTAGGGGGTGTAGTGGTTTGCGTTGCGCTTTCGCGTCTCAACATTGTCCCGGATTTGACATCAATTTTCCTTTACCTGGTCGCGCTGGGATTTGGCGTTGCCGTGCATTACTCAATCATGCTTGCCCTGGCAGCGGTCAGTTTCTGGATCGTCCGCGCCCAGGGATTGGTTTATGGCTACTTTAATTTTCTAAACATCGCGCGTTATCCAGATGCGATTTTTCCATGGCTATTCCGCTTGATCTTCGGCTGGATTATACCGGTGGTCATTATCGCAAACATCCCAGCCCGCCTGTTGATTAAATCACTGGGACAGCCCTGGTGGTTGATGCTGCATCTTATCGCTGCCTCGACAATTGTTTTCCTCCTGTCTCGCGGTTTCTGGAGATTTGCCCTGAACCGTTACTCTAGCGCGAGTTCGTGAGATCCTGTCGGAAGGGCCAAAGCTGTCGAAGTAGACCGTGACTGCGAACTGTTGCCGGGTAGTGGTTTTGCCTAAGCGTGAAAGCCAGTTTGTGGTGGCGTAAACTTTTTGACCGAATCCGCTTGCACCGTCGGAGAAATGTTCTTAATTAAGCGTCCATTTTCCGGGTGCTACTCGATTAGAAGGCGCTTTCAACGCTATGGCAAAATCAACAAAAAAGAAGAGTTCCGCGAAGAAGCCCGCCGCTCGTAAGGCGCGACCGACACACAAAGAGCGTGTCAAGCGACCGGTGTCGAAAAAGCCCGCGAAGACGACAAAGGCCGGAAAGCGTGTGTCCTCCAACAAAACCACGACTGAGTCGCCGGCGGTCCTGCTGGGTCTGAACCATCGCGAAAGGCGACTCGATCCATTTATCCGCCAGCAGAAGGAAAAGCTCCTTCATCTCCGGGACGCCATGGTCGATTCCATGGCCGGCGTCGCCCAAGATACTTTGCGCTCGCGCGCCGAAGGCAGCGAGGCGTCTGCTTTTGGAATGCATCAGGCCGATGCTGGATCAGATGCGTACGATCGCGATTTCGCGCTGAGCTTGCTCTCTCAAGAACAGGACGCGCTTTACGAAATCGACCAGGCGCTCAGGCGGATTGAGCTGGGAACGTACGGAAAATGCGAGATGTCCGGCAAACCGATCCCGCGAGCGCGGCTTGAAGCCATTCCGTTTGCGCGCTTCACGGTTGAGTGCCAATCGCAACTGGAAAAGCTAAATAAAGCTTCACGAGTCCGTCAGTCTGTCACCTCTCTATTCGGTTTGACCGATGAGGAAGGCGGCGAGGCCGAGGAAGAGGAAGCAACGCCGGCCGAAGTGAAGGAGTGACGCGGATAGATGGCACAGGAAATTGTGACGCTGGAATGCACGGAGGCCAAGGCTTTGGGTAAGCCTGTCTCCCGTTACATGACCACACGGAACAAGAAGAGTCCGCGCACGCCCAACCGGCTCGAAAAAAAGAAATACAATCCGTTTTTAAGACGGCATACGTTGCACCGCGAAACCAAATGATAGGTCCTAAAACAGCCAAACGCCGTTCCGCTTTTCGCCGTGCGAATCGCGCCATGCCCCGTCGACGAATCGATATTGCCATTGAGGCTATCGATTATAAAAATCCTGATCTCCTGAAAAAATTCGTCACCGAGAGCGGCAAAATTCTTCCGCGCCGCGTCACCGGCATGCCCGCGCATCTGCATCGCAAGATTACGCGCGAGATTAAGCGCAGCCGTTCGGTGCTAATGATGAAGTGACGAAGCTGGGGTGTTAACGCACTGCTTTGTCATCCCGAGCGAAGTCGAGGGATCTCCCGCAACCTCGCTGATTCCGCTCGTAGTTTGCGTGATCCAAGTCTCGATTGTGAGGTCCCTGGCTCCGTTCGGAATGACTCTCACCGAGATTAAGCACTGCTGCTCCGTGCGCTTGATGAGGTAATTGCAGCGCGTCTGTATCAGACGCCGGCCTTTAATTGGCCTTTCATAGAAACGCCCTACAACGGTTGGACGTTGTCTGTCTCTCTACGCTTTCCGGGTTTTTTCGCCTTGCTCGATCAGTTTCCAGAATTCGCGTGTTTCGCCTAGCTGCGTGTCCTCGGACACCGGCAGTTTGCTCCGAAAAAGGAAATCGCGAAACGTGTTCTTGTGTAGGACGCGATGGACTCTGATGCCTTCGTCGGTCTTGGCGAAATAAATGCGATAATCTTTCGCACGATAGCGATATAGCTTTTTGCCCTCGCGTTCGATCACACCAAACCGTTCGGAATCGAGTTGGTCGAGGTCCTCGGGCAGAATTTGAAACTCCGCGAGCAGCTCTAGCTGTAATTTTTTCGGGAGCGCGGAGATCTCGGCCGCGCTTAATTCGTTGAAGATGATCTGGAACATGATTCTCGTTAAAGCGTCGAAGGGTTGATGCGATTTGAATCGCTCTGCCGCGACTCTGAGCCGGTTTAACGTTTCAACCGTTCAACGCTATAACGCTCTCAAACATAAACCCGCCGCACGCGTGCGCCAATTCGCGTCGTAATTTCCCAGGGAATCGTGCCAGCAGCCCTGGCCAGTTCTGCGCAGGAAATTTCCTCGTTTCCTTCGCGTCCCATCAAAACCACCTCGTCGCCCACTTGCACATTCTCGGCCTCGCTAACATCAACCATCATCAAATCCATCGTCACGCGGCCGAGAATAGCGCAACGCTGACCGCGAACCAGAACAGCGGCATCACGATTAGAAAGTTGCCATGGATATCCATCGGCGTAACCAGCTGACAATGTTGCGATCCGCATTTTCCGAGGAGTGACAAACGTACGGCCATAACTGATCGAACTTCCTTGCGGCATGTTACGCACAAGCGAAATTCGCGTTTTCCATGTCATGGCCGGTTTAAGAAGTTTCTGGAATTCCGGGAGTGGCGAAATCCCATAAAGCACAATCCCGGCGCGCACCATGTCGAAATGGCTCGCGTGTTCAGCGAAGGCAAGCACGCCTGCGCTTTGCAGTACATGCGCTTTATAATCGATCGAAACTGCAGCGCGAAACTGCTTCATGATTTCGCGAAAACGCAAAAGCTGAGCACGCGTGTAGTCCGCATCCTCAACAGACGCCGGTAAATGAGTCGACACGCTATGAATCCTGATATTCGGAAGCGCGGAGACCTTCTTGAGAATTTCCAAAGCTTGGCCTTCGGGAACTCCCATACGCCCCATGCCAGTATCGATCTTAAAATTGACGGCGACCGGCGAGCTGTGCGCAACCCGATTGAAATCTTCTGCTTCCTCGAGCGCGGAAATTGTGGGGACGAACCCGCGCTGGGCGATCGTCGACCTTTCTTCAGGCAGGGCGGGACCAAGAATGACGATTGGAAGAGAAACCGATTCACGGAGCGCCAGCGCCTCTTGCAGGTTCGCCACGCCGAATAGTTGCACCTGACCCGCGAGCGTTTTCGCCACGCCGATTAAACCATGGCCGTAAGCATTCGCTTTCACTACAGCGAGCATTTCCGCTGAACCGATACGTTCGCGCACGGTTTTGGCATTGTGATGTAACGCACTCCGATCGATCTCGGCCCAGCAACGATAGGTTTCTTTCATGACTCGTGGCACGGGCTTCTAGTCCGAAGTTTCTTTATCGGCAAGGATGCCGATGCCACGAGTTGGCATGGTGACGTGTGGTTCCCTCAGATAAATCGGTTCCAGCGGCGGCAAGGAAAAGCTGCGCTGTGGTTCTCGAGCAAATTTGGCTAGCAAAAAAGCCGATGGAAAACAAATGGCGGCGCGGTCAAATTGCGGAAGCGAATCCGACGTAAAAACTGGTATCTGCATCTCAATCGCGTCGAGTTTCGGTTTCAGGTCGGAGTCCGGGAGAAGTGTTGGACCCTCGACCAGATCATTCGTGCGGATACGCGCAAAGAAAAAAGATTTCCTGCGAGCATCCCCCACGACGCAGTATTCCTGCGAGTTGGACTCCATTGCGCAGATTGATGGAAAGCCAATCAGGCGCGCACCGGAAGAAATCTGCAATCCGATTGCGGCTGAAATTGCTATGCGAATGCCCGCGTACGAGCCAGGTCCAAGACCAACGATGATCGTGTCTGGAGCACCAAATTTCTCCGTTACAGCGTCGAGATTTTCAAAAAAGAGAGCGGAATTTTTTCGATCGTTCGGCCACTCCCGCGTGAAATCGGTAACACCCTCACCCAACCACGCCAGGTTGCCGCGGGCTGTGGACAGTTCCAGCGCAAGAATTTTCATGTTCCCTGGAAAGTAATGGCGCGCTGATTCTCCGATTTTATCTCAAAGAGAATCCAGAGCGCTTGTTCGGGAATGAATTCCGGGAAGCGATCAGCCCATTCGATTACCGAAACGCCGTCGCTAAAAAAATAATCGTCGAGACCAAGCCGCGCAAGGGACTGACAATTTTCCACGCGAAAGAAATCGAAATGATAGACAGGCAACCGGCCATCTCGGTATTCGTGCACAATCGTAAACGTAGGACTGGAAACGGCTGCGTTGCTTCCCATGCCGGCCATGAAACCCTTAGTGAATAAGGTTTTCCCGCTTCCCAGTTCGCCCTGCAGGGCCAAAACCGATCCCACCCGGACATCTTCGGCAAGTTGCCGTCCGACTGCTTCCGTCTCAGTTGGGCTGTTGGAAATGAACGTAGCCACCTGGCAATTTCGGATTTCGGATTTCGGATTTCGGATCTAACCGACCAATTCGAGTGAGCGGCAGTTTTGGAAATTCCTGTCGCCATTCTCCCTCCAAGCGGTTTCTGTCACGCCGCGAAACAGCAAACAGCAATTCGTAATCTTCCCCTTCTGAAATTGCATCATCAATCGTCGCGCCACGGGCAACCGGTAGCTTCTCCATCTCGATGGTAAATCCAACACGGCTCGCCCTTGCAAGTCGCGGAAGATCGGCTCCCAATCCGTCGCTTAAATCCATCATGGCGTGGATAGAGAAATTCTTTGTGAGCCACCGTGACTCGACAATCCGCGGAACGAATTCCAAATGCTTTTGCTTCACGGCGCCACCCAGCCGTCCGGTCACAAAAAGATCGTCGCCTACCTTGCCGCCCCGGCGCGAGACACAACGGTCTCTTTCAACAAGACCAACAACGCTGACCGAAATCGACACGGGGCCGGATGTGCTGCTGGTTTCGCCGCCGACTATGCTGACTTCGAACCGTTTCGCGGCCCGGGACAGTCCCCGATAAAGCCGCTCCACCCATTCGATCTTCGTTTGCTTGGGAGCAATGAAAGTGATCAGAGCAAATTGAGGGATGGCAGACGTCGCGGCGAAATCGCTTAGCGGACGCATCATCGCTTTCCATCCAACGTCGAGCGCGTTCGAGCTTGGGAGAAAATGCACACCTGCGACGACACAATCGGTTTTAAGAACAAGAAAGTTTCGTCGATCGGGAGTTTTCACTACCGCGCAGTCATCACCCGGGCCGTTGACAACGGCTTTTGCGAGCGGAAGACCAGGCAACAGCCGACCGAGCAACCGGTCTTCTCCCAGTTCATGAAGCTTTATTGTCTGTCGACTACCTCTGTGAAATCTCATTAACACCCCTGCTTTAGCGGGGTGGTTAACATATGCAACCATGAGGGACCGCTTTAGCGGTTTTTGTACCTTGGCTCCAGACAGACCGCTCAAGCGGTTTTTAATCGAGCAGTGCGGAAAACACCTCGCCGAAGCGAGGTGTCAATGAAAGAAAGTAGCTATGACGCGCGTGGAAGTTAAAGACAAAGACTCATGGAGAAAAGATCTCCGGGAACGCAAGAGCTGTAAGCGTGAGTGAATTGAACAGCGAATGCATTGTCATGGCGACAAGGATCGAACCGCTCCACTCGTAAGCAATCGCGAAGCAACTTCCGAGAACGAACAATGGCACAAACGAAGGCAGGTGGGCATGCGCCGCGGCGAACAGCAGCGCGCTGAATGTAACGCCCAGGAGACGGCCAAAATAACGCTTGAGTACGCCGTAAATAAAAAATCGAAAAAGAAACTCCTCAACTATCGGCGCGATTGCGATGGCGAAAACGATGATCATCATTCGCTGCTGAATCGTCCGCGATCCGCTGAAAAATTCGACGATGTTTTGCTTGCTTGATCCGCCCCCAAAAAGCTGCTGCGTGATGGCGTCAGACATCAAGATCAATGGATAAGCAAAAAACAGCAGAATCGCTCCGGTGCTCAGGGTCCGGATAAAATTTAGCCTGAAAAAGCCGCCTAACGAGCCGACGTCAAATCCGCGGAACTGGAGGAAAGTGACTATGACAAGCACGACGCAACCAGTAACTAGAAAATTTGCCAGAAGATTGCGCGCGCTAAACTGGATCGAAGGCTGCGAAACTGATGCGCCAATGGTGAGAAAAAGAAAACCGATCAACAGCGCAGCCAGTATTGCCTCAGGCAGTCCAAAACTTCGCGTCGTCGCCGCGTCGGCATCGAGAGCATTCCGGGTTCGCGCGCTGATCTGGTAAATCAGCGAAATATAGACGTAAAGACTGGCAAGAAGATAAAGAATCGAGAGAACAAGGCCTAAGATGGAGCCGGGAACGCCTCCCGATGCCGCAAACAGCCTGTCGGATTGCATGGGCTCTCTGTCTACGGAGCGTAATAGCCCGGCAGGAAATACGCGTGCCCACTTTCCAATTGCGGAATGAGTTGCTTGGGAAGTGTGAGTTCAATTTTTGAATTGGTCTCTCCGAATATCCGGAAGAACCGGCTCAGGCTAAACGGCGGACCATATTTCACGACTTTAGCGTCTGGCGCGTTTCCAAGTTCTCTGGCCTTCGCGAATGCGTCTTCCAACTCACCAAGGCCATCGATCAGCTTGTGTTCGAATGCGTCCTTGCCTGACAGGATTCGCCCGTCAGCGATCGTATTGCGCAAAAGGTCTGCCGGAAGGTTTCTTTCTTTCGCAACGATGCCGAGAAATTTATCGTAAGTTTTCATGATAAAACTCTGCACCAGCTCGTGTTCCTCCGGTGTGATCGGTCGCGCGCCGTTCAACATGTCCTTGAACTTGCCGCTTTTGAAAACCACGGAGGCGAGTCCAACCTTGTTGAACAACTGCTCGTAATTGAGCGTTTGAATAATGACGCCGATGCTGCCGGTGATGGTTGTATCGCTTGCCATCAAAAATTTGCCGCCGCAGGAAACATAATAGCCACCGGATGCGGCCAGTGAATCCATGTAAACGACCACGGGCTTCCTGGCGCGCAACTTGACCAGCGCGCTATAGATTGCGTCGGAGGCCGTCACTTCTCCGCCGGGAGAATCCACCTCGAGCACAATCGCCTTGACGCGACTATCGTCACGCGCCTGTTGCAGCGCCGCGCGCATGTCATCAACCATTGAATCGGTTACGGCGCCAGGGAGCGAAGAACTGATCAGGCCCCTCATTGTGATGACCGCGATTTTATCTGTCGTGGCGCGTGCCTCTCTCTGAAGCAGGATTTCACGGAAGCGTGGGATCGGCTCGGCTTCGCGGATCCCGCCCAGGCGCTGAAACGCCGCGACCGTCAACACAAGGTTAACGAACAGACTGGCACAAAGAGCGACAAACAAAAAGATACTGAGACAACCGAGCTTGCGATTCGCTGCCATGACAGGACGAAGCTGGCGGAGAACCGTCACGCACACAAGAGCTTTTGTGCTGGGGCGCCGCGAGTTCTGGGTAGCGCACGCGTCCCGCGCGCTGGTTTCGGCGTCGCGCTGGAATATCTTCCACTTAAATTCGAATCGCGGCGCATTTCTTGACACAGAGGAAAGTTCGCGATCGCGAGGACGCACTCGCCACGACGCGAGACGCGTGCGCTACCCACACCACAAATGCTTCGCGCGGGCTGCAACGTCTTCAAATATTCCAGCAGTTTCTCTTTATCCTCATTCGACAGTTGAGGGCCGTAGGTGTGTCCCTTGCCGTCGCCTTTTTCTCGGTGTCGAAAGGGGTAAGGCTGTGTCAATTCGCCGGTTGGACTGGTTGAGCGAACTGGTGGTTCTTTGAATCCCACTTTCAACTTGCGCGCGATCTTACGATTTATTCGACGAATTCCACTTCGGTCGGCGCGTCAATGTAGCCTTTGTCATGCGCTTCCGTCAGAAATTTGCGGATAGCGTCGCGGCCAACTTCGCCATAATCGCAAGTAAACTCATTCACGTACATACCAATGAATTTCCCAGCCAGGTTCGCATCCATGTCTCGCGCGTACGGAAGCGAATGCCGCACCGCCTCATCCCGGTGCGCCAGACCATAATCGATGCTTTCGCGAATAATTTCGCTGAGCTCACGACGGACCGCCGGTGGAATATCCTTGCGCACGACATTTCCGCCAAGCGGCAACGGCAAGCCAGTTTGCTCTTTCCACCATTGGCCAAGATCGACGACTTTTTCGAAACCTGACTTTCCATAGGTGAGCTGCCCCTCGTGAATAATCAAACCGAGGTCCGCTTGTCCGTTGCGCACCACGTCAAAAATTTGATCGAACGGGACGACCACGTAATCAAACTCCCCAAGAAAAAGTTGTAACGCGAGAAACGCGCTGGTCATCTTGCCGGGCACAGCGACTTTCTTGTTTGCTAAGAATTCTGGTGCTGCACGTTTATTGAGCGTTGGACGTTGGACGTTCGGCGTTGAGCGTTTTCTTACAACAATCGGCCCGTACCCATCCCCCATGCTCGCTCCGCACGGTAGCAGCGCGTATTTGCTTGCGACGTACGCATAGGCATGAATCGAGATCGCGGAAATGTGCAGCTCACCTCGAACTGCGCGTTCATTCAATGTTTGGATGTCTTCCAGTCGATGCTCGAACCGATACCCGCGCAGATCGATCTTATTTTCCGCCATGGCATAAAACATGAATGCGTCATCCGGATCGGGTGAATGACCCAGTGTAAAGATGTCAGCGGTATGGCTTGTCATTTGGTGTGATTCCTTGGTCTTCGTCGCTTCCGCACGGAAACCTATGAATGCCGCACTGTAGGGCAAGCGCATCGCTTGCCAGGCGCTGACTTGAATTGAAAAAGGCGCGCGGGTAGGCAGGCGGAGCGCCCGCCCTACAACGTTCTTTGACGCAGCTTGGTAGGTATAGAAATCTCACAATGTGGCTCATTGATAAAGCGATGCGAGGACGCGTCGCACTCCGAATGCTTTCACGAAGAGTAGGGCGCTATCGATGGATTTCGCACGCACCTGCTTTGGAGTGCGATGAGTCCTCGCATCGCTTTCATTTCATATACAGCTCCAAAAATCGACGCGGAAGAAACGACCTGTGCGAAGCGCCGTTTAGTCTGTACGGCAAACGTTAGTCGCGCTTCGCACAGCGAAGCGGCTACAGTAAAAACAAAACAGCCCCGAATTTCTTCGGGGCTGTTTGTAACTTTTTTAGAAACGTCCGGTAGACAATCTTATCGGTTCTCGACTACTCGGGGCGTCGGCCTGATCATTTCAAGCTGCGCGCTGACTTTCTGAATTTGGTCAGCCTGTTGCTTAAGGCCTGCGGTCAGGGTCTTAATCTGCGCCTCCTGCAAGGCGATCGTTGCCGCTTGTCTTTCGGTCGTGGCCTTCAACTCCTGCACGACTTGACGCTGTTTGAGCGCCTCTTTCATCGAGAGAGGCGAACCAGCGGGTGCGGTGCCGAGTTTGCCGTCCGAGCCGCACAAAACCGGGTCCCCGGCACCTGAACTCTGGCCAAAGATGCCGCCTATAAAGCAGCCTGTGTCTTGCGTGTCGCCGATGCGAATCGTGTTGTCTTCGTTAGCGGGCCCGGTGACGCCAAAGCCGATATAAATATTAAAGTTGCCCTCGATGCCAGCGCCTGCTGAGTCACCAATGGCCACGTTTCCATCGCCGCTTGCGTTGTCACCCATCGCAAAAACACCCATGGCATTGTTGAACCCACCATCCAGGATGTTCTCGAGCGCCTCGGCACCGACGGCGTTGTTTGAATTGCTGACCTGCCCGTCTTGGCCGAAGAGCGCCGCAGTGCCGACTGCTGTGTTAAAGCTATTGTCGTCGCCTGAGCCACTCGCAAGGGCAACATCGCCGACGGCAGTATTGGCTGAGCCTGTGGTGTTATTGAACATCGCGCTTTCGCCAACCGCGTTGTTGCTTGATCCAACCGTATTCTCAAGCATCGCATTAGCGCCGACGGCACAGTTGAATACTCCCAAGCCAAGGCTGGAGTCGGGGTCGCCCGTGTTGAAGATCAGGGCAAATGCTCCAACGGCCGTATTGTTCGGGGCCACGTTGAGTAACAGCGCTCCGGTACCACAAGCCGTATTTTC